>Ga0114962_10003740_pt1 | contig 12245 bp, 12 predicted proteins | sample C_130820_MF_Meta_FD_87017 | JGI IMG/M metagenome (GOLD analysis project Ga0114962, IMG submission 87017) | Freshwater microbial communities from Lake Croche, Canada to study carbon cycling - C_130820_MF_MetaG | ecosystem: Environmental > Aquatic > Freshwater > Lake | place: Lake Croche, Canada... | reverse complement strand
CTGCACAATCTCCAACACGCTTTTATGGTCAACCCCGCTTATGTGCACGCCTTGCGCGGCTCCCAGGTGGTGCTGATCGACGACGTCGTGACCACCGGGGCCACCTTGGATGCTTGCACACAGGCATTGCTGGCGGCGGGGGTGGGGCAAGTCAGTGGCGTGGTGCTGGCCCGAACACCGGCCTAGTGCAAGCCACAATGCGGTCTTCACAGCGAGGCCGCATGTTTCACATTGTTTTGGTTCAACCCGAAATTCCGCCCAATACGGGCAACATCATCCGTTTGGCCGCCAACACAGGTTGCAGCTTGCATTTGGTTGAACCGCTGGGTTTTTCCATGCAAGACAAGCAAATGCGCCGCGCTGGATTGGATTACCACGAGTACGCCAGCGTCAAACGCCACAGCAGTTGGCAAGCCTTTGTTGACGGCGAACAACCCAGCCTGTTGCGTTGTTTTGCACTCAGCACCCACGGCAAAACATCGCTGTTTGAAAATACTTTTCAGTCAGGCGATTGGCTGGTGTTTGGCGCAGAAACCAGCGGTTTGGCCGCCGAGGTAAGGGCATTTTTTCAAGCCCCCAACGTGCTGCGTTTGCCCATGCTGGCGGGGCAGCGCAGCCTGAACCTTTCCAACGCCGTGGCCATCACGGTGTATGAGGCTTGGCGACAAAACGGTTTTTCGCTGCGAACCCCTCAAGGGTAGCGGCGCACCAAAGACTCGGCCACACACACCGGCTTGTCAGACCCTTCTCGCTCCACACTCACCTTCCAAGTCATCTGCATACCGTTGTTATCAATGGCCTCGCAGGCCAGCAAATGCATATGGGCGCGAAGACGACTGTTGACCGGCACAGGGGCGGTAAAGCGCACCTTGTTCAAGCCGTAATTGATGCCCATGCGTGAGCCTTGGATATCAAAGGCCGACTCGAAAAATTGGGGCAACAAGGACAGGGTTAAAAACCCGTGCGCAATCGTGCTGCCAAAAGGGCCGTGTTGGGCTTTGTCGGCATCGGTATGAATCCATTGGTGGTCACCCGTGGCTTGGGCGAACAAGTTAATTTGGTCTTGCGTGACCGTCAGCCAATCGCTGAGCGCCACGTCTTGGCCGACACAGGCCATTAAATCTTGTAAATCATTGAATATTTTCATGAAACGACCTGCTTTGTCTGTCTGAAGATGGACCAGTCTAGCGTCTCATCGCAAGCGGTTGGTACAGCTCAACTAAAATCGACGGTTTATTCCAAGTCAATTTACCCGCTATGAGTGCCTTTCACGACGAAACCGTCTTATCTGTTCACCATTGGACCGACCGCTTGTTCAGCTTCACCACCACCCGCGACATGGCTTTGCGCTTCTCCAACGGCCACTTCACCATGATTGGCCTCAAAGTCAATGACAAGCCATTGCTGCGTGCCTACAGCATCGTCAGCGCCAACTATGAAGAGCATTTGGAATTTTTAAGCATCAAGGTACCTGATGGTCCCCTCACCTCCAAACTTCAGCACATACAAGTGGGCGACAAAATTGTGGTGGGCCGCAAGCCCACAGGCACGCTGTTGATTGATTATTTGCTGCCTGGTAAAAATCTGTATTTGCTGGGCACTGGCACTGGCATGGCGCCTTACATGAGCATCATCCGTGACCCTGATACCTATGAACGCTTTGAAAAAGTCATCTTGGTGCACGGTGTGCGTGAGGTCAAAGAGTTGGCCTACCACGACTACCTCACCCAAGAATTGCCCCAGCACGAACTCTTGGGCGAGATGGTGAGCGCACAGTTTATGTATTACCCCACGGTCACCCGAGAGCCCTTTAAAAACCAAGGCCGCATGACCGATTTGATGGCTTCAGGCAAATTGTTCAGCGACTTGGGCCTGCCCGCCCTCAACCCCGAGACCGACCGTGTCATGCTGTGCGGCAGCCCACAAATGCTCAAAGACCTGAAAACCATGCTGGAAGAACGCCACTTCAAAGAAGGCAACACCACCACGCCGGGCGACTTTGTGGTGGAGCGGGCGTTTGTAGAACAATAAAACCTAAACCCGCTCAATCACCACTGCTATCCCCTGCCCCACCCCAATACACATGGTGCACAGCGCATAGCGCCCGCCGGTGCGCTGCAACTGGTTGGTGGCTGTGGTCACCAAGCGTGCGCCTGAAGCCCCCAACGGGTGACCCAAAGCAATCGCCCCACCGTTGGGGTTGACACGCGGGTCGTCGTCTTGCAAACCCAACATGCGCAACACCGCCAAGCCTTGGGCCGCAAAGGCTTCGTTGAGTTCAATCACATCCATTTGTGCCAGTGTCAAGCCGGTGAGTGCCAGCACTTTGTCGGTGGCGGGTGCGGGGCCAATGCCCATGATGCGCGGGGGCACACCGGCTGTGGCCATGCCCACGACACGTGCGCGTGGGGTTAAACCGTGTTTGGCAGCACTGGCTTCATCGGCCAACAAAATGGCACAGGCGCCATCGTTCACGCCCGAGGCATTGCCTGCGGTGACTGTGCCATCAGGGCGCACCACGCCTTTGAGCTTGGCCAAGGCTTCCAAGCTGGTTTCGCGCGGGTGTTCGTCCTTGTCCACCACGGTGGGCTCGCCTTTTTTCTGCGCAATGGTCACCGGTGTGATTTCTTGCGCCAAGAAACCCGCTTTTTGCGCGGCCACCGCCTTCATTTGACTGGCCAAAGCCATGCGGTCTTGGGCTTCACGCTCTATTTTGTAATCGGTAGCCACGTTCTCGGCAGTCTCGGGCATGGCGTCCACACCATACAGGCTTTTCATCAACGGATTGACAAAGCGCCAGCCTATGGTGGTGTCAAAAATTTGCGGGTTACGTCCAAAAGCCGCCTCGGCTTTGGGCATGACAAAGGGGGCTCTGCTCATGCTTTCCACGCCACCAGCGATCATCAAACCGGCCTCACCTGCCCGAATGGCACGGGCGGCGGTGCCCAAGGCGTCCATGCCAGAGCCACAAAGTCGGTTCATGGTGGCGCCCGGAATTTCCAAGGGCAATCCCGCCAACAAACTCGCCATGTGCGCCACATTGCGGTTGTCTTCGCCTGCTTGGTTGACACAGCCGTACAGCACATCGGTCACCGCCTGCCAATCCACCTTGGGGTTACGCGCCATCAAGGCTTTCAAAGGCACAGCGGCCAAATCATCGGTACGAACCGATGACAAAGCACCGCCGTAGCGGCCAAAGGGGGTACGGACAGCGTCGCAAATAAAAGCGTGGTTCATGCAAATCTCTGGTTAACAATACAAGCCATGTTCAATCCATCCCAAGAAGATGTCAGGCGGTTCTTCTGCCAAGTCTATGCCAAACAGCAAAGCGCTTCATTGATCGATGCGCTGGAAACACTGGCAGGCTTGTGGGTCGCTGAACACCCCGAGTACGCCACCGATTTATCGAATGTCGATACAGCGCTGACCAAGCCATACCAAGGCGACGGCGCTCAGTCCAACCCTTTTTTTCATTTGTCCATGCATGTCTCCATCAGCGAGCAGTGCTCGATTGACCAACCCCGTGGCATTCGCCAAGCGGTTGAGTTGCTGGCAGCCAAACGTCAAAGCCTGCACGCGGCCCATCACGAGGTGATGGAATGTTTGGGCACCATGTTATGGGAGAGTCAGCGAAGTGGTCGCCCCCCTGATGGGCAAGCTTATATCGAGGCCGTGCAGCGCTGCGCCACCCACGACTGACAGGCACAAAAAAGCCCACCGAAGTGGGCTGCTTTGCAACGCTTGAAAGAATCAACGGAATTTAGACTGGGGAACTGTTTTCAACTCGCCTTGTTGACTGCTCACGTAAGCAGCCAATTCTTTGAGTTCAGACAAGCTGAATTGTTTGGCAATGCCACCCATCACGCCGTTGCCACGCCCCCATGTGGCTTGGCCATCTTCTTTATAAGATTTGAGGGCGACGTAAACGTAATCTTTGTACTGGCCTGCAATTTTGGGATAGCCTGGCACCATGGGTTTGTTGAGGTTGGCGCCATGGCAGCTAGTACATGCGCCTTTAGCAACCAAAGCGGCCGCCGCCCCGGTGGGTTCGGTGGCTTTTTCAGGTAAGACTTCAGAGGCATCTTTGCCGTGGGCTTCGTAGTAAGCCGCCACATCGGCCATGTCTTTGGCAGTCAAAGAAGTGGCAACGCTGCGCATGGTGGGGTGTTTGCGCTCGCCTTTTTGGTAAGCGGTCAAAGCCGACACAATATATGCAGCGCTTTGGCCAGAAATTTTGGGGACTTTGTAAACCTCGGGGAAAGAGGCTTGGTAACCTTTGATGCCGTGGCAACCAATACACATGGCGATTTTGGTTTCACCGGCTTTGGCGTCGCCTGCTGCGTCTTGGGCATGAGCCAGTGAGGTCGCCGATGCGACAAAAACCATGAGAAACGAGGTGAGGAGCTTGATCATTTTGGACAGACAATCATGAATAGAAACTCAAAAGATTATATCGACGCAGTTTGTAAGCTCCGTGTCGGAAACATAAAAGGCATTCACCCATGAAATTTGCAGGAACTGACAATTACGTTGCCACCCAAGATCTGATGCTGGCAGTCAACGCCGCCATCACCTTGAAACGCCCCTTGCTGGTCAAGGGCGAGCCGGGAACGGGAAAAACCATGCTGGCCGAGGAAGTTGCGCAATCTTTAGGGATGCCCTTGTTGCAGTGGCATGTGAAGTCCACCACCAAAGCGCAGCAAGGCCTGTATGAGTACGACGCGGTGAGTCGTCTGCGCGACAGTCAAATGTCTGATCTCGATGGTGGCGAGCGGGTGAAAAACATCGAAAACTACATTGTCAAAGGCGTGCTGTGGCAGGCCTTTACAGCCACCGAACCCGTGGCATTGCTGATCGATGAGATCGACAAAGCAGACATTGAATTCCCCAACGACTTGCTGCGCGAACTCGACCGCATGGAGTTTTATTGCTACGAAACCCGCGAACTCATCAAGGCCCAAACCCGCCCACTGGTGTTCATCACCTCCAACAACGAGAAAGAACTGCCCGACGCGTTTTTGCGCCGCTGTTTCTTCCACTACATCAAGTTCCCCGAGGCCGACACCATGCGGCAAATCATTGGTGTGCACTTTCCCAACCTGAAAAAAGAATTGCTGGCCGCCGCACTGAAAACCTTTTACGACGTGCGCGGCTTGCCCGGCTTGAAGAAAAAACCCTCCACCTCTGAATTGCTGGACTGGCTGAAATTACTGGTTGCCGAAGACATTCCACTGGCCGCGCTGCAAACCCAAGACGACAAAGTGGCTGTGCCGCCACTTGTGGGCGCATTGTTGAAAAACGAGCAAGACGTGACGCTGTTTGAAAAACTGGTGTTCATGCAAAGCCGTAACCGCTAGATCCCACCATGCTGATCGACTTTTTTTACACCTTACGCTCGGCCAAATTGCCGGTGTCGGTGAAGGAATACCTGACACTGTTGGAAGCATTACAAGCCAATGTGGTGGGGCCCAACAGCGACGCCAGCAGCATGGATGATTTTTATCACCTCAGTCGCATGATTTTGGTGAAAGACGAAAAGCATTTCGACAAGTTCGACAAAGCCTTTGGTGCGTATTTCAAAGGCGTTGAAATGCTGACCGACTTCACCGCCGATGTGCCTCTGGAGTGGCTCAAGAAAACCTTGGAAAACGAACTCACCCCCGAACAAAAAGCCGCCATCGAAAAAATGGGCTGGGACGAGTTGATGGAAACCTTGAAGAAACGCTTGGAAGAACAAAAAGAACGCCACCAAGGCGGCAACAAGTGGATAGGCACCGGCGGCACCTCGCCCTTTGGCAATGGTGGCTACAACCCACAAGGCATTCGCATTGGCGGCAAGGGCGGCGGCAAAAGCGCCATCAAAGTGTGGGAGCAACGCGCCTACCAAGACTATGACGATGGCGTGGAATTGGGCACGCGCAACATCAAAGTGGCGCTGCGCCGCTTGCGCCGCTTTGCGCGCGAAGGCGCCGAAGACGAATTTGATTTGGACAACACCATTCGCAGCACGGCCGCCAACGCAGGCTATCTGGACATCAAGATGCGCCCCGAGCGCCACAACAACGTGAAAGTGTTGTTGCTGATGGACGTGGGCGGCACCATGGACGAGCACGTCGCGCGGGTGGAAGAGTTGTTCTCCGCGGTGAAAGGCGAGTTCAAGCACTTGGAGTTTTTCTACTTCCACAACTGCGTATATGACTTTTTGTGGAAAAACAACCGACGCCGCTTTGCCGAAAAATTCGACACTTGGGATGTGATTCGCAAGTACAACAAAGACCACAAGCTGATTTTTGTGGGCGACGCCACCATGAGCCCCTATGAAATTTTGCAACCCGGTGGCAGCGTGGAATACAACAATGAAGAAGCTGGTGCCGAGTGGCTGCAGCGACTCACCCACGCCTACCCCAAATTCGCTTGGGTCAACCCCGAACCCTTGGGCGTGTGGCAATACCGTCAAAGCATCAGCATCATCCAGCAGTTGGTCAGTAACCGCATGTTTCCGCTGACCCTCAAAGGCTTGGAAGACGCCATGCGTATGCTGAGCAAATAATTCTTTCTCTCGTCATATTGCAAATCTATATTGCAAATCTTCAACACTTGGATCAACGCCGTGCAAAACCACCCATTCCAGCCGCTCAACAGACGACATGCTTTGCAACGCATTGGCACCAGTCCTTTGCTTTTGGCTGGCGGGTCTTTGTTTGCTTTGCCATCCCATGCAACTGAAGCCAAGCCCTATGCCACAGCGGTCAAATTCAACGCTTCTGGCAACCCATCTACAGTTACCCAACGTGCTTCAGTGTTCACTGATGCCAGCATCGACATCACCTACAGCGACAGCACGGTTAAAACTGCGCAGGCCTTGCGCTTTGTCGAACTCTTTCGCACCGGCGACACCCTCTCAAAACCACCTGCCGCAGGCGGCGGCAAGATCATCGCTGCGGGCTATACACGCCCTGACGGGTTCACCCCCATTGTGGACACCGATGGCAAGCAAATGTTTTCCGATTGTGTCGATGGTCAGTCCTTGATCAAGTTGTCCAACCCCTCCGTGCCTGGCGTGGAGGGCAACACCTTGTTTTTGGTGACCCAGTATGAATACAAGACGGTCAATGTGGCTGGAGCAGCCATTTATGGCACTTTGCCCTGCCCGATTTCCATCACTACATTGGCGCAGAACACCCAAACAGGTGCATTGAGCGTCAAATACCACTGTACGTTGTCCACCCAGGCTGTGCACGGCCTGTGGACCACCTGCGCTGGCAGTCTCTCGCCTTGGAACACCCATTTGTCCAGTGAAGAATACGAGCCTGACGCTTGGCTGGTGATGATGCGAAAAGCCAAAGGCTCTGCCTTGACCGCCGCAGAGCTAACCGGCTGGAGAGCCTCGCACATGTCATTGGCAAACACCAGTTTGTCTAAGTTCTTTGAATTCAGCCGCAACACCTTGGATGCAGCCAGCACCCCCGAGGCCAGCACCACAGCCAACCCCTACCACTACGGCCATGTACCCGAAGTCACCGTCAAGCCTGACGGCACGGGAAGCATCCAAAAACACTATTGCTTAGGCAGAATCTCGCGTGAGTTGGTGCAAGTCATGCCCGACCAACAAACCGTGTTGATGGGTGACGATTACACCGGTGGCGCGATGTTCATGTTCATTGCGGACATGGCGGGCGACTTGTCGTCTGGCACCTTGTATGGCGCCAAGATGGTACAAACAAGCGTCACCGACGGCGGCAGCTTCAAACTGAGTTGGATCAAGCTGGGGAGCGCCAGCAGCAAAGACATCAAAGCCTTGGCCGATTCACTTTCACCCAAAGATATCTTGGATGTGCGTTTCACCGATCCCGCCGATTCCAGTTACACCAAGATGGCTTTGGATGGCTGGGGCTACCAATGGGTGAAGGTGCTGCCCCAGCAAGCCAAAGCCGCCGCCTTTTTAGAAACCCACCGCTATGCAGCCATTGCGGGCGTGACCATGGAGCTCACCAAGCTCGAAGGCGTGAGCGTCAACGCCAAAGACAAAATTGCTTACTTTGCGGTTTCACGCATTGAAACCACCATGTTGGCAGGCCCTGAACAAACGGCCACCACCCGCCCCGAAGCAGACGATATCCAGTTGCCTGCACTGCGACCAGGTGCGGTGTATGCCGCCCAGCTAGGCGCGGGCCAAGTTGACAGTGCGGGTAGCCCCATCCGCAGCGCATGGGTGCCCACCCATATGTATGTACCCAAGGGCTTGTTAGGCGAAAACCTCGCGACTGATGCAGACGGCAACAATGCCAACTTGCTCAAAATTTCCCAGCCTGACAACGTGAAGTTTTCAGAATCCATGCGAACTTTGTTTGTGGGCGAAGACGGTTCGGGACATTTGAACAACTATGTCTGGGCCTACAACGTTGACACGCAACTGCTCACCAAACTGCTGTCTACACCAGCCGGCGCCGAGTGCACAGGTTTGCAAGCCGTGGACAACCTCAATGGCTTTGCCTATGTCATGTCGGCTTTTCAGCATGCTGGCGACTGGTCTTACAACGCCTCCACAGGTACGGGAACCCTGAATGGCAAAACCGTGCCTGCTGAACTGATGTCAGCCATCAGCAGCCAATGGGGCGGCATCAACCAACAATCAGCCGTGGGTTACATCAGCGGTTTGCCTGTGGTGCGCCCCTAAGTCGACCTTAAACTACGCCACCCGCCGCCGTAGTTCAATGGACAGAACGAGTGCCTCCTAAGCGCTAGATACAGGTTCGATTCCTGTCGGGGGCGCCATGCATTCCCTTTGGCCAAGGAATTGTTTCCTGGGGTTTGCCCTGAGGCTTATCGGGTTTACATGGCTTGCTAATCCTTATTACTCAAATTAAATTATCTAATTAGTTAATTAATTTGGTAAAAGGTTATTTTTTGCGTACTTTATATTTGTTTGTATTTTGTCTGCTGACTGGCTGGTTCTGGCACGGGTTGGCCATGGCCCACCCCCATTTGCGCGTGTCTTACCAAATCCAACCCTTGCTGGCCAATGGTGCTTTGCATGGTTTTCACATCAGTTGGCAAATGGATGCGCAAAACAGCTTGCTGGTGCGTGAAAACATCGACTTAAACCACAACGGCGTGCTCGACCCTGATGAACTTCAAGCCTTTGCTAAGGGCAACCAGTCGCTCATGCAACCCTTCAACTATTTTTTAACTTTGGAAGACGGTCAAAGCGCTTCGCCATTGTCTTTTGAGGTTGAAAACTTTTCGGCCCGTGACGGTGGACGCGGTTTTCAAGGTGGCATTTTTCTCGAGTTTGATGTGCAACTCAGCCAACCCATCAGCCACAACCAAGCGCAGTTGCAAATGCAAGACCCGACTTGGTACATAGGTTTTATGCCTCGCATGGGTCAAGTGCTCTCCGCCGACAGCGAGTGCAGTTCCGATATCACGCGTGAAAAACGCCAAACGCCTACCCAAGGCGAACAAGAGGTTCAACGCATTGTTGTTCAATGCGCAAAAGGCCACGCGGCTCAGCCCCATGCGCAGGTTTCACCCCTCCATGAGCCCATCAACGGAGACAATTCATGAAAATCAAAAAAATGGCCACCGCTTTCTTGGCAAGCGCCCTCTTGGGTGCTGTGTCCATGGGCAGCGCGTTTGCGTATGAGAGCTGCCACAAATCCAAATGGGGCCCCAATGACCAAATTGGCGCTTTAAACAACATCACCCAAGACAATATTTTGGCGGCCACCAAGCTGATCAAACAAGGCAAGAAGATGGCCATGGCGATTGAGACCAACGCCCAAACGCCTGCATTTGCCCCTCGCACTTACTCGGTGACCATTGTCAAGCCTGGCCAAGAAAACGGGCAAACTTTGGGTGTCACCAAAACCAGTTACCACGACGATATCTTGCAAACTTGGGTGGGCATTGGCACACAGTTAGATGGGCTGGGCCACATTGGCATTGACAACGTGTTCTACAACTGCACACCAGGCATTGAAGTCACTGGCATCAGTGGTTTGAAGAAATTCGGTATTGAAACCTTCCCAGGTGTGGCGACCCGCGCTGTCATTTTGGATATGACGGGTTTGATGGGCAAAGACATTGTTCCCGAGGGAACCGCCTTTAACCAAGCCGAAATTGAAGCAGCCCTCAAACGTCAAGGCAATATGAAGATCAACAAGGGTGATGTGGTGATTTTCTATACCGGTTGGCACAAATTGCTGGGCGTGGATAACAAGCGCAACGGTTCTGTTGAACCTGGTTTGGGTGTGCAAGGTGCTCGCTACTTGGCATCTTTGGGAGTCGCCATGATCGGCTCAGACACATGGGCCGTGGAAGTCATTCCTTTTGAGAACCAAGGCCAAGTGTTCCATGTGCATCAAATCTTGTTGGCAGAAAGCGGTGTCTTCATTTTGGAAAACGTGGTGGCACAGCAAGCCGTCAATGACAAAGTGTACGAAGGCATGATCACCGTGGGTCCCCACCGCACCACTGGCTCGGTACAAGCCATCGTCAACCCCATTTTTGTTTACTGACCTCTTAGGGTTATCAAAAAAAAGGCACCCGAGGGTGCCTTTTTTCATCGATCGTTTCAGTATTTATTTGGGCGTGAAAGTGGGGATGGGACCCATCACACCAAAAATGGCGCGTCTGTCCAAAGAATCCCAAGCGGCTTGATCGGTATCGCTCTCGTTATAGGGGTGTTGAATCACCAATGTGAGGTAGTCCCAGCCATTGATGTTGCGGTAGTACATGGGCGAGGTCACCTCTGCACCCACTGGCGTAGATAAAATGCGGGTGAGCTTGCTGGTTTTCAGGTCATAAGCCCACAAAACGTCGTTGCGATGCGATTTGTTTTTAGTGGTGTCTGCAGCATTTGCGGAATTGCTGCTTGAGAGCCAATCGGAGTCTTGCGCAATAAACAAAATATCATTTGTAGGCCCCATGGTCACGTTATCGGGCATAGCGATGTTGTCAATGTCGCATTGCGCACCGTTGTTGTAGGTTTTGGTGGTACCCGCAATCAAGGTTTTCATGGTGGTGGTCACATAGTCGCTGTCGACATCCAACTGATAAACCGCACCGCATCTATTTTTGGTGATCTTAATGTCATCGGCGGCGCCTACCAAGGTTTCGGTGTAACTGGTGGCCATGCCATTGTTAATGGAAGAAATGGCAATGTACATTTTTTTACGGCTGGGGTCGAAAGTCACGCCTTCATATTTTTCAAACTCTTGGGTAGCACCTTTGATGACCGCATACCGCAAAGTTTCCAAGCGCGAAGCCGCTTTGTCCACTTGATCGGCAGAGTAGATACCGTTAGCGCCCTTGAGCTTGATACATTCTTTTACAGAAGTGCTCAACACATAAGGTGTGTATCCAGTCGGGCATGCATTGGACGTGGGTGCGACATAGTCAATCATGTCTGAAAACTTGATGCCACCAGCAATCAGCGTGTTTATATCAGCGTCTGAAACCGCAACTGCAGTGGTGCCTGCGCCTGTGTAAAGCGGTTTCCACTCGATGGTGAAGGTGCCACCATTGTCAGCGCTGGTTTGGGTAAGTTTGGCGGCATACAGCTTGCCTGCGGTCAAGTCTTCAGCGGTTGTGGCCACATAGCGGAACATGCCGCGAAACGAACCGTCGTCTCCGCCATAAACCGTTTTCTTGTCGGGCATCACATAAGGCAGTTCCCAGGCCATTCGGCCCATGCTGTAGTGTTTGGCAACACTGGTGTTGCCAGCCGTAGCGCCTGTGCCCAAAGTGGCGGAAGTGAGTTTGACTTCCACAGGAAAACCAATTCGGTAGACAGAGGTTTGAGCAGCAGCGGCAGCACGACTCGAGTTGGCTTTTGTTGTGCTGTTTGTCAAAGATTGGTCTAAGCCAAAGTATTCCAAATATTCATCGAAGTAGGTGGTGGAGTAGCTTGAGGATGGCGCGTTCAAAGTGTTTGCGCCTGTGGTGTTGGTTTCAAAGCTACGCGCATCTTCTGGGTATTCTTCGCCGCCCAAATGCGAGCCCCAAGCTGTGGGAACGCCAGCGCAAAAGTCCCAGCCGCCAAAAATGCCACTCAAGTCGATGGGCTTTGTCGCAACCGCCGACAGCACGCCATTGGCTGCTTGGAACAACTCGGTGATGTACATCGAGCCGTTGTAGTTCTCAAATTGGGTGATGGAAAACAACTTGCCACTTTTTTGCAGCAAGGTGGAGTGATCGGGAGAAAAGGATACACGTTTGTTGTTGATTTTTAAATATTTGCT
>Ga0114962_10003738_pt1 | contig 12247 bp, 18 predicted proteins | sample C_130820_MF_Meta_FD_87017 | JGI IMG/M metagenome (GOLD analysis project Ga0114962, IMG submission 87017) | Freshwater microbial communities from Lake Croche, Canada to study carbon cycling - C_130820_MF_MetaG | ecosystem: Environmental > Aquatic > Freshwater > Lake | place: Lake Croche, Canada... | reverse complement strand
CCTCGGATAGACTACCGAAGGTAGCCCTGAAAGGGTGAGCTGAGCGGGCGCGAACGAATCAAACGAGAGGTCGAGCGTCGAGAGCCAGATTGGCGGATCTTGAGCAAGCGAGTACAAAATCGGCGCGGACGACTACCGAAGGTAGCCCCAGAGGGGCGGCACGTCTTTGCGCCTTTCGCCTTTTCTCTTTTTAAAGTTTCCTCTTTTCCCATTGACGCATTCAAAGATGTCGTGCATACATGACATATGAGCACGACACTTAGCATCCGTCTTCCGGATGAACTCGCCCGGTGGGTTGAGGAAAAATCTCAGGCATCCGGCAGATCCAAGGGAAGCCTCGTGAGGGAAGCGCTGGAGTTGATCCAAGTGAAGGAGGTGAAGCCATTCATGCGACTGGCCGGGAAAGTGAAGGGGACGTCTGATCTCTCCTCACGCAAAGGGTTTTCCAAAGCGTGACCGGCATTGCCGATACGGGCTTCATCGTGGCGTTTTTGAATCGTCGCGATGCCCATCATGGCTGGGCAGTCCAATTAGCCTCGGAAATCGAGGATCCGCTGGTCACCTGCGAGGCTGTCTTGGCTGAGGCGGCTTTTCATCTGGGATCGTTGATCAGCGTTCTGGAGCTGGTGGAGAGTGGATTGCTACGGATCGACTTTGATCTGGATGCCAACCGCAAGAGGCTGGCCGTGCTTGCGAAGCGTTATGAGGATCGAAATCCGGACCTGGCCGATCTTTGTCTGATTTGTATTAGTGAACGCTTTCCAAAACTGCCGGTCATCACGGTCGATGGAGACTTCCGCATCTACCGCAGACACCAGCGAGAGACTATCCCGGTTCTGATGCCAAGCAGGTGATTCGTTTTGAAAGGCTGAAGGATCCCGCGGAGCGGGAGGGGATCGGGGATCGGTAATGGGTAATCGGGGATAGGGGACAGCGTTGTTGGTTGCAGGTTCTTGTTTCTTGGTTTTTCGACAACAAGGAGCCGCGAACTAAGAACGAGGAACTATGACGGGCTAGCCAAAATGAAAAATGGGTGGTGAGGCTCGTCTTGCGTTGGATTCATCGATTACCTACTCTATTGAAGTGGCATCGTTGAAGGACATACGGGAGGTGGCTATGAATGTGGCTGAAAAATTCCACCCGAGGCGCATTATCCTCTTCGGATCACATGCCAATCAGACCCAGCGGGAAGACTCTGATGTGGATCTGTTGGTCGTAATGCCGCATGAGGGTCATGCTGCCAAAAGTGCCGCTCTTATCAGGGAATCGATCCGTCTCCCATTTCCTTGTGATCTTCTCGTGAGAAGTCCCGAAAAGCTTGAGGAGCGTCTTTCCCTCGGCGATCCATTTATTCGTGATGTTATTACAAATGGTCGGGTGCTCTATGAATCCGCTAACGGTTGAATGGATTGAGAAGGCCTCCGCGGATCTGGCAACTGCCGGACGCGAAATGAGAGCTAGGAGGGATCTAAACTATGACGCGGTATGTTTTCATGCCCAGCAATGCGTGGAGAAACTTCTTAAGGCTGCACTCACCGAATGCGGAAGAGATTTTTCCAGAACCCACGATCTCAACCATCTGCTGGATCTCATTCTCGCCGTAAATCCTCTTTGGGATGTCTTTCGCCCAGGATTTCAGGAGCTTGTGGCGTATGCCGTCGAGTATCGAAACCCCGGCGAGAATTCCGACAAGGAAATGGCCCGAACGGCTCTGAATACGGCCAAGGCCTTCAATGCCGAATTCTTCAACCAATATGGAGGAGAGGAGAGGGAAAGGAGTGCCGTCAAAGGCTGAAGGCTGAGGGCTGAAGGATCCCGCGAAGCGGGAGGGGATCGGTAATCGGTTATGGGTAATCGGGGATAGGTGATAGGTAATTGGTGATAGGTAATTGGTGATAGGTGATAGGTGATAGGTGATAGGTGATAGGTGATAGGTGATAGGTGATAGGTGATAGGTGATAGGGGCAGATCCCCAATGGGCTTGTCCCGTTGGAGGTGGAGTTCTGGTCGTCATAGGTGACGCTGGACATTCAACGTAGTTCCCATTGGGTCAAGCCCATGGGGGGGCGGGGGAACTGTTCTTGGTTCTCCGGCAACCTGTATCTACGAACTAGGAACGAGCATTGATCGGGGTGCATGTGGGCAGTTATTGCATAATCCGGTATTCGGCTTTAAAAGATTTACATGAGTCATCTTTCCGAGGTTGATCCCCGCCTTGAGGCCGTGAAGGCTTTCTGGCCTCAGTTTCATGTGAAGCGGGCTTGGGTCTTCGGATCGCGAGCCAGAAAAGACGGATCATCTGAAAGTGATTGGGATTTCCTCGTCGATTTTGAGTCGAAGCCCGGTTTCGGATCATTCATGGGTCTTAAATGCCGATTGGAGGATGCGTTGAATGCCAAGGTCGATCTTCTGTCGCTTAGTGCCTGCAAGAAATCGTTCCTCAATGCCATTCAGAAGGATCTTGTCGATGTCTCGTGACTTTCAGTTAAGAGTAGATGACATCCTTGAGGCATGCCATAGGGTTGCTGATTATATAGCCGGGTATGATCTCGCCCGTTTTGAAGAAGATTACAAAACGCAAGATGCCGTTATCCGGCAGTTTGAAATCATAGGCGAGGCAGTGAAGCATCTTCCGGAAGAAGTCACCCTTCAGGAGCCCGGAATTCCCTGGCGGCAGTTTGCCGGATTCAGGGATGTTCTGGCCCATTCATATTTTGCAGTGGATCTAACTGTCTTGTGGGAAGCCGCCGAGGTTTATGCACCGCTGCTTCAGGAGACATGCAGCCGTCTGAAAAGCTGAAAGTGGGAAAGTGGGAAGGTGGGGGATCCCGCGAGGTGGGAGGGGATGGGTGATGGGTGATTGGTGATTGGGGGGAGAGAAGGCTGAAACGACTGATAAATAAGTCGAGCGACGAGCGACGAGCGACGAGCGACGAGCGACGAGCGACGAGGGTCAAGGGCCAGAAAAGGGAGAACCAAGCCCGTAGGGCGGCACGGCTTTGCGGGCGCAAAGTGCTGTAAACGTCGAGAGCTTGTCATTGGTATTGCGATCTGCAGTTATCGGTATTACCTTTTTCGTATGACCACGCTGACATTCAAGGTTCCCGAGGAGCTTCTTGCCAAGCTTGATGAGGCAGCTCGGCTTGATAGAACAACCCGATCCGAGCTCTGCAGGAAAGCTCTCGAGGCGCGGTTAAAGAAAACTCCAATGAGGCGACGTAGTCTTCTCGAGCTGAGTCGGGATCTTTGTGGTGCAGGCTCCAGCGGTATCAAGGACCTCTCCAGTAACAAGAAGCACCTTGAGGGGTTTGGACAGTGATCGAGATGATCATTGCGGATGCAGGTCCGCTTGTTGCCTATCTAGATCGGTCCGATCATCATCATGAGTGGGCAAAGATGCAGATGGCAGGCTTCACGGCCCCTTTGTTGACTTGTGAGGCGGTGCTTGCTGAAGCTTCATTCCTGCTGCGCCGGGGAGGGATCAATCCTTCAATACTGTTGAGGTTGGTGGAAAGGGAGGTCTTGAAGCTTCCTCTGGATCTGGAAACTGAGGCATCTGTGATCGCTCAGATGATGGAACGCTACAATTCTGTGCCGATGTCCTTAGCTGATGCCTGCATTGTTCGCATGTCAGAAATTCTCAATAAGACCCGTGCGTTTACCACTGATTCAGATTTTCAGATTTACCGAAAGAGCGGCCGCAAGGTAATCCCCCTACTAGCTCCATGGTTATAAGGTAGGAACCAAGCGACTGTGGGGAACCAAGCCCGAGGGGTCGGGCGCGGAAGGCGCGTGGGTACGCGGCTTAATCATTCGAGGCAAAGGCCAAGAAGTCCGAGCTTTAGTAAAAGCTTGGATGCCTGGTCGGGGAAGACCGGCAGATAAAAGACTACGATGGAAGCGTAGCCCGTAAGGGTGCCGCAGCTTCCCGGGAGGGAAGTGGCATCAAAGGCGCCGTAACGGCTGCGGAGCAACGGCCGGGCAAGCAAAGGATGAAGGCGAAAGGCGAAAGACTGAAGGCTGTTGGGTGCGGACAATGGGGGAGGGCCAAGTCGAGAGGTCGAGAGGTCGAGGGCCAGATGGGGGGGCGCGAAGCGGGAGGGGATCGGGGAAAAGGTATGAAACTTGAAACTTGAAACCTGAGACTTGAAAAGCCGGTGTGATGGGGGATAGGTAATCGGTTATGGGTGAAGCCGTTGTTGCTTGCAGGTTCTTGGTTCTTTGCTCCCCAACGGGCTTGTCCCGGTGGAGGCGGAGTCCTTGTCGTCACAAGGCGACGCTGGACTTACAACTTCCTTCCGATGGGACAAGCCCATGGGGGTGGGGGCAGGATCGGGGGGAAGGCTTGCAATAGGCATCTTGACGATCTATAAAAAAACATCATGATGTCTTCATGAGGACTACGCTGACGATCGATCCTGATATTGCTGTGAAGGCGAAGAAGGCGATGCAGTTGACGGGCATGCCTTTCAAGAGTCTGATTAATCAGGCGCTTCGAATTGGGATCGATGCGGTCTTATCCCCGAAGAAATCGCGTCCCTACCGAACCGAAGGTCGCGCCATGGGCCTTCGCAAGGGCCTCTCCTACGATAATATTCAGGAGATTCTTTCCGTGGCTGAGGGGGAGGATTTTCGGTGATCTTCCCGGATGCCAATCTGCTCCTCTACGCCGAGGATATGACTTCTCCGTATCATGAGAAGGCCTGTGCCTGGTGGGATGCCTGCCTAAGCGGTACGGAGTCAGTGAATCTTTGCTGGCCGGTTCTTAACGCCTATCTGCGGATCGCTACCAATCAGCGACTTCATGATAGGCCCCTAACAATGGAGGAGGGGATGGCAAGGGTGGAGAGTTGGCTGGATCAGCCGTGTGTGAGGCTAATAGGGCCGACAGACGCGCATTGGGAAATATTTCAGACTCAAATCCGAGAGTCTTCAGCGACGGGAAATCTGGTCTCCGATGCCCACTTGGCTGCCTTGGCTATCGAGCATGCGTCGGTGCTTTACTCCACGGATCGTGACTTTGCACGGTTCCCGAGTCTGAAATGGAAGAATCCGATTGCCTGAAAAGTGGGGGAAGATGGCGGCTCCCCAATGGGCTAGAAAAAAGCCCTCGACCCTCCTCCTTCGACTCTTGACTATTTCTGTTTGATGAAATGGATAACTTCCCAAATCGGAGCTAGGGAGCACTATGCGATTCCGAGAGTGCTGCATGGGGCGGGGAAGTTGGAGAGGCTTTACACTGACTTCTGGGCATCTGCTCCCTGGAGGTTGATTGGGAAGCTGATCGGCAAGGGTGGTCTGGCGACAAGGTGCCACGCCGATCTCATCGGGGCGCCGGTTACGGGTTTCAATTTGCATGCCTTGAAGGCCTCCTGCCAATGCTTTGCCAATCTCTACGATGGCTTCCTTCATGTCGGCGAGGCCTTTGGTCGTGATGTAGTAAAAGCTCTCGACTCTCGACCCTCGTCGCTCGACTCCGCAACAATCTTCTTCAGCTACGACACGGGATTTCTGGAGCCGGCCAAATGGGTGAAGGCACGTGGTGGGAAGACAATCGTCTGTCAGATGGATCCGGCTCGTTATGAGGTCGATCTCGTGAAGGAGGAGGAGAAGCGCTGGCCGGGATGGGCGAAGCGATCGGTCGAGATCCCAGAGGCCTACTACCGCCGCCGCGAAGAGGAATGGGCAGTTGCAGATCTCGTCATGGTCAACTCGGAGTGGACGAAGGCGGCTTTGATGAAGCAGGGCGTCCCCGAAAGCAAACTGGTGGTTGTGCCGCTTGCTTTCGAAGCGCCCAACCCTCGACCCTCATTTGACGGCACTTGCCGCCCGGCAAGCAGTGCCGCCCCTTTGGGGCTGCCTTCGGCAGTCTACCGCGCCGCTCGCCAGCGGCTTGGTTCTCGACGAAAATTACATGTCCTTTTCCTGGGCCAAATCATTTTGCGCAAGGGCATTCAATACCTGATCGAGGCGGCGAAGCTTCTGAAGGATGAGCCGATTCATTTCGATATCGTAGGTTCCATCGGGATCTCTGATCAGGCGGTCGCCTCGGCTCCTTCCAACATTACTTTCCACGGGCCGGTGGGCCGGGATCGGACGGAGGAGTTCTATCGTGCTGCTGATCTCTTTGTCCTGCCAACGCTCTCAGATGGATTTGCCCTAACTCAACTGGAGGCAATGGCTCATGGTTTGCCTGTGATCGTGACTCCCAACTGCGGTGCAGTGGTAAGCGATGGAGTGGATGGGCTGATCGTTCCGGCTTCTGATTCGAGTGCCCTTGCTCAGGCATTCCAGTTGCTCATTCAGGATCCGGAGAAACTCCGTGCCATGAGTGAGTCTACCAAGGCCAAGGTTCAGCAGTTCAGCCTCTCAAAGCTCTCGGAGAATCTGAAGGGGGTGGAGTGGAGGCTGCTGGGCTGAAGGCTGAAGGCTTACTGAGTCCAGGGACGAGTGTCTAGCGTCGAGGGAGGAGGGACGAGGGAAAACCGCGAGGCGGTTTGGTAAAATGTGCAAAGGTAAAAAGTCGGAAGGATTAAGGAGTCAGAGAGCTGTTGTTTGAAATCCCTTGCCTATGTGTAGCCCTAGGATATACGTTAAAGGTATGACAACGACGTTACGGGCGTGGGGAAACAGTCAGGGTGTGCGTATCCCCAAGGCATTGCTCAACGCCCTGCATCTTAAAACCGGAATGCGTCTGGAGTTGGATCTCTCTCCGTCAAAGGATGCAATCATTGTGAAGCCCTCACAAGAGGCAGCGCCTCTTCGAGGGAGACACAGGCTCGAGGACTTGTTGGCCAAAATGCCTCGTAACTATAAGTCGCAGGAGTTCTTCAGTGAGGTGCGGGGACGCGAGGTCTGGTAAATGGCCGCGTACATCCCCAAACAGGGTGATTTGGTGACGTTGGATTTTGACCCCCAGTCCGGCCATGAGCAGAGAGGCAGGAGGCCTGCGTTAGTGATTAGCAAGGAAGCCTTCAGTAAAAGTACGGGGATGGCAATTTGTTGTCCGATCACGAATACGGACAGGAAAGTGCCGCTGCATGTAAGGGTTACGGATCGTTGCTCTTTGACTGGTTTCGTGATGTGCGATCAAGCAAAGTCGCTGGATTTTCAAACGCGCCGGATGAAGTTTATTGAGGGGGCTCCGCGTGATCTTCTGGATGACGTCCTTGCTATACTCGATGCAGTCCTCTTTTAGAGTTCGTATGGTCGCGGAGGCCTATTGGATTATCTTTTTTCAGTAGCAGCTGATTCCGAGGTCTTTGCTTAAACCTTCACATCGTTCACTTTTCCACCTGATGCTACTTTAAGTCCCCTTGGTTTTGCTTTTCACTTTCCTCTTTTCCTCATCATGCCTCGAGTCGCCATCCTCTTCGATAATTTCGGGCCCTATCATCTGGCCCGACTCCGAGCTGCGGCCGGGGTTTGCGAGGTGCTGGCCGTGGAGTTCGGAAGTTCCAGCTCAGAGTACGATTGGAAGGCCTCCGAATCAGCAGGTCTCAAGCGGGTGGCGCTAAATGAGCATGGATCCAGTGAATCTCTCTCTCCGCAGGGGTTTCAGAGGCGGCTGTTTAGGGTTCTCGATGACTTCAAGCCTGGTGCCGTGGTGATTCCCGGATGGGGGTATCGCGGGGCTCTGCTTGCGCTTCAATGGGCTCTGGCGCGCAAGGTGCCGGCCGTCGTCATGTCCGAGTCCACGGCATGGGATGATGTGCGTAAGCCGATTAAGGAATTGGTGAAGCGGCGGATCATTGCGCTCTTCTCAGCTGCGCTGGTCGGGGGAACTCCCCATCGGTCCTATATGGAGGAGCTGGGTATGCACTCGGATCGGATCTTCCTAGGATATGATGCGGTGGATAATAGCTTCTTCGAAGCTGAAGGCTTAAGGCTAAAGGCTAAAGGTGAAAAGGAGAGAGAGTTGTGGGAAGGGAAGAAGCCTTACTTCCTGGCGTCGGCGCGCTTTATCGAGAAAAAGAATCTGTTTCGTCTACTGAAAGCATACGCTATCTATCGCAGTAAGGCTCTGCTTCCGAGGGATTCAGTCGCTTCAGCCTTCAGCCTTGAGCCTTTAGCCTTTGATCTCGTTCTCCTAGGTGATGGTCAACTGCGTCCAGAACTCGAGCAACTTCGCTCTGAGCTTGGTCTTGAGGACTGCGTTCAGATGCCTGGATTCAAACAGTATGAGGAGTTGCCTGCGTACTACACCGCTGCTGGTGTCTTCATCCATGCCAGTACGACAGAGCAGTGGGGACTGGTTGTTAATGAGGCGATGGCCTCTGGGCTTCCCGTGCTCGTGAGTAATCGCTGTGGATGTGCTGCGGATCTTGTGATGGAGGGGGAGAATGGCTGGACCTTCGATCCTGCCAATGAAGAGCAGATAGGGGATCTGATGCTGAGGATTTCATGTGATGAAGATGGAAGATTGAAGATGGGTAATAAGAGTCAGGAGATCATAGCCAAATGGGGGCCCGATCGCTTTGCATCGGGTGTGAAGTCTGCGGTGGACACTGCTCTAGCGGCACCTAGGAAGAAGGTAGGTCTCCTGGATCGGATGATTCTGTGGGCGATAACGAGGAGGTAGGGGGAAAAGTTAAAAGGTGGGAGATGGTGGTAAATGGTGGTAAACTTGCCGTAACGGCTGCGGAGCAACGGCCGGGCCAGTAATGCTGAAAGGAATACTAAGGCGAGCGGTGACGAGTAGACTGTCACGCTGTGGACTAGAGTTAGAACTCAACAAAAGATTGCAAAAAGTGCAGTAATGTGTAGATCTGTATAGGAGATGCAGCCCATCAAAAAGCTTGCCGGTCTCTTGGGGACTTTAGCGGACAAGGATCACTTCCTGTTCACTGCCTCGGATCTCTCCGCTGCCATGGGAGACGATCACAAGCAATTGGCTGTGTTACTTTCACGCTCTGTCAAGGCAGGCCTGCTGAAGCGTGTCTGCAGGGGTGTTTATCTTTACCCACAAGCATCTCCTATATCGGGGCACCTTCTCTTTCACGCGGCTGCCCGGCTTCGATCGGATGAGTTCAACTATATCAGCCTCGAGACTGCATTGAGCGATGCAGGCCTTATTTCACAGCTCCCGATGAACTGGATCACGTTGATGTCCTCAGGCCGTAGTCATGTTGTGAATTGCGGTGAATTCGGCCATGTGGAGTTCGTACACACCGCGCAGACTCCCGAGGATCTCTGCGAGCAGCTGATTTACGACCAGGATCGTCATCTGTGGAGAGCCTCGGAACGCCAAGCGTTCAGGGATATGAAGGCGACAAGGCGAAGTATGGATCTGGTCAAGATGGAGGATGTGAAATGAGTCTGTTTGATTCCCTGGTGGATCAGGCCATGAGTACGCGTGCGGAACTCGCACTGCTTAGACCCGTCGTTGAAAAGGAACTGCTTCATCACGATATCCTGCGCGAAATGAGTGCTGCCGGACTTCTGGCCGGACTCACCTTCATCGGCGGGACATGTCTTCGCGCCTGTTATGGTTCGCCGCGACTTAGCGAGGATCTCGATTTTACAGGGGGATCCTGTTTCAAGCGCAGTGATCTTGCGGAACTAGGGGGGATTTTACGTCGCAACCTTCGAAAACGCTACGGGCTTCGGATCGAGGTGGGTGATCCGATCAGGGAGGAGGGGAGGGTTTCCACATGGAAGATGAGCGTGGAGACCCGGCCGGGCAGGAAAGAACTTCCCTCACAGCGTATTCATCTCGATATCTGCTCCATACCAAGCCATGACGCTCGTCCCATGATGCTGCGAAACATCTATGGTGTGGAGATGGGCACATCGGGACTCATTCTTCAGGCCCAGAGCCGGGAGGAGATCCTTGCGGACAAGGTGGTTGCCTTGGCCCTGCGAAAAAATCGCATCAAGAACAGGGATCTCTGGGACATTCTGTGGCTTTTACAGCAGGGTGTGGAATTGCCGCATGCACTGATTCCTTTGAAACTCAAAGATCATCATTGTGCGCCGCTGGAGTTCGCAACACTTCTCAGGGATCGGGTGAAGTCGCTGGGGGTGAGCGCTGCCATAAGGGCTGACTTTGTCAAAGAGATGCGCCGTTTCCTCCCCTCGGCGATTTCCATGCAGACAGTTGAGCAGTCAAGTTATTGGGAGTACCTTGCCCGTGCTGTAGGAGAGCTAAGCGAAAAGGCTCTGAAGTAGCCCTCGTCGCTCGACTCTCTTTATGCACACGATCTGCCTTCTTGAATCAGTTAGTCGTGCCGATGGCGGAATCTTTGAGGCGGAGTGCGTAATCAGTTCAGGTAAACTCCATGAATGAAAAACTAAAAACACTTTTCTTGTCTCCTTCGTTAAGCCGAAACCTTGGTGGTATCTACGAAATCATTCGAAGCCTGTCGGCGGAACTTCAACGATCTGGTGTCGATGTTCAGGCATTAGGGCTGATTGATGAAGGGTGGGCATCAGATCAAAAAAACTGGGGTAGCGTCCCCACAAGAGCTTTTGCTTTCTCTGGCCCCAGAATCTTTGGATTTTCTTCTGTCCTGCGAAATGAAGTTCTGAAATCCGATGCCGACCTGCTTCATCTCCATGCTCTTTGGATGCATACGAGTGTTATTGCCAGTGATTGGGCTAGATGCACCAAACGACCTTACATAGTAACTCCCAACGGCATGCTGGAACCTTGGGCATTGCGTAATTCGGGATGGAAAAAGAAAATTGCTGCTCTCCTTTATGAGGATCGAATGCTTAAGGGGGCGACATGTCTGCAAGCCAATACAGAAAAGGAACTAGCGGACTTTCGTGCATATGGACTCACCAATCCGATCGCTCTCATTCCGAATGGGGTGGAGATTCCGGAGGAATCGAAAGGTGAAAGGCTAAAAGCTAAAGGCGAAAACGGGGGAAGGAATACGCTGCTTTTCCTTGGAAGGATTCATCCCAAAAAGGGGCTTTCGAACCTCATTCGAGCCTTTGAAAAAGCCCTCGACTCTAGAATCTCGACGCTCGACTTCCCGTGGCAGCTCGTCATTGCTGGTTGGGATCAGGGAGGGCATGAGGCGGAGTTGATGAAGCTCTGTGATGAACTTGGGATAAAAAGTAAAAAGTTAAAAGTGGAAGGTGAAAAAGTCGTAAGTGACATAGCCCTCGCCTCTGGACTCTCGACGCTCGACTCAGAAATTATCTTCTTTGGTCCCGCCTTTGGGGATGACAAGAAGTCGCTTCTGCGCTGTGCAGATGCCTTTGTTCTGCCTTCGTTCAGCGAAGGACTGCCGATGTCGGTGCTGGAGGCATGGTCGTATCGCCTGCCCGTGGTGATGACTCCTGAGTGCAATCTGCCCGAGGGTTTTGCCGCTGATGCAGCGATCCGAATCGATACAGGCGTGGAAAGCATCACCCAAGGCCTCGACTCGCTCTTCTCAATGAGTGCATCGGATCTCCAAGCAATGGGGGCTAGGGGGAGAACCCTCGTGGAGGAACGCTTCACTTGGAAGACCGTCGCAGCCCAGATGCGCGAGGTCTATGACTGGATGCTCGGCGGAGGTGAGACGCCTTCTTCCGTAGTGGTGAAGTAGGAGACAGGTACGGTAGCAGTAGCGATACCACTAAAAAGCTCTGGACTCTCGTCTTTTGTATCTCGACGCTTAATCAGGAGATGAGACTCGATCGCTACGATAATTCGGATTTTTCCCGTGGAGCCTCGAAGCTCACCGAGGTTCTTTGGTGGGTGGTTCGGTCGCTGATCTTTGCCGCGTGGTTTCCTATCCCGTCAGCGATCAAGGTCACGGCTCTCCGTGCCTTTGGTGCGAAGGTGGGCCGTGGTGTGGTGATCCGCTCCAGGGTGAACATCACCTTTCCGTGGAGGCTCACGATTGGAGATCATGTCTGGATAGCCGACGAAGTGCTGATCCTGAGCCTGGCACCCATCTCGATCGGCTCCCATGTCTGCATCTCCAACAGGGCCTTCCTCTGCACGGGTTCTCACCGGTTCCGTTCCGAAAACTTCGACCTCGTTACCAAGCCCATCATTATCGGGGATGGTTGCTGGATCGCCTCCAATGTCTTTGTTGCTCCCGGTGTCATCCTCGGTAACAACACGTTCTGCACTGCCGGTCCCGTGGTGCTACGAAGTGGCGGCCCTGATGCCGTTCTTGCCGTCAATTCCGCGATATCGAGAGCCGGTGGATGAAAAAGCTTCTTCTCCTGGTAGCGCTGGTGTGCTTCGGCTGCGCCTTTTTTCCCCTCGGGGGGGCTGCATTCACTCGTTTCTGGAAGTGCT
>Ga0114962_10003737_pt1 | contig 12249 bp, 11 predicted proteins | sample C_130820_MF_Meta_FD_87017 | JGI IMG/M metagenome (GOLD analysis project Ga0114962, IMG submission 87017) | Freshwater microbial communities from Lake Croche, Canada to study carbon cycling - C_130820_MF_MetaG | ecosystem: Environmental > Aquatic > Freshwater > Lake | place: Lake Croche, Canada... | reverse complement strand
TGGGACGCCAAAACCAAGGTATGGGTCACAAGGCTCATGCGCTCAAGGCCGTTTGCTGCAAAGTAATCAATTCACGAATACCTTTATCGGCCAAGGACAGCAGACTGTCCATTTCAGCGCGAGAAAAGGCAACGCCCTCGGCAGTACCCTGTACTTCAACAAAGCCGCCGTCACTGGTCATGACCACATTCATATCGGTATCGCACACCGAGTCTTCGGTGTATTCCAAGTCCAGCAAGGCTTGGCCTTGTAATAAGCCTACCGAAATGGCGGCCACATGGTGGGTGATGGGCGAAGCCGCAATCAAACCTTTGGCAAGCAGACCATTGACCGCGTCCTGCGCTGCCACAAAGGCACCCGTGATAGCCGCCGTGCGTGTGCCGCCATCGGCTTGCAACACATCGCAATCGAGTTGAATGGTGCGTTCACCCAATTTTTTCAAATCAAACACCGCCCGCATAGAACGCCCAATCAAGCGCTGTATCTCTTGGGTGCGACCGCTTTGCTTGCCTTTGGCAGCTTCACGGTCGCTGCGGGTGTGGGTGGCACGGGGCAGCATGCCATATTCGGCGGTGACCCAACCTTCACCGCTGCCGCGCTTGTGGGGAGGCACTCTCTCTTCAACTGAGGCCGTACACAACACTTGGGTATTGCCAAAGGCAATCAAGACGGAGCCCTCTGCATGCATGGTGTAGTGACGGGTGATGCGCACAGGGCGCAATGCGTCGGTGGCGCGATGAAGTCGAGAGGCAATGGTGCTCATGATGGTGACGGTAACCTTGTGTGGAGATGGCACGTATTGTCCTTCAAGCCTGTCATGCACAGCAGAGATAATGCATCTTTCACTTAAAGACCCCCTATGTCCCTGCAAAGCATGACCGGTTATGCCAGCGCCCAAACCACGCTGGATCTTGCCAACGTACCGCAAGGTGCACGTTTGGGTCTGGAGATTCGCAGCGTCAACAGTCGCTTTTTAGACATCAGCTTTCGCTTGCCCGATGAACTGCGCCAGCACGAGCCGGCCTTGCGGGAATTGATGGGCCAACATATCAAGCGAGGCAAAGTTGAACTTCGCGCTCACCTTGAAACCCAACAAGCCAGTACGCTGGCCATGCCTGACAAAGCCTTGCTGCAAAACCTCATGGATATTCAGCAACAGGTACGCCACACCATGCACGATGCACCGCTTTTGTCGGTGGCCGAGGTGATTCGTCTCAGCCACGGGCCCTTGGTACCCAGCCAAGATTGGAGTTCACAGGTCATGCGCTTGGGACAGCAAGTGCTTACCCAGCTGTGCGAGGCCAGGCAACGCGAAGGTCAACGCCTGGCGGCTGATTTATTGCAACGCGCCCAGCAGTTACAAGCCTTGGCGGCTTTGGCCCTGCCTTTGGTACCCCAAACCGTGGAAACCCAGCGACAGCGATTTTTAGAGCGCTGGCGTGAAGCCATGGCGTTGGTAGACACCCAATCATTGCCCGAGGCAGTTCATGAACGCGCACTGGCCGAAGCAGCCAGTTTCGCCGTTCGCGCCGATGTGGCAGAAGAAGTCACACGTTTGAAAACCCATTTGGATGAGATCAGCCGTTTATTACAACTTTCCACGCACAAGGAAGGCGTGGGCAAGCGACTTGACTTTCTGATTCAGGAATTACACCGAGAAGCCAATACACTTGGTTCTAAAGCCAGCGCCATCGAGATGACGCGCATCTCGCTGGACATGAAGGTGCTGATCGAGCAAATGCGCGAACAAGTTCAAAACCTCGAATGATGACAACTTACCCTGGCAATCTGTATGTGGTGGCAGCGCCCAGCGGTGCGGGCAAATCCAGTTTAGTAAAAGCCTTGATGGAACTCGACGCGGGCGTACAGCCTTCGGTATCGCACACCACCCGTGTGCCTCGCGGCCAAGAGTTCCATGGAAGGGAATATTTCTTTATTGACGATAAACAATTCGATGACATGATTGCTGACCATGCGTTTTTAGAGTGGGCCCATGTCCATGGCAATCGCTATGGCACCAGCAAAGCGACTATCGAAGAACGCATTGCGCAAGGTATGGATGTGATTTTAGATATTGACTTTCAAGGGGCGATACAAATCATAAGGCTGTTAGCCAACGCTGTGCTCATCTTTATCTTGACCCCCAGTTGGGAGGAGTTACGCGCTCGCTTGCAGCGCCGAGGCGAGGATGCACCCGATGTCATCGAAGTTCGCCTCGCCAATGCCGCACAAGAGATGGCCCAGGCCCATGAGTTCGACTTCGTTATAATCAACCAACTTTTTGACAAAGCTTTATTCGATCTCAAAGCTATCGTTCATGCGCAGCGCCTCAAATACGCCTCGCAACGCAGAATCCGAAGCGATATCTTCCAAGCCTTGAAACTCAACTGACAACCGGAGCACTACCATGGCACGCATCACTGTTGAAGACTGTCTCGAACAAATCCCTAACCGTTTCCAGTTGGTATTGGCCGCTACTTACCGTGCCCGTATGCTGGCCCAAGGTCACACGCCCAAGATCGAGAGCAAAAACAAACCTGGCGTGACCGCTTTGCGCGAAATCGCTGCGGGCAAAATTGGTCTGGAAATGCTTAAAAAAGTTCCCGGATAAGCCTCTGCTTCTCGAGGTATTGACCTCAAAACAACCCAAAGCACTGCCGCCGCAGTGCTTTTTTTTCGTCAGTGTGTCATGAGGCTGACAAAACGCTACAGTTAAGCCTATGTTGTCCGTTGACAAAACCCTCACTGCACCCACGCCTGCCAGCAATGCGGCAGCGGCCAGCTTTGCTTTGCTGGAAGCCAAACTCGACTACTTGGGCGCTGAGGGCATTGAGCAGGTCAAACGCGCCTACCGCTTCGCAGACGAGGCCCATCTGGGCGTCACCCGCAGAAGTGGTGAGCCTTACATCACCCACCCGATTGCCGTGGCCTTGCAATGCACCGAATGGAAGCTTGACAGCCAAGCCATGATGGCAGCCCTGCTGCATGATGTGATGGAAGACTGCGGTGTCACCAAAATAGATTTACTTGAAAAATTTGGCCCGCATGTGGCTGACCTGGTGGACGGTCTGACCAAACTCGATAAGCTCAGCTTCGATACGCAAGAGGAAGGGCAGGTTGAATCATTTCGCAAGATGTTGTTGGCCATGGCGCGAGATGTGCGTGTCATTTTGGTCAAGCTCGCAGACCGCACCCACAATATGCGCACCATGGAAGCCATGCCGCGCACCCGCTGGAAGGCCATCAGCAGCGAGACATTAGAGATTTACGCGCCGATTGCCCATCGCTTAGGTTTGAACCAGACTTACCGCGAGTTGCAAGATTTGGCGTTTCGTTACCTTCGACCGTGGCGCTATCAGGTGCTTGAAAAAGCGGTGCTCAAAGCACGCAGTCGGCGGCGTGATTTGTTACAAAAATTGCAGCGCGATGTTGAAGGGGCATTTAAAAATGCCAAGCTCACGATTCATATCTTCGGTCGAGAAAAAACCTTGTTTTCTATCTACCAAAAGATGGATCAAAAACACCTGAGCTTTGCGCAAGTCACTGACATTTACGGCATGCGTATTTTGGTGCCCAACTTGATCGACTGCTACACAGGCTTGGGTATCTTGCATCAGCTTTACAAACCCGTGCCTGGCAAATTCAAAGACCATATCGCCATCGCTAAGGTCAATGGTTACCAGTCCTTGCATACCACGCTGGTGGGGCCTGCGGGTATCAATGTGGAGTTTCAATTGCGAACCGAAGCCATGCATGTGGTGGCCGAATCAGGCGTGGCAGCACACTGGATGTACAAAGACAGCGACCCCAGCCACGACCGTGCGGAACGCTCGGGTACACAGTGGTTGCAATCCTTGCTCGATATCCAAGACGAAACTCGTGATGCCGCAGAGTTTTGGGACCATGTGAAAGTGGATTTGTTTCCCGACGCGGTCTATGTTTTTACCCCCAAAAGTCACATCATGGCCTTACCGCGCGGCGCCACTGTGGTTGATTTTGCGTATGCTGTTCACACCAATGTGGGCGAACGCACCTTGGGCGCCAATGTCAACGGACAACCTGTGTCGTTGCGCAGCGAACTCGGCAATGGCGATGTGGTGGAAATCATCACCTCAGCAGACACCACGCCCAACCCTGCTTGGCTGGGTTTTGTCAAAACCGGTCGAGCCCGTTCAAAGATTCGCCATTACTTGAAAACACGTGCGCAGTCTGAGTCCCAAGATTTGGGTGAAAAATTGTTACTCCAATCTTTGCGTGCAGAGGGTTTCGCGCAATTGCCGCAGGCCGACCAAGCGCATAAAAGCCTGTGGGATAAGTTGTTGCGATTCACCGGCAGTAAAAACCTCAACGAACTGCTTACCGATATTGGATTGGGCAAACGCGTGGCCACCATTGTGGCCAAGCGATTGGTGAAGTTGCTTGCGGATTTGGGTGTGCGACCAGACCCTCTGCTGCTGAGTCGAGAACGCTTTACTGCCCACGAAACCTTGTCTCAAGGCAGCGTGGTGGTCGATGGCAGCGACAACGCATCGGTGCAATACGCGCAGTGCTGCCACCCCCTGCCTGGTGACCCTATCTTGGGCTACTTGGGGCATGGCGAAGGTCTGGTCGTCCACATGGAGAGTTGCCAAGTTGCACAACGTCTTAAAACCAAAGACAGCGAACGCTTTATTGCAGTGGAGTGGTCTGATGAACCGCTTCGCAGTTTTGAAGCCAGCATTGTGGTCACTGTGTTGAACGGCAAAGGGGTGTTGGCCAGCGTCGCTGCGGCCATCACGTCGGCAGAAGCCGACATCAAACTCGTTAGCATGGTCGACGAGGTCAGCGGCAAAGAAGCCACTGATTTGCGCTTCTTGGTGGCAGTGCAGGACGCAGCCCATTTGCATTCGGTATTGGGCAGTTTGCAAAGGTTGCCTGCTGTCAGCAAAGCCAGCAGAGCGTTTTCGCAACGCGCTCAGGCTTAAAAACTATTTTTATCGCCTTAAGTAGGCTCAGGGTAGACCACTGACAGCACTTCAATGTCGAGCAAGCCCTTGGGGGTATGTAACTTCACCACATCGCCCACATACGCTTTGAGCAGGGCTTGCGCCATCGGTGAAATCCAACTGACCTGTGCATTTAAGCTGTCTGCTTCGTCAATGCCCAAGATGGTGATGGTGTTGCCCTCGCCGTGCTGGTCTTCATAGGTAACGGTGGCGCCAAAAAATACTTGCCGATTGCCGTGATGGATGCTGGGATCAGACACCAGTGCAATCTCTAGACGCTTTGTTAAAAACCGTATGCGTCGGTCAATTTCACGCAAACGCTTTTTACCGTAAATGTAATCGCCGTTTTCTGACCTGTCGCCATTGCTGGCGGCCCAATGCACTGTCTCCACCACCTTGGGTCGCTCAATGTCAATCAATGCCAGCAACTCGGCACGCATACGCGCATAGCCTTGGGGCGTGATGTAGTTTTTGCCACCGTTGGGAATGGCAGGGGAGCTGTCTTCGTCTTCGTCGTCTTTGTCAGACTCGCGGGTAAAGGCTTTGCTCATATATCAATAAGTGGTGCGGCTGGCAGGATTCGAACCCACGACCCCTTGGTTCGTAGCCAAGTACTCTATCCAACTGAGCTACAGCCGCACAGGGCGCGAATGATAACACGCCAGATTTGCCTTGTGCACAGAGTTAATTTACAGGCGCAATACCCTCGTATGCGTTTTGCAGCAAGGCCCTGATTTCATCTCTTTGTGCAAGGCCAAAGGGTTGGGGATTCCAATAGGGCAACTGCACTGCTAAATCTGCAGCATGGTCCAAATCGGCGGCCTTCATGCCAATGTCTTTCAAGGCAATTGGTGCGCCATTGTCCTTGGCCAGCTGAAAAAGACCTTGAGGCGCATTACCAACGCCCAGGGCATTGGCAATGTCTTGCATGGCTGATGGTGCGGCCAGCGCATTAAACGCCAGCGCATGCGGCAACAACACGGTGTGGACCTCGGCATGCGGTAAATTGAAACTACCCCCCAAGGTATGACACAACTTGTGATGCAAAGCCATGCCAACGCTGCCCAACACACTGCCACACAACCAAGCACCATATAACGCCAATGAGCGCCCTTCTATGTTGTGCGGATGTGAGCGAATCAATGGCAACGCTTTTCCCAATGCGGTAATGCCTTCGATGGCCATCAAACGCGTCATCGGATTTCGGTCTTGTGCATACAAACCTTCTGCTGCATGCGCCATTGCGTTCATGCCGCTGGTGATGCTCAAACTGACAGGCAACGTCAGACTCAGTTCGGGGTCATAGATGACGGTGCGAGGAAGCACCTTCGGGTCTTTACCGGTTTTTTTAACGCCCTGGTCCGTGAGCCCGTAAATGCTGGTGACTTCTGACCCCGCATAGGTGGTGGGAATGGCCAAAATGGGCAGTCCGGTTTCCAGCGCAATGGCCTTGGCCAAACCTGTGGTGGATCCTCCACCCATGGCGATCACGCCGTCTGCCTTCAAACGCCTCACTTCTTCACAACCAGCACTCGCCGTCTCTATTGGCACATGCATCACAGCCTTGGCGTGAATGCCGACGGCTTTATCACCTAACAAATCTGCCACATGCTGTGCCTGTTGGGCTTGCTCGGGCGTGGCCAACACCAAAACGCGCTGCATCTGGAGCAACCCAGCTTCATGGCCTACTTTCTTCAGGCTACCTGCCCCAAAAACCACTCTGGCGGCTTGTGCATTGAAAACAAAGTCTTCCATCAGCGCGGGTAATGAGGCTTAATTTGAGCGTCGATATTGACCCAAACGCTTTTGACCTGGGTGTATTCCCGCATGGCATCAAATCCCATTTCTCGGCCATAACCACTTTGGCCCATCCCACCAAATGGAGAGCCTGGATTCACGCGCTTGTAGCTGTTGATCCACACCATGCCCGAGCGGATTTCACGAGCGAACAAGTGCGCTCGTTGCAAGTTACTGGTCCACAAGCCACTGCCCAAGCCATAGTCTGTACCGTTGGCAATCTCCAAAGCTTCAGCATCTGATTTGAAGGTCAACACCGTCACGAAGGGGCCAAAGACTTCTTCTTGCGCCACCCGGTCTCGGTAATGTTTGGCGCGCACAATGGTCGGACGCACATAACATCCATGCGCCAAATCGCCGCCTGGCGACTCACCACCGGCCAAGATTTCGCCCCCTTGGGATTTAGCCACTTGCACATAACTCAAGACACGATCGCGGTGTAAAGCGCTGGTAAGTGGTCCCATTTCTGTTTCTGGATCTAAAGGGTTTCCTAAGCGAATGGAATTGGCCAGGGCAATGAATTTCTCTAAGAATGCTTCTGCAATGTTTTCATGAAGTACCAGCCGTGACCCCGCAATGCAAGCTTGGCCTTGGTTGTGAAAGATGGCCCAGGCAGCACCATTAATAGCTGCAATCAAATTCGCATCTTCAAAAACAATATTCGCACCCTTGCCACCCAATTCAAGTTGTACTTTTTTCAGATTACCCGCGCTGGCTTGCACAATGCTTTTACCCGTGGCGGTACTGCCGGTGAAAGCAATTTTGGCAATGTCTGGGTGCTCTGCAATGTATTGACCGGCAACTTTCCCCAAGCCTGGAACTATATTGACCACACCAGCAGGCATGCCCGCATCGCGCATCAACTCCGCAATTTTCAATGTTGTTAAGGGGGTAATTTCAGCTGGTTTGAGCACAATGGTGTTGCCAGCGGCAAGCGCAGGTGCCATCTTCCAACTGGTAAACATCAACGGAAAATTCCAAGGTACGACCTGCCCAACAACCCCCAAGGGTTCGCGCAAGGTGTAGTTCAAAAATCCAGCATCCACAGGAATGGTTTCACCCTGAAATTTGTCGGCCATGCCACCGAAGTAGCGAAAGCAACCTGCGGTACGCGGCACATCCAGCATGCGGCAGTCACGTATCGGGTGTCCGGTATCCAAAGATTCCAAGCGGGCGAGTTCTTCTGCATGGACCTCAATCAAATCAGCCAATTTCATCAGGATATGGCCCCGATCTGCTGCTTGCATGCGACTCCACGCAGGAAAGGCTTTTTGGGCAGCCTGAACCGCTTTGTCGATGTCTGCATGCCCTGCCATGCTCACCTCGGCAATGACCGAGTTATCGTGCGGATTGAGGGTCGCCAAGGTTTCCCCGGAAATGGCATCCACAAATTCACCATCGATGAACAATTGGTGCCTGATGGGTGTTTTCAAACCAACGGCTTTTTGGATATCAGACAAATCCATGGGGGTCCTTGAAGTACAGCCCAGTCAAGGAGCTGAAAAAAATTGAGCCCGCACACAGTGCAGGCTAAAAAACGCGCTTAAAACTGCACGGGTACTTCTGGCGCATCACCATTTTGGATTTCGAACACCAGCGTTGGCGAACCGTTTTCCCACACCAGCAGCATGGAGCGCTTGGGGCTGTAGCCTTGGTGCCGGCAATAGGCCGGCATCGCCGCCATATCACCCGCTTTCATGATGACCCTGGCCAATGGTTTGCCTGTGTTTTTATCTGCACAGTCCCAATGAATTTCATCGCACATTTGGAAAAACCATTCAACCCGGTCGTTGCCATGGATGATGGGCAGGATATGCTCTTCCGTGGTGGGGCACATGAAACTGTATTTCACAACCGAAGTGAAACTCGGGTTCCAGGTGACCTGACTGCGCGAGAGGAAGGCAAACAAATTGAAGGCATGCACCTCGTTTTCAAAACCTGGTTCAGGGTGCAATTCAGGCATGTCCTGCGCAACGTCTGCAAAAGCTCTGTTGATGGGCGCGCCGCGCTCATCGGTTCGCAAATTCAAATCGCCCTTTAGACCCACGCAACGTGTTGCCAATTCACGGGCGCGCGTGATCTTGGCGTTGTTGTTACCATTTTTGCGGCCGTAGGGTGTGCCCGTTTCTTGCGGCGCAGAAAATGGATCAAAGGTTTCGTTGGTCCAGTCGTCCAACATTTGCTCGAAGGTGGCACGGATTTGGTCGGTCGGGAAGTTTTCCAGCAAATCAACACCGGCAGCCTTCATGGTGCCGTTGTAACTGCCTGCGTACAGATCAACCGATTGGTAATGGTTCACAGTGCCAATCACATTGTCAAAATTGACCCAACCATAGAAGAAACCCCAGGCGACATCGCGCATCAATGCACGCAAAAAATTGCCAATATCCAAGGTATGTGACAGCGGTCTGCCATCGCGCGTTGTCCAATTGATGTGTGCAAAGTACTCATCTCTGCGGAACGTGAAACTGCCCAGCGTGAAGGCGCGGTAACCCATCGTTGAATCAGGTGCAGAGGCCAACACTTTGGTGATTTCTGTAGGTGCATTCATGTGTTCACTCCTCAAGCGGTTTGGCAGATGTCTGCCCATTTTTCGATGGACAAGTCACCTTTGCAGGTTTGCAAAATCAGCACGCCAGGTTGGGCACTTTTGAATTGGTAAGCGGTGTTTTTGGGAAGCATGGCTTGGTGACCACGCTTGATCTTCATCCAACCCATCTTGACGCCTTGGGGTTCGCCTTGAACCAGCACGGCGCCGTTTTTTTCTTCATCTTTCACAATCTGCTTTTGCTCCAACTTGATCAAATGGATTTCAATCTCACCGTCCATGCTCAAGGCAAATTCATCATGCGCGCAGGTGAACCATGGCGAGGTACCTTCGGCTCTCAAGGCTTCCAAGACATAAATTTGATTTTGACCAAACACCACTTTTTCATAGGGTTTGGCAGCGTTCGCAATTTCAAAGCAGTTGGAGAAGGCGTAGTGCTTGACATCGTCATCGATTGGCTCGACACGCCCTTTTTCATAATGCTTCAAAGAACCGAATTGGGTATGGTATTTGACGGTCATGGCAAGTTTCCCCCTGTAGGTCTGTCCTCAAGCAGACAGTATCAAGACTGTAGAGCTGACTACCACTGAGCGGTAGACCTCAATTAAAAAGTAGATTGTTCGTCATTACCAAACAATGATTCGGGTTAACCCGAAACCAGCCAACCCCACCTCAGATATTCAAGCAGAGATCAAGGCGCTGGGGATCAAACCTTGGGCAATCAATGCGGCATCCCAAGGTGGTTCACGTTGAAATTTATTCGCGATGTGTTCAATGAACAGGTTGAGTTTGAAGGCGTGGCGAGAGGTGCCTGCATAAACCGCACTCAATGAAAATGAAGAGAGTTGGTGATCAGGCATGACCACCTGCAAGTCGCCGCGCAAAATATCTTCGCCTGCAACCAAGGTGGGCAAACATACGATGCCCGCATTGGCAAGCGCATATTCACGCAACAAGTGAACACTGTTGGTCAGCAAACTGGCCGACAAATACATGGTCAACGACTCGCCTTGGTGATAAAAGGTCCACTGGTCTCGCGTGGGATAACCCGAATACAGGCCGAGCTTGTGTTTGTGCAAATCACGAGGACTTTGGGGGCTGCCATGCTCGTGCAAATAGGTGGGTGAAGCGCAAAAAACACGCCTGACAGAAAAGAGTTTTCGAGAAATAAGCTCATCTGCCGTTGGTGGAAAAATTTGAAGCGCACAGTCGACACCTGCCTTAACGGGATCCACCACGGCATCACTGACGATCAAGTCCATTCGTATTTCCGGATAAGCCGTTTGGAATTGATGTAATAACGAAGCGAAGTGCCCTAACACCAAACCGGTCAAGGCGTGAACCCGCAAGGTACCGGTTGGTTTGGTCTGCACGTCACGCATTTGATCGACCACGCTGTTGGCTTGTGACACCAGCTCAGTACAGTCTCGCAAGAATGTCTGCCCGAGTTCACTCAAGCGAACCAATCGGGTGCTGCGGTGAAACAAGGGGGCGCCAAGGTAGTCTTCCAGTTGTTTAACCCGGGTCGTGACCACCGATTTGGATACGCGCAATTGCCTGGCTGCTTCAGCAAAGCTCTGGGTTTGTGCCACGCGCACAAATATTTCAATGTTTTGAAGCCTGTCCATCCTCAGAATATAAAGCCAAACCATCCATGTGCGCTGTTAGCATGAGCGCAAAATCCCCATCTGGGCTTGAAATTCGCAAAGGCAAAGTGATGAAAACTTTTCTCGTCATTGACAACGAAAACCGAACGTCTACTTCTGGTAAACCCTTTGAAAGATTCAATCCAGTGGATGGTCAGCTTGTGTCTACTCATGAGTCTGCCAGCACGCAAGACGCCATTGCAGCAGTGAAGTCCTGCGCCAAGGCGTTCAGTGCATGGGCGGCCACCGGACCCAGCTACAAGCGTGACATTCTTTTGAATTCAGCGCGCTTGATGGAAGAGCGGATTGAAGAACTGACCCAGATGATGGTGGCTGAAACTGGCGCATCCAAAGCATGGGCAGGGTTCAATGCGCATTTAGCGCCATCGATGCTTCGGGAGGCAGCTGGCTTGACCACACAAATCAAGGGCGAAATCATTCCAGCTGATAAACCCGGCATGTTTTCAATGGCATTGCGCAGACCAGCAGGCGTTGTGGTTGCCATCGCCCCATGGAATGCCCCCATCATCTTGGCAGTCCGAGCCATCTGTACTGCATTGGCTTGTGGCAACACGGTGGTTTTGAAAGCATCAGAGTTGAGCGCAGGAACCCAATACCTTTTAGCCCGCATCATGATCGATGCTGGCTTACCACCCGGTGTCCTTAACTTCATCACCAATGCAGCAACAGACTCTGCGGCCGTTGCTGAAGCCATGATTTCACAGCCCGAGGTCAGGCGAGTCAACTTTACAGGATCAACCCGAACTGGCCGATTGGTGGCTGCCACTTGCGCCAAATACCTCAAACCTGTCTTGCTGGAGTTGGGTGGTAAAGCACCCATGCTGGTTTTGGCCGATGCGGATATTGACCATGCCGTGCGTGCGGCTGCATTTGGCGCTTACATGCACCAAGGCCAAATATGCATGTCCACCGAGCGCATCGTGATTGACGAAAGTATTGCGGATGAATTTGCCAGCAAGTTAGCCATCAAAGCGGGAACTTTATTGGCGGCATCCCCCAACGAAGGCAGCGCTCCATTAGGTTCTTTGGTAGACATGCAATCTGCAGATCGGGTGGAGGCCTTGATAGCCGATGCTGTCAGCAAAGGGGCGGTTTTATGCACACAAGGGCACAGGTCTGGCACCCTTTTAGGAGCGAGTCTGCTCGACCATGTGACAGCGGACATGCATATTTACCATGAAGAATCTTTTGGACCTGTCACCTGCATGGTCCGGGTCAAGGGCATTGAACAAGCTGTTCAAGTGGCGAACGA
>Ga0114962_10003735_pt1 | contig 12253 bp, 8 predicted proteins | sample C_130820_MF_Meta_FD_87017 | JGI IMG/M metagenome (GOLD analysis project Ga0114962, IMG submission 87017) | Freshwater microbial communities from Lake Croche, Canada to study carbon cycling - C_130820_MF_MetaG | ecosystem: Environmental > Aquatic > Freshwater > Lake | place: Lake Croche, Canada... | reverse complement strand
GCGATTCTGACTTGCCGCCTGATTGACCGTCCTTTGCGTCCATCATTCGTCAAGGGACTTCGCAATGAAGTTCAGGTTGTTGTGACAGTTCTGTCGCTCAACCCAAATGATTTGTACGACGTTGTTGCTATCAATGCTGCGTCTATGTCTACTCAGCTTGCTGGTTTGCCATTCTCCGGTCCTATTGGTGGCGTGCGCGTTGCACTCATCAAGGGTCAGTGGGTCGCATTCCCAACCTTTGAACAGCTCGAAGAAGCTGTGTTTGACATGGTTGTTGCAGGTCGCGTGGTTGGCGACGATGTTGCCATCATGATGGTTGAAGCCGAAGCGACTGAGGCCACTATCGATCTGATTGCTGGTGGTGCAACGGCTCCATCTGAAGAAGTTGTTTCACAGGGCCTTGAAGCGGCGAAGCCGTTTATTGCTGAACTGTGCCGTGCACAGTCTCAACTTGCTGCAATCGCAGGTAAGGAAACTGCAGAATTCCCAATCTTCTTGGATTACGAAGCAGATGTATTCGCTGCTGTTGAGGCTGCTGTCACAACTGAACTGGCTTCAGCATTGACTATCGCAGGTAAGCAAGAACGTGAAGCTGCACTTGATGCTGTCAAGGAATTGACTATCGAACGTGTCGCTGCTGATTTTGAAGGTCGCGAGAAGGAAGTAAGCGCAGCGCTTCGCTCGCTCACCAAGAAGCTCGTGCGTAAGCGCGTTATCAAGGACAAGGTTCGTATTGACGGCCGTGGACTTGCTGACATCCGTTCACTTTCTGCCGAAGTAGATGTTATTCCTCGTGCACACGGTTCAGCGCTGTTCGAGCGTGGCGAGACCCAGATTCTTGGTGTGACCACCCTGAACATGCTCAAGTTGGAAATGCAGCTTGATACTTTGTCACCAATCACGAGCAAGCACTACATGCACAACTACAACTTCCCGCCATACTCTGTAGGCGAGACTGGTCGTGTAGGTAGCCCGAAGCGTCGTGAAATTGGTCACGGTGCTCTTGCTGAACGTGCTCTTGTTCCTGTGCTTCCAGCCAAGAATGATTTCCCTTACGCAATCCGTCAGGTGTCAGAAGCGCTGGGTTCAAACGGTTCAACCTCAATGGGTTCTGTTTGTGCATCAACACTTTCCCTGCTTAACGCTGGCGTGCCATTGAAGGCGCCAGTTGCCGGTATCGCTATGGGTCTTATCTCCGAAGAAGTTGATGGCAAGACTGAGTATGTTGCATTAACCGACATCCTCGGCGCTGAAGATGCTTTTGGTGACATGGACTTCAAGGTCGCAGGCACTAAGGATTTCATCACCGCTTTGCAGCTCGACACCAAGCTTGATGGCATCCCAGCATCCGTACTTGCAGGTGCCTTGACTCAGGCTCACGATGCTCGTCTTGCCATCTTGGATGTCATGCTCGAAGCAATCGATGTTCCTGATGAAATGTCACCATTTGCACCTCGCATCATCACGGTCAACATTCCTGTTGACAAGATCGGTGAGGTCATTGGTCCAAAGGGCAAGATCATCAACCAGATTCAGGAAGAGACCGGCGCGGACATCAGCATCGCTGATGACGGCACCGTCTACATTGGCGCAACCAATGGTGAATCTGCTGAAGCCGCTCGCGCGCAAGTTAATGCGATCGCAAACCCAACTATGCCTGAAGTGGGCGAGCGTTACATGGGTACCGTTGTTAAGACAACGACCTTTGGTGCGTTCATCTCATTGTCTCCAGGTAAGGATGGTCTGCTACATATCAGTCAGCTGCGCAAGCTCTCGGGTGGCAAGCGTGTTGAGAACGTGGATGATGTCGTCAAAGTGGGCGACAAGGTTCACGTTGAAATCGCAGAAATTGACCCGCGTGGCAAGCTCTCCCTGATCCCTGTTGTTGAGGGCGAAGAGGCTGACGCTGGAGACGAAGACTAAAAACGTGTCGAAACGACAATCGTCAGTGGTCCTTGCGCATGAACAACGCCCGGGGACCACTCGCACGTTACTGACAGCTGAGCAAGGTGGACTGGTTAAGCGCACTGTCTTGCCTAGCGGACTGCGCATTATTACGGAGCATATGCCCAGCGTGCGCTCAGCAGCAATTGGTGTCTGGGTCAATGTCGGTTCACGCGATGAAGTTGCCTCTCAAACGGGCTCTGCTCACTACCTCGAGCATCTCCTATTCAAGGGGACAAAGCGTCGCACGGCGCTAGATATTTCCTCGTCCATCGATGCTGTCGGTGGCGAGATGAATGCATTTACATCCAAGGAATACACCTGCTTTTACACGAGGGTGTTAGATACCAGTGTGCCTATGGCAATGGACGTATTGATTGACATGATTACGTCAGCCACAATCACTACAGCGGATGTCGATCAAGAGCGCCAGGTTGTACTTGAAGAGATCTCAATGCGTGACGATGATCCGTCGGATATCGTGCATGAGAAATTCGCTTCGGCAATGTTTGGTGATGCCCCACTCGGTCGTAGCATCCTGGGAACAGTAGAAAACATCTCCAATTTGTCACGTCGCTCCATTAACGGCTTCTATCGCAAGTACTACACGCCAGATCGTTTGGTGATTTCTGTTGCAGGCAATGTCGATCATGCTCAGATTGTGAAGCTCGTCCGCAAGGCCTTCGAACTTGGGGGAGTCGCTCTTGAAGGTGATGTTGCACCATTCACCCCGACCAAGGCCAAAGCAAAGGTCAATAGAGCTGGCGGCTTAGTTTCACATGTGAAAGCCACAGAACAGTCCAATCTAGTCATTGGTGTCCCTGGCTTGGATCGCGCTGATGATCGCCGATACGTAATGAGTGTCTTCAATGCAGCTCTTGGTGGCGGCATGTCGAGCCGTCTTTTCCAGGAAGTTCGAGAGAAGCGCGGATTGGTCTATACGGTCTACTCGTTCGCGCAACAATTTCAAGATGGCGGTATCGCTGGTGTGTACGCGGGCTGCAACCCCCAACGTCTCTCGACTGTGCAAGAAGTGTGCTCGGCTGTTCTGAATGATGTCGCTGCCAATGGCATCACCAAGGACGAACTTGAACGAGCCATCGGGCAAGTCAGTGGTGGTCTGGTCCTTGGTCTTGAAGACACTGGGTCCCGGATGAGCCGCAATGCTCGCAGTGAGATGAATAATGGCTATGTGCCATCTGTTTCGGACATTCTTGACGAAGTGGCCTCGGTTACGCTTGAAGATGTTCATGCATTGGCTCACCATTTGTGGTCACAAGAGTGGCTGACGGCTGTTGTAGGACCGGAGTGATTATGACTACTGCAATTCGAGTTGGTGTGTTAGGCGCTCATGGGCGTATGGGCTCAACTGTATGTCAGGCAGTCGAAGGCGCTGACGGTTTAGAACTCGTAGCTGCTCTGGATCAAGGGGATGCCCTCAGTTCATTGGTTGCTGCTGGCGCTGAGGTCGTCGTCGATTTCACTCGTCCTGATGTCGTTATGGGTAACCTCGAGTTTCTCATAGCGAATAACATTCACGGCGTTGTTGGCACGACAGGTTTCGACGCTGCGCGAATAGCAATTCTGGAAGCAGCCTTAGAGACTTCTCATTCGAATCTTCTGATTGCACCCAACTTTGGTCTCGCTGCAGTGCTGATGATGCAGTTTGCTGCAAAGGCAGCGCCATATTTCGAGAGTGTTGAAATCGTTGAACTGCATCATCCGCGCAAAGCAGATGCGCCAAGTGGTACCGCAACTCGCACAGCTCAAATGATTTCCCAAGCGAGAGTAGCGCACGGTTGCGAACCGATGCCAGATGCGACATCAGACGCTTTGCCTGGCGCTCGCGGCGCAGACGTAGAGGGAATTCCTGTGCACAGCGTTCGACTGCAGGGTCTCGTCGCGCATCAAGAGGTCCTGTTGGGCGGACCCGGTGAGACCTTAACCCTTCGTCATGATTCCTACGATCGCGAGTCCTTCATGCCAGGTGTACTCCTTGGGATTAGACAGATAGCACACAACAAAGGTTTGACCTTGGGCTTAGAGAGTTTCCTGGGTCTTTAGATGGCCAAGAAAATTGCTCTCGGCCTTGCAGGTGTTTTGGGAGTTTACGTATTCTTTGCAGCATCTCGTGGGGTCGCGCTGATACGAACTGGAAATGGTCCCGTTCAGATCCTGGGCATTGCCATTCTCGCATTGACTGGTCTAGGGGCCTACTTGGTTTACCGGGAATTGCGTTTTGGCTTTAAGACGGCAGAGCTAGGTCGTAACATTGCTGAAGTTGAGTTGCCCACACGCGATTTGGATTCAGAGGCGCTGGATTCCTATCTTGAGCACGCTATGGAAAGAGCGCAGGTTGAGCCAGAGAATTGGGAAGTCTGGTACTGCATAGCGCTGGGCTATCACCTTCATACTGATCGCAAGTTGGCCCGAGAATCCATGCGTTATGCCGTCCAGTTGTATCAAAAGTCGTCCAAAAACTGAGCCTGAGTGCCAGACAATAGCGCAATCAATTATGAAACGAAAAGGTTGCATAATTTGCATGAGACGATAATTCCGTTTAGGGTTATTTACGAAACAACTATGTTGCATAAATCATTTCGTAGATGGGATTTCGTTAGGCATCATGCTAGGCAATTTCATTATCGGGTTACGAGAAGGTCTTGAGGCCGCTCTGGTTGTGAGCATCCTTGTGACTTACCTCGTACGCACCGAGCGCACTTCGCTTCGCCGATATGTGGCCTATGGCGTCGTGGGTGCTGTCGCAGCAAGCGCCGTGATTGCCACAGTATTGCAGCAAATTTCAAAAGAACTGACGGCGACAATTGAACCGGCATTCGCGGGCAGTGTTTCATTTTTAGCTGTTGGGTTTGTCACCTGGATGATTTTCTGGATGAAGAGATCTGCACGGACAATCTCTGGGGAATTGCGTCAGCGGTTAGACAGTGCCGCACTTGGTGGCGCTCTTGCTGTCGCCACGATGGCTTTCCTCACCGTTGTTCGTGAAGGTGCTGAGACAGCTGTGTTTTTCTGGGCAGCAGCGCATGCCACTCATCACGAAGGAGCTGCTCTTATCGGGCTTCTGTTGGGGTTGGGGCTGTCGATAGCTCTCGGCGTTGCGTTTTTCAAGTCAGCGATCAAAATCAATCTGACTTCGTTCTTCCGCTCAACTGGAATCTTGTTGACGATAGTTTCAGCTGGCGTATTGGCCGCTGGAATTCACGAATTTCAGGAGATTGGCTGGTTGCCCGGCGAAGGTGTGATTTGGATCAATCTCAGTTCAGTTTTGCCTGAAGGTTCAGTGCGAGCAACCATCATGGCTGGGTTATTTAATGTGACGGCCACGACGACCGCTCTGCAGGTTGTGGCTTGGGTGAGTTACGTTGTCGTGGTGCTAGCCCTTTTCTTGCGTCCAACAGTTCTTGCCCCAGATAAGCAAACTGCACCGACACAGCAACCTGCCCCGCTCTAACAAGGCTGCGCCCGATAGTCTTAACCTGTGACTGCAGAGATTTCATTCAGAAGCGACGTAACTGTCGAACTTGTCAAGCACTCCGCCGGTGATGCGGATGTTGTGTGGGCGGCGCGTGTCTCGACAAAGGGTGAGCAGTCTCTAGATGATGTCAACGCAGACACTGACAAGGCCGCTGGACTTATCAATTACTTGATGCGCGATCGTCATGGCAGTCCATTTGAGCATTCTGTTTTCACATTCTTTGTTCAAGCACCTATTTTCATGTGGCGTGAGCACTTCCGTCACCGTATTGCAAGTTACAACGAAGAGTCAGGTCGTTACAAAGTTCTCGAACCGACCTTCTATGTACCTGGCCCCGAGCGCAAGCTCGTCCAGGTTGGTAAGCCAGGTGCTTATGAATTTATTGATGGAACTTCTGAACAGTTCGACGTGACAACTGAGCAGACCAAGCATGCTTGTGCGGTCGCCTATGAGTCTTACCAGACCATGCTTGATGCTGGAGTTGCCCGTGAAGTAGCACGCATCGTTTTGCCAGTCACCATCTATTCGTCTGCTTACGTAACGATGAACGCCCGTGCACTCATGAATTTTCTGAGCCTTCGTCGTAAAGCTGAGGGTTCGCACTTTCCTTCCTTCCCTCAGCGTGAAATCGAAATGGTTGCCGAGAAGTACGAAGAAGAATTTCAGAAACTCATGCCACTCACCCATGCCGCGTTCGTGGCCAATGGGCGCGTAGCACCATAGGGGAGAACCAGTGTCACAAACAGATGCCCGCACTGCATTTGGCAGAGTTATCACTGCCATGGTTACGCCATTCAATGCTGATGGTACATCGATTGATTTCGATGCTGCGGCTCAGTTAGCCAGCGACCTTGTCGACCTCGGTAATGACGGACTGGTTGTCAACGGGACCACAGGCGAATCACCGACCACTGCTGATGATGAAAAGGTAGAGCTACTCAAGGTGATCGTGGACGCGGTTGGACATCGCGCCAAAATTATTGCCGGCGCGGGCAATAATGACACAGCCCACACAGTTGCTCTTGCGGCTCAAGCAGCAGCAACAGGTGTGCACGGTTTACTCATTGTGACCCCTTACTACAACAAGCCTCCACAAGAAGGCATCTATGCGCACTTCACGGCTGTCGCTGATTCAACGGAGCTTCCGGTCATGGTCTACGACATACCTGGTCGAGCAGGTGTGCCGATTGAGCACGAGACCATGTTGCGTCTAGCCGAACATCCGCAGATTGTTGCAAACAAAGATGCTAAAGGTGACGTATTCGCAGCCACGCAGGTGATGGCTCGTACTGGTTTGGCTTATTACTCAGGTGACGATGGCCTGAATCTTCCGCTGCTCGCTAGTGGCGCAGTGGGCGTCGTCAGCGTTACGGGACACCTAGTTGCCGATCGTCATCGGGCAATGGTGGACGCGGTTGCAAACAGCGATATTCAGTTAGCTCGCGAGATTGCGTATTCTCTTGTCCCAGTCACTGAGGGGATTATGACCAAGGCCCAAGGAGCCATCATGGTGAAAGCAGCTCTTGATATGCTGGGTCGTGCCGGTGGTGGATCCCTGCGATTGCCACTTGTTCCGGCAACCGTTCAGCAGCGCGCTACGTTGCGTGAGGATTTAATCGCTGGCGGATTCTCCCTGTGACATACCCTGACTTAGGACTACCGCCACAAATAACACCTGGCACTCTGCGCATAGTCGCACTTGGTGGATTGGGTGAAATCGGTCGCAACATGACCGTACTGGAATTTGCGGGCAAGCTTCTCATCGTGGACTGCGGCGTCCTATTCCCAGAAGAATCGCAACCAGGAATTGACCTGATTCTGCCTGACTTTGATTACATTCGAGATCGCCTTGATGACGTTGTCGGAATTGTGCTCACTCATGGACACGAAGACCATATCGGTGCCGTCCCATACCTGTTGCGCGAGAAAGGTGACATCCAGCTCGTTGGTTCAAAGTTGACGCTTGCGTTTATCGAGGCCAAGCTCAAGGAGCACCGCATCAAAGCCGAGACCCTTGAGGTTAAGGAAGGTGGAGTTGAGAAGCTAGGGCCATTCACGCTTGAGTTCATCGCTGTGAATCACTCCATTCCGGATGCGCTTGCTGTCGCAGTTAAGACAATCGCAGGTACCGTGCTCATGACTGGCGACTTTAAAATGGACCAGTTGCCATTGGATGGTCGAACGACAGATCTGAATGCTTTTGCGCGACTTGGCGATGAGGGTGTGGACCTGTTCATGGTCGACTCGACAAATGCCGAGGTGCCAGGTTTTGTCACCTCAGAACGGGACATTGTTCCCGTCCTCGACCGCGTCATGGGCAAGGCAAGTGGTCGCGTGATTGTGGCGTCGTTTGCTTCACATGTACATCGGGTACAGCAAATTATCGATGTAGCAACCGCTCACAACCGTAAGGTAGCGTTTGTTGGCCGGTCTATGGTGCGCAACATGTCTGTCGCTAGGGATTTGGGTTACTTGACGATTCCTGGCGCGACACTCATCAGTAGCGATGAAATTTCTAAGATGCCAGATGATGAAACTGTACTTATTTGCACTGGTTCGCAGGGCGAGCCGATGGCCGTTCTGTCTCGCATTGCGAACCAAGACCACGCCATTTCAATCGGCCCTGGCGACACCGTCATCCTCGCTTCATCCTTGATTCCTGGCAACGAAAATGCGGTTAATCGAATTATTAATGCGCTCACCAAGCATGGTGCAAAAGTTGTACATAAGGGGAATGCCCTCGTGCACGTCTCGGGGCACGCAGCTGCTGGTGAATTGCTCTATTGCTACAACATCGTAAAACCTAAAAATGTCATGCCTATCCATGGTGAGTGGCGGCATCTTCGGGCGAACGCCGCTCTGGCAATTTCAACCGGCGTCCCTGCGAAGAATGTCGTTCTGGCAGATGACGGCGTCGTAGTGGATCTTGTTAATGGTCAAGCGAAGATTGTCGGAGCTGTCCCTTGTGGCTTTGTCTATGTAGACGGCTCCAGCGTCGGCGATGTGACCGAGACGCTTCTAAAGGATCGAAGAATTCTCGGCGAGGAAGGCTTTATCTCCGTCGTGACTGCTGTGGATGTAGTCACGGGCAAGGTAGTTGCTGGTCCAGAGATTCATGCCCGCGGATTTGGTCCTAATGACTCGATTTTTGACGAAGTTTTGCCGAGTGTGCGGAACACCCTTGAGGATGCACTTGCCGATGGCGTTGTAGACACTCATCAGCTCGCACAGCTTGTTCGACGAGTTGTTGGCAAATGGGTGGGGGATAAGCACCGGCGACGTCCGATGATTGTGCCCGTAGTCATTGAGGCTTAGCTCGAGACCGGGCGCACATTCACCAAAAGAATTGCGACACGCTAGGGGTGTTTGTACCCGCTAAAGCTCGCATCTTCGAATATTCTTTATGCATGGCTTCCCCGTCATCTACTCAAACACGCGTCCGTTCCACGTCGAGCCCTGCTCGCCCTAGTACCAAAGGACGGCCAGTGGGCAAGAAGACCAAGTCGAATAAGACCCCTGCGCCAGTTGTTATTGGTCGCGCAATTAGCCGGGCTCTGACCGCAATTTGGCTAGGTTTCGCCCATGTTCTAGGCACGATTGCGCGGGGGTTGGGTAAGAGCGCACGCGACATTGATCCGGCCCATCGACGTGATGGCATTGGCCTCTCGTATCTGTCGGTTGGCGTAATCGTCGCCTCTGTTGTGTGGTTCCATGCGCACGGAATTGTGGCTGGAATTGTCACATCTGTGGTGACCGGCGGCGTAGGAATTTTCGACGTCGTAGCACCTGTCGCTTTCTTCGTTGTAGCAGCGAATGTCCTTCGTCATCCAGATGCACCAAAGCAACGTCGTGGACGCCTACTGATTGGGTGGTCAGTCCTCACGCTGGCCGTTATGGGCATCACGCATATCGTGCGGGGCAACCCAACGCCAAGTGATGGTGCCGACGTCATGAGGCATGCAGCGGGATGGCTCGGTTGGGCCATTACAGCGCCACTTGTGAGCGCCACAGGTGAAGTAGTGACTGTCATTTTGATGGTCGTTCTGAGTTTCTTTGCAGTGCTTATCATCACTGCCACCCCAGTGAACAAGATTGCATCCAATGTGCGTAGTACTTATGCAGCACTACGAGGTGCTATTCCGGCAAGTCCCCAGCCCCTGGCACACCCATCGGTTGACGCAATCTCTGCAGCGTCAGACCAGGACACTGCAGAGCCTAAGGTCGGCTGGCTCAAGCGCAAATTGGCAAGTCGTAAGCAAGCACCAGTTTCAGATCCGGCGCTAGAAATTGGCGAATTGGATGGAGACATCCCGTTTATGAACCCTGTTGTGCATGCACCAATCGACGAAGCAGAGCAAGTGACAGAGATTGTGGATGTTTCGTCTGTGCAGATTGAATCCGACTCAGACATTCATGTACATCCCACTGAAGTTGTTCCAGCTGGCGATTCTGCGTCCATGACTCCTGTACCAACTGCGTCTAAGCCGAAGCCTGTGCAATTGCCGTTAAGTGCTGCCATGGATTATGTCCTGCCAAGTGAAGGGCTACTCAAGCGTGGTGCTGTTTCAAAGGCGAGCACAAAGGCGAATGAAACCGTCATTGAGGCACTCACGCAGGTTATGGAACAGTTCGACATCGACGCAAAAGTAACGGGATTCCAGCGAGGCCCTACTGTTACGCGCTATGAAGTTGAGCTCGGCCCAAAGGTGAAAGTGGAGCGTGTCACGGCGCTGACGAAAAATATTTCTTACGCAGTTGCAAGTGACGCAGTGCGTATTCTCTCTCCAATTCCTGGCAAGAGCGCTATCGGAATAGAGATTCCCAACACAGACCGAGAGATCGTGTCGCTTGGCGATGTTATGCGAAGCGGAGAAGCATCTGCTGATGAGCATCCAATGTTGGTAGGTCTTGGCAAGGATGTCGAGGGTGGATTCACAGTCGCTAACCTAGCGAAGATGCCTCACCTGTTAGTGGCTGGTGCAACCGGTGCTGGTAAGTCAGGCTGCATGAACACCCTTATTACTTCCATTTTGATGAGAGCCACACCTGATGAAGTGCGCATGGTGTTGATCGATCCTAAAAGAGTTGAATTGACGGCATACGAAGGTATTCCACATCTCATCAGTCCAATCATTACTCAGCCAAAGAAGGCAGCCGATGCTTTGGCTTGGGTGGTAAAGGAAATGGAAACACGCTACGACGACCTCGCAGCCTATGGTTTTCGACATGTTGATGACTACAACAAGGCGGTTCGTGCTGGCAAAGTTTCGCCACCTCCTGGAAGCGAGCGCACTCTACGTCCATACCCGTACTTGCTGGTAATTGTCGACGAGCTCGCAGACCTCATGATGGTTGCACCGCGTGATGTCGAAGACTCAATTGTTCGCATTACACAACTTGCACGCGCAGCAGGTATTCACTTGGTGCTGGCTACTCAGCGACCGAGTGTCGATGTTGTGACGGGACTCATCAAGGCGAATGTTCCGAGTCGTTTGGCTTTCTCCACCTCAAGCCTTGCTGATAGCCGAGTGATTCTCGACCAACCTGGTGCGGAAAAGCTGGTTGGACAGGGTGATGGGCTCTTCCTGCCTATGGGGACAAGTAAGCCCATTCGCATTCAGTGTTCATGGGTGACCGAAGCCGAGATTCGTGCGGTGGTTGCGCACTGCAAGACCCAGATGCAACCCCAATACCGCGATGACATAGTCGCTCCTGCTGCTACACGAGCAGAGGTAGACGAAGAGATCGGTAAAGATCTTGAGGAACTGATCGCAGCTGTAGAACTTGTGGTCACGACCCAGTTTGGCTCAACATCGATGCTTCAGCGGAAGCTTCGGATTGGCTTTGCAAAGGCTGGTCGCTTGATGGATCTTATGGAGACTCGCGGAATTGTTGGTCCGTCCGAAGGATCCAAACCGCGCGATGTACTAATCACGGTTGAAGATTTGCCTGGCACTCTTGCCATGCTCCGAGGCGAGTAGAGTCAAAGGGTGACTTCTGCACCTCGCGTATCCATCGTTTCACTCGGTTGCTCGCGCAACGACGTTGATTCCGAGGAGCTGGCTGGCCGACTCAGTGCCGATGGTTGGTCATTGGTTGCCGCTGGCGAAGAATCCGATGTTGTTCTTGTCAATACCTGTGGCTTTATTGAGCAGGCAAAGAAGGACTCCATTGACACTTTGCTACAAGCTCACGATGACGTTGCTGGGGATGGCAAAGTTGTTGCTGTCGGGTGTCTTGCTCAGAGGTATGGAAAAGATCTGGCTGCACAGTTGCCGGAGGCCGCAGCAGTTCTTGGTTTTGACCATTACGCGGATATTGGGTCAGTCCTGCGTCGGATTATGAATGGTGAATCCATCGATTCTCACGAACCAGGTGACCGCCGCACATTGTTGCCGATCACACCAGTTGATCGGGTAGAGGCTGTGGCAGATGTAGCCGTTCCGGGTATGGGTCCACACATTTATCGGACCCGACTAAATGACTCCGTGTGGGCGCCGCTTAAAATTGCTTCAGGCTGCGATCGTCGTTGTACATTTTGTGCAATTCCAGCCTTCCGCGGATCCTTTGTTTCTCGGAGCCCCCTCGAGATTATTGAAGAAGCAGCGTGGCTTGGTCAACAAGGTGTCCGCGAATTGCTTCTCGTGAGTGAGAACTCAACATCATTCGGCAAAGATCTTGGTGATCTTCGTAGCCTTGAGAAGTTGCTTCCGGCCCTGACCATGCTCGATGGCATTGATTGGGTCCGTGTTTCTTACTTGCAGCCCGCCGAGATGAGGCCAGAACTCATCCAGATCATTGCCGATACACCAG
>Ga0114962_10003733_pt1 | contig 12256 bp, 11 predicted proteins | sample C_130820_MF_Meta_FD_87017 | JGI IMG/M metagenome (GOLD analysis project Ga0114962, IMG submission 87017) | Freshwater microbial communities from Lake Croche, Canada to study carbon cycling - C_130820_MF_MetaG | ecosystem: Environmental > Aquatic > Freshwater > Lake | place: Lake Croche, Canada... | reverse complement strand
AATTGCGCCTTGCAGGTACATTGAAAAATAAATTTTTCATGCTTATATTGGTCCCCACCGGGCAGGCAACAGGGCTTGTTTCTGTTACCTCACTATTTTCAATTTCAACACTAGTGCCTAATTCATCTTCTGCTAAACGTGTTTTTAAACTTACTTGAGCAACCGCTGCAATGGACGCTAGGGCTTCCCCTCTAAACCCCATGGTACTAATTTGAAACAAGTCCTCTATAGAACTAATTTTACTCGTGGCATGACGTGCGAAGGCATTTTGAGCATCAATGGGATTCATACCCTTCCCATTATCAATCACCTGAATTAAGGCTTTACCGGCATCATTAATATTTAATTTAATTGTTGTAGCCCCGGCATCTACCGCATTTTCCAATAATTCTTTCACCGCACTAGCTGGTCTTTGTATAACCTCGCCTGCTGCAATTTGGTTGGCAATGTGATCCGGTAATAAATGAATGCTGTTGGCCACTATTAAATCTTTTTAAAGTGTGTAAAAGTAGTAAATTTGCCACTTAAAATCTCATCTTATGCTAAGAACAGCGGACATTCAAAAAACGCCTCATCACTATCTTCCTGGGGACTTTATTTTAACGGATTGGGCAGGCTTAGAGCCTTTTTTTAAGGAACTAACGGATCGTTCTATTGGCAGCAAAGAGGACTTGGAAAAATGGTTAAGGGATTTGAGTGAATTAGAGGCATTTGTGAGTGAGGATGCTTGTTGGAGGCAAATTAAAATGACCTGCGATACCACGGATAAAAGTTTGGAGGAGGCCTTTACTTATTTCTGTATGGAAATTCAACCTCAAATGCAACCCTATGCGGATGCCTTGAATAAAAAATTAATGACGAGTCCGTTTACTTCGGAATTAGACAAGGACCAATATTTTACTTATTTGCGTTCTGTAAAAAAGAGCATCGAACTTTTTAGAACCGAAAATATTCCGTTGCATGCAGAACTAAGTGTACTGCAACAACAGTATGGAACTATTGCGGGAAAGATGACCATTGAAATGAATGGCCAAGAATATACTTTACAACAGGCTTCACAGTTTTTAGAGAACGAAGACCGTGCAGTAAGAGAAGAGGCTTACAAAAAAATTCAAGAACGTCGTTTGCAAGATAAGGATGCAATGCATGAACTATTTACTACTTTAATTCAAAAAAGACATCAGGTTGCAGTGAATGCAGGTTTCGCTAATTATAGAGATTACAAATTTGCAGAGTTAGGACGCTTTGATTACACCAAAGAAGATTGTTTTCAATTTCATGAAGCTGTTAAATTACATGTGCTTCCTTTAATTGATAAAATATACGCACGTAAAAAACAAAAGCTAGGATTGGATATTTTAAAGCCATGGGACACAGAAGCGGAACCTGCTGGTACCAAGCCTTTGAGACCTTTTACAGATGGCAAAGATTTGTATGAAAAATCGGTGGCTTGCTTTGAGCAACTCAATCCTTTTTTTGCAGACTGTTTACGTAAGATGAATGAATTAAAACATTTTGATTTAGAAAGCAGAAAAGGAAAAGCGCCAGGTGGATACAATTGTCCATTGGCAGAATCCGGCGCTCCATTTATTTTTATGAATGCAGCAGGACAAATGAGTGATGTTACGACCATGGTACATGAAGGTGGTCACGCGATTCATTCTTTTTTAGCACACCCGCTTTCATTAAGTGCTTTTAAAGAGTATCCAATGGAAATTGCCGAAGTGGCGAGTATGTCAATGGAATTATTTACGATGAATCATTGGCAATCCTTTTTTGATAATGAAGCCGATTTAAATAGAGCCAAAGAACATCAGTTAGAGCGCACCATTACTATTTTCCCTTGGATTGCAATTATTGATAAGTTTCAACATTGGGTGTATGAAAATCCGAATCATACCATTGAGGAAAGAACAAATAACTGGACAGCTATTTTAAAAGAATTTTCTACCAATAGTATTGATTATACTGGGCTTGACATGTATCGCGCTATTGGATGGCAAAGACAACTACATTTATTTGAAGTGCCTTTTTATTATATCGAGTATGGTATTGCACAGTTAGGTGCAATTGGAATGTGGATGCAGTATCAAAAAAATCCAAGTCAAGCATTGGAGAATTATATGAATGCATTGGCTTTGGGGGGCACTAAAACCTTACCTGAATTATATAAAACAGCAGGGTTGGAATTTAATTTCTCTCCTAATTATGTAAAAACCTTAATGGATTTTACAAATGAAGAGTTAGAAAAGTTATTTCACTAATTTTTAAATAAATTTTATTTTAAAAAATAAGGTGCAACAAAATTTTGAAATGTTGTACCAAAAAAAATAGCCCTCAAAATGAGGGCTATTGTTTTTATGTAAAGTTTAATTAGGATTGTGATGGACCAGGGTTGCCTCCTTGAGGTGGTCTATTGTCTGGTCTAGGTCCATTATTAGTTCTTGGTCCGTTGTTATTGCGTGGTCCGTTATTGGGCCCGTTGCTTGGTCCATTACCTGGTCCACGATTGTCTCTGCTAGGACCATTGTTTCTGTCGTTGCTTCTATCGTTGCCTCTGTCGTTATTATAATTACCAGGACCTCTTTGTTGATCTCTTCTTCGGCGATCGTTTTTCTCTAAACTTTTTAAACTTATTTGCCCTACCACATCTACAAAAGAAGGTTCCACTTCTTTTGGTTTACCACTTGTAACTTCCACCGCTTGTAATTCATCCACCACTACACCTTGTTGATTTAATTTTTTGATCTCCACAACACGATCTATGGTTAAAGGATAATGTTTTGTATTGTTAGGTAGGGTATACCACATTAAGTTTTTGAAAATATCTTTCTTAATAAGGAAAGCTTGACCCATGGCAGTTTGTAAGGTATCGGCATAGTCGGGGAAACCTTGAAGTGCATCTAAATAAGTATCTAATTCAAAATTCAAACAACATTTTAAACGACCACATTGTCCGCTTAATTTAGTTTGATTGATAGATAAATTTTGATATCGTGCAGCAGTTGTATTTACACTTTTGAAATCATGCAACCAGGTACTACAACAAAGTTCGCGTCCACAACTTCCAATACCGCCCAATTTTGCTGCTTCCTGGCGAATTCCAATTTGACGCATTTCTACTTTTAGTTTAAACTCGCCTGCGAAAATGCGGATGAGTTCTCTAAAGTCAATACGGTCGTCGGCAGTATAAAAGAAGGTGGCTTTTTTCCCATCCGCTTGCACTTCCACTTCACTTAATTTCATTGCTAATTTTAAGTTGCGCGCATGTGTACGACTGCGGGCTAAAATATCAGCCTCTCTGCTTTTACTAATTTTAAATGTTTCTATTTCTCGGTCTGCACTTGGTCTGAGAATTTTTTTCATCTCAGGGTTAAATTCATCTGTCCCTCTTTTCTTTAGTTGAATTCTTACAAGTTCGCCGGTTAGTGATACTTCACCAAGGTCATATCCATTTACTCCTTCTACAGTAACATAATCCCCTTTTTCAAATAATTGAGCGGTAGTGTTTTTGTAAAATTCTTTTCTGCTGCCTTGTTTAAAGCTTACTTCTACTACTTTGCATTGACTTTCAACATCGTCAATTGGTAGGTCACGTAACCAATCGTGTACGTTTAATCTGTTACAAGCGCCCGAACTACAACCACCGTTGCTTTTGCAACCGCCTGGCTTGCCAGTTCCACATGATCCACATCCCATATATAGTTAGTTCTAACTGTTAATGAATAAAATACCCGCCCATGCTCCTGTTTTCACCATCCCTTCTGCTTAGGCTTCTGTCAAAATTAAGGTTTTGTTCTGAATGATATGATAGAACTTGATGCCCAAGGCCATAAATAGCATTTTTGGGTTGGCATTGCGCTCAATATGGTAAACCGCCTTGTCTAGTTCTTGAACAATGGCTTCCAATTGCCCCACCCCTGCTATTTTATTGATTCTGAGGGCAAAATCCTTTAAAGCGGGGTCCAGCGGGATATCACTACCCAGCACTTTAATACGTATACTTTGTTCTAAAAGGTGGTTAAAATACTTTAAAAACTGCTTTTGAGGCTCCCTTCCCATTTTACTTGTTTCCTCCACCCATTTCATTTGTGCCAAGGGGCCGCCCTTTAAAATGGCGTTTAACCATTCTCTAATTTGGGTTAAAAAATCACCATCACTATGTTGAAGTAAATGAAGCGCTTCGCGGTAATTACCGTCCGAAATGGCTGCTATCTGAGCTGCTTTTTCGGGCTCGATATGTCCTTTTTGAATCAGGGCCGTTTCAATTTCCTGCGTGGTTAACCTAGGCACTTTTATAAACTGACATCTACTCAGGATAGTTGGCAAAATTTGTTCCTCCGAATTGGCTACTAATAAAAATATAGTATTGGCAGGCGGCTCCTCAATTAATTTTAATAATTTATTCCCTTCTTTACCCAAATATTCGGGCATCCACATAACGAGTACTTTATATGCACTTTCAAAACTTTTAAAGGAAAGTTTTTTGATAATTTCATTACACTCGTCCGCACTAATGTTACCTTGTTTGTTTTCGGATTTAATAGATTGTAACCAATCAAAAACATTACCATAAGGGTAACCGTTTATAAATTCCCTCCACTCTTCTATAAAATTTGCACTGATATTTTTTGCGCCAGGTTTTTCGGTAATGCTTGGAAAGGAAAAATGTAAATCCGGATGCATTAGTTTGCTTGCGCGATGATAGGCAGGTAATTCGGCAATTTCATCGGGACTATAAACCTTTGGTGTAGAGGGTTTAGTTGCTTCTGGTGCACCAAATAAATCTGCACTACTCGATTCATTTACATTTGGAATGCTAACGATATACTGCGCAAAAGCAATAGCAAGGGGCAAAGCGCCCGAGCCTTCAGGTCCCACAAAAAGTATCGCATGACTTAGTCGCTGGTGTTGCACCATATCGACAAGTTGTTGCTTTAATTTTTCCTGACCAATTACTTCACTTAATAACATGTAGCGAAGATAAGCAAAAACCGCCTTGCGGTTTTGATGTGGAGAAAAGTATATGAATGTTTTGGTAAGCGCTGCTTACTTTAGGCGAGACAAAATTTCTTGACTATCTGGTGTAACATTACTTGGGAAATAAGCAATCATTTTGCCATTTTCGTCCAATAAAAATTTATTAAAATTCCAAGAAATGCTTGCATCTAAAACCCCGTTTTTTGATTTTTGGGTCAACCATTGATATACTGGAGCGATATCTGCACCTTTTACATCAATTTTGTCGGCCAATGGGAAAGTCACGCCGTAATTTTTTTCACAAAAACTAATAATCTCCGCATTGGTGCCTGGCTCTTGCCCACCAAATTGGTTGCATGGGAATCCTATAATAACCAACTTGCCCTTGTATTGTTCATATACTTTCTCTAAAGCTTTGTATTGAGGGGTATATCCACATTGACTAGCGGTGTTGACTACTAAAATCTTTTTTCCTTTAAAAGAAGCGAAATCGATTTGCTTACCATCAATGCTTTTTACTTTGTAACTATGAATACTTTGAGCATTGCCTAAAATAGTTATCGCGACCATGCAGATTGAGATTAAAAATTTCATAAAGTTGTATTTATACTTCAAGATAACAAGATTTATTCAAAATTGTTTACCTAATCCGGTGAGATTGATTAATGGTATGTATAAGCGGCACTTGCTACTTGTATACTTACTGGATGGCTCTGCATTAAACATAAACATGCATTTTCAATGGTTGCACCAGTTGTAATAACATCATCTATGACAAGGAGATGTTTTCCTTTTAGCGTCTCTTTTTGAGAAAGTGAAAAAACCACATTGGGCTGCATGGCTCTCTCCAATCGATCTTTATGGGTTTGAGTTGTATGGTTTTTGTTTTTTAGTAGTCCTAAAAATATGGGCTTATTGTATCCATTTGAGACAATAGCCTCACAAATAATCATACTTTGGTTAAACCCTCTTTTTTTCATGGTTCTTTTGCTTATGGGAATTGGAATTAAATAATCAATCGAAAAAAATGAATCGTTTTGTAACAATTCAATTGCAATAAGCCTTCCTAACAAATAACCTGCTTTTTTATTTTGTTTATACTTTAGTTCAAAAATAATTTTTTGAACGATACTTTCCTTGGTGAAAAACAAAATGGCTATCGCATTATCAACAGGGACCCTTCCCCAAAATATTTTTTGTATCAAATTTTCCTTTATGGAACTAAAATGAGTATAGGGAAGGAGTGCTTCACAATCATCGCAAATTATTTGCGCTTTACGAACTTGGTCCATGCCACATTGTAAACATAGGTGCGGATAAAAAAGATGGACTAAGGATTGAAGGTAGCTGCGTATGGTTTTTATCCAATGTGACATCTTAAAAGAATAGTCGATAAGCTTCGTCTACTCTTTCTACCGGAATAATTTGTATACTATGTTTTTTAGGCTCAATGCCTTTACTATTAAAGGCAGAGATATAAATTTTTTCGAAACCTAATTTCTCCGCTTCCGCAATGCGTTGTTGTATTCTATTTACAGCACGAATTTCACCGTTTAATCCAACCTCACCTGCAAAGCAAATACCTTGTGGCAAAGGAATATCTTCATAGGAGGATAACAGCGATAATATGATGGCAAGGTCTAAGGAAGGATCTTCAATTTTTAAACCACCTGCAATATTTACAAAAACGTCTTTCATGCCAAAAGCAAATCCACCACGTTTTTCTAAAACCGCTAATAATAATTGCAATCTTCTTAAATCAAAACCAGTCACTGTTCTTTGAGGCGTGCCATACACACTTTGTGTTACCAAAGCTTGCACTTCAATTAATAAAGGACGCATACCTTCCATGGATGCTGCTATCGTGCTTCCACTTAATGATTCGTTTCTTTGTGCAATTAAAAAAGCCGAAGGATTATTTACCACTTTCATTCCTTCACCTGTCATTTCATAAATACCTAACTCACTGGTGCTACCAAATCTGTTTTTTAAAGTACGCAACATTCTATATGCATAATGACGATCACCTTCAAATTGAAGTACCGTATCCACCATATGCTCTAAAATTTTTGGACCTGCAATGGTTCCTTCTTTTGTAATATGACCAATTAAAAATACAGGGGTGCCGGTTTCTTTTGCAAAGCGTTGAAATTCGGCTGCTGTTTGTTTGATTTGAGATACACTTCCCGCAGCGGCTTCAATAGTATTAGATTCTAATGTTTGTATTGAATCCACAATCACTACCGTTGGCTTTAATTTTTTGATAGATTTAAAAATATCTGAAGTGCGCGTCTCTGTTAAAAGATAAAAATTTTCGTTTTGTAAATTTAAACGATCGGCACGCATTTTAATTTGCTGGATACTTTCCTCTCCGCTAATATATAAAACGGTTTGCTCCTTCATCATTAGGCCTTGTTGTAAAAACAAGGTACTTTTTCCAATACCGGGTTCGCCTGCTACTAACACGATGGAGCCCAACACTATACCTCCACCCAATACTCTATTTAATTCGGGATCGGCACTGCTAATTCTTTTTTCAGATTGACTATTTACCTCGTTAATAGCAATTACCTGTGTTCCTTTTTGTTGGGTATTGTAATCATCCCAACCTGCTTCTTTTTTTTCACCTTTTTCTACCAACTCCTCCGTGAAAGTATTCCATTCATTACAAGCAGGACATTTACCTGCCCATTTTGCAGATTCGTAACCACAGTTGTTACAAAAAAAGGCCGATTTAGCTTTGCTCATACCTTAAAGATAAAGGCTTATTAAATTATTTGCGAAGTAAAAACCGAAAATAGTTTTACAGTTTAATTTCTTCTTGCTGATCATCCAAAAACTTATATTCAACTAAATGGCTACTATTATCAGGCTGTGAAGAAAGTTTTAATTTATACTTACGTTTCCACTTTTTAATGATACTACTAAATATGCCCTTAGTTAAATGAGAATGGATAATTGGATGAACAAGAATTTGAATACGCTTATGTCCGTGTGTTGTCAAATAAGCTAATTTCTTTTCCATTTCATCCTCTAATAATAGGGTAGAAGTGATTTTACCAGTGCCATTACAAGCAGGGCAATCCTCGGAGGTATTTATATTTACTTCCGGCCTTATTCTTTGGCGAGTTGCTTGTAAAAGACCAAATTTTGAAATGGGTAAAACAGAATGTCTGGCGCGGTCTGTTTTCATACACTCATCTAAAGCCTCCTGTACCTTACGCTTATTTTCTGGCAACTTCATGTCAATAAAGTCAATGACGATAATACCGCCAATATCTCTAAGTCTTAATTGTCGTGCAATTTCTTCGGCTGCTTCAAGATTGGTTTGTAAAGCATTTTCTTCCTGGTTATTGCTCACACTTTTAAATCCACTATTTACGTCAATAACATGTAATGCTTCGGTATGCTCTATAATTAAGTAAGCACCACTATTTAAGTTTACTGTTTTGCCAAAAGAAGACTTTACCTGTTTTGTGATTCCATATTGATCAAATATTTCCTGGTCTCCAGTATGTAAGCTTAAAATATTTGCTTTTGCTGGTGCTATTCTTTGCAAGTAGCTCAACGTTATATCAAATATTTTTTTATCGTTGACTACAATTTTATTAAAGTCCTCGTTTAGTAAGTCCCTTAATATACTTGTTGTTTTACTCTCCTCACTCATGATACGAGCAGGAGCCATGGCACCTTTTAAGTTGGCTTGAATATTTTTCCAGTGCTCTACTAAGGTTAATAAATCCTCATGAAGTTCTGCTGTAGATTTTCCCTCTGCTGCCGTCCTAACAATTACGCCAAAGTTTTTTGGACGAATAGATTCCATCATTTTCTGAAGACGCTTGCGCTCTTCACCGCTATGAATTTTTTTAGAGACTGCTACAATTTCATTAAAAGGAGTAAGTACAATAAATCTTCCGGCTAGGGATAATTCACAAGTTAACCTTGGCCCTTTTGCGGCAATGGGTTCTTTTAAAATTTGCACCAAAACATTGGGCTTGCCATTTAAAACTTCACTAATCTTACCTGTTTTTACAATCTCCGCCTCGGTTTGAAATTTTGAGAAGTCAAATTTGTTGTCATTATTATGTATGGCCTCTTGGGTATACTTTATTAGGGATTTTACATAAGGGCTCAGGTCTGTATAATGCAAAAAAGCATCTTTCTCAAATCCTACATCAACAAAGGCAGCATTAAGGCCTGGAATAATTTTACGCACTTTTCCAAGGTATAAATCACCGACCGCCCAACGCGTATCCATTTTTTCATTATGGATTTCTACTAATTTCTTGTCCTCTAACAAGGCAATTTCAACCCCGTCAGCAGCACTATTTATAATTAAATCTTTATTCACTTATAGCAACTTTTTTTAAAACAAATAGCACGACTAAGTAATAGCGCAGCTAATGCTTTATAATTTTTTGTAAACATCACCACTTTACGAAGGAAGGAAAAGGTAAAGTAAAGTTGCTAAGTAGATAAGTGGTGTGCAATTGAAAAGAATACAAGTGTGAAGTTTTATTTTCACACTTGTATTAAGTAAGAGAACTATTTATTCTTCTTCTTATGACGATTCTTTCTTAAACGTTTTTTTCTTTTGTGCGTCGCAATTTTATGACGCTTTCTTTTTTTACCACAAGGCATGTCCGATAATTTTTGTTATTAAAAATGTTATTTCTTCTTCTATTTTTTCAACTCATTAATTCTTTGATCTAGCACTTTGATGTATTCTGGAATTTTAACCAACTCCTTAACTTTAAGATACCACTCAATGGCTAAATTCTTTTGGTTGTTAAGTTCGTAGCATTCTGCAAGATTAATCATTGCTTCCCAATTTCCAGGCTCTAATTTTATAACGGTTAAAAAACGATCAATTGCTTTTGGGATTTGACCAGATTTTTTTCCGCCCAATCCTAAAATAAATTGACCATAAGCGTTATTAGGATTTTTATCAACCACTTCCTTCACTTTTAGTATGCCGGACATTGGGTTATCAGAAATATCACCCAACAAATAACAAGCACCTAAATTGATGATTGCTGAATCATTATTGGGATTCATTACTAATGCTTTATCTAAAAGAACTTTTGCATTTACCGCCATCCAATTTTGAATTTCGGGAGGTGCATCCATTGTTGTTAATCTATCTACCAACAGTTGGGCTGCAAAAGTGAGGCTTTTTTCAGAATTTTCCAACAAAGCACCACTGTAAGTGTAATATAAATAAGGAGTGAGTATTTGTGCCGAATCAGACCAAAATTTTGCTAATTTTTGAAAAGCTTTGATGCTATCAGGGGTTGATTTGGATGTATTTAATTGATTTTCAATGACTAACAAGGTTTGCTTTTGACTCGCAGTAAGTGCTGTTTTAGCTCCATCAAGCATGGTTTGGGTGCTAAATGGCTGTTTTACATTGGATTCTTTTCCTTGGCCAGCTGTGGTTTTATTTTCTCTTGGCACAAAATTGATGAGCCAAACACATAAAAGCAAGGCCAATCCGATAGTGATTAACTGAGGTTTTTTCAAAATAAGCGCGTTTCCGACAAAGGTAATTACTTACGACTGCTTTTCACCTCGTTTACAAATTCTTTTGCAGGTTTAAATGCTGGAATAAAATGTTCAGGAATTTCTACCGCAATATTCTTTTTAATGTTACGCCCAATTTTTGCGGCTCTTTTCTTTGTAATGAAGCTGCCAAATCCACGAATATAAATATTCTGGCCATTTGATAAGCTTTCTTTCACTTCCTTAAACATCGTTTCTAAAGTAACTAAAACATCCACTTTAGGAATTCCAGTTTTCTCAGAGATTTGATTGATGAGATCAGATTTTCTCATGAAGTTGATTTTTTGGGGTTTCAGTATTAAAAATAAATGAAATTTTAACTTTTTACAACTAATTATGCAATTATTTCTAACGATTTATCCATTATTTTAAGTTAATATGCATATAATTATTTTATATATTAAAATAACATAATCCATAACTAATATAATTTTTACATTTTTTGACTAAAAATTGGTCTTTTTTGTTCAATTTTACCCAAAATGAATACAGTTTTTTGCGATTTATTGCTAAAGTGGGATAAAAAGGACAATCATCGGCCAATGCCTTGGAAGGGAGAAAAGGATCCATATAAAATTTGGCTTAGCGAGATTATTTTACAACAAACAAGGGTTGAACAAGGCTGGGCTTACTATGAAAGGTTTGTAAAAAAATATCCAAACGTTCATTTACTTGCCAATGCGAAAGAAAAGGAAGTGTTTAAATTGTGGGAGGGATTGGGATATTATAATCGCTGTAAAAATTTAATCTTTTCTGCAAAACATATTTCAACAACTTTAAATGGTGTTTTTCCTCAAGATTATGAAGGCTTATTAAATTTAAAAGGAGTTGGTCCATACACCGCTGCTGCCATTGCCTCTTTTGCTTATAATCTTCCTTATGCTGTTGTAGATGGAAATGTATTTAGGGTTTTTGCCCGATATTTTGGCATTCATACACCCATTGACACAAAAGAAGGCATTAAAATCTTTAATGAGATAGCCAACCAAAATCTAGCAAATAAAAAGGCGGGTTTATATAATCAAGCCTTGATGGATTTTGGTGCTACTGTGTGTAAACCGGCTTCACCATTGTGTTCCAAATGCATAATGAATACTACCTGTGTTGCTTTTAGTGAAAATACAGTAGGACAGCTTCCAAATAAATTGAAATCCATACAAAAGAAAAAAAGGTATTTTGATTATTTCTGTTTTATTGTTGGAGATAAATGGTTTGTACAAAAAAGAACGGAAGGTGACATATGGGCCGGGCTTTATCAATTTTATCTAGTAGAACAAGAAAAACAAATTCCACAGCAAAAGCAATTTTTTACGCAATTTTTAGAAAATCAATTGATGATTGAGGACGAGCACATTGAGATTGTTAATTATAAAAAAGTATTTCATCAACAACTTACACATCAGTTATTAGAGATTAGATTTTGCAAAATTTATTTAAAGAAAATACCTAAAGTGCTTGAAAAAGGGCAGTGGGTTAGCTTGAATAAATTGTTAAAGTACCCTTTCCCTAAGACCATCCTTGATTTCCTTGGTGCCGAAGGCTATATCCAATGATGAATTGTCTCATTTAATTATTAACTTTCCAGTATAAAATAGACCTAAACTTGAGCTATCATTTGATACATTTAAATATTTTTTTGGCAACATTCAATAATCCAGTTCAGCAAGATGCCTTACTTTTTATGTTAATGTGCATATTGCTTTTTTTATCATTT
>Ga0114962_10003732_pt1 | contig 12257 bp, 13 predicted proteins | sample C_130820_MF_Meta_FD_87017 | JGI IMG/M metagenome (GOLD analysis project Ga0114962, IMG submission 87017) | Freshwater microbial communities from Lake Croche, Canada to study carbon cycling - C_130820_MF_MetaG | ecosystem: Environmental > Aquatic > Freshwater > Lake | place: Lake Croche, Canada... | reverse complement strand
GTATTCTATTTTACTTTGTACATCTAATATATACGTATTGAAATTTTGAATATCAAATATATCTGACGTAAATGATGATCCATGACTCCAAAAATAAAATTCATTTTTATATCTAAATTCATAATCAATATTAATCTTAGTATATTTTTGAAGATCAGTGATTAATAATAGATTAAGATTATCTATTGTTAATGTATTAGATTCACCTTCAAATAATCTAATAATATATTTATAATTATTTAGATTAGAAAGGATGTGAATATTATCTAGTATAATACAAAGTTTATTTATCTTAATATTAGTCCAATTAAATAAATGAGAGTATATTTGATTATCAAAGAATTTATTAATCATCACTCCAACTTCACAATTTGAACCAATACTTGCAATAATCATAATTTATTATTCTATATTTATTTTAGTAAAAAAACGAGAAATGGGGGGGGTGATATTGTAGTAGAAGTAGTAAAAAAATACATGGAAGGGGATTCGAACCCCTGAAGATTGCTCCAGCAGATTACGGTCGTTGTCGATCAATGTCAACACTGACTTAAGCCTGCCGCCTTAACCACTCGGCCATCCATGTGTTTTTTGAGGTTTTTTTGAATAGGTGCCACCAAACCTATCATGTACATACCGGGGTTCGAACCCGGGACCTGCGCCTATCTGAAGAATCAATGTTCTTCATAAGAGCGCTGCTCTACCAACTGAGCTATACGTACATACCTTTTATATTTAGATGGGTTCTCAGAATGTTTAGATTTCAATTTTTATTTTTATTAAATAATATATATATATGGATTTTGTTCCAAAATATAAGAATAATTACGTATCACAATATGGTGGTGCATCACAATATGATGGTGCAACATATTATGCAGACTATCCTATAGTAAGTGGTGAAAGATATATCTATAATCGTGAACATGTTGTAAAAATTGTATCGGTTTGTTTTTTTGGTGATAAACCTCCAATCTATACATTAGAAACAGTAGGATCATTATCACCAACAAAAATAAATGTTTTACAATCTGCTGGACTAAGTCTTTTTAAAACATTATTTATTTTAAGTGACAAACAAAGAATTCTATTACCAAGTACAAAAGTTAGTGTTAAATATATGAATGGTAAAGAACAAATAATTAGAAAAGGAAAAATACGACGTATTAGAAATAATCCTGATACGGAATTATATCATGTAGATTTTGATGAAGGAGCAAATGATATGACTGTACCTAGAGATGCTATTACTGTTTTATAATAAAAATTGACTATATATTATATTAGAATCCTAATATAATATATATATAAAATGAGTTTTGATAAACATGTGTTTCATCTAGTTGATCCTTGTTTATCTTCTATTCGATTACTATATGATTTTGAAAAACAATCTCTTATTGAAGAGTTTACTTCTTCTTCTAAGGTAATGTACACTATTAGCGCCAATGATTGGAGATGTGTTACCCTGGGTGCAAAAGTAGACGATATTATTTGTATTAAAAATCATATTTCTAATATATATCGAAAAGTTATATAAATATTCATTTATTAATATTTATATTATGGAAAAAGACGATGTAATATATTGGAAACAACGTTGTTTAATTGCAGAAAAAAAATTAGAAACGATATCATCAATACCGATAAATGAATTAAATTCAATTGCAAGTATTAGACAATCTGAAATAAATGAATTAAAATATCATGCATCTAAATTATTAAAACATCATGATAATGATAAATGGACTAAAATATGTAAAGACGCTGAATTATCTGATGATAAAATTTATTATTGGAAGTTAATTGTTCAAGAAGGATTGGTTTTACATAAAATAAATCTAGATTAATTATATATATAAAATGGATGAAAACACAGGTTCTATTATAATAATTATATTAGGATTTTGTGTAATATCTGGTTGGATTCTTATGTGGATAAATACCAGTGATATGAGTAAAGATCCATCTGTTAAAAAATATTATGAAAGTAATTTATATGGATCAATTGCGATCGCCATTTCTCTTGTACTTAATTTATTATTTAGAGTTTCACAATTTAGTCTAATATATATGAGTATACCTCTAGTAGTTCTTTTATTTGGATATGTTGATTTATGGACAAATACTGCATATATGGAATCTGATCCAAATGCAAGTAAATATTATAAAAAAAATAAATATGCCTCATTATTAATAGGTATTCCTTATGCTATTGGTGTAGTTTTTATTGTATGGGCATATTCTAACGGGTATATTCGAATACGTAATAAAAACTAAATTATTAAAAAATATATTATATTAGTGTAAAAAAACTCTTGATTATGAAAAAGTAATAAAATTATTAAATAAAAATTAGTCAACATCTTCCATATTTTCAGATTCTAATGATTCTGAAGATGTAGATCTAGATTGTGCATCGTCGTTTGCATCGGAAAGTATTTTATACACAGGCATCCACAATTTTTCAAAAGTCTTTTTTTGTATAGGATTTTTGTACGAGGGAGTCTCTTTAAACTCTAGCATGATGTTTGTTACAATAGAAAGTGGAGTATCGAATTCAGGTTCAGGAGTTTGTGCAATCAAATCAATCCCTGGTTGAGACATCAAAATGTCTACCATCTCACTAAACTCATTTTTCAATGCAAAATGCAAGGGTGTCAATCCGTTTTCGTCTCTCTGATTAATGTCTTTCGATGCGGTGAGGAATTTATTCCAAATAGGTAGAAGTGTATTTTTAATCCAGTTTTTTGTGGGTGTTTCAGAATATGAATTGTGTTTTCTGATTGAAATTAGTCGCGAAGTAAGCATAGAGTATGGTGTCTGACCGTCATTTGTTTTTGCAGTCAAGTCACACCCTGGAGAGTTAATTAGTATTTCAATATATTTCATTGATCTGTCACTTCTTACCCAATCCACTGCATAATGCAATGGTGTCCAACCGCGGGGACATTTAACATTAATGTCTTCTGGAAATTTTTGCAACAAAAATGTGAGTGCCTTTTCATTGTGGTACGCTCCAATTAAAGGGTGAATTCCCTCTTTGGCATTATATCCATTAGCTAACAACAATTTCAAAATCTCAACATTTCCGTCCTTATCACCAAGTGCAGCGTGGTACAATCCACCATGTCCATTTGAAAAATAATTAATATTTATCTTGAGGCGAATAAAAACTCGAATACACTTGTATGCATTTTGAGTATGAAAGGACATTATCTGCCTTGCAGAAAATGGATACTTTAGGTTTATCATCTCTTCAATAAACATATAATTGTCAATCTCAATCGCCCGAGTAATCGCATCTGGAATATACCAAGAACGATTTGTTTGAAGATCAAAAGTCTGTAGAGTGTCAAAAATAACTGCAATCAATTTTGTTGTTTCAAGAGGTGAAAACCTCCTAGTGGAATCTGGGGTTGCGATTGCTTCTAAGGGGGTTAATCCACGAAATCCCAATTCATTATAACGAGTACTAAATACAAGGCGGGGGTTTTCTGCAAGCATCGTCTTTAGGGATAGGATATTTGCGGTGTTAAGAGCTGCAAAAAATGCGACTCTTTGTTCAATGGAGGGTTCAGGGAAGGAGATTGCGGACATATTGACAAACGCCAATGTCTCTTTGAAAAAACTGTATAGAATCCATATATATATTTTTTTTCAATTTTTGTCTTTTTTGGTGTATTATGCATCATTTATATACTTGATATAAATGCATCTTTTATATTATACTTGATATAAATGCATCTTTTATATTATACTTGATATAAATGCATCTTCATTCGGTTTTCGACCTAGAAAGATAGTAACGGATTCCAATGAAGGTCTAATTGATCCTTGAGATAATACTGTATCTCTAAATAACATTCCAATAGATTGATCTAATTCTCGATCAATAAATTTAGAAAATAAATCTTTTGCATACACTAATGACCATAAATAACCATAATATCCTGCATCATAACCACTAATAATATGAGAAAAACTTGAAATAAACGATGTATTATCTTGAACATCTAAACCAAGTATATCTTTTGTAATTTTTTTATATGTTTCAAATGAATTATGATTATAATTTTTAGAATGAATATTCATATCTAAATAACATTGAGATAATTGACGTGCATAATAATATCCTTGTAATACATTTCTTTGTTGTTTAATTTTTTCTATAATTTCATTTGGAATATTCTCAGACATTAATTTTAATGTTTTATTTGTATAACACCATTCTTCAAACATTTGACTAGGTGTTTCTACAAAATCTTGTTCACATCCAAAACTAGCAGTTCCACAGATTGTTGATATAGATGATATATGATGCATTACATGACCGAATTCATGAAAAAATGTTTCTAATTCTTCAAATGACATATTATTAGAATCAAAATTACACGCCATTGATGCAACCGGTAAAGTATCTTTTGATTTAGATATAAATGGAAATACTGCAGCATGACCATATTTTCCGTCTCTTGGATATAAATCTAAATAAAAATAACCTTTAACTAAATTTGTGTATTCATCTTTAACCATATATAATTTTACTTTATCATCCCATAAAGTATATTTATATTCATCTGTTATCTCTTCAAATATATATCCTAATAATTGTTGATATAATTTTAAAATGTTTGATATCGTTCTTTGAACAGGAAAATATTGTTTTAATTCTTCTTTGTTTATTTTTACTGTTTTCTCTGTATAAATTCTTGTATAATATGCTATATCATATGGTTCTAATTTAGTTATATTATCTTGTTGTGCAAGTGATAATAATGTATCAAAGTCTTTTTTTAATATTGGTTTTATTTTAGTATGTATTTTATCTAAAAAATTCATTACTGTTTTAGTTGAATCCGCCATTGAATCAAATAATTTATAATCACTATAATTCTCTACTGAAAATATATTTGTAATTTCTTTTCTTAATGTAAAAATTTTTTCCGCTAATTCTACATTAGTGTCATATGCACGTCTACTAAATTCATAATTTAATTGTTTTCTTACATCTCTATTTTTACAATATTCCATCATCGGAATGTAATCAGGATATTCTAATGTTACTTTTATACTATTATTTAATAATCGATCTTTAATAAATTTATCTGGTAAACCAATTAATTGTTCATTAGTAAATTCAAATGTTTTACTATAATTATCTAAATTTAATTCATACTCTGATGATAATTGTGATATTTCTTTTTTAATTTCTTTTAATCTATTATATTTATCATCTGGTAAATTCATACCAGAATGGATATAACTTTTCATATTATCTTCATAATATGAAACTTGTTCTTGAGATAAATTATTTTTTTCTAATTTATATTGATTATCATAATAGTGTTTATACATATTATATATGTCTTTTCTCATACCATTTTCAATAGAATATTGTTCTAATTTTGTTGCGATAGTATTTGCATGTTCTCTAATTTTTTCATCTGGATGAAATTGTTTCATTTGTAAAAATGCTGCAATTATAAATGTATTACCACTATTTATTGATGGTTGAACTAAATTTGCCCATGATAATTTTGATTTATCTAAATTTAATATTTCTGTATTTGATTCTTCTGTTTGGGAAATATACATTGATAAGACTGAATTTAATGTTTCAATTGATAATGTTTTATAGTTTAACAAAAATATAATACTTTGCATAATAGTATTATATATTATTTTTTATAATTTTTTAAAAATTTAGCATTTTCATTAATCTTACTAATTATTTTTATTATTTTAGGTGCTAAAACTTCTTGTTTAATTATCTGCCACATATCCCCCGCAAGTGTTGAACTTAATAAATAATTATATGGTAAATAAAAATATCCATTATCACCCCATCTAGACCCCCATGAATTTTTCATAATCCATACTTTTTTAGTATCATCATAACCTATACATGTAACTGCGTGTCCTCCTAATAATTGTTCTTTTTGCGTATTTGGCATTGGTACATAACCTGTATTTGTAACACGTTGAGATTCAAATGAACTATAAATTAATATACCAACAACAAATGGTTTACCATTATTTAAACATCCTTTCATACTAGTTTCTGTTTGCAATACTCTATTTGCAGATATAACTTGATGTAATAATCCTTCGTTATATGCAGTAGAAGATGGTTTATTTGCAAAATTAGATATAATATATGGATTATTTGTTTCAGAACAAACTCCATATTTTATTAATGCATTTATACCTTGAGATAATGTTGATCCGTCATCATTTGGTATTGCATGATCTAATACTCTTTCATTATAATATAAAAATAATCTTGATGGTGTATATGTAGGATCATTAAAAACAAAACAATAACATAGTGCATTTGCGGTACAACTACCTAAATTTCCTTGATCATATATTACATTAGATTTAGTTCGTAAATCTACTTTCTTTGATAATGTTGTTGTTAATGAATAATTAACAACTTTTTCAGGATACATGCCTGATTCAAAAATTAAATTATATTTTATTGACATATATAATATAAATATAAAATAATATATTAAGAAAAATGATAAAAAAATATTTATTTCAAAAATTATTCACTATGTTCACTGCAGGTCAAACAATAAATTCATTAAAAAATAAAATTAATGAATTACATTCTCAAAATCTATATCCAATTATTGATTATATTAAAGAATCATCATCAGATTACCAATCAATAAATCAATCTATATTGGAATATATCAATTTATCAGAATTACAACAAATTGATTATATTGCAGTAAAACTATCTTCAATTAATTTTAATGAAAAAAAGATAGATTATCTTGTTAATGCGTTAATTGATAAAGATAAAAAAATTATGATAGACGCAGAAGAAGATTCAAATGAACAAGTAATAAATCATATTACAAATAAATTAATTTATAAATACAATAAAAAAAATATTAATATTTACAAAACATATCAAATGTATCGTAAAGATGGTTTTAATACATTAAATTATGATATTCATCATACTAATAATTTAGGTATTAAACTCGTTCGAGGTGCATATTATAATCAAGATTATAAATCTGGTAAATTATTTACTAATAAAAAAGACACTGATCTTGCATTTGAAAATGGTATGAAATTAATCTTTAATAATAATTCATTACATGCGTTTATTTGTACTCATAATTATTATAATATTAATCAAATATTAGATTATGTTAAAAATAATAAAAAGGATTCTACAAAGATAGCACATGCATCATTATATGGATTTATTACAAATGATACAAAAGAAATAGTAAAATCGGGTATAACAACATATAAATATTTACCATATGGTAATTTTGATGATGCAATGCCTTATTTAACAAGAAGAATATATGAAAATCCAAAAATATTATTATATTTATTAAAATAATAAAATATTATATAAGTATGAGTAGACATTCTATCTTAATAAATTATTATAAAAAATATAGTTCGAGAGGTGGTTATCTAGGTTATGTATTAGAACAGGAATTAAATGAAAAAGGTGAAGATAATATTGAATTGACAATTGAAGCGGCCGTTTTTTCAATAACGCTTAAATTTCCAAATTGGTATATTTTAGATTCAAAAGATTATAAAAATTTAATGAATTATTTTTTAAATGATAATAATGGTATAGAAATGGTAATTAGATTAATTACATATTGGAGATATTATACATATATAGATCCAAATATATCAAAATATAAAAGATCAGAAACCCATAAATATACAGATTTAGCAGTCACTAAACGTGATTATGAATTAGTATGTATTGCATTTTATGCGGAATATAAAAGATTAACAAAAGTATATAAAGATGATATATCAAATTACCGTAATTCATCTCCAACTACAGAAAAATTAAATAAAACAATTTTAAGTAAATTTCATGAGGAAGAATATTGGCAAGCATTAGAACTTTTTATATCAGTATGGATTTGTGCTCGTTTTGAGGAACCTCGAAATAAAGATCAAGAATGGAGAAAAGATGGATCTGCCGTTAATTATGGGATTAATATATTAAAAATATATTCATCATTTATTGATTCAGACAGAACTTTATTACCAAAAAATATAGTTAAATGGATTAAATTATATGAATTAGATACTATAAAAAAATGTGGTGATTTAAATAAACATGGTGGTTATCTAGATTTTAATCTTCCTCTTAATATAGATGACAGTGGTACATCTGGTCTAGAATTTGTAATAGAACAACGTGAAGAGGAATTTAATACAAATTATCCAGATTGGCAAAATATAAATAGTAAACGTAATACAAATTATAATAATTTAATAAATTATTTATCTGATGATCATAGTGGAAATATTTTTGTATATCATGTACTTACATATTGGAGATTTAAAAAAGATCCAAACAAAGATGAATATACTGTAACAATCTACAATAAAAATCAATTTATGATAGCGTGTATTGCATTTTCTGTAGAATTAATGAGATTAATGAATAAACACGACGAAGATATAACAAATTTTAATAGATCTAGAAATTCACAAGAATTAGAAAAATTTCATAATGAAGAAGAATTAGAAGAATTTCATAATGAAGAATTTTGGACAATATTAGAATCTTTTATATCATACTATGCATGTTATAATTTTACAGAACCAGGTGAAAAAATTGGATATAAAATATTAAAAGAATATATACCACAAATTGATAAGGAAAAACGTTTATTACCACAAAAAATTATTAATTTAATTAGTCAATATGAACCAGATACTTTAATTAAATGTAAAAATATACGTGGTGGTAATAAAATTAATACATTTTATAATAAATATGTTAAATATAATTCTAGAATAAAGAAATATTGAAAATTTTTATTATTAATTTATAATTTAATAATAAAAAATGGATAATTTACCAAATATATTACATCAAGTATTTTTACGATCCCCCACTAATTTATTTGATGAATTTATTCTTGAATGTCAAAAATGGTATTCTATACCTGCTCATTCTTTAGTTGAAATGAGAAAACGAGATAATAAAAAAATTCGTGGTGATATCTTTGAAGAATTTTGTGTCTTGTATCTTAAGCATATCTTAAATTATGATAAAGTATGGCGTCTACCAGATGTTCCTGATGAAATTTTACTTAAATTAAATATGAAAAGACGAGATATGGGTATTGATATTATATGTGAAAATAATAATATTTATACTGCAGTACAATGTAAATATAAAAAACATACAAGTTATAAATCTAAAATATGCGTTACCTGGAAAGAATTATCAACTTTTTATGCATTATGTCTTAAAACACAAATTCAATGGGAAAAATATATTGTTATGACAAATTGTGACTATGTAACTCATATGGGACAAAAGACAGAAAAAGATCAAAGTATATGTATCGGGACTTTTCGAAACATAAGTAAAGATGAGTGGATAAAAATGTGTGGTTTAACAGGACAATCATTGAATATCAATGTAAATGAACAAAATAATAATATTATATTAACACCAGAAGAATTACGTGCAAAGAGAATTGCATTTTATGCAAATAAATAAATTTTTTTATTATATATTCAAAATATATGGATTTGTAGTATGAAGAATCTTTAAATCAGTAGAATTACTATCCATGATAGCAAAAATAGTAATTATTTGAGACTTAATAATAGGATCGGTAATATTCAAAGAATTAAAAATAGTTTGAATACCATTACCTCTTGCGGTATTAACAATATTAAGTGCAGAAGATTGACTATTTTGGATAATCTGATTTGCATTGTTTTGTGCAAATGCAAGCACCGCGTTTGCATTTGCATTAATTGCAGAAACTTTAAGACTAGTATCAGATTGAATTACTGCAAGTTGTTGTTGATATGCTTGAATTTGATTATTTTGGAGTTCTATTGCAGAAACCAAACTAGTTGACAAAACAGTACCAGGAAGAGTAAAAGACAGTAGTCTAAAGAATTGACGAGGACAGTCAATTCCTACTACTGTTCCTAGAGTAGTTTGAAGAATATATCCTAGATTATCTTCAATTCTTTGACGGTTATTTACATAGTCTGTTATAGTATAATTATAAACATTATCTTTAATAAGTGTTTGTGCCATATTGCTTATTCTTGCATTATAATTATTAGAATATAGTGTATAAATCGATGGAAGAGTATCGATCTTCAATCTATACTGAAATGAAATTTCTAGATTCACTTCTAGACCATCATTTGTAAAAACAGATGTACTGTACCTTATAATATTAAAGGTAGATGGAAAAGTAATTATATACTTATCTAATGTATTGAAATAACGACCTCTGATCAAAACATTAGTAAGATCAACAGCACCATATCGATTTTGAATAAGACCATATTGATAATAGTATACAGGTGAATAAGAAAAACCATAAGTAAATGCAAAAATAATCGCAGCGATCCAAAAACAAATATTAATTTTTATGCAATTTCTATTACATAATCCATAAATAGTATTACATGGATTAATTCGTGGAGAACTCTCCTGTGAAGGAGAAGGAATGTTAATGGTAAGATCTGCCATGGTAAAAAGTCATAAATTATAGTAAATATACATAAATTATAAATTTCAATTTTTATTTTCAAAAAAATAAAAATAAAAATTGAAATTTATACATATTACATGATTCCAATAAATTTTAGTCTTCTAGTATCTTTCTAGTATCTTTTTAGTATCACACGTTAAAATGTCCGACCGTCAAAGAAACGAAGAGAAAATTTGCTGTTATTGTACCAATCTATGGATTATTATACCTGTATTTATTATTGCAATGCTAACACTTTTGGGTCTTGCAGTGAATCATAAAATCGATCAAGGTAATATCGGTATTGTGCAAAATTCAATTACAACTGATTTTGGAAAGAGATATGATCAAGGTGTTTGGACGCTTAACATTGGTGATACCCTAATTATCGTTCCACTAACATTGCAAGATGCAGATATTAATACTATTATATGTCTTACATCTGATAAAATTCGTATTACATTGAGTGTTTCATTTCAGTATCAATACACTATTCCAAATATTATTTCAATTGTACTAATGATGTTTAATAATACTGATACACATGAGAGAATGATTCAAACAATTATTTTGAGTACGATATATAAGCAGTGTGGTCAATATACTGCAGAGGATTATTATACTAATCGTGGTACAATTTATAATAATATGTATACATCAATGACACGTGAAATTAATAACTCTACTGTCTATAATATTCCATTTGGTGCATCAATTGAATATTTTCAACTAATTAACATTGCATTTCCTACTGATTTTTCCACTGCAATTACTACTAAGCAACTAGTAATTCAAAATCAAACTACCGCTATGAATAACCGTGCGTCACAATTAATTAATGCAAATACTACTCTACTACAAAATCAAAGAACTGCAGAAATTATGTTAATTAATGCAAATAATATTGCAACAATTAATATTAATCAAGCCCAAACTACTCGAAATGCAATTCTGTATATGTGGTCACAAAGACTTGCAACATATACATCTGTTATGAACTCTCTACAACTAAATCAATCACAATTTGTTCAATATTTGAATGCTGAAGTATTGAAGAATGCAAATTCTCCAGTTATTTCAGTTTAATTATTATTTTTTTATTAAAAATATAAAATATGTTTAATAAAAATTTTATTGTCGCATGTCCTCATTGTAGTTTATTTATTTTAATCGAAGAATTAAATTGTGCTATTTTTCGTCATGGAATTATTAATAAAACTCAAACACAAATACCACCTCACGCTAGTAAAAATGATTGTGAAAATTATATCAAAGATGGTATAACCGGTTGTGGTAAACCATTTAAGGTGATCCTAAAAGATAAAGAATATACTGCAATTGATTGTGAGTATATTTAATGATTTTACATAGTGGAAGAGGCGGGAGATGCAGAAGGTGCAGAAGGTGCAGAAGGCTGAGGAGGTGGAGGATATACTGGATTATATGGACGTAATTTATAAACTCTTTTTGAAGAACCTGCTTGACAATGATCAGCACCCACGGCATCTTTACTTAGTATAAAACTTTCAGATATTGTATAATTTAATACAATCGGAGTTTCTATAATTTCCCAAAATGAATGATTATTTGACATCATTAATTTTGCATCTTCATATGTAATATATGGTGAAAAAACTAATGGAAGACGAACAAATGGATCAATATATACAATATTGGGATTAGGAAATACACCTCCTGATGTATTACATTCATAATATACAAAAGTACCAT
>Ga0114962_10003731_pt1 | contig 12258 bp, 14 predicted proteins | sample C_130820_MF_Meta_FD_87017 | JGI IMG/M metagenome (GOLD analysis project Ga0114962, IMG submission 87017) | Freshwater microbial communities from Lake Croche, Canada to study carbon cycling - C_130820_MF_MetaG | ecosystem: Environmental > Aquatic > Freshwater > Lake | place: Lake Croche, Canada... | reverse complement strand
AAGAAAGCTGTAGATTTCTCGAGCCCTTACTTCACGGCGGCGCAAACAGTTATTTCTTATAAGGGAAGCACCATTGATGGCAAGACCGCAATTGCGGATCTAGCATCTGCCAAACTCGGCGCAGCCGTTGGTACGACATCGCTTAACGCAATCAACGATGTTATAAAGCCAACAAATCAGGCGCAGGTTTTCAACGACAATGCAGCGGCTGTGACAGCACTTAAGAATCATCAGATTGATGGCATCGTAGTTGACCTTCCAACAGCGTTCTACCTTTCAGGTGTCGAGATTCCAAACGGAGTTATTGTTGGTCAGCTTCCATCTAATGGCGAAGGAGATCAGTTCGGTCTGCTGCTAGCGAAAGACAGCCCGATTACAAGCTGTGTATCTCAGGCAGTAGATGCAATCACCAAAGATGGCACGCTTGCATCGATTACTGACAAGTGGCTTGGCTCAGCTGCCGGCGCACCGGTCTTGAAGTAATTAACTAAATCAAAAACCATGACTAAAACAAACAGCCCGATTCACAATCAAGTGAGTCGGGCTGTTTCATGGGCGCCCAGTCCACGCGAACAAGATCGTGCTCGAATCCGTAAATTAATACTGCGCAGACGCATACTGGTTTCAGTTCTTTCAAGTGCCATCGTTCTCGGGCTATTTGGTTCACTTTTAGTGACTTCCCCTGGTTGGAAAGTAGTTAAGACCACATTCTTTGATGCCCAGTATGGACTTGAAGTGTTGCATTTAGTTGCCCGTGGACTGGTCACAAATATTGAACTGACAATTATCGCGTCCATTGCAATTGGAATACTTTCATTACTTCTGGCCTTAGCGCGAACTTCGAGATCAGCAGCACTAACTCCGTTGCGATTTTTGGCCACAGCTTACGTAGATATATTTCGTGGGATTCCCCTAATACTTGTCATATTGCTTATTGGATTTGGCATTCCGGCTCTTCGGCTTCAGGGTGTAACGTCCAATGTTTTTGTATTGGGAACAACTGCCATCGTGTTCACATATTCCGCATACGTTGCTGAAGTAATCCGAAGCGGAATACTCTCAGTGCATCCAAGTCAGCGGGCGGCGGCACGCTCGCTTGGTTTAACTCACAACCAGACAATGCGACATGTTGTTTTACCTCAAGCGATCAGGCGTGTCGTCCCGCCTATCCTTAACGATTTCATTTCTTTGCTAAAAGACACAGGCTTGGTTTCGATTCTGGGTGTAATTGATGCAGTGCGAGCGGGACAAATTGAAAGTTCGCGCACTTTTAACTACACGCCGTATGTTGTTTCAGCGGTTCTCTTTCTGCTAATTACAATTCCGCTCACTCGTTACACAGATTACGTATTAATGAAGTCCATCAATAAGCAGAATGCGCAAGGCGCGGCATGAATGTTTTAGAGCTAATCAACATTCGGAAAAGCTTTGGTCCAGAGCTCGTCTTATCTGATGTCTCACTTACAGTGCCAGAGCACACAGCGACAGTTTTAATCGGCGCATCAGGTTCTGGAAAATCCACTTTGTTACGTTGCGTTAATCTGCTGGACTCGATTGATGATGGACAAATTATCCTCGATGGTGAAGAGATTTCAGATCCCCTTATCGATGTTGATCAAGTGCGTAGAAAATTAGGCATGGTATTCCAGGCATTCAATTTGTTTCCACATAAAACTGTTCTAGAAAACATCACACTCGCACCAATCAAAGTACATGGCCTGACACGTGATGAGGCAATGGCGCAAGCGAGGGAATTGCTGGACAGGTTTGGACTATCTGACAAAGCAGATCAGTATCCAGATCGATTAAGTGGCGGACAACAACAGCGAGTAGCAATAATTAGATCTCTAGCAGTAAAACCGCGGCTGCTTTTACTTGATGAAGTCACTTCCGCTCTAGATCCGGTATTAGTAAATGAAGTGTTGGCTGTTGTTCGGGATTTAAAACAAGACGGTATAACTATGGTTTTGGCAACCCATGAAATGGGATTTGCAACTCAGGTTGCTGATGAAGTTTGCTTCTTAGAGAACGGAGAAATTGTAGAACGCGGAACTGCTGGGCAGGTGCTCAAAGATCCTCAGATGATTCAGACGAAAGAGTTTTTACGCAGAGTGCACGAAGCTGGTCGGCTCTAATCCTTGATTTCGTGAATCCGAGCATGAATTGATGTTCGACCCTGCAAAGCCGCACGTACAGCTCGGTGTAAACCGGTCTCTAGATACAACTGACCTTGATAGCGAACAACTCGAGCGAAAAGGTCGCCGAAATAAGTGGAATCACTTGCAAGAAGTTCGTGTAAGTCAAGAGTGTTTTTGATTGTTGATAACTCATCAAGACGGATCTGCCTTGGTGCTAATTCGCCCCATTGTTCGCCCGTTAACTCAGGCTGCGCATAGGGCCGAGAATCTAAGACAGATTTGAAAATCACCCTTATAGAATAAGCAGATATTTGGCTAAAACCTGCGATTGGCCGATTCAGAGCCGCCGTGGCTTGTTCCCCTCTTGGCAGAACCTATGCACTCACTTAGCGCAATGACCCATATCAGTAGTACCGTAAAGATTCACGACCTTTGAGGACTATACAAAAACGATGAAAATTAAGAATCTACTGCGCTCACCATTTGTCTGGATTTTTGTTGCGCTAACAGCGCTAATGATCGGAAGTAATGCACTTTCGACATCAGATAACATCACAAAGGTTGATACTTCAAAAATTATTTCCGACATTACTCATAGTCGCGCCAAATCGGCAGTGCTCGTTGATAAAGATCAGACAATAACTCTTACCTTGACCGACGGTTCAAAAGAGATTTCTAGCTTCATCCAAGGTCAGGGCACAGACCTAGTTAATCTACTGCGCGCCCAAGTTGATAAAAAGGGTCTTCCGGGTGGTTACAACGTTGTGGTGCCGCACGAGTCATTCTGGGTCAGTTTGGCAGTCTCAATCATCCCGTTGATTTTGATTATGGTCCTACTGTTCTTTTTCATCGGACAGATGCAAGGTGGCGGACGGGTAATGCAGTTCGCAAAATCTAAAGCCAAACTTGTGAATAAAGATATGCCACAGACAACATTTGCTGATGTCGCTGGTGCTGATGAAGCCGTTGAAGAGTTAGTCGAGATAAAAGAGTTCTTGGCGGAACCAACAAAGTTTTTATCGGTTGGCGCCAAAATTCCAAAAGGCGTTTTACTTTACGGCCCGCCTGGAACCGGTAAGACTCTGCTTGCCCGCGCAGTTGCTGGTGAAGCTGGAGTTCCGTTCTTCTCCATCTCTGGCTCTGACTTTGTTGAAATGTTTGTTGGTGTTGGCGCAAGTCGAGTTCGTGATCTTTTCAGTCAGGCTAAAGAAAGTGCGCCAGCGATTATCTTCATTGATGAAATCGATGCTGTTGGTCGCCAGCGCGGCGCCGGACTTGGTGGCGGCAATGACGAGCGCGAGCAAACACTTAATCAGATGCTTGTCGAAATGGACGGCTTCGATGCTAACTCTGGCGTTATTCTCATCGCAGCGACTAACCGTCCAGATGTTTTAGATCCGGCACTACTTCGCCCCGGTCGTTTTGATCGACAGATTGGTGTTGATCTTCCTGACCTAATTGGTCGTCGCGACATTCTGACAGTGCACGCAAAGGGCAAGCCCCTTGCTCCAGAAGTAGACCTTGTGGCGATAGCGCGACGTACCCCAGGTTTCACTGGCGCGGACCTTGCAAATGTCCTCAATGAAGCCGCATTGTTAACTGCTCGTATGGACCAACTGGTAATTACAGATGCAATTTTGGACGAAGCAATTGATCGCGTAATTGGCGGACCACAGAAGCGCACACGCATTATGAAAGATCAAGAGCGCTTGATAACTGCTTACCATGAAGGCGGACATGCACTAGTTGCTGCGGCGCTGCCACATACAGATCCAGTTCACAAAATTACAATCATGCCTCGTGGGCGCGCACTTGGTTACACCATGGTGTTGCCTGAAGAAGATAAATATTCAACGACTCGCAGCGAGATGTTAGATCAGTTGGCCTACATGCTCGGTGGCCGCGCTGCAGAAGAAATGATTTTCCATGACCCAACCACAGGTGCAAGCAACGACATCGAAAAAGCAACTGCAGTCGCCCGCAAGATGGTTATGCAGTTTGGCATGAGTGAGCGCCTCGGCGCAGTTCGATACGGCAATGACACAGGTGAAGTATTCATGGGTCGCGACATGGGTCACACTCGTGACTACTCTGAAGACATTGCTGGTGCGATTGATGAAGAAGTTCGCAGCTTCATTGACATTGCGCACCACGAGGCTTTCGAAATTCTGCAAGAAAATCGTGAAGTTTTAGATGCGCTAGTTGTCGAACTTCTGGAGAAGGAAACGCTCAACCGCGAGGAGATTGAACGCATTTTCGCTCCACTAAATCGAAAGCCAGAGCGTCCAGCCTGGACAGGTTCTGCGCGCAGAGTTCCGAGCAACCAACCTCCGGTTGAAGTAGTTAAGGCGAAGTCGGCTGAGGGTGACGCGTGAGTTTAGACCCGCTTGAGCGCTTGAGCGAACCACCGGCAATTGCGCCGTTTGATTCGGCTCGGGTGGAAGCAGCAGTTCGTGAATTACTGCTAGCAATTGGTGAAAATCCAGATCGTGAAGGCCTGGCCCAGACTCCAGCTCGAGTCGCTCGGTCCTACGCTGAGATTTTCGAAGGCCTTCATAAACGTGCTGAAGATGTATTAACAACTACATTTGCAATCGGCCATGAGGAGCTCGTTGTCGTAAAAGACATCGAAGTGTATTCAGTTTGTGAACATCACTTGGTTCCGTTCCACGGCGTGGCCCACGTTGGCTACATTCCAGGTGAAGATGGTCACATCACCGGACTTTCAAAAATTGCGCGCTTAGTTGATCTATTCGCCCGACGTCCACAGGTCCAAGAAAGACTCACCACTTCGATTGCTGATGCGATGGTGCGAATTCTGAAACCAGCTGGCGTAATCGTTGTTATCGAGTGCGAACATCTGTGCATGTCTATGCGTGGTATCCGTAAGCCGGGAGCAACCACAGTAACTTCAGCCGTTCGTGGACAATTGCGCGACGCGGCTACTCGTAGCGAAGCAATGTCACTCATAAACGGAAAATAGTGCCATGTCACATCCGTATGGGCTACCGACACATCTAACTGATTTATCGCGAACACTGGTGGTTGGGGTCGTTAACGTAACGCCTGATTCGTTCAGTGATGGTGGAAAATTCGATACTACAACCAGTGCGATTAATCATGGGCTCAAGTTGGCTAGAAGTGGGTCAGACATCGTTGATGTTGGCGGTGAATCAACCCGCCCAGGTGCGCAGCGGGTAACACTTGAGGAAGAACTGAATCGAGTAATTCCGGTTGTAGAACAGCTAGTGGCTAGTTCAGTTGTAGTTAGTGTGGACACGATGCGTGCCGAAGTAGCAAAACAGGCGATTGCTGTGGGTGCCAGCATGATTAATGACGTCAGCGGCGGACAAGCAGATCCGGAAATGTTTGCAGTAGTTGCCGCGCAGCAAGTGCCTTATGTCATGATGCATTGGCGTGGACACTCTGCACAGATGAGTGAACAAACAAACTATGTTGACATTGTTAATGAAGTCAAAGTTGAGTTAGCGATGCAGTTAGCCAAAGCAACTGTGGCCGGGATTTCAGCACAGCGCATTGTGCTCGACCCAGGATTAGGTTTTGCAAAAACTCCAGAGCAGAACTGGCCAATTCTCAAACACATTGCGCAGTTCGCAGAACTAGGATTACCGTTACTCGTTGGTGCTTCACGCAAACGCTTCCTTGGGGAATTACTTGCAGATGATGGCCATCTGCGAGATGTTGCTGCTCGCGAAGCCGCCACCACAGCCATCACAACCTTGCTTGCAAGTCAAAGAGTTTGGGCAGTGCGGGTGCATGACGTAGTAGCGGCACGAGACGCAATTGCAGTGGTTGAAAAACTAAAGGAGCAAGAATGACTGATCTAATTACCCTGAAAGGTTTACGTGGTTTTGGGTACCACGGAGTTTTAGATCATGAACGAAGTGACGGTCAAGAGTTCATCGTGGATGTTGTCGTAGAAACCGATTTTTCAATGGCAGCGAAAACTGACGATTTGGCTGCGACTATAAATTATGCACTGATTGCTGACTTAGTTTTTGCGGAAATTACTGGACCAGCGGTTAATTTAATTGAGACACTCGCAGATTCTATTGCCCAAGGCATCCTAAAAATAGCAAACGTAATTTCAGTAGAAGTGAGCGTACACAAGCCGCACGCGCCAATCGAAGTACAGTTCGACAATGTGTCTGTCACGCGGAGATTGCCTTGATTCAGGCCGCCTTATCTATTGGCTCAAATCTTGGTGATAGGTTCACCAATCTCCAATTTGCGCTCGACGAACTAGCCAAGCGTAAGTGTCACATTCTTGCTTGTTCAGCAGTCTATGAAACTGATCCCGTAGGTGGGGTGGAGCAGGACCCGTACCTAAATGTGGCGGTAATTGTTGAGACCGAACTAGATCCCGAAGCACTTTTACGGTCAGCTTTAGCTGTTGAAGATTTGGCACATCGAGTCAGGGATGTGCGTTGGGGACCGCGAACTTTAGACATCGATGTAATTGATGTTGTCGGCTTTTCTCACGCAACTGCGGAATTAACCGTGCCCCATCCGCGGGCCCACGAACGCGCATTTGTCTTGGTGCCACTTTTTGAGATTGCGCCAGCGTGGAAACTTGGTGGAACTAGGCCTGTATCTGAATTACTAGCAGAAGTCGAAAATCAAAAAGTCACAAAGTGCGCGGACCTTAACCTCGTAGGGTGGCAGATGTGAAGCTGGAACGAACTCGTATCAGTTTTCTGATTCGATTAGGATTTTTTACCGGCACGCTGGGCTGGTCGCTAGCGCGAATCTGGCCACATTGGTTTCTTGTGCAACTGCCAGTTCCAAAACTCAACGCGGTAACTATGTGGCTGCTTGCGCTCACGCTTTTAATCTGGACATTGCTCGCACGTAAGCGATTGCAAGGCGATACTGCCGGTAAGCGCATGCACCCACTTGTTGCTGCGCGGACAGTGGCACTTGCTATGGCGGCTTCTCGTGTTGGTGCTTTAGTCTGTGGATCCTATGTTGGGATACTGGCCGCAAATCTACAACTAACCCGGACACCAGATGTAAACGTGCGGATTTTGACTGTCTCGCTTGTAGCAGTGGCTTCATTTGTCCTAACGGGCACCGCAGTTTGGCTTGAGCGATTATGTCAGATTAAGCAACCACCATCAGGCGAGCGAGGGGCTGAACCGGCTTAGGCATTTTTGAAAGTTGCTTGCGCATCTATTCCATGTGGCGCAACATTTTTAAGTTCGGCAGTTCCCCCACAGGCCTGCACAAGTCGCTCAACAATTGCTAGTCCTAGCCCACTGCCATGTATATCACTTTGTCCACGCCAAAAACGGTTAAAGGCGCGCACTAAATCCAATTCAGGCAGTCCGGGACCATCATCAGTGACGTGGATGGTGGTATGCCCATCCGCAGTTACCACACTCAAGGTAATCGTGGATCCGGGTGGGCAGACGTGTAATGCGTTATCGATGTAGTTATCAATTACCTGTTCAACAACGCCTGGTATTGCAAGTATCTGCGAATAAGAAGTGCTAGCAGCTAACAGCTTTACATTTGATTCTGCTGCGAGTGCCTCCCAGCGAGTTAGTCGTTCCTGCACGATCTGACTAACTTCGATAGAGGTAGGCGTAACTATGGCTTGGCTTTCGGCCCGACTCAGAACAAGTAGTCCTTCAACAATGTCGCGCAATCGTTGCGTTTCAACTAAGGCCGCATCGAGTCGCGTAGTTGCAGCAGCAGGATCTGACTCAATCAATTCGCTGGCATGCTCAAGTCGTAATTGCAGTGCGGTCAAAGGCGTGCGCAATTGATGTGATGCGTCGCCAGCGAATGAGCGTTGCACATTTATGAGGTTAGTTAGTTGGTCAGCCATGTTGTTAAAACTCGCCCCAAGTGAGCGAATCTCTGAGGCACCGGATTCGTTGTCAGCGCGTACTTCGTGATTACCGGTAGCGAATTCTTCAGTAACCTTTCGCAATTTGTCTAAGCGGCGCGTGATACTTGTTGCTAAAAGTAAGGCAATAATAATTGCTAGCAAGAGAGTTAAACCAGCCACAATCGCAAGCCCGCGTAATCGCGAATTCACAATGGAATCGACCACAGTTGCAGGGAAAGTAATGCGAACGGAGCCATAAATTGTTTTACCTTTTATCATTGGCACAGCTATGTATAAGAGCTGATAATTCAATGTGTTTGAAAAACGCCTTCCAGTGGCGACCTTGCCAGATAGTGCCTTTGAAATTTCCAGTCGAGTGCTGAAGTCTTCGCCTACGGCTATGGATGTATCAGTTGATGCGACCACAATTCCGGAATTATTTGTAACAATAACTACCGCTTTGTTTTTCGCTCGGTAATTGTTCAGAACTCTGTCCAAATCGGCTCGGTTGGTTTTGTTTGGCTCTTCGACCGCTTCATGTGCACTGCCTACAAGTACAAAACCATCGCGCTCAAGACTTGTAATAATCCGATCATTTTCAACGCTTTTTAGGTAGGAAGCCAATGGGATATCATGAACAAGAAGTACAACAATTGTTAATCCAAGCAGAGCGCCCAACATTCGCCATTTCACGAGCTCGGCACTGACAATCTAAATCCAACTCCGCGCACAGCTTCAATCCAATCGGGATGATGTAATTTTTTCCGTAGTGATGCGATGTGTGCGTCTACTGTCTTTGTGGTTTGATACCAATCGGTATCCCAAACTTCACGCATAATGTCATTGCGTCGATAGACAGCGCCAGGATCGCCAGCTAGGTATTGAAGTAAGTCGAATTCTTTAGGAGTTAATGAAACCTCCTTGGAACTAACAAAAACTCGCTGGCTACGCCGATCGATAGAAAGTGGTCCGATTGTTTGATTGACTAAAGGTAGATCACGATCGGGTGCAACACTTCGTCGACTGACTGCTCGGATGCGAGCTACTAACTCACGCATACCAAACGGCTTTACTAGGTAGTCATCCGCGCCAAATTCGAGCGCAAGGACTCGGTCAACTTCTTCACTGCGAGCACTCAAGATGATGATTGGGGTGGCAACCTCTGCACGGATAGCCCGGCATACCTGGTGCCCATCAATGTCGGGAAGCCCAAGATCGAGCAGTATCAATTCCGCTGACTCAGTTTTTGCCTCGGTTATTGCATCAGCACCTGTAGAAACGTGCTTTACCGCAAAACCTTCATACTCCAATCCATCTATAACGCTGGCAGCAACAGATGGGTCGTCTTCAACAAGGAGAATGTTCACACTTGTAATTCTTGCGGTTTTCGGGAAAATAAACACGATCCGAACCGAATTTGGCTAATTTTTGGATTTCCTGAAGATGAGGCTTAGTCAATGGGTGGGTACGGTAGATGCATGGTTACAAAGTTAATTTCAATCTTTACCTTTGCTGGGGTAGTTGCTGCCGGCTCAGTTGCTTACGCGATTAACGCGCAGGCTTTAAAGAGTGAGACAAAGGCATCGGTGAGTGTGTCGACTTTGGATGTGCGTAATAATCCGGCAATCATTAAGCCAACAAAGCCTGCAGTTGTTGTAACTATCCCAAGTCCTGACGTCGTTGCTGATGTTGAAATGCCCACAGCCGAGCCAACGATACGCAACCAGCCACTGGTCAGCGCAACTCCAGAATCTAAGAGGCAGTATTCAGAAGATCCAGAAATAGTTACTGTTATCCCGGCTGGTGGTCCAACGAAAACACCAGCACCTATCGCATCTCCTTCAAGAACTTCCGATCCAGTACTTCCGTCGCCGCCTCCAGGCTACAAACCCGGACAAAATGGCGATGATGAAGGTGACGGTGATGAAAGTGACGGTGAACATGAAGATTGGCAGGATAGTCATGATTCGTGGGAACATGACGACGACTAACATCCGCAGCTATTTCTAACCTTTCTACTAATTAAGTCAGGATTCACGATGGCAAAGTCAGCGCAGAAAGCGCACAAACCCCCAGTTCGTTGGCGGGTTAACTTTGTGACACTTGGCGCCGGTCTGGGTTTTGGCGCTGTGGTTGGTAGTTCGTTAGTTACTTTGTTGCCGCATGTTGGTTCACCTGGTGGCGTGGCTAACGCAATTGGAAGTTTGTCAGCCATGACCGGCACGTATTTGTGCCTGATGCTAATGGTTTTGATTTCGCGAGTAGCGTGGATTGAAAAAGAAGCTGGTCACGATCGAATGGTGCAGTGGCATCGAGCAATCGCACCGTACTCGTTAGTTCTAATCGCCACCCACGTTCTCTTTACAACTATTGGTTATGCGCAGTCAGCTGGCACGGGTATTTTGCATCAATTGTGGTTACTCGTGACAACCTACGGCTGGATGTTGCCAGCTGCGGTCGGTTTCGTTCTGATGGTTGTGCTCGGATTTGCTTCACACCGAATAGCTCGATCCCGGATGAAATATGAAACCTGGTGGACTGCGCATCTGTATTTCTACATTGCTATTGCTTTGGCCTTCGGTCATCAGATCAATACAAGCTTATTGTTTGCCGCGCATCCACTGTTGAAAACATTCTGGATCGGGTTGTACATCGTGATAGCAACTTTAATCTTGGTCAGTCGAATATTGATACCGATAACTCAGTCTTTGCGCAGTGGCCTGCGGATTGAAAAAGTAGTTCGAGAAACCGACAACGTTGTCAGTGTTTTCATCAAAGGCAAGAATCTAGAACGATTCAATGCAAGTGGGGGCCAATTTTTTCAATGGCGCTTTTTGACTCCACACTGGTGGTGGCAAGCGCACCCGTATTCTTTAAGCGCAAAACCATCGGGTGATCGCATGAGAATTACAGTCAAGCGCCTTGGCGATCAATCATCAAGCCTTGAACGAGTACTTAAGTCTGGCACCAGAGTTATCGCCGAGGGACCGTATGGTGTTTTTACTGCTAAGCAACGCTACACAGATGCGGTAACAGCTTTTGCTGCCGGCATCGGCGTTACCCCAATTCGAGCGATGATGGATGATCTACCAAAATCGGTGAACATTACTTTCATCTATCGAATTTCTGATGGTGATCATGCCCCGCTTCGTAACGAGTTGGATGAATTGGCCAAACGCGATGGCTGGAATGTGGTTTATCTTGAAGGATCGCGAGAACAGCATCCAATGACAGTGGATTACATGTCGCAGTTTGCGCCAGCACTGTTGCACAGCGATATTTATGTTTGTGGACCTAATGGATTTATGGATAGCGTGATAAGTATGGTGACATCAGCAGGTGTGCCAGAAAAGCGCATTCATCATGAATCGTTTGCGTTTTAGGCAGGTATTAGAAATGAAACGTGCAATTTTTGTCGCAGTCGGAACGATTGCTGGCTTAACAGCAACGCTTAGGTATACACCTGATAATCCGCTGTTGACTGCTGGTACTGATCTAGCGCTTGGCGGCCCACAAACTTTGGGAGGCGCACAATCGCAAGCGCCGTCGGCCCAAGGGTCACCTAATGTGCCTGCTGTGTCAGCATCCAAAACTTCTACTCCGGTGCCTACAAATAGCAATTCAGCCAAGCCGAACTCAGTAAAAACAAAAGTCACAAAACCAGCGCCGAAGCCAACGAAAACTGTCAAGCCAGCGCCGAAGCCAACGAAAACTGTTAAGCCAGCGCCGAAGCCAACTAAAACTGTTAAGCCAACTCCCACACCAACTAAAACTGTTAAGCCAACTCCCACACCAACTCCTTCGGCAACGCCAACACCCCATTTGGTCAGTGCAACTGGCGATGTCGCGCAAGCTGGATTTTATGGACCAGTCAAAGTCAAAATCCAAGTAGCTAATGGTCTCATTACATCAATAACGCCATTAAAGTGGCCGACCGGAAATACATCGATTTCCATTTCAGGCTATGCAATCCCGCTGCTAATCCAAGATGCACTCCGCACGCAGTCGGCAAATGTGGCAACAATTTCTGGAGCATCGTATACGTCACAAGCGTTCATGACTTCACTTGCAAGCGCTATGGCGAAGGCTGGTCTTTAGTAAACCAAAATGAACACTTCAACTTTTCGAATCGGCGTAACCAATGATGGTTGGCAGCGCGCCATTCACTTGGAGGAAGTGTGGGGCACGGTCGTAATTTTGGAAGTTCGTGCTGAAGCACTTCCAGACGACGTAGAAAATCATTTGGCAGAAGTAGCAAAGTTT
>Ga0114962_10003729_pt1 | contig 12262 bp, 11 predicted proteins | sample C_130820_MF_Meta_FD_87017 | JGI IMG/M metagenome (GOLD analysis project Ga0114962, IMG submission 87017) | Freshwater microbial communities from Lake Croche, Canada to study carbon cycling - C_130820_MF_MetaG | ecosystem: Environmental > Aquatic > Freshwater > Lake | place: Lake Croche, Canada... | reverse complement strand
TTCCGGCCAGCGCAATCGGAAAGCCGCAAGCCGCACTGCTTGCCACCGCTTGTTGCATCGTGACGTTGCGACGGACCAGAAAGGGCACGGTGATAAAGCCGCCACCGGCTCCCAGCACCGCCGACAGCAGGCCGATGCCCGAGCCGGCCGCGAACATCCCACCGGCCCCCGGCAGCGAGCCGGTGGCAGCCGGGGGCGCACCGCGGATCATCTTGATCGCCGAAAACCCCAGAAACAGGCCGAAGCACAGGCCCAACGCCTTGCCGGGAATCGCACCGGCAACCTGTGCGCCGATGAGTGATCCGACCAGAATGCCGGGCGCAAGCGACCGAACCGCGTCCCAGCGCACGGCGCCACGCCGATGGTGAGCCCGCACGCTTGCCATCGAGGTAAAGACAATCGTGGTCAGCGATGTCGCGATGGCGACCTTCACAACCTGGTCGGCCGGAAAGCCGAGGCGCTCGAGCATCATGGTCATGAAGGGCACCATCAGCATGCCGCCGCCGATGCCGAGCAGGCCGGCAGCAAAGCCGGTAAAGGCGCCGAGGACGAGCAGTCCGGCAACGATCAGGAGATCCATGGGTGTGCCCTGGCGGGCCTGGAAAGACAGGGCGGCAGTGTAGCCTGCCGCGCCTTGAGTGCCTGAAGAGGGTCCCCGCCTGTGCCGTTCGGCCAGCATCCTGAACCGGAGTTCAGGGCGGCCGCGGGTGGCATCACATCAGGTCCGTCCGCGCAATGGGACGATCTCAACAGTAACGCGCTACGTTAACCCACGACCTGGTTGCTTTCGCATTGGTTCAAGGAATGATTGACCGTATCGAACACCGCAGGGTTGGACCCATTCTACCGGTGTCGCATCAGCCCACCAAGCTTTGCCGACAGGCGGGCCTCGCCGGTGCGCAGGGCGCACGACATCTGGGGAAGACTCAGAAAAGCGATTCCTGACGCTTCATCTCGGCGTCGATGGCGTCGGTCATCTTGCGGATGCGGCGTCCGGTCTCGGCCTCGGTCTGAGGCAGCGCAGCCGACTGCGCGCTGATCAGTTCGTGAGCCAGCTGCAGCGCAGCCATCACCGCGATGCGGTCGATGCCGGCAATGCGACCCGCGTCACGGATCGCTTTCATCTTGTCGTCGACGACGCGCACTGCATCGATCAGCTTGGACTTTTCATCGGACGAGACCGCCAGACGATAGTCGCGATCAAGGATACGGACATCGATCTGTTCCATGTCAATCCGCCTTGCTCAATGGGGTGCTCAGTTGGGTACTTAGTGGGGTACTTATTGGGGTACTTAGTTGGGTACTGAGTGGAACACTGAAGGGCGTATCGCCAGGCGCCGCCGGCAGCCGTCCCAGAGCGGATTCGACCCGGGTTCGCGCCTCGTCAAGCCTCGACTCAAGACTCTGACGGGCCAGACGCTCAGCGTCGATTTCGGCGCGCAGTGCCAGGTTGTCGTCTGATAAGCGCTTGATGCCCACAAGCATCCGGGCAACGTGTTCTTCGAGAGTCTGCAATGCATCGGCCATCTCCCGATGGTAGGGATTCAATCCTTTAGGGTCAAGCCGGGCGGCGTCGAGCGCGGCGCTTCGGGTAGCATCGGCGCGATGAGCCTGAATACTGCTGATTCGCGCGCCAGCCGAGCGTCTTTGATCGCTGGACACGCCGGTCGACGCCTTGCTTGCCTCATGCTGGCGGCGACCGGGTGGTTCACTGCGCTCCCGGCAATCGCCCAAACGCCATCGGCATCCGGCATTGAGCCGCCGGCCCGCATCGGCGCGCAGCGAGTCGGAACGCTTGAGGCCGAACTGATCGCCGATCGGATCGGCGTGCAGCCGGGTGGGCAAATCGAGCTTGGCGTGAGGCTGCGCCACGATCCGGCCTGGCACACCTACTGGCGCAATTCCGGCGACTCGGGCCTGCCCACAAGCGTCGACGCCCAGGGGCCTGCCGGCTCGACCTTCGGGCCACTGCGTTGGCCGGCACCGAAGCGGATCTGGATTGGTCCGCTTGCCAACTACGGCTACGAGGGCGAGGTGGTGTTGCCCTTCACGGCCAGCCTGCCAGATGGGCTTGGTGGATCAAACGCGCGCTTCGAGGCCAAGGTCGCCTGGCTGGTGTGCAAGGAGGTCTGCGTGCCGGGTGAAGCCCGACTGGCGCTCGAGCTGCCGGTGATCGCCAGAACCGGGCCTCAGGCGGCCCCCTCGCGCGACGCCCGACGCTTCGAGGACATGGCTCAGCGAACCCCCGATCCGGCCAGGCCCCTCGCGGTGCAGGCCTACAGCCGGCCGGGAAAGGTGTCGCTGGTCTTCGAGACGCCCCCGGGGATGAAGGCGGTCGCGAGTGCCAGCTAGTTCCCCTACGCCGCTGGTCTGATCTCGCCGCCCGCACCGCAGGCACTGATGCGAACCGAGCAGGGCTGGCGCATCGATCTGGTCACCGCGAGTGATGGCGCGTCGGCTGATGGGGCGCTTGACGGACTGCTCTGGGCCGATGGCCGCGCTGTCGAGCTGCGCTCACGGGCAGCGTCGGGCGAGCCGCCGGCGGCCACACCGGTATCGGTTGCGCAACGCGCCGATCAGATGGGGGCCGGGGCCACCGCAGCCAAACCGGGTGGCCTTCTGGCGGCTGCCGGTCTGCAACCGGGGGCGTCAGGCAATGGGCTGGCGTCGACATCGACACCTGCCGCGAACTCTGGCGCGTCGCCGATCGGTGCTGCTGACACAGTGCCGGGTGCGGTGCCGGGTGCGGCCGCCGACACCCCGTTTCTCCTGGCGCTTGGACTCGGCCTGCTGGGTGGGCTGATCCTGAACCTGATGCCCTGCGTCTTTCCGGTCATCGGCCTGAAGGTCATGGGATTCGCCAGCAGCGGCGCAGGTTCGCCTGCGGCACGTCGGCAGATGAAGGCCGCCGCCCTGGCCTTCGTGGCCGGCATCGTGCTGTCGTTCTGGTTGCTCGGCGGGCTGATGCTCGCGCTGCGCGCAGCGGGCAGCGCAGTGGGATGGGGCTTTCAGTTGCAGTCGCCGGCGTTCGTGGCCGCGATGGCCTTGCTCTTTGTTGCGGTCGGTCTGAACTTTTCCGGGGTCTTCGAGATGGGGCTTGGGCTGACCCGTCTTGGCGGCGCTGGCACGACGAGACGCAATGATGCGGTGAAAGGCGACGCAGCGCCGGGCGAGATCGGGCCGGTGAGAGGCGGCTCGCTGGCCGGGGCCTTCGCCTCGGGCTGCCTGGCCGTACTGGTGGCCACGCCCTGCACCGCACCCTTCATGGGTTCGGCGCTCGGATTCACGCTGTCGCAGCCGGCTCTGGAGGCGATGGCTGTGTTCACCGCGATCGCAGTCGGGATGGGCCTCCCCTATCTGCTGCTGGGCTGGTTCCCGGCCTGGGTCGCCCGTTTGCCCCGGCCTGGACGATGGATGCAGACGCTTCGCGAGTTGCTGGCCTTCCCGATGTATGCGAGCGCGGCATGGCTGGCTTGGGTGCTGGCGCAGCAGGCTGGCGCCGATGCCCTGCTGCGCCTGCTGCTTGCGGCGGTCTGTGTCGGGTTGGCGGCCTGGGCGTGGGGCCGCTTTGCCACACCGGCCGCCGACCGATTGCCAGTCGCCGTCGGCATTGCGGCGGTAAGTCTTGCGACGGCGCTGATGCTTCTGTGGGCGCTGGGCGAGGAGGGCGTGCAACCGGCGGCGTCGCAGGCCCAGACCCTCGATTCATCGGCCGGGGCGTCGGGCCTGCCCGATAAGCCCTGGCAGGCCTGGACCGAGCAACGCGTTCTCGATGCCCTCGCGCAGGGCCATCCGGTTTTTGTCGATTTCACCGCTGCCTGGTGCGTCACCTGCCAGGCCAACAAGCAACTGGCGCTTGAGCGTCAGCCGGTGATCGACGCCTTTGCGCGCGGCAAGGTGGTCACGCTGCGGGCCGACTGGACCCAGCGCGATCCGGCGATCGCGGCAGCGCTTGCCCGTCATGGCCGCAACGGCGTGCCGCTCTACCTTGTCTATCACCCCGGCCGTGCCAGGCCGTTGGTGCTGCCCGAACTGCTGACGGCGGCAATCGTGATCGACGCCTTGCGCTGACCGGTCGGGGGTATCGGGCTTTGGAACGATGCGGTTTCGGATTGCCCGGGCTTCACGGTTAAAATCGCGGATTCATTTTTACAGGGTAGTGCGCAAGATGCCGGTGATCGCAGTCGTGAATCCGAAGGGCGGGGTCGGCAAGACCACGCTGGCCACCAACATCGCCGGTCATTTCGCTGCCAGTGGCGCCGAGGTCATGCTGGGCGATATCGATCGCCAGGCATCGGCCAAGGCCTGGCTCGATTTGCGACCCGAGAGTGCCGCGCCGATCAGGAGCTGGCAGATCGACGGGTCGGCCGCCAAGCGGCCGAAGGGCGTCACGCATGTCGTGCTCGATACGCCGGCCCAGATCAGCGCGTCCAGGCTGGCCGAGATGGTGCGGGTCGCCGACAGCATCCTGGTGCCGCTGCAGCCGTCGATGTTCGACATTCTCGCCACCGGCCAGTTTCTCGAACAGCTCAAGGCCGAGTTCCGCAACTCGCGGCGCTTTGAGGACACGGTGGCGGTGGTCGGCATGCGGGTCGATCCGCGCACCCGTTCCTTCGAGCAGTTGGGCCGGTTCGTCAGCCAGTTGCAGGTGCCGATGGTCGCCAATCTGCGTGACACGCAAAACTACGTGCATCTGGCCGCGCATGGCCTGTCGGTCTTCGATGTCCCGCATAAGCGCGTCGAGCAGGATTTGGCCACCTGGGAGCCCCTGGTGACCTGGTTCACCCGGCATTGAGCGTCATCACCTCGGCAGGCGCCGGGGCGATCGTCCGGGCTGGCTGGCCTGCGTCGCCCTCATCGCTGACCTCGCTTCCTTCGCCCGATTTTCCTGCCTTCCCGGTGCCGCCTGCCTCGGCCTGCCGGCTCACGGTCAGGCTGGTTGACGAACGCTCGGAGCGGCTGCTGGTTCGCCGCTCGATGGCCTATCCGATCGAGACCTCGGCTGACCGTGGTGCGATGGTGACCGCCTGGCGGCGACAGGGTGTCGGTTATTGCGCCACCGCCGATCTGAGTGCGGCCGGTCTGCAGCGGGCGGCGGATGAAGCCGACCACTGGGCAGCGATTGCCGAGCGGTGCGGGGTGTTCGAGGGCGTCGATCTGCATGCGCTGCTCGATACCCGCTCGCTGCCCGATGCCGCCTCGCCGATCGTCGAGGCCCTGCCTGATCGCGCAGTGCTGCTGGCGATGCTGCGCGAGGAGTCGGACGCGATGCATCCTGATCCGCGCATCGTGTCGTGGTCGGCGCGCCTTGCGGTGACGCAGCGCCAGCAATGGCTCTATGTCGATGGGCAATTGCGTGCCAGGCAGTCAAGTCAGTTCGTCGAGCCCAATCTCGATGTGACAGCGGCCGATGGCGGCCTGTCACAGACCCGGTCGCTGGCGGGGCAGTACAACGGGTTTTGTCAGCAGGGCGGCCTGGAAGTGATTCGGGCCAGCGGCCTGGTCGGCGGCGGTGCGCGAATCGCCCGCGAGGCGCTTGAACTGCTCGGTGCCCCCGACTGCCCCTCAGGCCCGCGCGATCTGCTTCTGATGCCCGACCAGATGATGCTGCAGATCCATGAGTCAATCGGCCATCCTCTCGAACTCGACCGCATCCTGGGCGATGAGCGCAACTTCGCAGGCGGCAGCTTCGTCGACCTCGACATGTTCGGGCGCTATCAGTACGGCTCGCCGCTGCTCGATGTCAGTTTTGATCCGGACATCGAGCATGAGCTCGCTGCCTATCGCTGCGACGACGATGGCGAGGCCGCGCGCAAGGTGTGGCTGATACGCGGTGGCATCCTGCAGCGCCCGCTCGGCGGCGGCCTGTCGCGCGCCCGCGCCCAGGCTCGCGGTGTGGCCCTCGACGGCACGGCCAACGCCCGTGCCGTGGGCTGGCACCGCGCGCCGATCGACCGCATGGCGAACCTCAATATCGAGCCTGGCCACACATCCCTTGCCGACATGATCGCCTCGGTTGAGCGCGGCGTGCTGATGCGCACCAATGTGTCCTGGTCGATCGACGATGCCCGCAACAAGTTCCAGTTCGGCTGCGAATTTGGCCAGCTGATCGAGGGCGGCAAACTCACCACCGTCGTTCGCAATCCCGGTTATCGCGGGGTGTCTGCGACCTTCTGGCGCAGCCTGGCTGCGGTGGGTGATGCGGCCAGTGTCGAAGTGCTGGGCACGCCCTTTTGCGGCAAGGGCGAGCCGGGTCAGGTGATCCGCGTCGGCCATGCATCGCCGGCTTGCCTGTTTCGCGGCATCGACGTCTTCGGTGGCGAGGGATGAGCATGCGGGCGCGATTCGACGAGCTTGGCCAGGCGATCGAGACCGGCTGCGCGCCGGGCGAATTTGCCTGTGCCACGATCGAGGCCGAGCGGTCGGAGTTCGTGCGCATCAACGGCGCGCGCTGGCGCCAGGCCGGGCGGGTCGAGCGGGCGGTAGCACGTATCCGGCTGGTGCAGGGCGATCGCCAGGCCATCCACCAGCTGACGCTTCCGGGTCTTGAACCGGGCGTGGGCGACCTGACGGGTGCGGTGCATGAGTCGCTCGCAGCGCTGCGTCAGGTCCTGGCCGACAGCGGCCCCGATCCGCTGCTCGATGTCAATCGCGATCCGGTGCAAAGCGACGATCGCGATCTGCATGAGGGCGGATTGGTGTTCGATCGCGCAGCCTTTGTCCAGACCGTGACGGATGCTGCCGGACCGGCAGACCTGGTCGGGTTCTGTGCCGCCGGGCCACTGGCGCGCGGCTTTTGCAGTTCGAGCGGATCGAGGCAGTGGTATCAGCGCGAGCGGCTGTCCTTCGACTGGTCGATCCATCTGCCAGTCGACGCGACCGGCGGCGACCGCAAGGCGGTCAAGGCCTCGTGGAGCGGACCGGCATTCAATGCCGACGACCTGTCGCGGGCGATTGCCGATTCCCGCCGTGATGCGCAGGTCATGGCACGGCCGGTCATGCGTCTTGCGCCTGGCGACTATCGGGCGCTGCTGTCGCCGCGTGCCTTGGCCGACCTGATCGAGATGCTCTCCTGGGGTGGGTTTTCGGCGCGTGCCCATCATGCCGGACAGTCGCCACTTGGCTGGCTGCGCAGCGGAAAATCGACCCTGTCGCCGATGCTGTCGATGGCCGAAGATCTTGACGCGGGCCTCGCCCCCGGCTTTCAGGCCGACGGCTATCCGCGTGCCCGGCGCACCGCGCTCATCGACCGCGGCCGTTTTGCCGACTGGCTGGTGTCGCCCCGCACCGCCCGTGAATATCAGCTCACCGGCAATGCCGCGGGCGAGGGCGAGATGCCCGAGACACTGCGCGTGCAGCCCGGTTCGATGAAGGCATCCGATGCACTTTCCGCGCTGGGCACCGGCCTGTCGATTTCGAATCTCTGGTATCTCAATTTTTCGGATCGACCCTCGGCCCGCGTCACCGGCATGACCCGCTTTGCCTGCCTGTGGGTCGATCAGGGTGAGCCGGTGGCGCCGGTCGAGGCGATGCGATTCGACGACAGTCTCTATCGCCTGCTCGGCGATCAGCTCGAAGCGCTTGGCGACACGGCCGTGCTGATGCCCGCGGGCGATACCTACGACGCTCGGGCGACCGGTGGGATCGAGACCCCTGGCGCACTCCTGGGCGCCGTGCGTTTCGCACTCTAGCCAGTCGTTTCGCGTCTTGGCCCAACCCGCCCGGGCTCGCCCTTAACGCGAAGCTGCCGGCTTCGGGTCGGTCACGAAACCGATCTTCGACACACCGGCCTGCTGCGCGGCCGCCATCACTTCTGCGACCGACTGATACCGAACCTGCTGGTCGGCGCGAAGATGCAGCTCAGGCTGAGGCTTGCGCTGCGAGGCCTCGGCCAGACGCGTGCGCAATGCGCTGGTGTCGGCAAGCGGCGCATCGTTCCAGAACACCCGGCCCTCGGCATTGATGGATACCGTGATCGTCTCGGGCTTTTCGGGCGACACCGGCGCTTTGGCGCTCGGCAGGTCGATATGGATGGCGTGCGTGAGCAGCGGCGCGGTGATGATGAAGATCACCAGCAGCACCAGCATCACGTCGACCATTGGGGTCGTGTTGATTTCGGCCATGGGTTGCATGGGTCCGCCGCGCGAATCAAATCCACCGAATGCCATGTTTGTCCTTTGCAAAAGTAAGGCGTGTCGCGCCGTTCAGTGGCCGACAGCGCGGATGGTCTGTGCTGCGTCGGGCAGGCTGGTTCGCAGGGTATCGGCGGCACCCGAATCAATGCGGCTGCCGGTGGTCATCAGGGCGAGCAGGTCGTGGGCAAAGCCGTCAAGCTCGGCCAGCATGACCCGGTTGATGCGCGTAAAGGCGTTGTAGGCCAGCACCGCCGGAATCGCCACCGCCAGACCGGCAGCGGTCATGACCAGCGCTTCACCGACCGGGCCGGCCACCTTGTCGATCATCACCTGGCCGGACGAGGCGATCTGAATCAGTGCGTGATAGATGCCCCAGACCGTGCCGAACAAGCCGATGAAAGGTGCGGTACTGCCCACCGAGGCGAGGAAGGTGAGGCCCGATTCGAGTCGAGCCGCGGTCTGGGTCATCTCCTGGCGCAGCACGCGGGTGACCAGTTCGTTGCGATCGACCGAGGCGGCCAGGCTGGCGTCGGATTGCATCTGCACGGCCCGGTGTGCCTTGTCGGCGATCGGTGCGAAGACCTGTTCCGGATCCTCGCGACGCAAGGTCTCGATCGCTTCGGGCAGCGAGCGGGCGGCCCAGAAGCGGTCGAGTGCGCTGCCGGCGCTGCGGCGCATCCGCCAGGCCGACCAGGCCTTGGCGAGAATGAAATACCAGCTCACCACCGACATCGCGAGCAACAGCACAGTGAGGGCATGTGTGACGACATCGCCCGCCTGCCAGTAGTGCATCAATCCGAGTTCTTCCGAGTTCATTTTCCTAACCCTCCAGCCTGAAAATCCATTCCCAGTTGCGATACCACTCGGCGACCGGCTGACCGTCGACCGTAGCGGGACGAAACCGCCACTTTCTCACGGCTTCCATCGCGCTGCGATCCAGTGCTGCAGAGCCACTCGATTCGCGCAGCTGCACGTCGATGACCATGCCGTCAGCGCCGACATGCACGTCGAGCCGCACCTGACCCTGCTCGCCCATGCGGCGCGCCGATGACGGATAGCCGGGCGCGGCATTGCCGGCCCAACTGGCGTCAACGCGTGGACCGGTGCGGCGTGCCGTCGCGGATGCGCCGGACGAGCCTGCTGCTGGCGCCTGCCGCGTCGATGGCGTCGAGGCTGTCGGGCTGGCGTCGGTGCTTGGCGTCGATGCACTCGGTGGCGCGGCGGCAATGGCGTTGGCGGCAGGGGGGGCGGGCGCTGCAGGGGGCTCGGGAGCAGGGGCCACTGGGGCGGGCGTCGAGGGCGCTGGCGTCGAGGGTGCAGAAGCGGGCGCACTGGCCGCAGCGGGCGGCGACGCGGCAGCAGGGCCGGCAATCGATACCGCGGGGCGCTTTGCCTCGGCCGGTGGCGCCTGGGCGGGGCGAACTTGCGGCGCGAAGGCAAGGCTCGGCGGGGGTTTGATCGGCGGCGAGGGTGGTGGTGGCGGCGCCGGCGGGTCTGTCGGTGCGGCCGGCGCAGGCGGATCGAGCAGCGCAACGACCAGCGGACGGATCGGGCGATTCAGGGGCGGGACGCTGGTGGTCAGCGTCACCAGGCCGATGGCAACCGCAGCGTTGATGGCCAGCGCGCCGAGCGCAGCCGCCATGAAGCGTCGATCGGGGCGGTTGATAAGCCGCCCCGTCGCGGGGCGCATCGCACGGTGGTCGTGCATCGTCTGCACCCTGGCGGTCGCCCTGAGCTCAGGCACTCCCGCGAGTGCTCAAGCCAAGCACGTCCTGCATGTCGAAAAGACCGGGCCCCTTGCCGGCCAGAAATCGGCAGGCGCGCAGGCTGCCTTGCGCGTAGGTGGCCCGGCTCGACGACTTGTGGGTGATCTCGATGCGCTCCCCGGTTCCTGCGAAGAGGACGGTGTGATCGCCCACGATGTCGCCACCCCGAATCACCGAAAAACCGATCGATGACGGGTCGCGCTCGCCGGTCACACCGTGCCGCGTCCAGGTGGCCGCTTCGGTCAGATCACGCCCAAGCGCTCGGGCGATGACTTCGCCCATGCGAAGCGCAGTGCCCGAGGGCGCGTCGATCTTGTGGCGATGGTGCGCCTCGATGACTTCGATGTCGAAGCCCTCGGACAGCAGACCGGCCGCAACTTCCAGCAGTTTGAGGGTCACATTTACGCCGACGCTCATGTTGGGCGCAAAGACCACGCCCACTCGCCGGGCAGCGTTCTCGATCGCCGCACGGCCGGCGTCGTCGAAGCCGGTCGTGCCGATCACCATGCTCACCCCCTCATCGGCGCAAATTTGCAGGTGATGCAGCGTGCCCTCGGGTCGGGTGAAATCGATGAGCACATCCGCGCCGGCGATCGCCTGGCGCGGATCGTCGCTGACCTGCACGCCGGTCGGTCGGCCAAGCGTCTCCCCGGCATCGCGTCCGATGCCGGGTGCCCCGGGCACATCGAAAGCGCCGACCAGTTCGGTATCGGGCGCATCGAGCACCGATTCGATCAGCATTTTTCCCATCCGACCTGATGCGCCGGCGATGGCAATTCGGAGGGTCATTGGTTGCGGCCCTGTGTGCGCCGATAGCCGGGAAGGGCCGGGTCATTGCCTTTGTCGTACTGGGGTAGCGCGACCGCCTCGATCTCGCTGACTTTGCCGTCGACGAAAACCACGGTGGCGCGGCGCAATTCAGCCGACAGATTGCGGTGCTGGAAGCGAAAGACATAGTCCCAGCGGTCGGGGTGAAAGACGTCGACCATCAGGGGCGTTCCGAGCGCGAACTTGACCTGATCGCGGGTCATGCCCGGCTTGACCTGGTCGAGCATGATCTGGTCGACATAATTGCCCTGCGGCACCTCGATCCGATAGGGCTCGAAGAAACCGCTGCGGTTCGGGTCTTTCGACGAGCATCCCGCGACAGCGGCCAGCGCGGCAGCGACGGTGAGCACAAGGCGGTTGGACCAAGTTGAAGGCATGGACGGGCAGCGGGCGTAAGCGGGAAAGGATCGGGGGTAATCGGGAGTCGACCCGTTATGATACGCAATCGGCCGGGATTCTCCTGTCTGGCCAGCCCGCCTGAAGACAGGCTCGATCTCCGGAGTGTGAGCGTGCCCACATCCAGCGAACTCAAGAACATGGGGCTCAAGGCCACCTTGCCCCGGCTCAAAGTGCTCGAGATTTTTCAGGAGCGCAGGCATCGGCACATGAGCGCGGAGGATGTCTACCGGGAGCTGCTGGCCGAGCATCAGGACATCGGCCTGGCGACGGTCTATCGGGTCCTGTTGCAGTTCGAGCAGGCCGGTATCCTCAAGCGGAACAATTTCGAATCCGGCAAGGCGGTCTACGAACTCGACGAAGGCGAGCATCACGATCACCTGGTCTGCCTGCAGTGCGGCCGGGTCGAGGAGTTTTACGATCCCGAAATCGAGCGACGCCAGCACCGGATCGCCAAGGACCGCGGATTCGCCCTGCAGGATCATTCGCTGGCGCTCTATGCCAATTGCATCAAACCCGACTGCCCCGATCGCGCTTGAAAGTCGGTCGCCCGACCTGATTCCGGTCTGCCAGATCGCCAGTCGCCGTCAGCCGGCACAGCATTTGCTTTAATGCGCTGGTCTTGTTAAGGGTTCCCTTTGCTGCCCCACCACGGTCTTTCATGAGCGCCTCTGCCCTGATCCTGTTGCCCGCACCCGAAGGCGTTTACGACGAAATGTTCGATGCGGCGCATCAGCCCCGATCGCACTATCGACGTTACGACGAGTGGCTTCGTGAGATGTCCGCCGACCAGATGTCTGCCAAGCGTGCTGAGGCCGATCTGATCTTCCGGCGCATCGGCATTACCTTTTCGGTCTATGGCGAGGAGGGCGGCACCGAGCGGCTGATCCCCTCGGATGTCGTGCCGCGGATCATCGCCGCCGATGAGTGGGAGCGTCTCGAACGCGGGCTGGTGCAGCGGGTGACCGCGATCAACCGCTTCCTGGCCGACATCTATCATGACCGCGAGATTCTGAGGGCCGGGCTGATTCCCGAGGATCAGATCCTGGGCAACGATCAGTTTTCGGCGGCGATGATCGGGGTCAAGGTGCCGCGCGACATCTACGCTCATATCGTCGGCGTCGACATCGTGCGCCA
>Ga0114962_10003727_pt1 | contig 12262 bp, 19 predicted proteins | sample C_130820_MF_Meta_FD_87017 | JGI IMG/M metagenome (GOLD analysis project Ga0114962, IMG submission 87017) | Freshwater microbial communities from Lake Croche, Canada to study carbon cycling - C_130820_MF_MetaG | ecosystem: Environmental > Aquatic > Freshwater > Lake | place: Lake Croche, Canada... | reverse complement strand
TTCGATCAGGTCGTTTTTGTCGTATTTGCTTTTCATACACCCATTCTAGCCCGAAACGGACTGGGTGCAAAGCTGGTCATTCGGCGAAAAAACGAGCGATTCCGAGTGCGAACACCAGCCCGCCGAAAAAGAGCCTTCTGCAGGCCTTCGTCCTCTCCCCGTAGAAGGTTCGGAACTGTCCGTTCGGCATCTGGCAGGTTATGAGGGTGCTGGTCCTTGCGAAATCGGAATCGTACATCCTATACCTGCTGGATGCTTCGATCCTTGAGATTTCGCTTTGGTCGAGCTTCCTGACGCCGACCACCTTGGCAAGGTACCTCGTGGTTTCCCCGGAAAAGGGTTGCTCGTACTCAAAGTTGTACACCTGTCCGACCTTCGCTTCTTTAAGTTTCATCATCTTGCTCCTGCTCCGCTCCTTCTTTCCTCAAGAAGTATTTGACTCATGCTGTTTATGAACGACTTTGCCTTTGGCTTCCACTTCTTGTACGAGACCACGCCCTCCCGCACGAGGCATCTCATCTGCCATGCGTCCACCCTGACGCAGGCCTTGCCCCCCCAGCCCTTGTAGTCCGTGCGAACCTCGCAGTTCTCAAGGAGCCAGAAGAAGGCCTTGTTGCCGAGGAGGTGATAGTCCTCCATCATCGGAACGAGAATCTTGGCCTTGTGCCTGTAGCAACCCTTGATCGCCGAAACCTTGAAGGTGAAGAAGCCTGTGCACTCCTCAGGGATCGTCTTGATCTCTATGTCCATGGTCTTCATCCCATTCGTGAACACATATCTCTTGTCGGCGTTGTAGTTGGGCAATCTGCCCCGTATGAGCTGCCCAGTGTTGTCGACCCCGTGTTCCAGGACCTGACAGGGCATGCCTCGTTCGCACAGGTCATATCGGAACCCTATGCCCCAGTAGAACTCCTTCAGGGAGAACTGGCTAATGTCCTCGGAAAACTCCTCTTCGTTCCTGTTGTCCATCCTCATGATGAGGCATCTGTCTTCCATAAGCATTCTTGTATCCCTTTCTTTTTACTCTGTCAAGGCCTTTTTCATGTTCTCCGCTATTCTGCGCACCAAGGGAACCACGACGCTGTTTCCCGCTTGTTTGTAGATGTGCACATCCGATGTCTTGATCTGGAAGTCCTCTGGGAACCCCTGGAGGCATAGGCACTCGCGGGGCACGAGCTTCCTGATTCCGAAGGCGTCCCTGATGACTGGCACGTTGTGTCCTCCCCCTCCCATGTTTGCCGTGAGGGTGGGGCAGACAGCGTTCTTGTTCTCCCGCATGTAGACCCTCCGCATCTGGTAGACGCTGGAGTTCGTCATGGCCTTGTCCATCATCTCGTAGTACTGGCTCTGCGGGGTGTAGTAGTACTTGTCCGCCTTCTTGTCGCTCCTGTCGAAGATCTTTTCCAAAGCGTTGGTGAGGGGGATCTCTGCGGGGAACACGAAGCGGTCGAGTCGTTCTTCTTCTCTGAAGCCGACTATGAACATCCTCTCCCTGCACTGGGGCACGTTCCCGTGGGTGTGGCCGCCCAGAACCGAATGGTCGACATAGTACCCGCAGTCGCAGAGGTGTTCGATGATCACCTCGAAGTCCCTGCCGTTGTTTGTGGACTGTATGTTCTTGACGTTCTCGAGCAGTATCGCGGCTGGCTTCTTTTCCTTGAGAACCCTCACGATGTCGAAGAAGAGAGTCCCCCTAACGTCGCCGAGGCCGTTCCTCTTCCCCGCCAGGGAGTACGACTGGCAGGGGAAGCCCCCCGCGAACACGTCGAAGTCGGGGATGTCCGCTGGGTCGACCTTCTTGATGTCGCCCTCGTGGAGTGCGATCCCGGGGTGGTTGGCCCTGTAGTTCTCGCACGCTCTCTTGTCGAATTCGTTCGCGTAGACCACGTCGAATCCGGCCTGCTTGAAGCCGTAGCATATTCCGCCTATCCCGGCGAAGAAGGAGGCTACCCTGTTCATTCGCCCCCCTTCGGCATCTTCTTGGCCGGGCGGAGCGAGCCTTCGTACGTTGGACGGGAGGCGTTCTCCTCGATGTACTTGTTGAAGTCGAACCTGGGGCGGACCTTGCCTTTTCTTTTCTTATTGGCTCTCCAAGTGTCTCCGACCGTGCTGTTCTTGTTGACGCTCGCTCCGCAGACCTCTTCCCTGGAGAATTCGTAGATCCTGTACGTGTCGCAGAGGGTGTCGATCAGCACGAAGTAGAAAGCCTCGGCCAGTGATTTGGGGGAGAATGTGCTCGGCCCCTTGCCGGCAGATCCCTTCACCTCGCCCATCACCCGCCTCTTGGAGATGAACAGGTCTCCCTTCTTGTTTGCCGTGCAGCGCTTGATTCTCTTGGCTCGTCTGTCGTGCAGGCAGACCAGCGACTCACTTATGCACTCGTTGAAGTTGTCGTTGCGTTCGCCTTCGCCGACACTCTTGAGAATCCCGTTCTTCTTCTTGTACTGCTTGTAAACCGACCAGATTTCCCTGCGTGTCAGGGGCTTCTTCATCACGCATTTTTCAAGTCGGTATTTCTTCCCCCTGTGCAGGAACGTCCTCGTTCTTGGCTTTTTCTTGCTTTCTTGCACCCCAACTCCCTCCTTAAAGGAAGTTGTTAATGTAAAGTGCAAGGCACTAGGTGTCAATAGAAGACACTAGAGGATTGCGAGAAGACTCTTCGCAAGGTGCCAAGCCAGTTGGACGGGCACGGCGTTGCCTATCTGCTTGTACTTCTGTGCGACCGTGCCGCAGAACTCGTAGTCGTCGGGGAATGTCTGAATCCTCGCGTACTCCCTCACGGTGAACGGGCGGGTCTCAAGTGGGTGGCACCTGTCTGTTTGTTTCTGGGAGGGCGATGTCAGGAGCGTCAGACAGGGCTTGTCCATGCTGAGTCTTCTGGCGAACCCCCTCATCCCTCCGCCCGACTTGAGGGCGTTCCCCATGTACTCCTTCTTGATGTCTTCCGGCAGGTCGACCCAGCACCCTCCCTCGGGGACGAGGTCGAGCACCTTTTTCTTCTTTTCGGAGTACTGGATTCCCTCGCTGCAGGGAACTCCATTGAGAACGTCTCTGAGTACGGGTCGCGCCTTTTCTGGCGCGGGGAATTGGTACTCCTTCCCCAGGTCGGCTCTGACCCCGACTATGATTATTCGCTCCCTTGTCTGGGGCACCCCGTAGTCGGCCGAGTTCAACAGCTTATGGGAGACCTTGTACCTTCCATCGTTCCTGAGGAGAACAAGGAGCGACTCCAGGGTCTTGCCCTTGTTGTGGGTGGCCAGGCCACGGACGTTCTCTAGTAGAAACGCCTTTGGAGAGCCCTCCAGAACAAGTCTGTTGAAGTCAAGGATTAGTCTGCCTCTGGGGTCTTCTAGGCCCCGCCTTTCGCCCGCTTGGCTGAAGGCCTGGCAGGGTACGCCCCCGGCCAGAAGGTCTGGGGACAGGCCGAGCAGGGAGACTTTCTCCATGCTGCAGTGATTGATCTTTTCGGCGTGTTCTGGGTGGTTTCTGCGCAGGCTCGAGCAGCAATGGGAGTCGATCTCGTTTATCAGGAGCGGCTGGAAGCCGGCCCTCATCAGACCAGTCCCAAGACCCCCGCAACCGGCACAAACCTCTACAAATGTAGGCATCTAATGGATTCTATTTATTTGTTCCGTTTTTTGCAATGCCGACTAGGAAAATTCCAAAAAACATTGATATATAAGGTCTGAACACAAGGAGAAAAAACAATGATCAGTTTCGACCAGTTCCTCGAGCACAAGCGCAACGATTTCGTAGTCAAGGAGTGTGCCCAACTCATGGTGGAGATGGATGTTGACCCCCACAGATACATCTATGAGTGTCTGAAAGAGATCGACCCCGTCTTGGCGGAGGGCTGGTGGGACGGCGTGAAGAGTTTTGGCACGAGCCTTCTTAATGCAGGAAAGGCGTTCGTCGGCGACACCGCTAGGGGAGCCGTGGCCGGCTACAGGCAGGCGAAGGACGCCGTGAGCGGCCCCGTCGCCAAGTTCGACGCGGTTGGTCGGGCACTCGACGACTTGGTCAAGATGCTTGATAGGCCCGAGTTCAAGGACTTCCAGTCGAGCACCGGACAGGGCACGGTCAAAGAGTATCTTTCGGGCGTTCTTGAGCGTCTTCAGGCCGACAAAAACGCTATCCCCAAGCTGCACGACACGCAGGTCACACAGAAGTACGGCAGCCGGGCCGATGTGGACGCAGCGAGGAAAGCGAACGGGCAGCAGGCCGGCCAGCAGAATCAGCCCGCCATGGATGTTTCGAAGATGGCGGATCCCAGATATCAGGCTCCAGCGGCTCAAACTGGTGCTGCTTCGGGTGCGCTCGCCTCCACGGCCAGCAAGCAGAACGCACGAATGTAATTTTTGGAATGGCTCTATGAGTGGCCGGTCGCGTTCTACTCCGCTTCCTTCGCGAACCAGATCGTGTATTTCACTTCCCTGTCGTTCTCCGATACCGCCCAGAGGAAGGTGTCGCACTGGTTGATTCTCGCCATGAAGTCCAAGACGAACATGGTCGTGTTCTCAGACACCTGCGTGCTCTTTCCGTCCTTGTGATCCTTGACTATGACCCTGTGCACCTCTCCGACCTTCATCTCCGAGTTGGCCGTTAGAAGGTAGGCGTTGCAAACGAGCGATAAAAGCAGGAGCGTTGCGTATAAGTTTCTCATTTTCCTCCGATACATTATCTAGGAAGATTGTTGAAATTTGCGTAATATATAAAGGCATGCTTGGGTTCAACGAATTTGCCAGAAACAAGGCCAAAAAGAAGGTCGTCCTCGTGATCGGCTCGGCGAGGAGCCCCAAATGCTGTCCAGACGAGAAGAGCAAGACGCATGGTCTGGCGGACTCCATCAGGCAGCGGTTCGCGGAAGAGGCCTTGGAGGTTTTCTCAAACTTCCTAGAGAGGGTGTGAAGCGAGATGGTTGCGAGACTGAAGCTGATAATCCCCGTCGTTGTTTCCGCCCTGATAATCGCCCTACTTTTCTCCGCAAAGGTGCACAGGACGGAGAGCGTGGAGACCGTGGAGATGGAGTTGGCCTCCCCATATCTGAAGGCCCTGGCATCGATGGGTCAGAAGTCTAGCTTCGAGTCCATTCTGTCCGCCGGCGGCGCCAAGTTGGTGGAGAGGGTCTGGGATGAGTTCAAGTTCGACCTGAAGAGGGCCCCGAGGCTCTCTAGTTGGGAGATGCACGGGAGTGGGAGGTTCAAGGTGCGTTCGGAGACCGACGACTTCTCTGGGGTGATGGAGATACTCCAGACCGTCGACGCGGACAGGGAGGGAATTTGGGTGTCAAGCGACTTGTCGAAGCCGAACGGGTGCGTCGTGGAGTATGAAACAAAGACATTCATATCCAACTCCAAGCCGTCTGTCGTCCGCATAGAGAACAGAATCGTATACAAAAGGCTGATCCCATTCTGGATGGCGAAAGAGGTCGACTCCAAGGTCCGAGAGCACAACAAGAAGAAGCTTGACGCGATCGCACACGCCATCAAGAAGATCGTGGACGGTGCTGATGGTCAGCCCGCGAAGACCGCACACCAGTAGTTCCTGCCCTTGTCGTCCGCCTTAACTCCGAACCCGACTCTGGTATACCTCTTGCCGAGTATGTTCTGACGGTGGCCCGAGCTGTTCATCCATGCGTCGAAAGCCTCCACCTCCGACTCCTGGCCCCACGCTATGTTCTCCGCCACGTTTCCGTTGCCCGATGCGATGGCCAGTTCGGACATGGAGGAATGGACGAGCCGACCCCTTTTCGCCATGCTTTCTGCGTGGTTCTGTGCGTATAGACACAGGTCGTTGTCGAGGTCCAGTTTGCCCAGTCCATGCTTCAGTCGCTCCAAGTTGTGTTCATTGAGCATCGGGGAGAACGAACTCTTGAAAGGTTTGACCGGGGCGCAAATTGCCACTAGGCTGAGGGCCATGAACACGACCAGCGCGGCAGCCCTCGTCTCCGGGCTCATTTTGCACTCCTTTCTTTGAGGCTTCTGTTGAGCCACGCACCGTATTCGGCTTTTGAGAAGCCGACCTTGCGGGAGACCTCCTTGCCTCCCTCGAAAAGAATCGATGTGGGCAGGGTGCGTACGGAGTGCATCGACTTGAGATCCTTGCGGCTATCTATGTCGACGATGCAGATGACGCAACCTTCGGGGTCGGATGTCTTCAGGTACTCTTTCAGGGAGACGCAGTAGTGGCACCATTCGGCTCCGAACACGACCAAGACTTTGCCCTCTTTTCGGGCGATCGCATCCTCGTATTTCTCCACGAACCTAGGTCTCTGTTCGGGGGCCTTGGGAGCGGGCTGGATCTCTGGGGCCTTGGGAGCGGGCTGTTCGGGGGCCGGCTTCAACTCGGCTCGCTCCAGTTTCACGAGAATGGCCGTTCCGAGAAGAATAACGACCGCCAGTAGAATCAGGTATTTCATTTTGCTTCCTTGCTTTTTTTGTCTAGACCTTCCTTTGTCTAGATTTATTTACCTGTCTGGGGTAGCGATATTACGAGGTTTTTTGCCTTTCTACCTTCCTCTTCTGTCCATGTGCCTTGGTTTCATTCCGTGGGACACCCTTATCTTGTCCAAGGCGGAGTTCAGGACTCTCCACGCCGTCGGGAACGAGGTCCCTATTTCCTTGGCGATGCTCCTTACGGGCTTGCCTTCGGAACACATCGTGATGACTTTGAGCTCCTGGCTCGTCAGCATCTTCTCGGCCCGTCTGGTCAGGTCCTTGATGGACTTGCCTGAACCCATCACGGATTTGACGGCCTTCACGCACGAAAGGCTCTTGCCGGTGCTTTTGTTCTTCTTGTTGACAACGGAGAGTATTTTTTCCATTCTCCCTCTGATGGCCTTTTTGGCGGCAGATTCAGAGGGTGGGGGGTTCTTCTTGACCTCACCCATTGCCTCGTCGAAGGCGTCCTCGATGTCCCGGTACTGTATCTTCGGGAACTTGTGGTACAGCTTTTCGATGTACGAACCGCGGAGATCCTTAGCGATCTTCCTCACGGCCCTTTTTATGTCGGGGGCGTCGGTCGATTCAGATATCGTCTCCTCGGTCGCGTCGAACTGCCGAAGTATGAAGTACTCGCCGAAAGTCATGCACTTATTTATCCGGTTCCCCTCGGATTTGGGAAAACGATTTTGCTGGGGTATAGATACATGCACAACCCAGGAGGTATATTATGTGCAAGTGTGATTGTGGCCCCTGCAAGAAGGGATCGTGCGGCCAGTGTATTTGCAAGGGCTGCAAGTGCGATGGATGCACCTGCAAGAAGGGCTGAAATGTTCAAGATTCTGGTGTTCTTGATCGCCCTTCCGAAGATTCTCGCGATAATGTGGCTGTGCTTCGCGTGCCTGCACGCGGGGCAGCTTGCTGCCGGTCTGCCTTTCGCGGCGCTGACCCTGATGAGTTTCAGCTACGTGGTCAGGGGGTCGTTGGAGGTTGTTGAGGAGATAAGGACTCGGCTGAAGTAGACCCCCTCTCGCCCGCGAACGCCCCGAACGCGTCAAGGCGGTACCTCTTTATGTTTTCTTGGCCGTGCGGCAGAGCGACGGACTTGTGCATGAACATCCAGCCCATTCTTATCTTCTCCATGCCGGACTTCAGCAGGCTAGCGCTGCTTGTCGGCTTGGATTCGTCGTTCTTCGGCAGGCCTCCGATCTTCCAGTCCTCCTCCGCCAGGCCGTTGGTGAAGAACACGGCGAGTATCTTCGGGAAATCCCCGAAGTAGCTCCATGCGACCACGAGGACGGTGTTGGTCTGCTTGTGGTGGGAGGAGGCCACCACGCTCATAAACTTCATGTCGGATATCTTGCAGCCCTTGGTGTCGAATCCGCCGCCCCTGTAGGAGTCCGAAACAGGGCTGTCCACATACTTTCTCGTACTCTCCAGGAGAGGAAAGAAGTCGGGACTGCCCGCCTCGTGGGGGTTCTTTGCTATGGTCGACCCCGCAAGGACGCAGTAGGCCATCCCGAGGCACTCCCCCACCGCTCCGCTCCGGTTCTTGTGGAGTATGCCGTCCCAGAGGACGACTATTCCCTCACTGCGCCATTTTTTGAACTGGTCGATCTGCATCTCGAAGTCCATGTTCGCCTTGATGGCCGCGCACAGCATGAGATCCATGTCGAGGTGGAAGGACTTGCCCTCGGCGTCCGGGTGGTAGCGGAGGTCTCCATGGGACAGGCACTTGTTTATCAGATAGTCTTCTTTTTCGAACATCCCCCTGAGAATCACGGCGACGGACACGCTCCGCGCACAAGAGACCCTTTCGTTTTGAAACCCGTAGCATCGTACTAGATTTTCATAGATAAGTCAATTGACGTTTTAGAGGCAAGCCGCTATGATCGAAAGGTACAAGTTTATAAGTACCAGACAGATATTTTGCCTGGCTGCGGCGGTACTCGCGGTGGTTTTTCTGATGGAGGTGCTGGCGTGAAAGTCTTGTTTCTGGATGTCGACGGAGTGCTGAACAACTTCAGCCTCCTGTATCAGAACGGGTTTGACTACATAGACCCGCACATGGTGAGTTTGGTGCGCTTCGTCGTGAGACAGACAGGATGTCTGATAGTGCTGAGTTCCTCTTGGAGACTTACACAGGAGAACAAGAGCCTGGTCAGCCTTGCACTCAAGCAGCAGGGGATGTTCATGCACGACACGACCCCCGAAATAGCAGGCGCAAGGTCGAACGAGATATTAAGGTGGCTGAAGTCGAAAGGCGAGGTCGAACGCTACGCCGTGCTGGACGACGACGAGGACGCTGGTTTTGGGATGAACGAGTCCTTCTTTCAGACAGACCCTGAAGTCGGACTTACAGAGGAAATCGCCAAGAGGATCATTGCTCATCTAAATGGGGACGAAAATGAATAGACTTTTGTTGGTTATTGCACTCCTCTGTTCGGCTGCACAGGGGCAGGAGAACGCTGGTTTGTCTGTGGATCCGGTGGGCGGGAATGTGGCCGCCCTGTTCACCATGACGGACGAGGGGGGGAGGCTTCGGAACCTGGAGCTCGTGGAGGGCGTCTTCAAGGACGGCGCGCTGGGGTTCTCCGTGGAGAGGCACCACAACGTCTCCTCCACATTCATATATTCAAGGCTGGAGTCTCTGGCGGGTTCGATACCGCAGGGCGGAACCCTATTGGTCTACCTGAACAGCCACGGGGGCGGCAGCGGCGACAGGTTCATCATGACGGCCAAGGACGGCAACTTCAGGTTTTCGAAGGCGCTGGCGGCCATGGGAAAGGCCGGGCGGCCTGTTCGGAGGCTCGTCCTCTTGGTGGACACCTGCCACGCCGAGGGAAGCATACAGGAGAGCACAGGCGACGACGGCGAATTGCTGCGCAACCTCAGGGTGGCGTCGCCCGCGGGCTTCCTCCCGGAGCTGCCCTCCTCCTACTCAAGGAAACAGTTGCCCTTTATATCCCCCTTCGTAAACTTCGTTCCTACCGACCAGAAATTGCGCGGACAGACCGTCATGAGACCCGTCGTTGACTACGGCGAGGGATCGGGCGTGTGGGACGAACTCCTGATCATAAGCTCGTCCAGCGTCGAGGACCTCACGGTGAGGGGCATTTTCGCCTCGAAGCTCGCCTCGGCGTTCAATTCCACCAAGGGAGACCGCAGCGTGACCGTGGGCGAGTTCCTGAAGAGGTTCGCCGACAGCCACGGCAAGAGCGGGCAGCAACCCCATTACAAGGTGCTTCCCGACGCTTCGATGTTCGACGAGCCACTGTTCGGCGCATGGCCGGCACAGACGCTTCCCTTGCGGGACTATGGAACAAGAAAGGTCTCGGGGGAGTTCATTCCCATTCCGAAAAAACGATGAAGTACAAAATCAAGGAAGTCAGGCCTCGCATCACTGCGTTGGTCGTGCCCGACGACTACGAACGAGCCATGCTCTTCTGTCGCGTCCAGGAGTTCTATGAGAGTCCCTGCAAACTGTTCAGGGGGTCGGCCTTCAGCGTCTGGGACTACGCGAGGTGGTACGCCAGGAAGTACGGGGGTTGTTTTTCGTACCCCAAGGACTTCGTCGGGTTCAACCTTCCCCTCATAGTGGCTAAGAAGTGCTATGAGATAAACGAGGTGGAGACCCCCTACGACAAGGAGATGAAGTCAATAATCGACTCGCTGTTCGTCAACGGGGAGAGGGGGTACCTCATCGGGTCGGAGTCCTTGAAGGGCTCCACTTTCGACCATGAGATGGCACACGCCATGTACTATGTCGACGACCAATACAGGGAGGAGATGAACGAACTGACCCGTTCACTGCCACGGCAAACCTTTTTGACATTCAAGAAGAACCTGGCGAAGGTTGGCTACTGCAGATCGGTGCTTATGGATGAGATACAGGCCTACATGGCGAATGAGGTCAATCCTAAACTGTGCAAGGGCGTTGAATCAGGCAAGAAAATTCACAAGCAGTACCGGGCCGTTTTCAAGCGGTACCTCTGATTCTCCGCTTCAGTCCCATCTTCCATTCGTAGGCGTCCTTGGCGGCTGCTATGATCTGCTCGTCTGTCATGCTCTTTATTTTTTGGACATCGGGACGGGACAAGGACAGGTTGGGGGATTCCCATATGGCCCCCCTGAGCATTTTTGCTAGGGCGGCCTGTTTTGTGATGGGGACGTACCTGTAGAACCTTCCGACGCTTTTTTTGTTGTGGTCGATCCCCTGTCTTATCTTCCATCCGTTTCTCTTGGCTTCTTCGGGGTCGACCTCCACCGTGTCCTCGTCCCCGAGGTCCAACTCGCCCGACAGGTATCTCGCGTATATCTTGGCCATGTCCTCCTGCACGCTCCAGTCCCGGTCGACGTGTTCTTCCTCGCCACCCGTGTTTCCCGTGGCGACGTCCTCGCCGTCGGGGTCATCCATGTCGTGGAGCATGGAGTCGATCTTATCTTCCAGTTCCTCCAGTTCCGCGTCGAGCCTTTCCGCGGACTTCTGGTCTTCTTTTCCATAAGCGTCGTCCACCATCTTGGAGAGTTCTTCTCTCCTTGCCAATAGTTGCGGGGGCACCAGAGACCTGTATAGTTCGCGGTTATCCTTCATCTCAACATATTGTCGGAATGTCCTCATGTTCTTTCCGAGTCGTTGGCGGAATTAGCCTCGTCGTCGCCGGATTCGTCTGGGGGCGATGCGGAGGTGGATAATTTAGACCTGATTCCGTTGATTATTTCTTTGGCGGCCTTATGTAGGTTGGTTTTTCTTGAGCGCACGTCATCTCCCTTGGCTCCGAACAAGGCAAGGTAGTTGGGAGTGTCTTTGGTCTGGAAGCCGAAGTGACTCAGCACGATGGCGGCGCTGGGTTCGGCGTCTATCTCCTTTTCCGTTCGACTTGAGGTTTTGTCTTTCTCCTTCCAGTGCAGAATTTCGTGAGCCAATTCGTGGACGATCGTGCTGAAGCGGTTTATTCCCTTGAAGTCTGTGTTTATCACGATGCGTCCGCCGGCGGAGTAGCCTCCCGTCTCGGAATCCAACTTCTCGTATGTAAGTTCTATGCCCTGGTCATGGGCCCAGTCCTCGGCAGCTTTTATGTATTTGTTTATCTCCTCAATGTCCTCGTTCGAGTCCACGCTCCACTGTTTTCTGGTCATGGGCTCGAAGGGGCTTGGGTGACCGGGAATGGGAACAGTCGCACTTACGTCGTAGACTTTGTAGGCCTTGAAGAACACCCTACCCGTTTTCTTTTTTGTCGCATCATAATCCAATTCCGACTCGGGTTCTTCTTTTTTGTCATTGATGTTCATTGGCCTGAGTACGGATATGTAGGATTTATGGTCGCGGACGGCTCTCCCGAATTTTTCGGTCCACTGATTTTCTGTGGCTACATGGTTTGCCCTGCCCTTTGTTTGTATCCAGATCAGAAATTGGTTGTGCATGCTGTAGTTGTAGAACTTCCCGGCAAATTGAAAGAAGTTTCTGATAAAGGCCTGCTTGGCTGCCTCGTCAGTACTGTTGGCTATCCGTTCTATCATTTTTTCTATGCTGTCTATGAGTTCTTGAGTTTTTGGGTCGTCCGCAAGAATCCCGGACAGCTCATTGTGCATTTGCTCTAGATTTTGATCCGCTGGCGTCTCTGGTTGCGTTGTTTTTGGGGCCGATGTCACTACTTGTCCACTGTCGTATCCGCTCAAATCCACTCCTAGTCGAGAAAGATCATTTCTCATGGCGTCGTCAACTTTCGCCGAGAAGATGGAGTAGGTTCCTGCTGGTCTGTAGTATCCGAATCCCATTTTCTTCAGTTCATTCTTGAACGAAAACATCAAATCTTTCTCCT
>Ga0114962_10003726_pt1 | contig 12263 bp, 8 predicted proteins | sample C_130820_MF_Meta_FD_87017 | JGI IMG/M metagenome (GOLD analysis project Ga0114962, IMG submission 87017) | Freshwater microbial communities from Lake Croche, Canada to study carbon cycling - C_130820_MF_MetaG | ecosystem: Environmental > Aquatic > Freshwater > Lake | place: Lake Croche, Canada... | reverse complement strand
GCAACCCAAGCAGGAATTATGCCTGACAAAACGCCAATAAAGCTGGATATAATCAAACCTTTACTGATATTTGAAAATGTTAATTGGAGTGGTAACGCGTCTTGGGGTATGTAGGTGATGAGCAAAACGAGGCCTATGCCAACTAAACCGCCAATCAGACTTAAGAATATTGCTTCAAACAAAAATTGGAACAAAATAAAATAATTTTTAGCACCTAATGATTTTTGAATACCAATAATATTAGTTCTTTCTTTGACCGAAACAAACATAATATTCGCAATGCCAAAGCCTCCGACTAGTAAGGAAAATCCAGCAATTAATGATCCTGCGATATTCAATGCAGCAAATATACCATCAAAAAATTGATTTAAGCCATCCAATCGGTTTACCGAGAAACTAAGCTCATCTTTAGGCTTGATTGACCTCAATCCCCTCATCAACCCAGTTACTTCCCCTTCCAAATTCAATTGGCCCATATCCGAATCAAATGCTTTTAACGCAATGTCAGGAGATGGTCGGTCTTTTTGAAATATTGAGGCATAGGTCGAATAAGGAATGAATACTTTTTCATCCGGAGTTCCACCAAAGCTCAAAATATCAGTTCCCTTTTTTTCAATAACACCAATAACGGTAAATTTTATTCCATTCAACTTGATCACCTCTCCCACCGCATTAGAACTTAACTGTAAGTTTTCTGCAACTAAGGAACCAATGATGCAAACATTCATTCCATTTTCTGATTCTATTGGCAAAAAATATCGGCCAGATGCAATCGGGATATTAGCGATTTGATTGTAGTCAAAACTGGCTCCCGTCATATTGACATCCATGCTGTTACTGCCTTTTGATGCAGTTTTGGTATTATTTCCATTATCAATGATAGCAACAGCCTGGGCAGATTTTAAATTTTCTTTCAGAAACTTAAATTCTGAGTATTTCATTTCAGGTCGATTAAAATACTTCCACCAAGGATAATTATTCTCCATTATCCAAGGCCATTTACCCAAATAAAAAACGCCTGCTCCTGAAAATGAATCTATTTCTGACCTTATATTTTTATTCAGCGAATCAACTGCCGTGAACACAGCAACAATTGCAAAAATACCTACACTAACTCCTAAAAGAGACAATGTAGTCCTTAAAATATTGGATCTCAATGCTTGATAAGCAAACAAAAAACTTTCCCAAATTTGAATTAAAAATTTCATAAAAAACGGATTCAACTCAAAATTACGATTATTCCTGAAACCATGCATGAATAGTTGATGAATAGAAAATATAAACTCTAAATGGTTCTATGAAGGTAAGATTGGATTTTGTAATTTTAAGCTTTGTCGGATAATGTTATGGTTTGGAGTCATTCAGAATTAGAAAACTTAGCAATTCATTTTGAAGGAAAATTATATTTAGATCAATCTCAAACTTCAGAGATTGCACGTAAAATATATTCTACAGATGCATCGGTATATCAAGTAAAACCCATAGCTGTAGCCGTACCGGCAAATTATAAAGATATTAAGCGGCTTATACTTTTTGCAAAAAAACATAAAACTTCCATAATACCCAGGGGGGCTGGAACATCCTTAGCAGGCCAAGTAGTTGGTAATGGAATCGTCATGGAAGTGGCATCCAGTTTGAGCAGAATTATACAATTAAATAAAAAAGAAAAATCAGTTTGGGTCGAACCTGGAATCATACGAGATGATTTAAATAAACAGATTGAGAACTCCGGACTGTTTTTTGGCCCAGAAACATCCACTTCAAATCGTGCACTTTTAGGTGGCATGGTAGGGAACAATTCCTGTGGACTTCATTCCATTGTTTGGGGGAATGTTAGGGATCATTTATTAGAAACTAGGGCTATTTTGTCAGATGGCTCTGAAATACATACACATCCACTTAGCAATGAAGAATTTTACAAGAAAACCTCTTTAAACAACTTAGAAGGAAATATTTACAAGGAAATACATCGAATATTAAACAATCCACAGCTTCAAAATCTGATTAAATCCCGCTTTCCAAAAACAGAAATAAAAAGACGAAATAGTGGATATGCATTGGATGCTTTAATGGAGATGCAACCGTTTAATCCAACAGGCCATCCTTTTAATTTATCTGCATTAATTGCAGGATCGGAAGGAACGCTTGCCATTGTTTATTCATTGAAATTAAATTTATTGGATGTACCTGCCGTTGAAGTGGCACTCATTTGTATTCATTGCCATTCCATACAAGAATCTTTACAAGCTAATATCGTTGCACTTACTCACCAACCGACGGCATCAGAATTAGTGGATGATTATATCCTTTCATTTACCGAAAATCATCCTAATTTTCAAAAAGATCGTGATTTCATAGAAGGAAAACCTGCCGCTATTTTGATGGTTGAATTCAGGTCTAGCTCAAGGGATGATCTAAATTTACAAGTTGCAGCATGTATTAAAAGTTTAAAAGATTCCAAAATTGGCTATGCATACCCCGTTTTAGATAAAAATACTATTGACAAAGGTTGGGGTATCAGAAAGGCAGGTTTGGGCTTAATCAGAAACGCAATAAGTAAGAAACAACCAGTAAATTTAATTGAAGATTGTGCGGTATCGCCCCTAGATCTACCAAATTACATAGCAGAAATTCAAGCCTTATTAGCTAAATACAAAGTCGAAGCTGCCTATTATGCGCATGCAGGAGCAGGCGAATTACACATCGAACCCTTTTTAGATATCAACTCCGTGGAAGGGAAAATACTCTTCCGAACTATTCTAAGCGAAACAGTTGACATTTTAAAAAAATACCAAGGTTCATTAAGTGGCGAACATGGAGATGGTAGATTGAGGGGAGAATATATTGAAAAAATGATGGGAAAAGAATTGCTCGACCTTTTTAAAGAAATCAAAGGAATTTTTGACCCATTCCAAATCCTCAATCCCGGGAAAATTGTTAATAGCCCCCCCATGGATGAAGAGTTCAGGATTTCTAATTCAGAAGGATATAAAATAAAAAGTTTTTTCAATTATGGAGATTTCGAAAATCCACTCAGATTAGCCGAAAAATGTTCAGGTTCAGGGGATTGCAAAAAAACAGCCTTAACTGGAGGAACGATGTGCCCTAGTTTCATGGCAACCTTAGATGAAAAAGATAGTACTCGGGCTAGAGCCAATATGCTCAGGCAAATACTATCTGAACCTAGTGAAAATCCCTTTTCAAGTCCGGAATTAAATGAAATCTTGGATCTATGTTTGTCTTGCAAAGGTTGTCAAACCGAATGCCCCTCTGGTGTCGATATCACTAAATTAAAAGCAGAAACTCTGCAACAAAAATATTTAACAGATGGTATTCCTTGGAGAACACAAATGATTGGCCATTTTCCTTTGCTTCAAAATTTAGCCAGAAAATTTGCACCTATATACAATTTCTTAATTGAGTTTCCTGTTTCGAGCATACTTATAAAAACATTATTAGGGTTTTCATGGGAAAGAAGTTTACCCAAGGTACATTTCCATTCATTGGAAGATTGGTTCAAAAAATATGCTAAAAAATATCCTCAGAATAAATTTAAACATGGATCCATTTATTTATTTGCAGATGAGTTCACCAATTATAATGAAGTCGATTTAGGTAAAAAAACAGTGCTTTTGTTAAATGAATTAGGTTTTGGAGTAAAAATCCCTCACGGAGTGATCAGTGGTCGAAGTTATTTATCCAAAGGGATGTTAATCGAAGCAAAAAAAATAGCTGAAAAAAATATTGAAATATTATCTAACATTATAAATGCTGAAGAGCCATTTATTGGAATCGAACCCAGTGCCATTTTAACATTTAGAGATGAAATTCCTGATTTGGTGAGTCCCGAATTCCGAGAATTAGCGTTACAAATAAGCAAAAATTGCTTGTTGGTAGATGAATTTTTATCCTTACAAATGAAAGATAAAAAAATACTAAAATCGGACTTTACTAAAAATGTAAAAAAAATCATTTTACATGGCCATTGCCATCAAAAATCAATTGCAGGACTAGTTTCAACAAGACATGTATTAAGTTTTCCAGAAAATCAAGAGGTTGAATTATTGCCCACAGGTTGTTGCGGCATGGCTGGATCTTTTGGTTATGAGAAAAAACATTATAAACTATCGCAGCAAATAGCCAATTTAGTCTTATTTCCTCGAGTGTTAGCAGCAAAAGATTCCGTGATCATCGCATCCAATGGAACATCTTGTCGACATCAATTACAAGATGGAATAGAGAAAACAGGATTACATACCGTTGAAATTATGTACCAATCTTTGATCAAAAAAACCTATAAATCATGATTCAATATAATATTTCAATCTTTATTGAACACGCAATAAATTTAAAAGCCCTACGTGCGATTCAACAAATTGTTCTCCCTAAATTAGTCGACTTAGCGTTTATCGAACAAGCATATACATTTGAAATTTTGTCGCACCAAGAACCAGATTCAAAAGGATATTCGATTCAATGTTTAATTCCAGATTTTGAAGACCAGCATGCAGAAGAAATTGAAAACCTAATATCTTCGTATTTCCAACAAGAATTCCCTAATCAATTTGTTTATTTTCCTAGCCAACTAAAAAGAATTTAGGCCCATAAAATAGGAATTTCTAAAAATGAATTTGCTCTTGAGAATGGTGCTGTTCCAAACCAACCTCCCCTATTAGCGGAAAGAGGTGAAGGATGTGATGTTTTAATGATGTGATGTTTAGTAGCGTCTAAATTTTTTCCCAAATTTTGTGCATAATTACCCCATAACATAAAGACTAAACCACTTTTCTGATGGTTCAATTCCTGCAAAATATGCTTTGTAAAAGTAAGCCAACCAATATTTGCATGGCTTCCTGGTGAAGATTCCTCCACGGTTAAAATCGAATTAATCAATAAAACTCCTTGGCTAGCCCAATGCATAAGGTCGCCTGAAGCTAATGAAACTCCTAAATCACGTTGTAATTCCTTATTTATATTTTTAAGTGAAGGCGGAAATGAGACACCCGCGGGAACTGAAAAACAAAGACCATTCGCTTGATTCATTTGATGATAAGGATCTTGGCCTAAAATAACTACCCGAGTATCTTGGAATGAACAAGCATTATAGGCACTAAAAATATTTTCGAAGGAAGGAAAGATATTCTTGTTTTGGTATACACTTCCTAAAAAAATGCTAAGTTCTTCGAGAAGCTTGGTACAGCCTGACTCATAAACTATATTTTTCCAGTCCTCAGCTATCCATTCATCTAAATTATATCTTAAATTGCTCATCAATTATATCATATGAAAGAATCAAACACAAATAAATATATAATCTCTGTAGAAACCACATACATGCCAGATTATGAAATGCAATTACCTTATAAATATTTTTTTACGTATCAAATTACGATCCAAAACTTATCAGATCAAACAGGCCAACTTGTCAGTCGATATTGGGAAATCAAAGATGGATCAGGGATAAAGGAGGTAGTAAATGGTTTAGGGGTTGTGGGCCAACAACCTATCATAGAGCCTGGGGATAGCTTTACATATACTTCAGGATGCCCTTTGATCTCATCAATAGGGAAAATGGAAGGACATTACATATTTTTGAATTTAGGAGACAATTCTACCTTTAAAGTACAAATTCCTGCTTTTGAACTAATACCAAACTTCGCTTTAAATTAAATGAAACAATTTTTATTTAACCTAAAAGCGAAAAATGCCCATGGATTACATTCCCCATTCGTCTATGAATTATACACTCAAATCATCAATCCTTGCTTGCATCAAACCGGGGAATTAAGCGCTTTATTAGTAAATGAATTAACTAATTTTAAAGGTAAATCGGTAGAAAAAAATAAGTTTAACGTGCAAATGATTGATATGAGTCAATTTGAATTAGAAAACTTAACCATGAATTTTGATGATATTTTATTGGTCAAAAATATCCGAAATCCAATCAATTTAGCTCGTTGGCGTCAATTAATCCAAAATAAAACAATAATTTTTTCTATTGAATTATTCGAAATTGGCCTATTATTTTTTAATCCAATTGCCCCAAAACAACATTTTATTTTTAAAAAATCTTAGGCTAATATAGGTGTGATTACTTTACCTGCTACATCGGTTAATCTAAATGATCGACCTTGGAAAGGGTAAGTTAGTTTTTCATGGTCTAATCCTAAAATATGTAAAATAGTTGCTTGAAGGTCATGAATATGCGCCTTACCCTCCACACCAGAATAACCAATTTCGTCAGTTGCTCCATAGGTAAACCCTTTCTTTACTCCTGCTCCAGCCATCCAAATTGTAAAAGCATCAGGATGATGATCACGACCTAAAAAAGGAGCAGGCTTATTATCTCGATTCTCTTGCATGGGAGTACGTCCAAATTCTCCACTCCAAACAACCAACGTTTCATCCAATAATCCCCTTTGCTTTAAATCAAATAATAAAGCGCTCATTCCTTGATCCGTTTCTTTACACTTATTTCGCAATCCTATTTCCAAGGCTTCAGAGGCACTAGAACCATGAGTATCCCAGCCCCAATCATATAATTGAATAAATCGCACTCCATTCTCCGCTAATTTACGAGCTAACAAACAGTTATTGGCAAAAGAGGGAGTTCCAATGGTCGTTCCGTATAAATTATGAATATATTCTGGCTCATCACGAATATCCATCACCTCAGGTACGGAAGCTTGCATTTTAAAGGCCATTTCATATTGAGAAATTCGAGTCAATATTTCTGGGTCTTGATATTCATCATACTCCCTTTGATTAATTTCATTAATTGCATCGATGGTACTACGCCTATCTTCGCGCGTTACCTGACTAGGGTTTTCTACATATAAAACCGGCTCACCCGTTGACCTGCAATGTACTCCTTGGTAAATAGACGGCAGAAATCCGCTCCCCCAAATACTCTTCCCTCCTTCTGGATATTTATTTCCTGAAGTAAGTACAATGAAACCAGGTAAGTTGGCATTCTCCGAACCCAAGCCATAAACAGCCCATGCACCCATACCAGGCCTACCTAACCTAGCACTTCCTGTTTGCATGAATAACTGCGCCGGCGCATGGTTAAATTGATCCGTATGCATGGCTTTTAGAAAACATACCTCATCAACTACATTTTGAAAATAGGGTAAATAGTCTGAAACCCAAGCACCTGATTGCCCAAATTGATTAAATTTACCTTGAGGGCCTAACATTTTAGGAACCCCTCGAATGAAGGCAAAAGTTTTACCTTTCAACAATTCCGCTGGGCAGTCTTTACCATGCCATTTAACCAATTCAGGTTTATAATCAAAAAGCTCTAATTGAGATGGTGAACCAGCTTTATGTATGTATATTACGCGTTTCGCTTTAGGTAAAATATGGGCCAATTTTGCCAAAGATTCTTCTTGGCCTGCGGGCGTATTTTCACAAGAACCCAGCATCGAACCTAGTGCCATCATACCCATTCCAGTCGAACATTGACGAAGGAAATGTCTACGGGTTAAATAACTTAATGCTCGGTTTTCTAGTTCCTGACTCATATATCTTACATTTTAGTCACAAATTCATCCAAATTCAACATGGCGCTGGCCGCCCACTCATAACCTTGAAATTTATTAGCCGATTTCATAGACTGTCCCCGGTTAAACAAATTAACTAAAGTAGTTAAATCATTTCTCTTAATCTCATGAACAAACATTTTCTTATACATGGCTGCAATTCGCTCTTCAGGTTTTTCCAATTTCATTTTACCCATATCTATGGCAATTTTATGGGCCACCTCGACAAAAACAGGATCATTAAGTAACACAAGTGCTTGCAGAGGAGTATTGGTTCGTACTCTTCTTACTAAACAAACTTCACGAGAAGGAGAATCGAAAGTAAACTGTGAAGGATAAGGACCCGTTCGTCTTGTAAAAATGTAAATGGCTCTTCTATACTGCTCATTCCCTTCACTTTGTTTCCATTTTAAACTACTATTCACAGCTTGCCAAACACCCTCGGGCTGGAATGGCATGACAGGTTTACCAAACATTTTGGGGTTCAATAATCCTGAGACAGACAAAGCTTGATCCCTTACCTGTTCTGCAGATAATCTAAAACGAGGTCCTCTTGATAAATATTTATTATAAGGGTCGATGGTTAGCATCGATTTGCTCGTTTTGGAATCTTGTTGGTATGTCGATGAACATACAATTTCCTTGATCAGCGCTTTGGGCTTCATGTCATATTTAAAAATAAATTGATATGCCAAATAATCTAATAATTTTTGATGTGAAGGTTTAGCTCCTTGAGATCCAAAATCCTCTAATGTTTCTACGATACCCATCCCAAATAATTGTTCCCAAAAACGGTTAGCTACATTTCTAGCAAATAATGGATTCGCTGAATCAACAACCCAATTAGCCAAGCCTAATCGATTTCTGGGCCACTCAGCTTTAAATTTATGCATAAATGCAGGCACATCAGCTTGAACAGAATCTCCATGAACAAGCCAATTTCCTCGTTTAAAAACAAAGGTGCTCCGACTATAATCTTTGGGCATTTCTAAATAAATAGGAAAATTATCCGTTTTAGCGGTGACCAGGGAAAGAAAGTCATCAAAATCGTTTTTACTTAAATTCAATTCTGGAAGCAATGCAAACCAAACAATTTTAAATACATCATCAGCTTTACCCGCTAATTTTCCATTGAAGGCTTCCAAGTAATAATCTTGTCTGCCCGAAGGAACAGGCCATTTCAATGTCAGCAGTTTACCCTTCGAGGTCGTGTCTAATTTAACTTTTAAAACAACTTTTCCATGGATTCCACCCGCCCTTATCTGTAAGATCCCTCCTGGATTTTTGGACGAATATTGCAGTAATAATTGCTTCATACCATCTGTTTTCAAATTGGGGAGCCGACAGCTACCAGTATGACGAAGACCAATTTGAGTGCCACCCAAAAGTGCCCCTTCTACAAAATTATCTGCATAATGAGCATGAAATCTAGGTTCTAAAAATTTAATAAATCGATTTAAATATGTTTTTTGAGCCGTTGGCAACAAAGAAATTTTTGATTGAAACTCATTTAATTTTTGAACATCGCCTTCCTTAAATTGACGAATATTAGGGGCTTCATCCCCCGTATCTTCATCCCGTGTATTATTTAAAAAAGCCATGAATTTATAATACTCCTCATGTCTGATGGGATCATATGGATGGCTATGACATTGAACGCAAGAAAATGAAGTACCATGCAAAGCATCCCAAGTCGTATTCACTCGGTCAATGACTGCAGCCACTCTAAATTCTTCATCTACCGTACCTGTTTCATCATTATTCATCGTATTCCTATGAAATCCGGTAGCTATATAATCTTCATCTTTGGGGTTTTCCAACAAATCACCTGCTAATTGTTTTTTTACAAATTCTCGAAAGGAAAGGTTTTTATTAAAGGAAGAAATCACCCAATCACGATAGGGCCATATAGTTCTCCCATTGTCTTTTTGATACCCGCGACTGTCAGAATATCGAGCAAGATCTAACCAAACGGAAGCCCATTTCTCTCCAAAAGATGGCAAATTCATCAATTTATCGACAAATTTAGCATAATCTTCATCAGAATTAATGAGATTAAATTCCTTGACCATGGATTCGGTCGGTGGTAAACCAGTTAAGTCAAGGGAGAGTCGGCGTACAAGAATCTCTTTATCAGCCTGTTTTGAATGAGTCAAACCTTGATTATTCAACTCCTCTAATACAAAATTATCAACTGGATTTTTAACAAAACTATCCTTCCAAAATATTAATTTTGCAAGTAATCCTTCACTGGAAGGAATGGTTTGTTTTTTAACAGGCAAATAAGCCCAATGATCTTCCCATTTAGCTCCTTCTTTTACCCATTGGGTTAATATGGAAATTTCTTTCGAAGTCAATGGTTCCTTTTTATAAGGCATTTTCTCTTCCGGATCTTTGGAATGCAATCGGCTTATGAATTCACTCTTTTCAGGATGAAAAGGGATTATACTAGGCTTGCCTGACGCCGAATTCGCATACGCTTCTTCTTGAAAAAGTAAGCTAAACTTACCTTGCTTTTTTACTCCACCGTGACAAGTTATACAATGTTTATTCAAGATGGGCTTAACATCCTGAGCGTAAGAAATTTGAGTACGAGAAGAAGATGAAATGTAGGTTGAAACCAACAAACCACTGACTATCAGCAATAAAGTTAAGAACCAATATGTATTTCCTTTGCTCATCATATAAACTAGTATATAAAGCTTTAATCTTCAAATTTATACTAAGTTTTTCGTATAAAAAAAGGGTGACGAAATCGCCACCCTTTTAATTAATATTTCTGAACTTACGCAGGCTTAGCTATCTCCACTAAAACCCTTTTACCCTTAATTTGAGCGCCTGACATTTTTTCTAACACTACGTTTGCATACTCCTTAGGGACATCCACATAGGTATGTTTGTTCTCAATTTGTATTTGGCCTAATACATTTCCTGGAATTCCAGATTCTCCTGCAAAGGCTCCTACAATATTAGAAGGAGATATTTTTTCATCAAATCCAATGTTGACAAACATTCGAACCATATTTTCATCTGAACGATAAGGTTTGCCCTCACGATCCATACGAGGTCCTCTTGGTGCAGAACGATCACGATCATTTCCTCGTTCAAATCTTCCTCCACGGTCTCCACCCCCGCGAGAATCGCGATCAAAACGACCAGCACCTCTTCGTCCATCTCGGTCACCCCCACGATCATTGCGATCTCTAAAACCTCCACCGCCGCGCTCATCACGACCATATTTGCGTGATTGGCGTTCAAATTCTCCCTCTAAATTTTCATCTCCAAACTCATTTTTTTGAACACCCATGCTCAATTTAACAAGAGCACTGACAATCTGATCTACAGTAAACCCGGCATGTTGCAAGTTAGGTAAGGCATCAGCAAATAAATCTAAATCGCCTTCGGCAATGGTACTAGCGACACGTTCAATGAACATGCCTTTTTTGATACCGACTACATCTGAGAAAGTTGGAATGACCCCTTTATCAATTTTGACTTTGGTATAATTCATAATTTCACGTAAGCGATTACGTTCTGAACCCACAACCAAAGTAAAAGCTTTACCAAATTTACCTGCGCGTCCAGTTCGGCCAATACGGTGTACATAATATTCCTCATCTAATGGAATATCATAATTGATAACTGCATCTACATTTTCAACATCCAATCCACGAGCCGCCACATCTGTTGCCACTAAAAAACTGACATTACCAGTACGAAAACGATTCATTACCTGTGTACGTTGGCTCTGTCTCAAATCTCCATGCAAACCTTCAGCTGCATAACCTCTGAGAGCTAATTCTTCAACGACCTCATCCACACGCTTTTTTTGATTGCAGAAAATCAAAACTAATTTTAATGCATAAAAATCAATCAAACGGGTGGTAACCTCCATTTTAGCTCTTCCTTTAACATCAAAATACAATTGTTCGATATTAACATTGGTAATTTCATTTTTAACAACCTTGACTAATTTAGGATCTGTTAAAAAACGATTCGTCAAAGCTAAAATAGGCTTAGACATGGTAGCTGAGAACAAAACTGTCTGACGCTCATTAGGTATTTCTTCTAAAATACTTTCAATATCCTCGCGGAAACCCATGTCTAGCATTTCATCCGCCTCATCCAAGACAACCATAGAAGTCTGGTTCAATTTTAACGCGCGGCGCTCAATTAAATCAATCACACGACCAGGAGTACCCACAACAATGTTTGCACCAGCTTTTAACGACTTAATTTGCCTATCGATTGAATCACCGCCGTACACTGTAGTTACCCACACCCCTTTCGTGAATTTGGATAATTTTCTCATTTCTTCTGAAACCTGAACCGCTAACTCGCGTGTAGGACATAAAATGATCGCTTGAACAAATTTCTCAAATGGAACAATATGCTCAATCATAGGGATGCCAAACGCAGCAGTCTTTCCAGTGCCTGTTTGTGCCTGTCCGATGACATCTCTTCCCTCCATTACAAATGGAATTGCTTCTGATTGTATGGGAGAAGCATATTCAAAGCCCATTTCTTTCACTGCGGCTTGGATTCCTTCCGATAAAGGAAGCGAATCAAAGCGAATTTTTTCACTCATTTTTTATATTTTAATTACGATGCCCGAACACATCCGTAATTTAACTCTTGCCAATAGCCCTAAATAAAAGGAGAGGGATTTACATTAAATGTAAAAAAGAGTTTGTGCGGATGTATTTGTACTTATTTATT
>Ga0114962_10003725_pt1 | contig 12266 bp, 9 predicted proteins | sample C_130820_MF_Meta_FD_87017 | JGI IMG/M metagenome (GOLD analysis project Ga0114962, IMG submission 87017) | Freshwater microbial communities from Lake Croche, Canada to study carbon cycling - C_130820_MF_MetaG | ecosystem: Environmental > Aquatic > Freshwater > Lake | place: Lake Croche, Canada... | reverse complement strand
GGCGGCGTTGTCCGCGCCGCGCCGGCGCCGTCGGCGCCGTCGGCGCCAGCCGCTCCGCCGGTACCGGCAGCACCCGCCGCAGCAGCACCCGCCGCAGCAGCACCCGCCGCAGCAGCACCCGCCGCAGCAGCGCCTGCCGCAGCGCCCGCGCCAACGTCTCAGGTCGTGCGACCAGTACCCAGCCAGCAGACTGTCCCGCCGGCGCAGGTGCTTGCGACGACCAACGCGGTCGGTGTTCGGCGTGGCGATACCTTGGGCCGGATTGCCGGGGCGGTCCGTCCCGAAGGCGTCAGCCTCGATCAGGCCATGGTCGCGATTTATCGTGCCAATCCCCAGGCCTTTATCGGCAACATGAATCTGGTCAGAGAGGGGACGACCCTCGCGATTCCCGACCGCAGCGCGATGGCAGCGATCGAGCCCGCTGAAGCGGTTCGTGAGTTGCGCATCCAGACCCGCAACTTTGCGACGTACCGTCAGCGACTCGCCGGTGCGCCGGCGCTGATCGATACGCCAAGATCAGGACGCAGTGCCACCGGCACTGTCGCGGGGCGCGTCGAAGACGGTTCAGGTGCCGCTGCAGGTGGCGACCGTTTGCGGCTGTCAAAGCCGGCTGAAAGCGGTGCTGCGGCAGGTGGCCGGGCGGGGTCCGCCGGCTCCGGCAACGCGGCGGCCGCCCGAAATTCGACGGCCGAAATCGGTGTGGCGCGTGATGCTGCGATGAAGGAAGCGATGTCGCGCATCGCCGATCTCGAGAAGAATGTCACCGATTTGCAAAAGCTGCTTGAACTCAAGAACAAGTCCTTGTCCGACACCCAGAAGCAGTTGGACGAGGCCCGGGCGGCCGCCAAGGCCGTGACCGGTCAGGTTACTGCGCCGGTGGCTGTCGAGCCGCCCAAGCCCGAAGTCCCTAAACTTGAAGCGCCGAAAACCGACGTGCCCAAACCGGAGGTCGTTGCGGTCGAGCCGCCGAAGGCCGAGGCCCCGGCGCCGGTTGCGGTGCCTGCGCCCGCAGTTGAGCCCGCCAAGCCTGAAACGGCCGAGCCGCCCAAGGCTGAAACAAGCGAGCCGGCCAAGGCGCCTGTGCCGGTGCCAGCGGCACCTGTGGCAGAAGAGCCCGGCTTCTTTGATGATCTGCTCGACAGCCCTTTCCTGTTGCCTGGTCTTGGCGGCATTGCCGCGGTGGCCGCTGGCTATGGCCTGTATGCGATGCGTCGTCGGCGCAAAGTCGAAAAGTTTGAAGACAGCCTGATCGCGGCTGACGCATTCAACTCCAATTCGCTCTTCGGATCCACCGGTGGGCAAAGCGTTGACACCAGCAACAGTATCTTCAACGCCGGATCGTCCACTGCCGCCGTCGATGTGGCGTCGACCGAGGTCGATCCGATCGCCGAGGCCGATGTCTACATCGCCTACGGCCGAGAGGCTCAGGCCGAGGATATTCTCAAGGAAGCCCTTCGTCGCCAGCCCGAGCGGCAGGCGATTCGCAAGAAGCTGCTCGAGATCTATGCGGGTCGCCGCGACGCGAAGGCATTCGAGGGTGTTGCTGGCGACATGTATGCAATGACCGCGGGCGCCAACGATGAGTGGCCGCAGGTCGTGACGATGGGTCTGGCACTCGATCCGACCAACTCGCTTTATGGCGGCAGCGCCGATGCCGTGGCCGAGTCTTCGTTCGAGGGCGCCGAGGCGGCGATGGATAACGAGCTCTCAGACAAGGCACTTGATGCGCTGGAAATCGGCGACTTCTCTGAGCCCGATTCGCAGCCCTTCTCCAACGTGGTCGAGCAGGCCTTCGGTACGCCGGCTGATGCCGATGCCGATCTTCGTGGTCTCGACTTCGACTTGAATATTGATACCCAGACCAGCGCCGCCGAATCGACTGGCGGGTCGCCTTTCGGTGCAGCGACCGAGACTGCAGCGCAAGATTTGCCGTCGCTTGAGGATCAGTTCGATCTGCCCTCCTTGGACTTGCCCGAGCGCGAAAGCAAACCGGCCGTCGCATCCTTCGATGCCCCCGAACTCGATCTTGATCTGTCTGATCTCGAGAGCCTGACCAAGCCGGTCACGCTCACCGCCGACTCCGAAACAGCGCTCGATCTGTCTGATGTGAGCCTTGAGCTCGAGCCTGAACTGGTGGCTCAGGAAGCCGGTGACGAATCGGCGGCAGGCCGCTGGCAGGAAATGGCGACCAAGCTTGATCTGGCCTCAGCCTATGAGGAAATCGGTGACAAAGAAGGTGCTCGCGAACTGCTGCAGGAAGTCATCCAGGGTGGTGACGGCGGGCAGCAGCAAAAGGCGCGTGCCATGCTGAGCAAGATTGCCTGATCGCGGCGCTGATCGCCGCCTTGGTCGCGCGTTGGGCAGTCTGATGGTCGTGCGCCGCCTGCCGTGAGGGTGGCGCTCGGTCTGGCCTACGATGGTGCCGGATTTCCCGGTTGGCAGACCCAACCCGCCGGCAATGCGATCCAGGATCTGGTGGAAGTTTCCCTGTCGGCACTTGCCGGCCATCGGGTGTCGACCATCTGTGCCGGACGCACCGACGCCGGCGTTCATGCGCTGGCGCAAGTCGTCCACTTCGATACCGAGGCATCTCGCCCGCTGACTGCCTGGGTCAGAGGTGTCAATGCCCGACTGCCCGAGACCATCGCGGTGCAGTGGGCGCGACAGGTTCCCGCCGACTTCCATGCACGATTCGGCGCTCGCTCAAGAACTTACCGCTACCTCATCCGCCGGTCTGCTGTGGCGCATCCGCACTGGCGCGATCGCGCCGGCTGGGTGTTCCGCCCCTTGGCCATTCCCGCGATGCGCGAGGCGGCCGCCGCGCTGATCGGCGAGCATGATTTTTCGTCGTTTCGCTCCTCGCAGTGCCAGGCAGCGACACCGGTCCGGACAATGTCCCGCATCGATCTCGCCGAGCGTGGACACTTCCTCGAAATCACCCTGACCGCCAATGCGTTCCTGCACCATATGGTTCGCAACATCGTCGGAGCGCTGGTCCATGTGGGAAGCGGCAGGCAGTCGCCGCAATGGATGGCCGATCTGCTGATCGCGCGCCGACGCGCACTGGGTGCGCCGACCTTTTCGCCCGCCGGCTTGTATCTGGCGGGCGTTGACTATGATCCGGCGATGGGCCTGCCGGGCGGCTCGCATGACCCGCTTGATCCGCCGGGTATCCTGCCCGATGTGTCAGAGGGGGCGGTGGCATGAGAACGCGCATCAAATTCTGTGGTCTGGTCCGGGCCGAGGATGTCGATACTGCAGTGGCGTTGGGTGTCGATGCGATCGGCTTTGTCTTTTATCCGCCAAGCCCCAGGGCGCTTGGCGTGGACGACGCGCTGGCCTTGCGCAAACGCCTGCCGTCGTTCGTATCGGCGGTCGGTCTCTTCGTCAACGAGGCGCCTGACACCATGACCGCCATCGCGAGTCGCGTCGGGCTCGACGTCATCCAGCTGCACGGCGACGAAACACCGGATCAGGGGCGCGAGATGTCCTCAGCGTGTGGCCTTGCGTGGTGGAAGGCCATCCGGATGCGACAGCAGACCGATTTGTTATCATCGGCGATCGACTTCAAAGATGCCGAGTGTCTGCTGCTTGATTCATTCAGCGAGGCCTTTGGCGGCAGCGGCAAGGTATTCGACTGGTCCTGGATTCCGGCCGGCCTGACATCCCGAATCATTCTGTCGGGCGGGCTCGACCCGGATTCGGCGGGGCCAGCCATTCAGCATGTCAGGCCGTTCGCGGTCGATGTTTCAAGCGGGATCCAGGGGCACACGCCCCGCCACAAAGATACAGCGCGTATGGAGCGATTCGTCGCTGCGGTGCTGTCAGCCGATGCAGGTAAAACATGAAGCCCTATGACCTTCCCGACGCGCTTGGCCACTTCGGCCCTTACGGCGGAACCTTTGTCTCCGAGACGCTCATGCATGCGCTCGAAGAATTGCGTCAGGCTTACCAGCACTACCGCACCGATCCTGACTTCATCGCCGAATACAAGGACGAGCTGAAGTATTTTGTCGGTCGTCCCAGTCCGATCTATCACGCCAAGCGCTGGTCCGATCAGCTCGGCGGTGCGCAGATCTACTTCAAGCGTGAAGATCTGAACCATACCGGCGCGCACAAGGTCAACAACACCATCGGTCAGGCACTGCTCGCCCGGCGCATGGGCAAGCCCCGCGTGATCGCCGAGACCGGTGCCGGCCAGCACGGCGTGGCCACCGCGACCGTGGCCGCCAGATTCGGCATGAAGTGCGTGGTCTACATGGGCATCACCGACGTCGCCAGGCAGGCTCAGAACGTCTACCGCATGAAGTTGCTGGGTGCCGAAGTGGTCCCGGTCGAGTCTGGCAGCAAGACCCTCAAGGACGCGCTGAACGAGGCGATGCGCGACTGGGTCACCAATGTCGAAGACACCTTCTACATCATCGGTACGGTTGCGGGTCCGCATCCCTATCCGATGATGGTGCGCGATTTCAATGCGGTGGTCGGTCAGGAGTGCCTGTGGCAGATGCCCGAGCGCATCGGCCGTCACCCCGACTACGTCCTGGCCTGTGTCGGTGGCGGCTCGAATGCGATCGGCATCTTCCATCCCTACATCCCGCATGAGTCGGTCAAGCTGGTCGGCGTCGAGGCGGCGGGCGAGGGCATCGAGACCGGGCGCCATGCGGCATCGCTGTCGGCCGGTACGCCCGGCGTGCTCCACGGCAATCGCACCTATTTGCTGCAGGACGCCAATGGCCAGATCATCGACACGCATTCGGTGTCAGCCGGCCTCGACTATCCCGGCGTGGGCCCGGAGCATGCCTGGCTCAAGGACAGTGGGCGGGCCAGCTATGTGGCGATCAACGATGCCGAAACGCTTGAAGCCTTTCATACCTGCTGCCGCATCGAAGGCATCATCCCCGCGCTCGAGACCAGTCACGCACTGGCCTACGCGGCCAAGCTCGCGCCGACCCTGTCTCGCGACAAGGTGATCCTGGTCAACCTGTCCGGTCGCGGCGACAAGGACATGCACACTGTTGCTCAGGCCGGTGGCCTGGCGCTCTGAAGAAGGCCTCCTGATGTCCCGAATCGCCGCCAGGTTCGATGCCCTCAAGGCTGCCGGTCGCAAGGCCCTGGTGCCTTACTTCACCGCCGGCCATCCGAGTCGCGAACACACCGTTCCCCTGATGCACGCCCTGGCGGGCAACGGCGCCGATGTCATCGAACTCGGCATCCCGTTTTCTGACCCGATGGCCGATGGTCCGGTCATCCAGAAATCGAGCGAAGCGGCCCTTGCGCTGGGTGTCGGCCTGGGCGATGTGCTCGAGTGGGTCCGCGAATTCCGCCGCGACGACGCCACGACGCCGGTGGTGCTGATGGGCTACATGAATCCGATCGAACGCATGGGCGTTGCGGCGTTTGCCGAGCGCGCGGCGCAGGTCGGTGTCGACGGCGTGCTGGTGGTCGATCAGCCGCCCGAGGAGGCGCATTCCTTCGTGCCGCTGCTTCGAGGCCATGGGCTCGATCCGATCTTCCTGCTGGCACCGACCTCCAGCGCCGAGCGCATCGCGCAGGTCGGCAAGCTTGCAAGCGGTTACGTCTACTACGTCTCGCTCAAGGGTGTGACCGGAGCGGGCAACCTCAATGTCGAGGAGGTGTTGGGAGCCTTGCCCGCGATCCGCGCAGCGACCGGATTGCCGGTGGGTGTGGGGTTTGGCATCCGTGACGGACAGACCGCGAGGGCGATCGCCGCACGGGCCGATGCAGTCGTGATCGGCACCCGACTCATCCAGGAAATTGAGGCCGCGGGCCCCACTCAGGCGGTCGAGAAGGCAGGCGCCTTCGTCCTGTCGATTCGCCAGGCGATGGATGCCCCTTAGCAAAACCAGCATCAGGCAAGCCTGAGTCAGGCATACCAGGAGGCTCACCCATGAGTTGGCTTGAAAAGCTGCTTCCCCCTCGAATCAAGCGATCGGTCGGCCGATCGGCCGAGGGTCGTCGAACGGTTCCGGAAGGGGTCTGGCTGAAATGCCCGAGCTGCGATGCGGTGCTTTATCGCGCTGATCTGCTCGCCAATCTTTTTGTGTGCCCCAAGTGCGATCACCACTTGCGCATCGACGCACGCGCGCGCATCGATGCCTTGCTCGACGCCGAAGGGCGATACGAGATCGGTCACGAGGTGCTGCCGGTCGATGCCCTGAAATTCAAGGACAGCCGCAAGTACCCCGATCGTCTTCAGGAGGCGATGGACGAGACCGGCGAGACCGACGCACTGGTGGTCGTCGGTGGCGCGATGCGTTCCTTGCCGGTGGTGGTGGCAGCCTTTGAATTCGACTTCATGGGCGGCTCGATGGGCGCGGTCGTGGGCGAACGATTCGCGCGCGGTGTTCACACCGCGGTCGAGCAGAAGGTGCCCTTCATTTCGGTGGCGGCTTCGGGTGGCGCTCGCATGCAGGAGGGACTGATGTCGCTCATGCAGATGGCCAAGACCACTGCGGCCCTGACCCATCTGTCCGAGGCAGGGCTGCCCTATATTTCGGTGCTGACCGATCCGACCATGGGTGGTGTGTCGGCCAGCTTCTGTTTTCTGGGTGATGTCGTGATCGCCGAGCCCAAGGCCCTCATCGGTTTTGCCGGCCCGCGCGTGATCGAACAAACCGTTCGCAGCAAACTCCCGGAAGGGTTTCAGCGCGCCGAGTTTCTGCTTGAAAAGGGCGCGGTCGACATGATCGTGCATCGCCGGGCCATGCGCGACGAAATCGCCCAGTTGCTCGCTCTGCTGTTGCGCCAGCCCTCGGAGGCTCTGGCCTGAGCCCGCAAAACAACGCCCAGGCGGTCACGCTGGCCGCCTGGCTCGACCGTATCGAGCGCCTGCATCCGCGTCAGATCGAACTCGGCCTCGACCGGGTGAGGGTCGTGGCCGAGCGCATGGCGCTGAAGCTTGACGCGGTGTCGATCGTTGTCGGCGGTACCAATGGCAAGGGCTCGACCTGCGCCATGCTCGAGTCGATCCTGCTGGCTGCCGGGTACCGTGTCGGTTGCTATACCTCGCCGCATCTGATGCAGTTCAATGAGCGCGCTCGCATCAACGGTGAGCCTGCAAGCGACGAGCAACTCATCGAGCAGCTCGAGGCGGTCGATGCGGCGCGGGGCGACACCTCGCTCACCTGGTTCGAGTTCACGACGCTTGCCATTCTCAGGCTCTTCGAGCATTCGTCGCTTGACGTGGTAGTGCTGGAAGTCGGATTGGGCGGGCGTCTCGATGCGGTGAACATCATCGATGCCGACTGCGCGATCGTGACCTGCATCGACATCGATCATGCCGAATACCTTGGCGATACCCGTGAGGCGATCGGTTTCGAGAAGGCGCACATCTATCGTCCGGGTCGGGCAGCGATCTGTACCGACCCGGTGCCGCCGCAGTCACTGATCGACTATGCGAACTCGATCGGCGCCGATCTCTGGCGCTTCGGGATCGACTTCAACTACTCGGGTGATCGCCAGCAATGGTCTTATGGCGGACGATCGCAGCGGCGCAACAGCCTGGCCTATCCGGCCCTGCGCGGTGCCAACCAGTTATTGAATGCATCGGGTGCGCTGGCCGCGCTCGAGTCTGTGCGCGCCCGTCTGCCGGTGAGCGCGCAGGCGATTCGCCAGGGGCTGGCCAGTGTCGAATTGCCGGGGCGATTTCAGGTCCTGGCCGGGCGGCCTGCGGTGGTGCTTGATGTCGGTCACAACCCGCATGCCGCCGCGCATCTCGCGGCCAATCTCGACAATATGGGCTTTTTTCCCTACACCTATGCGGTGTTCGGAATGCTGGCTGACAAGGACATCGACGCGACCATTGCCCATCTGCGAAGCCGCGTCGATCACTGGCTGTGTGTCGATCTGACCGGGCCTCGTGGCACCAGCGCTGCTGACCTCGCTGCTCGCCTCACGAAAGCCGGGATCGTGCCGGGCGAAGGCGGCGATGCCGAGCGCACCATCAGTTGCTTCGCGTCACCACGTGAGGGCCTCGCCGCAGCGCGGGAACGTGCGGGTGAGAATGATAGAATTGTGGTTTTCGGGTCGTTCCTCACGGTAGCCGACGTGCTGGCTGCGCGTGGTGTTCGCGCCTCCTAGGCGGCTCATTTCAGATGGCCAAAGCGCAAACGGTTCGGTCAAGGGCGCGGTCGGGTCAGCGCACGGTGGTTGCTGACGATGCGCCGGTCGATCCGGCGCTGCCGCAAAAGAAGCGGGCTCGCCATCGCCTGATCGGCGCCATCGTTTTGTGTATCGGTGCCGCAGTGCTCGTGCCGCTGCTGCTTGAGCCAGAGCCATCACGACCTTTGTCTGATCTGTCGGTCGTTATTCCCCCTAAAACCAGCACCCTGCCGTCGCGCGGCGCCGAGCCCCGTGCCGACCCTCGTCCTGATGCGGTTCGCCGAGATGCCAAGGGTCCGGAGTCAGGCGCGAATGACAAATCGACCGAGATGCCCAAGTCGGAGATGCCCAAGTCTGCCGAGTCGCGGTCGGCCGATGCCGTCGCGATCGAGGCTGCGCCCGCCGACAGCGCCCCGCAAGGCAGCGTGTCCGGTGATATTGATCGATCAAAACCTGCGGCGCCGGCGCCCTCAAGCGCATCGTCGACGAGTCAGCCGACCGCTCCAACCAGTGCCAGCGCAGCCCCAACGCCGGCGATCGCATCCGACGGCGGCAAGCAGTCCGCATCCAAGCCCGGCGGAAAATATCTGATCCAGGTGGGCGCCTTCAGTTCCGACTCGGCTGCCGCCGCAGCGCTCGAGCGGATTCAGGCAACGGGCATGCGCGGTTTTACTGAAAAGATCAAGACCGATCGGGGCGAGCGGATCCGGGTGCGAGCCGGACCTTTTCCGACGCGTGATGCCGCCGAGCAAGCTCGTGAAAAGCTCAAGGCCACGGGCCTTGAGGCAGCACTGATCGCACCATCGTGACCAGAGAACGGCGTGATCGGAACGCTTATTCATGACCGAACTCGGATTGACGGGATGGGACTGGTTTGTGCTGGCAGTGGTCATTGTGTCGATCGGCCTCGGACTGCTTCGCGGTCTTGTCCGAACGGTGTTTGCACTGGCCGCCTGGGTGGTGAGTCTGCTGGGTGTGCCGGTGGCCATGCACTGGCTTGTGCCGATGTTGCCGCCCGAATTGCCGTCTGCCTTGCTGGTGGCGGCGATTTTTCTGGGACTGTTCATCGGGGTGCGCATGCTTGGCTCATTGGCGTCTCGGGCGCTGCGCGGGATCGGGCTGGGCGGTGCCGACCGGCTGCTGGGCGCAGCCCTGGGCGCTGCGCGGGCGCTGGTGATTATTTTGCTGGTGGCGCTGGCGGCGCATCTGGCCGGTTATTCGACGCGGCCCGATTGGCAGCAGGCCCATTGCCGGCCGCTGCTCGAGTGGCTGGTTCAATGGGCGGAGCCTTACCTGCCTGAGCGTTTGAGCGGCGTGCAACGCACCTGACAGGGTACATTGCATGAACTGGGTTTCAGTCCTGCTGATGATCGGAGAAGCTTGATGTGCGGCATTCTGGGTGTAGTGGCACGTTCACCTGTCAATCAGCTGCTCTACGACGGACTGCTGCTGCTGCAGCATCGTGGCCAGGATGCCGCGGGCATTGCCACCTCGAATGGCAAGACCTTCTCGATGCACAAGAGCAGCGGTCAGGTGCGCGATGTCTTCCGGACTCGCAATATGCGCGGGCTGCCCGGGCGCAGCGGGATTGCCCATGTGCGTTATCCGACGGCCGGGTCGGCCGGCAATGACGAGGAGGCGCAGCCCTTCTACGTCAATGCGCCCTTCGGCCTGACGCTGGCGCATAACGGCAATCTCACCAATTCGGCCCAACTCAAGGAAGAGATGTTCCGTCTCGATCGGCGGCATATCAACACCGAGTCCGATTCCGAAGTGCTGCTCAATGTGCTGGCCAACGAACTGCAGGCAGCCACCGGCGGCGTATCGCTCGACCCTGATTCGGTGTTCAAGGCGATCACTGAAGTCCATCGCCGGGTGAAAGGGGCCTATGCCTGTGTGGCCGAGATTGCCGGCTATGGCGTGATCGGGTTTCGTGACCCGCTTGGCATTCGCCCGCTTTGCTATGGCGTGTCGGAGACCGACCATGGCACCGAATATCTGATTGCGTCGGAGTCGGTGGCACTCGAAGGCCTGGGCTTCTGGCTGGTGCGTGACATTGCGCCGGGCGAGGCGGTGTTCATCGATCTCGAGGGCAATTTCCATTCGCGTGTGTGCGCACCGAACGCCTCGCTCAATCCGTGCATCTTCGAGTATGTGTATTTTGCACGGCCCGATTCGGTGATTGACGGCGTGTCGGTCTACGACGCCCGCTTGAAGATGGGCGAATACCTTGCCGAGAAAGTGCGTCGCGACTTGCGCGCGGGCGATATCGATGTGGTCATGCCGATTCCCGACACCTCGCGGCCATCGGCGCTGCAACTGGCCAACCGCCTCAACCTCGATTATCGCGAGGGCTTCATCAAGAATCGGTATGTCGGGCGGACCTTCATCATGCCGGGTCAGGCGACCCGCAGTCGGTCGGTGCGTCAGAAGCTCAATGCGATGAGCATCGAGTTTCGCGGCAAGAATGTGCTGCTGGTCGATGACTCGATCGTGCGCGGCACCACCTCGCACGAAATCGTCCAGATGGCTCGTGCGGCGGGTGCCAACAAGGTCTATTTCGCTTCGGCCTCACCGCCGGTGCGCTATCCCAATGTCTATGGCATCGACATGCCCACGCGTTCCGAGCTGATCGCCAACGACCGCACCGACAATGACATCAGGCTCGCGATCGGCGCCGATGCCCTGGTTTATCAGGACATCGACTCGATGCGGCGTTCGGTGCGCGATCTTGGTCGTCACCTCAATCGTTTCGAGGCATCGTGTTTTGATGGCGTCTATATCACCGGGGACGTCACGCCAGAATATCTCTATCAGCTCGAGACCAGCCGGCTCAACCCGATTGAGACTGTCGACGAGCAGCCGGCACAAAAAGCGCAGATGAACCTGCAGTTTTCATCCGGTCGCAGCTGATCGCGTTCGATGTCGACTTCGGTGCCACCGTCTGACCCAACGCGAGCCTGGCGTCTCGACACCCTGGCGATTCGCGAGGGCATCGAGCGCACCGCCTATCTCGAACACAATGAGCCGATCTTCCTGACCTCAAGCTTTGTGTTCGAGAGCGCTGCGCAGGCTGCGGCGCGCTTTGCTGGCGATGAAGCCGGTTTCATCTATTCGCGGGCCGGCAATCCGACGGTGGCGGCGTTTCAGAATCGCCTGGCGGCGCTTGAGGGCGCACAAGCCTGCGTGGCGACCGCATCGGGCATGTCGGCGATCATGGCGCTGGTCATGAGTCTGACGCGTGCCGGCGATCATGTGGTCGCCGCCTTCGAACTCTTTGGCGCGACCACACAGCTCTTCGGCATTCTGGCGCGCTTTGGCGTCGAGGTGAGTTTTGTCCCGATCGACGACCCCGATGCCTGGCGCAAGGCGGTGCGTCCGGACACCCGGCTGTTTTATCTCGAGACGCCGTCCAATCCGCTGACCCAGCTTGCCGATGTGAAGGCGATCTCGGCGATTGCCCGCGAGTACGGCGTGAAGTTCGCGGTCGACAACTGCTTCTGTTCGCCGGCGCTGCAGCAGCCGCTCGCCCTGGGCGCCGACATCGTGGTGCACTCGGCCACCAAATACCTCGATGGGCAGGGGCGCGTGCTGGGTGGCGCCGTGCTGGGCGATGCCAGCTTCATCAACGACACCCTCGCGCCCTTCGTTCGTACCACCGGCCCAAGCCTGTCGGCCTTCAATGCCTGGGTGCTGCTCAAGGGCATGGAGACCCTGTCGATGCGCATGGCGCGCCAGTCGGACAATGCGCTGAAGATCGCAATGTGGCTCGAGACGCAAAGCGCGGTTTCGCGGGTGTATTACCCGGGGCTGGCCTCGCATCCGCAGCATGCGCTGGCGATGTCGCAGCAAAAGACCGGCGGCGCGATTGTGTCGTTCGAGGTGGGCCATGCCGATGAAGACCACTTCGGTTCAGCGGTGCGCGAGCGAGCGTGGCAGGTGATCGATGCCTGCAAGCTGCTCTCGATCACCGCCAATCTCGGCGATGTGAAGACCACGATTACCCATCCTGCAAGTACCACCCACGGCCGGGTTGGCCCGCAGGCGCGGCGTGCGGCGGGGGTCGGCGAAGGGCTGATCCGGATCGCGGTGGGTGCCGAGGATCCGGATGATCTGATTGCCGATCTGGCGCGGGGACTGGCGGC
>Ga0114962_10003723_pt1 | contig 12268 bp, 15 predicted proteins | sample C_130820_MF_Meta_FD_87017 | JGI IMG/M metagenome (GOLD analysis project Ga0114962, IMG submission 87017) | Freshwater microbial communities from Lake Croche, Canada to study carbon cycling - C_130820_MF_MetaG | ecosystem: Environmental > Aquatic > Freshwater > Lake | place: Lake Croche, Canada... | reverse complement strand
TGAGAGACCAGTCTGTGTCGTGTGGTAAATGTGCATAAAGTACCCAAGATTGTGCTAACCTGTGAGATTCATTGGTGGTCATTGTATCTGTTGCCATTGTGTTGTGCGGAGTTACCATATAATCTATTATGATTCAATTTTTTTATATTGTTTTATATCTTTTATTAATTACTCTACTTTTTCATAACTGTCATCTATTTCACTTAAGCTATCAAGACTTTCATTTTGTAAAATATTAAGAGTTTTATTGTTGTTTATGTTATTCCTCCTTTCTTTTATTTTATTCAAATCAAATGGGACTTTTTCATAATGATTTTCAAATAAAATCAATTCTTCTTTTTCATTTAATGTGAAAAATTTGACATTTTGATCAATGATGTTAATTTTATAACTTAATAAAAGTGGGTCAGTTTCTATATTATGTTGAACTTTCAACAAATAAGATATCAGTAATACATTGATGCGGTTAGTTACAACATAAAGCGTCTCTTTGTTATTAGAAAAAACAATGTCTACATTCTTGGTTTCAATTCCAGGATAGTCTACTTCAACGTTTAAAGAGAGAAACTCATAACTACAGTTTTCTATTTTATCTATAAAAAGTGAAAAGTCTGAAATACTATAAAAAACAACCTGATTAGTTTTTTTACGTTTGACATTATGATTATAAATCATAAAATCTACGTATTGTAAATTCTTGTACCCAACATCATAAATGATGCTATTTCGGATTGATCTTGCTACAACTTGATTACTCAAAATAATAATTGTATCATATGTTTTGAAAGAAGTATGTAAATCTTCTATTTTATCAAAGATTTTTTCAACATAAAGATTATTAAATAATTGATTGTAATGTTGCTTCAAAAAAATCTCTAACCTACCACAGTTATAGAGAAAATTATACGAAATTTTGAATAAAAAAGATTGATATTGTTGTTTGAAAAAGTAATTCAATGTGAAATGTGTAGACGTTAGCAAAAATATGATATTCAACAAATACATCTTCCTTATAATATTTTGAATGAATCAAATATGTTTAAATTGTTTTGAAATAACAAATTTTACAAAATTATTATTTAATATAAAATAATAATTTTTGTGTTATATAATATTTTCTCAAAGATTCAAAAAACTTTCGTATTCAGGTGAGCTTGATCCAGATGGTGGTGGTCTGCTATAAGGATCTTTGTTCTCTTCTTCTTCGTATTGAGAAGTTGTCATTGTAGTTGTCTTCGTTACTGGTACAACATATGTATTTGTTTGAGTGGGGTTAACTACTGTGACTTGATTAGTTGATGTTGTTGTGCCAGATGTATCCTTACACTTGTAATTAATCGTTCCTGAAGCTGCGTCTAAACCAAATATGTATAAAAGCATTGTAACAATAATTGTCATAAAAATGAAAGGAATAAATACAATAATCCAAGAAACTACACTAAGGCCTCCTTCACATAAAATGTTCAATAAGAATGTAACCATTACCATTACAATAAACTTAAAAAAGGCTGTATTATAGAGCCCTTTAAAGGTATCAATAATAATATGAGTTAATGAAAATACTAGATATATCAACGCAGGAGGGCATAAATTGAACATTGGCTTATCTATATTTTAATAATATTATTTTATAATGAATATTATTTTTCATAGATTGATTCAATAAAAAAAGGGTTCACCATCTTTTAAATACCCAACCTTGTTTCCAGGGTTACCTTCTTCGTCTACATCATAGAGAGGGCCATTTTCCTCACTGATTACAAAATATGAGACATCATCAATTTCAATTTCAAATACCTCCTCTTCCTCTTCTTCTACTTGTTCTACTTTTTCCTCTTCTTGTTCTACTTCCTCTACTTCATCTACTTCTTCTTCTACTTCCTCCTCTTCCTCTTCTTCTTCTTCTTCCTCTTCCTCTTTCTCCTCTTCTTGTTCTACTTCCTCTTCTTCCTCTTCTTCTACTTCATCTTCTTTTTCTTCTTCTTCTTCTTCTTCCTCTGCTTTGCTTTCCTCTTCTTCTGCTTCTGCTTCTGCTTCGCTTTCTTCTTCTTCTGCTTCGCTTTCTTCCTCTGCTTCGCTTTCTTCTTCTTCTTCGCTTTCCTCTTCTGCTTCTTCTTCGCTTTTCTCTGATTCACTTGTGTCTATCTCACTTTCATCCTTACAAACCCAACCTTCTTTCAAAAAATCCACTTTAAAGTCTGTAAAACATTCACTACATATTACCTTTTCTTTCTCTTCTTTTTCTAAAATGTGATACCCTTCTCTATTAGAGTTCATTTTCAAATTACAATTTTCACATTCTAAATCCTTGGTTTGTGTAGTTTCGTTATTTTGATTGTCGTTTTCATCTATTATTACAAGTTTAGGCTTATGCTTATTGACCTGAGAATTTTGAATTTTATTTGATGCCTTTAGAATTTCAGAATATTTTGGTTCTGGTTCTGGTTCTGGTTCTGGTTTTACTTTTATTGGAGTCCTATCTACAGCCTCATTAACAGGAGTGACAGAGTCATCCTCAATCTTCAACTCAATATTTTCTTTGACGTCGCACTTTCCATATGTCTTCTTCAACTGTACAAGTTCGGCCTTGCACTTGTTCAACTCATCGTTTAGTTTCTTGAATAAAATATCATAGACTATTTTATTGACACCAGTTTTAATTACTTTATTGACATCTTCTAATAAGTCTTGCATTTCAATTTGATTTGTGTTATAATTATTTTCAGATTGCATCTTTTGGATATACTACATTACAATAGTAATTATTTTTTAATATGATTTAAAAAATAGTTTAATAAATGATTATAGAAATGGAGATCATTGACAATGAAGCCTTATCTGAGAAAGTCGGGATAGTTGCAAGGCAGACAGACTATGATGAAGAAACCATAAGACAAAAATTGATTGACTCTAATTATGATCATATGAAAATAATTAAAGAATATCTTGGAATAGATCAAAAAAAAACTACACCAAAACCTTCTTCAGTCAATCAAGAGATTTATAAACAAATCCGTAAGAAAATGGAAATAACTGATTATAATAAGAAACAAGATGAAAAACTTACAACTGAAATTGCAAATAACCAACTAGGAAATAACAAATAAACAAATAACAAATAAACAAATAAACAAATTATTTAACGTATTTTTAAAATATTATACACGCTTATTGCACCATTTCAAGTTATGTAAATTCTTGAATAATTCATAAATAATATAATAGTTTTGTAATTATATTATTATTAATTTGTCACTAAACCAAACTTTTCATTCACAATATTTGTCTTTGTCTGCGGTTTCTTATTATTGTTCTTTTTTATTTGATAATTGTTGGAGGGAATTATTTTGTTATGTATAATAAAATCGTCATTATCTTCGTGAAATTCCGGTAAAATTCTTGTCATAGGTTTATCTACAATTAAAAAAAGTCGTTCTGTTTTCAACAAAGCTCTATATTCTTGTATAGAGAGAGGGCCATAAAATCGCTCCAACATATAATGAGGATTAGGAGCTGGTTTAATATTCTTCTTATACTCATAAATTTTAGAGTAAACATGGTTCATCAAACTATAACGTTCAAATTTTGTTGAACTATCAATATTTTCTTCCATTAAATGCGCCACTGCACACTCAGGTGTGCAAAAACATCCATACACGCTATACGAGTCTTTAATATGATGCTTGGGAATATGAATAGGTGGATTATCAAAGTCGTATGAACACCAAAAACACGCTGACTTTTTATCCGAAATGTTGTTCAAGTGAAGGCTTTGTTCCAGTCCTTTTAATTTCCGCCATATTTCTTTTTTATCACAAGTTTCTGGTTGAGACTCTTCCTCATCTGACTTTTCTTCATTAATCAACGCATCAATATTGGTTGTATTCAAATTCTGACTATTTATTAACTCATATTGTAATTCATTCTTAACATAAGAAAAATTAAATGATTCAATATTTGGATTGACTAAATTAGAATTATAGTCCCCGTTCAAATCTAGATCCCTGATTGAACACTTTAAATGTAGTATGACATTTTGACGAGTTTCTTTTTGTGATGTAATTGGCACAGTTTGAACAATGATTTTACCACCTTTGGGTTTTCTTCCACGTTTTTTTGCACCTGGTTTGGCACATTGACTATCCTCTTCTAGTGGCTGTTCAGAGTGTTTATCTAAGGGTGAGCTATCTAATAGTGAGTTATCTAATGGTGAGTTATCTAATGGTGAGCTATCTAATGGTGGTTCGTGACTATCATCTAATGGTGAGCTATCTATTTCTATTTCAAAATCATTATTATGCGTTGTAATATTCTCTTCTGAATTCAGGATTTCTTCATTATTGTTTTTTTCCATAATTTGAATTTGAATATTACTGTTATTTTTATCCAAAACATTTGTAATTGTTGAAAAAGTAGGTGTTGAAAAAGTAGGTGATGAAAAAGTAGGTGATGAAGTAGTTGCATTTTTATTCTCTTCAATTTCTTTTTTTGAACGTCTTCCTCGCTTGGGCTTGATAACCTCGGACATTATTTACTTATAATGTTAAATACTTATTGAGTTTAAATAGTTTTACAATATATTTAAAGGAGCTTGCAATTTTATTTATGTATGAGTGTCATAACAATTTCTACAAACTGGAACATAATTTTCAGATCCAATCAAATGTTGTTGATTTTCTTCTGTTAAGCGAAGAGAGAATATCCCAGGCGTTCCATCTTTGCAAATTCCACATAAAGATGTCAACTTCGTGACTTTATCACAATGTGGAATTAAATCCAATATTTCACCGAATTTTTCTCTCTTGAAATCCCCATCTAACCCTGCCAAATAAATTTTCTTTTTTTGACTTAGAGCGTCTTTTACAACATATTTCAAATCTTTAAAGAACTGTGCTTCATTTATTAGAATAACTTCTGCTTCAAATATTTCACTGCGCTTTTTCTTCTCTTTTTCCAATTGTTCTTCTGTGTCTGTTTCACAATAAACAGAATCAAAATACAATATACCTAGTTCTGTCCCAACTTGAATGCAAGGTATCATAACTTTATCGTGTGTTGAAAGCATACTATCATGGTAACGAGTATCTTCACTATAATTAATAACAACAACAGGAATATTACAGAATTTGCATTGTTTATATATTTCAAGAAGTTTTGAGGTCTTGCCTGAAAACATTGGTCCCATAATGATCTCTAAATAACCGCTTTCTTGTCTTTGATTTTGAGGAGACGTCATAGTTGTTTTGTACATTTATATTATTTAAAGTTTTATATTTCAATTTTATTGAATTCTTTGAATTCTTTGAATAATTATGTATTAAAAGAATCATTTCAGAATAGTTAATGAACAACGGTAACGGTTACGTTTGGGTTGAGAAATTCAGACCTCAAAAATTTGAAGATATTGTATTAGATCCTTTGAATAAGAAGATCTTACAAAATATAATTGATACTGCTTATTTTCCTAATTTACTTTTTTATGGGCCGCCTGGAACTGGTAAGACGACTAGTATTATTAATCTTGTAAATGCATATCAAGAAAAAACCAATCAAAAACACAGTGGTCTAATGATCCATTTGAATGCATCTGATGAACGAGGCATTGATATTATACGCAGTCAGATTAGCCAATTCGTCAATTCAAAGACCCTCTTCAATAAAGGTATGAAATTTGTTATACTAGATGAAGTAGACTATATGACCAAAAATGCACAACAAGCCCTCCGTTATTTACTACAAAGTTATTCAACTACAGTGCGTTTCTGTCTTATTTGTAATTATATTAGCCGTATTGACGAAGGTCTTCAAAACGAATTTTTGCGACTAAGGTTCAACCAGTTGCCACAAAAAGATATTGTCAAATTTCTCTCAAACATATGCGAAAAAGAGAATCTCCAGATAAACGAAAACTCTCTTGGATTGATTCAACGCTTGTATAATTCAGATATTCGCAGTATGATTAACTTCTTACAGTCTAATCAAAATAGTGCGTGTCAAGAAATTCATATTATTGATGAAAATGTTTGGTCAAAACTGTATAACCACATTGAGTCAGATACAAATTTAGAAGATATACAAAAATATATTCAGACTATTAGTGTAAAATTTAATATTGACAAAAAAAATATAATCAAAGATTTCTTGAATTATATTATTATTCACAAGTCTACAATATTGAGCAGACCTTTTCTAAAATTGATTGAAAATATTATGCATAATCAAGATTGTAATAATTCTTGTTTTATCCATTATTCACTTTTGCGTCTATCATCCTTTATTCCTAAATTGAAAGATTCAAATCCATAGCTAGATTCATACCCATATCCAGTTAATTCTTTCCTGATATTATAAAGAAAAAATTTGTAAGTTGTAAGTTGTAAGTTGTAAGTTGTAACTTGTAACTTGTAAGTTGTATTTAGATTATCTACGACTTTGAATAGGAGAAGATCCCAATAGCTCCATCCTTTTCTGTAATTTCAATAAAAAATCATTCGGAGGAGAGCTCTTAGTTGGGTCAAAAATATTCTTATTTAACCCATAATCTTTTGCCTCTTCTAAATTTTTTGGACGTGTAGGGGAGTTTTTGGAAACTGGGATTGGAATACCTCTTTCAGGGATGACGCGTATGTTTTGTCCAAGCATTCTTCTATATTACTAGAAAATAATTGAAATAAATTTATTTAAAGAACATAAAGATATTACTTGAATACAGACTAATGCCAACTTCAAAAGTTTTAAAGATCCAAAATTTAGATATTGATGAAGAATGGGAGAAATTCATATCAAAAACCGAAAACTCTAGTGATGATGAATGCTTTGAAAATGAAGAGAATTTTCAGAGCACCTCAAAAAATGATCAACAAATAAACGGAGAAGATGGCATCCCTGGTTTAGATGGACCTGAAGAAGATGCCCCTAAAGCTTCGGATATTTACATTTCAACCAAATCTAAAATAGCTTATTTAAATATGGAGTTTGATTTGAAGGATGTATTTTGGGCAATACCTGTTATACCTTATGCACAACCCACAAATGGTGTCATCAAGAAACAAATAAAATTTAATTCTAGTAATATAGAAGAATTAAATATTATACAAGAAAGATTGAAGTCTGAGACCTATTATGAAGAGCATATTATCACGAGTATAAATAATCCTACTGGGAGAATTAAGTTCAAGGATATTCGCAAGGTAAGTATTGGAATTTCCAAAAAGGATATTATGAGCTATCGTCGTAAGAAGAAGAGTGCATTCTATAACTGCTTCGTAATGATAGTACGAGTCAAAATAGGCGAAGAATTCAAGGAGTTCCATATTAAAGTCTTCAATACAGGAAAGATGGAGATCCCTGGAATTCAGAGCGATCTAATCTTTGAGAAAGTTCTCACTAATATTGTGACTATTTTGCAGCCTCACGTTAGTCCTGGACTAGCTTACAACCAGAAGAGCGATACTGTATTGATAAATTCCAACTTCAACTGTGGCTTTTATATCAATCGCGAGGCATTGGCAGATATTCTTAAATACAAGTACAACATTCAGTCCATCTATGACCCGACGTCTTATCCTGGTATTCAGTGCAAATTTTATTATCATAAAGACAAGGTCGTGCAAAACGGATCACAAATATCAGAGGAAGACAAGAAATTGTACAAAAACGTGGTGGAAGTCAGTTTTATGATTTTCAGGACTGGCAGCATTTTGATCGTTGGAATGTGTGATGATAATGTATTGTACATTATTTACGAATACTTGAAAAATGTATTGGCAATAGAATATAATAATATTCACCAAAAATTGGGTAACGGAGTATTTGCTTTGAAAGATAAGAAGAAGAAAGTGCGTCGTAAGTGCATTACCATCCAGCTGACGAATGGAGGTAATAATGGAGTCAGTAATGGAGTCAGTAATGGAGTCAGTAATGGAGGAGGGGTAGTGGCTTAGATTTCATCTATACTAGTAATAGTTCAATAAATTTGTCTTGGTTGTATGATTTATAGGTTTTACAAGTTTTATAATTTTCTGCAAAAAAAGTGGAGTCTATTATTTTTTGTTGTATTTTTTCCTTCTTTGAAGAATGCAATCTTATATATTTTTTAATCAGATTTTCTAATAACTTATAATATTGTTTATTGTCAATATCTATTTGATGTATTTCATTTATTTGATGTATTTGACTTATAAGATATACAATATTATTCAGATCTTGTGAATTTGGGGAATTAGTTTGACTTATCAATAAATCAATTATTTTTTCAGATAAATTTATGTTTTCAACTAAATATTGTTTTTTATTTTCAAAAGTGTCATTGAAATTGAGATTGTTTATCGCTTTTTGGAAGAAAGTATAAATGATTAATTTATATTGATCAAACATTTCCATAGTTTGTATTTTGTTTTGAACTTGGTTTAGATCTTGACATTGGTCATTTTTAATCTCTAATGGGATTTCAAAGATCGTTTTCTTATATACAAATATAGACGCATCTCTAGAAGATAATTGTAAAAAAGAATGTTGATCTTCTGATATTTGACCAATAAACTCTACATAAAAATAAAATGATTTTTGACTGTGATAATATGCCATATCTAAATTATTTGAATAATACAATAAACTACTAAAAACGTGGCTAATTGTATTCAGACCACGAGTTATTATAAACTTGCTGTAATTTGCATTCTTTGATCCAATATTTTCTATAATAAACAATAAATATTCTATTACTAATTTTGAATACTTGTCTACTATTTCTAATATGTTTGACTGCAAGATTGATTTGTAGTTTTCTTTATTTTGAATTCCACCTTTGGGGAAGTTGGAATCGGAATTTTCTTTTGAGGATTCTTTTGATTTCATATATTTAGTCATTATTTATTATTACACCTTTTTCGTTATTATTGTTTTATTTGATATTTTATTTGTTTAATGGAAATAAGTATTTAAAGATTTTAATAATTTCTATAATATAAATATGTCCGAAAAACCTTCAGCAAATGCAACTGCGCCAACTGAGACAAATTACCGTTTACCTAGTGACACTACCTTGAAACACGCTGCCAAGTTGGGCATTGTTGAGGATAAGCCTATTATGTTAGACTACTGGTCTTTCTCTCTTGATAAGAAGGCGCTTATTGGGGTTAAGGACAATGGAGAGAAGTTACTTGTGAAGAGTGAGGATGAGTACACCAGTCCTATTGCCAAGTTCTACAAGAGTGCATCTGAATATATTGTTATTACTGAAAACTCTATTTATTTGGTTTCCTCTGATATTCCTACTCGCAAGATTTCTTGAATGCAAGATTTATTGAAAACTTAATTTTTGGATTAGATCTTTTGATTATTTGATGATTACTTATTTTGTAATCAATCATCAAATTTTTATATTTTTTATATGTTTTAATATATATTATGCCATACGGAAACTTTTATTACGGAAAAGGTGGATTTCAATTCAAGAAAATGACTGGTGGAGGTGTACGACGTAACTTTGCAATTGGAGCTATTTGTAATCAACCCCAGGATATTTATAATGTTTATGTCCCTGGAGCAGGTGTAGGTGGAACAAGTATTGCAACTCGTCGTGCAAAATTGATTCGCGCGACGAAGTGCTATGGTGGTCATAAATGTGGTCGTTTTTTCACTTACCTCGGCATCAAACCTCAACAAAAAATCACTAGTTTGGATATTATTTCGGAAATAGAAGAAGTAAAACCCAAACCTCCGCTTTATATACCAGTTAATCCTGCTGTTCCTAGGTTACTTGATTATAATCCGGTTATAAACTCTTTACAACAATTTACAATTGTAACTGGTACACAAAATTTGGATGGAGAATATATTACTGAATCTTCATCACAATACGATATTGGCGTTATTTATTTTATTGCAGCAGCTGCATTTGGAGAACCACCTACTAATTATAACAATTACTGGCACGGTGCTGCACCTCGTTATAATGGGGGAACTGGAAATGATGGACTTTATATTCAGTCATATGGTTCAACTACAAATATAAATGGTGTACAACAATACGGCGACTGGTTACAAATAACATTGCCATATTCTCTTCAATTAACTAGTTATGCAATTGGATATAGAATTGGTTATAGTGGGAGGGTTCCTTACACTTGGTATATTGTTGGACGTAATCTTGATACAGAACCATGGACCAAACTTGATTATATCCAAAGTGCTAACATAGATATGATAAATTATGATTTATCTAAAAATACTAAAATATTTAATACTTATAGAATTGTAGTGATTGGAATTAATCCAAACGGTTCACAGCCTGATTGTGTAAATATGGTAATGCAATTATATGGTAATAAAATTGTTTATGTTTAAAGTCCAAACAGTCCGTTGTTATAAGTCGTAAATGGTGATTTTCTGAAAGGTGGGGGCTTATTTGATAACCACACAAGACTTCCAAAACCATTGTATTTTCCTGCACCTGTTAGCATTTGAAAACGTGTTTCAGGAGTTTCACGTGGGGCGGCTTGGGTCTGCAAATTATACCAATAGTAATGAGTAACTCCTACCTTGTTTGGAGTTCCTTGCTTATTGGGTCCTATTCCTGAATGCGCATCCGAGTTATTGATATAGGACTGAATCAGTCGGACGTTTCTAGATCTTCCTGCCATTTAATATAGTATTATCTAATATAAATTTTTAAATTATTGTTTATAATTCTTTATTTTGTAATATGAGAACATTTTACATATTTTATATTTTAGTTTTTGAGAATATTATTACAATCAATACCTTCTTTATTTTCTTCTAAACATTTATCATATAATTCATACAATTCTTTTGGGTTTTTTATTTCTTTTACTTGATACTCTGTTTCATTTTTTTCACTTTTTGGATTATTGAAAACAGAATCCATCATTTTATGTGAAATCGCATTACCTAGACCAAAACCAAAACCTTGTTTAATATGATCAAACATAGATGGAGAACTATTGTCTGATTTTGAATGTGTATCAAGAGTTGTAGGACTTCTAGGAGGTGGAGGGGAAGATGGAGGGGAAGATGGACGAGTACTCTTTATTTTTTTTTGTTTTATGATATTCATATATAATATATAATATAAAAAGATGAATGTTTTTATATTATATATTATATATAATTTCAAAACAAAAATGCTTGCCTAATATCATTAGTTGCAAGTTATTCTCGTTTCTATTTATACTTTCCTTTTATGAACGCATAATATATATTTATATTTTATTAATTTTTCAAGAGCACAACAATCAAACACAATAAAGTATTAAAACTGGTCCAACTCGCTTCATTATCAATCTCTTTTAGTTTTTCATTTATTTTTTTGTATTCTTCTGAATGACTTGAACTATCATCAATCATTCTGTTTTCAATGCCTTCTAATTTTTCATTCAGTTTTTTGTATTTTTCTGAATGATATATTTTATCACAAGGTATTTTACTTTCAGTCTCAAGACTATTTAATCTTTTTTTTATTATTCTTGGACCCAAAATAGGTCTAAATATAGGTTTAACAATAGTTCTAAACATAACTAACTTCAAATATAACTGTTTATATTCTTTTTAATTATTTTTCAATTTTTTAAATAATTAAACTATTGGACTTGATATATGCTTATCAGTTGCACCGTTGGTGCTTATCAGTTGCACCGTTGGTGCTTATAGCCCTAACCGAGAATTGAACTCGGGACCTTCAGTTTACAAGACTGATGCTCTACCGCTAAGCTATCAGGGCATACACTTTTGGAAAAAGTTTATCAAAATCTAAAAAATTTGAACATAATCTGATCCAAAATTAATGTAGATTTTGCTCCACTTTTCCCAAAAGTGGAAACGATCCGCGCAGGACTTGAACCTGCAACCTCCTGATCCGTAGTCAGGTGCGCTATCCAATTACGCCAGCGGACCGGATTTGCTGTTTTCACTTGGTTTCTTACGCGCTCTACCAGTTGAGCTAATTAGTCAATGCGACTAACCCAGGATTCGAACCTGGATCACGAGCTTAAAAGGCTATGAAAGAAATTGCTGTATGAAAACTGCCACTTTTCCCAAAAGTGGCTCAAAAAGGCTAAACAAAATATGTTGGGCTTACTCCAACTCACACTATAACAATGTTTCTTATCTTTAATATGTTTTACACTTATATTAATTTATTAAATTTTCTATAGATGAAAACATAATATTATATGTTTTTATAATTTCTATTTTTTCGTTTTCTGTTAAATCTTCTAATTGTGTAAGTTGTATATCTGTTAGTGGTCTA
>Ga0114962_10003722_pt1 | contig 12269 bp, 11 predicted proteins | sample C_130820_MF_Meta_FD_87017 | JGI IMG/M metagenome (GOLD analysis project Ga0114962, IMG submission 87017) | Freshwater microbial communities from Lake Croche, Canada to study carbon cycling - C_130820_MF_MetaG | ecosystem: Environmental > Aquatic > Freshwater > Lake | place: Lake Croche, Canada... | reverse complement strand
CAATCTGTCTAATCCAATTACTACTGAACATTCAAAAAGGCAAGCCTTCTTGAAGCCAGGTTCTTGGCATCGACATTGTGCACGCTGTTGAGTTCTCAAGGATCGGATGCATCTACGATTTCCCTTTAGGGTCCTACGCAGAGCAACTTCACTAACTTACCACTTTTTAGGCACAAGTCAAATAGACGTGCGCCAAAAAACTCAAAATAATTTGAGCTTCATCCATGGAAAATTATTCAATCAGAGACGACAAAACATAGCAAATAATTGCAAAGTCTTTAGGTTCTGATTGGTTGCACTTGAGCCGGGTTCCTAAGCAGGATTCCCAAACTTTGGGCAACGAGATAAAACAATACGCCTAAATAGGCTGCAAGTCAAATGGCTAGCCAATAAAAAGCGCAGCTAGGGTCTTTTTACCTCTGCGAAGGACAGCAAATTCACCCAAAATAACCTGATCTAGGGTGGCCGCCTCATCTGTGACCTTATTGTTATTGAGGTAAACACCACCTTCGGCAATAGCCCTGCGAGCAGCACTGAGGCTCGCAACTAGGCCAGTTTCAACCAGCAAATCAGTGAGATTTGCGCCAATTTTAGCCTTGGCATTGGGTAGCTCCTGCAGAGCGCTGGCGAGAGTTACCCTATCTAGCAGTTCTAGTTCACCCTGACCAAATAATGCTTGCGAAGCGGCAATGGCAGCCTCTGCCGCTTCAGTTGAGTGCACCAAGCTGGTGACCTCTAAAGCCAGTCTCTTCTGCGCTGCCCGAAGATGCGGCTCAGTTGCCAGTTGCTTCTCAAGGTCTTCAATCTCAGCTTTAGATAGAAAAGTAAACACTCTTAGCAGGTTGATTGCATTAGCATCTTCGACATTTAGCCAGAACTGATAGAAAGCGTAGGTAGAAGTTAGCTCTGAGTCCAACCAGATTGCATTGCCCTCTGATTTACCAAACTTTTTGCCCTCAGAGTCAGTAATCAGTGGAGTTGCCAAGATGTGTGCTGATTTACCTTCAACCTTGTGGATCAAGTCAGTGCCGCTAGTAAGGTTTCCCCACTGGTCACTGCCTCCGATCTGCAGGGTGCAGTTATTTCTGCGGTAAAGCTCTAAAAAGTCCATTCCCTGAAGAATCTGGTATGAGAACTCAGTGAAAGAGATTCCAGCATCTGAATTCAATCGCGCTGAAACAGCGTCCTTGCTGAGCATTTTGCCAACTCGGAAGTGTTTACCGATATCTCTAAGAAAATCGATTGAACTCATCGGCTCAGTCCAGTCCAGGTTGTTAACCAGTGCGGCAGCGTTAGTGCCTTCGAAGGAAAGGAATCGCTTGCCCTGCTCCCCTAGCCTTGCCACCCATTCGCCAACTGTTTCTTTGGTATTGAGAGTTCGCTCGGCATTTGGCTTTGGATCACCGATTAGTCCGGTAGCCCCTCCGATTAGCAGCAGTGGCTTATGACCGGCAAGCTGCAGTCTTCGCATCACCAGCAGTTGAACTAAATTGCCTAGGTGAAGGCTAGGTGCAGTTGGATCAAAGCCACAGTAGTAGGTAACCGTTCCAGAATTGAATGCTTTACGAAGTTCAGCTTCATCAGTTGAGAGAGCGATAAGACCTCGCCACTTCAGTTCATCCCAAACTTCAGAGAAAGAACTGTCGTTGCTCTGCGCGGTTAGTGCACTCGATGATGACATGTCTAAAATCTACCCGTTTGTCTGGCTAAGCAGTTTGCGCAACGCACTTAGTTGATCTAGGACTCTCGGAACTGCCGTGCCCCCAGCGCCTGTTCTAGATTTGATAGAACCGGTAACGCTCAACACTTCTCTAACTTCAGGAGTTAGGTGCTTACTAATCGATGCGAACTCGAGATCACTCACCTCATTTAGATCCAAAGACTTTGATTCAGCAAAAGAAACCAACTTGCCAGTAATCTCATGTGCTTCACGGAAAGGTACATTCTGCTTCACAAGCCACTCAGCGACATCAGTGGCCAATGAATAACCAGCTGAAGCTAGTTCTTCCATCCGTTGAGTATTGAACTCCATGGTGGCAACCATGCCTGTAAAAGCTGGTAGCAGTAAGTTCAGGCTGTCCAGAATATCAAAGACTGGCTCTTTGTCTTCTTGGAGGTCACGATTGTATGCAAGCGGAAGAGCTTTCAGGGTTGCTAAGAGCCCAGTGAGATCACCGATAATTCTTCCAGTCTTACCCCTGGTCAGTTCTGCCACATCAGGATTCTTCTTCTGCGGCATTATCGATGACCCTGTTGAGAAAGCATCAGCTAATTTTATGTAATTGAATTCCGCTGTTGCCCAGATGATGATTTCTTCAGCGAAGCGTGAGAGATCAATTGCAATCAAAGTTCCAATGAAAGCAAACTCTGCGACAACATCTCTAGATGAAGTTGCATCGATTGAGTTAGCCATCGGCGCAGTCAAACCAAGCGCAGTTGAAACAACTGTTGGGTCAAGCGCTAACGATGTTCCAGCTAGCGCTCCTGCGCCGTATGGAGAAAAAGATGCTCGAACTTTCCAGTCATCAAGTCTGTTAAGGTTCCTAACCTGTGGCCAGGCGTGAGCCAGTAGGTGATGTGAAAGCAAAACAGGTTGAGCGTGCTGGAAGTGAGTTCTTCCCGGCATCGGGTCATTTAGATGAGTCTCGGCAAGAGTTGCAAGAACTTCAATGAGTTCCATAATTTGAGCTTTTAGTTGCTTACTTTGATCCAGCAAATAAATACGAATCAAGGTAGCGATCTGGTCGTTGCGAGATCTGCCGGCACGAACCTTGCCGCCAAGATCTGGACCCACCATTTCAATCAGTCCGCGTTCCAGAGCGCTGTGCACGTCTTCGTCGTTTGGCTTAGCGGTGAACATTCCAGAAGCTACCCGCTTATCTAATTCGATAAGTGCTTTATCCAACTTGGTCTGTTCCGCTTCAGTTAGATAACCAGCTGAAGTCAAAGCCAGAATATGTGCCCGTGTCCCAGCAATGTCATACTTCGCTAGTCGCCAATCAAAGTGGATTGAGCGGCTAAGTGCAGCGACCGCTTCATTGGTCTCACCACTAAAACGTCCGCCCCAGAGCGAAGATGATTCATTCATGACTACTTCTTACCTCTGTTTGCATCACGCTTAGCTGCAATCTTGCTTGGCAGTGCCCAAAGTTCAATGAAGCCCTTAGCCATAGATTGGTCGAAGGTGTCTCCCGTGTCATAGGTAGCCAAATCAAAGTCGTAAAGCGACTCTTCCGATCTTCTGCCAGTAACAACTGCACGACCACCTTGAAGTTTGAGGCGAACCTCACCAGAAACATATTCCTGAGTGTGATCAATAAATACATCTAACGAACGCTTCAATCCAGAGAACCAGAGACCCTCATAAACTAAATCAGCCCAGCGAGCTTCGAGACCACGTTTGAAACGGTTCACATCACGTTCAAGAGTTAGATTTTCTAACTCTTCGTGCGCTGCAATAAGAGCGATACCGGCAGGCGATTCATAAACCTCACGGCTCTTAATTCCGACCAAACGATCTTCAACGATGTCGATTCTGCCAACACCGTGAAAACCAGCTAAATCATTCATCTTCTGAATCAGTTCAATCGCTGAGTATGAAACGCCATCCAATGCAACTGGGATGCCAGCTTCAAATTTTATGGTTACCTCAGTTGCCTCTCTGAAGACATCAGGGTCTTGAGTGTATGAATAAAGATCTTCGATCGGAGCGTTCCAAGGATCTTCCAAGAAGCCAGTCTCAACAGCTCTACCCCAGACGTTCTGGTCAACAGAGTATGGAGATTTCTTTGATTGTGCGATTGGGAGGTTGTTCTTCTCAGCGAACTCAATTGCCTTATCGCGGGTAAGAGCTAAATCTCGAATTGGTGCGATTGATTTCAATTCAGGAGCAATAGCAGCAACGGCTGCTTCAAAACGAACCTGGTCATTACCCTTACCGGTGCAACCGTGAGCCACACTGTCTGCCCCAAGTTTTCTAGCGACGCTTGCCAGGTGCTTTCCAATGAGTGGACGAGAAAGCGCTGAAACCAATGGATAGCGTTTTTGATAGAGAGCATTAGCTTTCAAAGCCGGCATTAGATAATCATCGGCAAACTCAGCCTTAGCATCAACAACGATTGCCTCAACAGCGCCACAATCCAACGCGCGCTGGCGGATAACATCCATGTCCTCGCCACCTTGACCTACGTCAATAGCAAGCGCGACTACCTCTTTACCGGTAGCTTCCTTGAGCCAACCGATACCAACTGAGGTATCTAACCCACCTGAATAGGCAAGTACTACGCGTTCTGACATTGTTGCTCCTTAAATACCCGATTGAAAAAACGTCTTTGGGAATACTTCGATTTTACTTGGCACGTTCGGCTAACCAAACCATGAGAGCCTTCTGAGCGTGCAATCTATTCTCCGCTTCATCCCAAATCACCGATTGTGGACCATCTAGAACATCAGCACTTATCTCATAACCACGGTAGGCAGGCAAACAGTGCAGGACAATCGCATCACTGTTAGCTAAGGCAAGTAATTCACTATCGAGAGTAAAGCCTGCAAAATCATTTAGCCGTTTCTGCTTTTCGTCCTCTTGACCCATTGAAACCCAGGTATCGGTAGCAACTACATCCACTCCCCTAACTGCTTCTCCTGGAGAGTTGGTTACTGAAACTGAACCACCGGTTGTCATTGCAATCGCTCTTGCCCTAGCGACAACTGCCTCCGCTGGTGAATAGCCAACCGGAGTTGCAATTGAAACGTGCATGCCAGCTGTAACACCAGCTAAAAGATAAGAACTTGCCATGTTATTGCCATCACCGATGTAGGCAAGCTTTAATCCTGCAAGCATTCCCTTGTGCTCTTGAATGGTTAGAAGATCTGCAAGTAGTTGACACGGGTGATACTCATCACTGAGAGCATTAATTACGGGCACCTTTGAGTTCTGGGCCATTTCCTCTAGACCAGCTTGAGCATAGGTGCGCCAAACTATCTGAGCGACTTGACGCTCTAAAACCTTTGCGGTGTCAGCAATAGATTCCTTGACACCAAGCTGACTGCCTTGGGACTCAATAATCAGTGGATAACCGCCAAGATCACTAATCCCAACAGCAAATGAAACTCTAGTTCTGGTTGAGGTCTTATCAAAAATAACTGCAACTGTTTTAGGCCCAGCAAAGGTCTTGGCCGAATAAGGATCTTTTTTGAGTTCAAGAGCCAATTGCAGAATCGCTTGCTGCTCAGTTTGACTAATGTCATCATCTTTCAAAAAATGTCTGGTCATGATTAATCCCTAACTCGGTGTTACTAACGTGCCGATGCCGGCGGTGGTGAAAATTTCAAGTAGTACGCTGTGCTGAATGCGGCCATCAATGATGTGTGCCTTTGGCACTGCACCCCGAACTGCTTGCAAACATGCCTGCATCTTTGGAATCATGCCTTCTTCTAGATTAGGTAACAACTCTTCCAGCTCACTCACATTGATCTCACTAATCAATGAATCCAGATTTGGCCAATTGCTGTATAGGCCGGGCACATCGGTTAACACAACTAACTTCTCCGCGTTGAGAGCAACAGCCAGAGAAGAAGCCGCTATGTCTGCATTGACATTCAGTACCTGCCCATGAGCATCAGGTGCAACTGTTGAGATAACAGGAATAACTTTGTTCTCAAGCGCTTTGAGAATAACCTCAGTGTTCACTGCAACAACTTCACCAACTAAACCCAGATCCGTGCGACTCACAGCAGCTGTAAAGAGATTCTCAGTTTCTCCACTGTAGACAGACGCATTCCCGCCAGCAGCGACAATCATCTGCTGTAACGGTTCTCCTATTTGTGTTCTAAGCACACTACGAATCACTCCGATAGCCTCCGCAGAAGTTACCCGCAAACCATCGACAAAACGACTTTCAATTCCAGCATCTGCTAAGCCAGCAGAGATTTGCGGACCACCACCGTGAACCACAACAGGCTTAATGCCCACTAACTGCAAAAATGCAACATCTTCAGCAAAGGCTTGCTGCAAAGCTTCATCAATCATGGCGTTGCCACCAAATTTGATGACAACTATCTTGCCGTGAAACTTTCTAATCCAAGGGGCAGCTTCCACCAAAGTCTTAGCCTTTACCTTGGCAAGATCTAGCACATCCTTATCAGCCTGAATCACTTCGAGGCCTCCTCTGGAATACCTAGGTTCTCGGCCAATCCAAGCGCAATGTTCATGCTCTGGATTGCAGCTCCTGCAGTGCCTTTAACTAAATTGTCAATTGCACTAATCACAATCACACGCCCAGTCTCTTCATCAATAGCAAAACCAATAGCAGCCCGATTGATCAACTCAACATCTTTGGTGTCAGGAAATTGTCCCAATGGCAAAACATCAACATATTGTTCACTGACATATGAATCTGCAAATGCTTTCTGCAAATCAGCAACTGTTGTGCCAGGAACTAACTTGGCGGTGTTCACCGCAAGAATTCCCCTAAACATAGGAACAAGTACTGGCGTGAAGGTAAGAGTAACTGGGGTCGCGGTTAGACGATTGAGGTTTTGCTTGATCTCAGGAATGTGTCTGTGGATTCCCCCGACTTGATAGGCAAAAGCAGAATGTAAGCCGTCGCCTTGGTTGACTTCAGCATTTGCTCCAGCACCGCTTGTCCCAACAGAAAGAGTTGAAACTAGGTCATTTGGCTCAATGAGCTTTGCTGCCAACAGTGGTGCAAAGGCAAGTGTAATTGCGGTTGAATTGCAGCCAGGCACTGCAATTCGCTTTTGACCAGCAAGTTGAGTGCGCTGTTTAGTCTTTGAATCAATCAGCAACTCAGGCATTCCGTAAGCCCAAGTTCCTGAATGCGGTGATTTATAAAACTTTTCAAACTCTGCTGCCGATTCCAATCTGAAATCTGCACCACAATCCAACACCAAAACATCCTCAGCCAACCAGCTCGCAACTTCTGCTGATTTAGTGTGGGGCAGCGCTAAGAAGATAACATCATGACCCGCGAGTGTCTCCGCGCTTGTCTCAACAAAGATTAGATCTTTGAACTTAGTAAGTTCTGGATGAATTGCAGCAACAGTTTGTCCAACATTGTTGTTGGCGGTGACTGATACTAACTCCAAATTGGGATGAGATCCAATAAGCCTTAACAACTCTCCGCCAACGTAGCCACTGGCGCCAGCGACGGCAACCTTTAGGTTCATGGCGGTCTCCTTAGTGAAAAGTTTTTAGGTTCTGATTGTTGCGCCGAATTTGGCGTTGGCTGCAGCTACGGCAGCATCTCTAGCAAGGCTCGCTTCAACCTGGGTTAGAGTTCGATCGTTTGCTCTAAAGCGAAGAGCAAAAGTCAATGACTTCTCATCCTCAGACAAATTATTTCCTCGATAGTCATCTACCAGAGAAATCTCTTCAAGTAATTCTCCTGCAGCAATCCGAAGCAATTCCAAAACTTCTCCAGCGGGAATGTTCTGCTTCAATACAAGAGAAAGATCTTGAGTTGCTGCCGGGAAAGTATGAACCGCAGCTGCTTGAATCAAATCAGGAGCACTTGCAATAAGTAGATCAAGGTTCAGTTCAAGAATCGCGACCTGTCTTGGCAAATCATTCTCTGCTGCGACTTCTGGATGAAGTTCCCCGGCATAACCAAGCACTGCGTCTGATCCCTTTACCTTAACGACAGCTGTTCTGCCTGGGTGGTAACCATGAACAGTTGATTGTTCAAAATAAATGTTCAAACCAACGGCATGCGCTGCAATCTTTGCGGCCTGAATCGCGTCTAAATAACTAGCCCTAATAGACTTCTTACCAACCTGCGCCGCTGACCTATCCCCTAAGAAAACTGCTCCAAGCATCAGTGGCTGACTTGGCACACTGGCGTGCAGAGACTCAAGTTCCTTAGCGGTTGGAAGCTTTGTTCCACTTGGAAGCGAAACAGAAGTTTGTTTAGTTGGAATGAAAACTAAACCAACTTCATAAATTGCTAAATCAGTCAGGTTTCTTGAAAGATTGCGCTTGGCAGCTTCAAGTAGACCAGGCAAAATACTCAAGCGAAGTTCGTTGACATCTTCCTGCATCGCGTTAGCTAACACCACGCGCTTAGCTTTACCTTCAGCAAAATATGAGTTCTGAGCTGTGGTCAAGAATGGGTAATTCAAAACCTCTGTGTGACCAGTGCTAGCCAATTGATTGATTATGGCTCTGCGAAGTTTTTGACGCTTGGTTAGGCCTCGACCAGGAGGAGCTACCGGAAGTCGAGATGGAATACGGTCGTATCCCGCGATTCTGGCAATCTCTTCAACCAAATCAGCTTTAGTAGAAAGATCTGGACGCCATGACGGAGGAATAACTTCGTAACCATCCTGCACGGTGGACACAACACAACCAATGGCTGAAAGAGTGTCTGTAACTTCTGCAACAGTGTATGAAACTCCAGTAATGCTCTCTGCAAATGTTGCTGGCAATATAACTGCAGCTATGGCAGGACTCTCATCAAAGAACGAACCAAGTGAATCGGCTTTAGCTCCGGCAAGCTCTTCAAGTAGTTGAACAACTCTTGCCGCGGCAAACTCTGCGACTTTAGGATCAACTCCTCTTTCGAATCTTTTCGACGCCTCACTAGGAAGTTTGTGTCTACGAGCACTTCTAGCTATCGATACACCATCAAAATTTGCAGATTCAATCAATACGGCAGTAGTACTAGTTGAAACTTCAGTGCTCTGCCCACCCATAACACCGGCGATACCTATAGCACCTGACTTGTCAGCAATAACTAGATCCTGTTCATGTAATGACCTGGTTTGCCCATCAAGTGTTATAAGTTTTTCACCAGCTGTAGCTCTGCGAACAATAAGTCCACCAGATACTTTGGCTTGATCATATGCGTGAATCGGTTGACCTAATTCGAGCATCACATAGTTTGTGATGTCGACAACAATTGAAATAGATCTCATGCCAGCAAGCTTTAGCCTGCTTACCATCCATGCCGGTGTCTGAGCTTTCGCATCCAAACCGGAAGCAGAACGAACCACAAACTTTGATGATCCAGCTTTACCCCTGATTGGTGCTCTATCAGAAACCTTAACTTCAAAACCGTCAGCGCGGACAGGTTTTAAGAGGTTCACCGGATCAGTGAACTTTGCACCGGTTGCGTGTGAGAACTCTCTTGCAATACCCCTGATTGAGAAGCAGTAACCACGATCAGGCGTGACATTCACTTCAGCTGCTTCATCAGATAGATGAAGCAAAGCCAAAGCATCTGCACCAACTTCAGGATCTAAACCAATGGTTCCTAACCTTAGAATTCCATCGTGATCATCGCTAACTCCCAATTCACGAGCAGAGGCAATCATTCCATCACTGATATGTCCATAAGTGCTTCTAGCCGCAATCTTGAAATCTCCCGGCAGTACTGCACCAGGAAGTGTCACAACTACTTTGTCGTTGACTTCGAAGTTTCTTGCACCACAGACAATTCCTCGAACATCTTCGCCACCGTCAGCAGCTTTTGATCCTGCTTTAGCAACCCGCACCTGGCACCAGCGAATAGTTTTGCCGTTTGACTGTTCTTCTTCAACAAATTCAAGAACTTGACCAACAACAATTGGGCCAACTAAAGAAAATGAATGACTGCCTTCTTCTTCTAAACCAACTTTGACAAGTTCAGCCATAACAGTTTCTGCTGTTGATCCCTTTGGAAGTTCAACATATTCTGCTAACCAAGACAATGGAATACGCATTAGAGCACCATTCCAAACTGCTGTGAGAATCTAACATCAGCTTCAACCATGTCGTGCATGTCTTTGACATCGTTACGGAACATCAGTGTGCGTTCAATTCCCATGCCGAATGCAAATCCTGAATAAACTTCCGGATCAATTCCAGCTGCGCGCAGCACATTGGCATTGACCATTCCGCAACCACCCCACTCAACCCAGCGAGCACCACCCTTAGCACCTGGATGCCAAACATCTAATTCAGCAGAAGGTTCTGTGAAAGGAAAATATGAAGGACGAAGACGAATCTTGGCATCTGGGCCAAACATGATTCTGGCGAAGTGCTCGAGAGTGCCTTTGAGATCAGCCATAGTCAAACCTTTATCAACTGCAAGACCCTCTACCTGATGAAAAACAGGTGTGTGAGTTGCATCAAGTTCATCGGTTCTAAAAACACGACCGGGACACAAAACATAAACAGGTAGATCACGTTCTAAAAGAGAACGAACCTGCACAGGAGAAGTGTGAGTGCGAAGAACTAAGTGTTGTTCAACGGGTTCAACAAAGAAAGTATCCTGCATGGCTCTGGCAGGGTGATCTGCATCAAAGTTAAGAGCATCAAAGTTGAACCATTCGCTTTCAACCTCAGGTCCTTCAGCAATTTCCCAACCCATACCGATGAAGATGTCTGAAATCTCGTCTTGCAATAGAGAAAGTGGGTGTCTAGCCCCTAAAACTTGAGTGCTGGCTGCTGCAGTGACATCGACTGTCTCGGCTACTAGTTTCTGGGCCTGTTCAACCTGGTAGAAATCTGCTTCTCGAGTCGCAAAGGCTTGGTTCAGCTCATTTCTGGCCGCAGTAATCAGTTTCCCAGCTTCGGCCTTCTCTTCAGCAGGAAGCTTGCCTAAGACTGAGCTAAAACTGGCGATCTTTGAACCTTCACCAACAACGGAAGCCTTAATCGACTTGAGCGAAGCTAAATCAGTGGTTGCTTGGATGAGTTTTAGGGCGTCAGAAACAGCAGCATCGACAGATGCTTTAGAAATCTGGATTTTCTCTGACATTGGGTTCAAGTATATCCGCTAGGACTTCAGACAGAGCTCTAGCTAGTTGTGGCGTTCTGGGCGAACGCTGAGGAGTAAAGGCAAACACTGGCAGCAGTTGCAAGATTTAGTGACTCAGCAGCGCCGTAGATAGGAACAGCGACGGTCTTATCTGCAAGTGCTAGAACCTCAGGTTCGAAACCCCAAGCTTCATTGCCAAATAACCAAGCAGTTGGCTTTGCCAGCTCAGTAGAAAGGGCAGGGAGTTCAACTCCGCTTGCATCAGCAGCCAAAATCTGGATTCCGGCAGCTTTTAGAGCCTCAACGACGCTAGCGATTTCAACATCTACCACGAATGGAAGGTGGAACATCGAACCGGTAGTTGATCTGACCACCTTCGGATTATAGATATCTACGCTGCCAGAACTGAAAATAACTGCATCTGCGCCAGCGGCATCAGCTGCTCGCAATACAGTTCCAGCATTACCTGGATCTCTAATTTGAGACAACAGTGCAACAAGTTTTGGTTTGCTAGCAATAACGTCATCCAAAGTGACATCGAACTGGTGACAGACAGCGACCACTCCTTGAGGAGTATTGGTATCGCTAAGTGCTGCCAAAACTGATTCACTTACCAACTGAACATCTACCCGAGCGTTTTTAGCCTTGGTAAAGAGTTCTGGATGCCGTGCCAGTGCTTCCTCGGTGGCAAAAGCCTCAAGGATAAGTTTTGGTCTATCTAGCGCTTCGCGAAATCCTTGTGGTCCCTCAAGCAGAAAGAGCCCGGTTTCAGACCGAGCATCTTTCTTTACAAGCTTGGCAACCCCACGAACCTTAGCGGCCTTGGGATCTTCTAGCACAGGTTTTAGTAAACCCTAGGTGCAGAAGTGTCCGCTGGCAATGCAGCTTTAGCAGTTGCAACCAATGATGCGAAAGCCTTAGGTTCGTTTACTGCCAAGTCAGCCAAGATACGACGGTCAACTGCAACACCGGCAAGGTTTAGACCTTGGATGAGGCGGTTGTATGTCAGACCATTTGCACGTGAAGCAGCGTTAATACGCTGAATCCACAGGCGACGGAAGTTACCCTTCTTGTCGCGACGGTCGTTGTATGCGTAGACCAGGGAGTGCAGAACCTGCTGCTTAGCCATGCGGTATAGACGTGAACGCTGTCCACGGTAACCCTTTGCACGCTCAAGCGCGGTACGACGCTTCTTCAAAGCGTTAATTGCGTTTTTTACTCTTGCCATTAGTTTCTCCTAATAAAAATTGATGTTAAAGCTTGGACTAGTGGCCGAGCTGCTTCTTGATGGTCTTGAAATCTGCTTTGCTAACAAGCTGGTCTTGGTTTAGACGGCGGGTGCGACGGCTCGACTTGTGCTCAAGGTTGTGGCGCATGTTGATCTGTTGCTTCATCAACTTGCCGCTACCTGTGAAGCGGAAACGCTTCTTAGCGCCAGAGTGGGTCTTCTGCTTTGGCATAACTATTCTCCTGTTTATCTACTCTGCGGTTTCAGCCGCAGAATCCTTT
>Ga0114962_10003721_pt1 | contig 12269 bp, 23 predicted proteins | sample C_130820_MF_Meta_FD_87017 | JGI IMG/M metagenome (GOLD analysis project Ga0114962, IMG submission 87017) | Freshwater microbial communities from Lake Croche, Canada to study carbon cycling - C_130820_MF_MetaG | ecosystem: Environmental > Aquatic > Freshwater > Lake | place: Lake Croche, Canada... | reverse complement strand
GGGTAGTTTCCGTATCATTGAGTTGGCTCGCAAGTCAGGGCTTAGTGACCCGTACGCACTACGCAACCATCTTGTCGAAGCAAACCCAGGTGGTGAGTGGAGCCTGCTTATAGTAACAAAGAAGGCACTCTACGAAATAGATGATGATTTCTCGGTGATTAAGTTTAAGGAGAACTATGCGTCTATCGGTGCTAGTAATAGCGTTGCTACTGGTGCGATTGCTGTACTCGCTGAGCAAAAGGCAGTGAGTGACGTTGCGGTTCGTGTAGCGTTGAAGATAACGGTTAGACATAGCAACATGGCGATGCCACCGTTTAACGTGATAAAGGTATAGGTAACGATGAGAAAATGGGTATGCCCCAAGTGTCTATTGCTGATTGAAGCAAGAGCAGAGGAAGTATTGCATCGTTGTCCTAGTAACAAGAATAAATACACTCAGTTTGATGAGAGGGAAAACAAACATGAATCAGGAACAAATAGAGATTAACTATTTAAGGGACAGGAACGAGAAACTGACCCTAAGAGTTGAAGAATACATGGACATGGCTCAAGCCTTTCAGGTGAAGGCCATAGCACTGGAGATGGAACTATCCAAACTCCGTCACCCTAGTGGTGGGGGGCAGTTTGATTAGGCCCGTGATTGTAATGGGGACAGTACTTGTGTCGTTGTCTTTGTTTCAATCACCAACTAGCATTGTCGCAAAAGCAGACGAGGTACCGATGGTGCATAACGGTATTAGAGAGTTTGACCCCATCACAGCGTTGCCACCAAGTGTGCAGTTGCAGTTTAAATGTATTGCTTACAGAGAGAGTAGAAACAAACTCGTTGATACCAATGTGGTATCGGGAGCGCAAGGAATGTATCAGTTCATGCCTGAGATATGGGCGTACGCACGTGCTAACATTCAGGGCTTACCTGCTACACCTAATGAGGCAACACAGATACAACAGAACGCAGTAGCGTATTTTTATTGGACAAGAAATCATGGGTTGTACCCAGAATGGACGGATGGTTGCTAATGAACTTTGATGAGTGGATTGACTTCGGGATTAAGAATGGTTTTTGCAGTGAGCAATACTGCGAACGTCATGGTCGAACACCTATGACAGAATTAGAGGAACGTTTAGAGGACATTGATGCTGACCTGTGCGTGCACGTTGTACGTCTTGGCAGTGAGAAGTGGTGGGATGCTGATGCTGATGCTTACATGATTGCTCAGTTGCCGGTGTCACGATGAACCCATCCTTCAATGTAATCTTGCAAGAAGTGCAGGAGATGCACGATAAGAAGTCACGGGACTATGGGCGACCAGAGAACCCGTACTACAACATACGACAGAGCATGGCCTTTGGTATTCCATCATGGGTGGGTGCTGTGCTCAGAGCCAACGACAAGATGGGTCGTCTACAACTTGCGGCTCAAGGTTCGACACTTGCGAACGAGGGTATCGAGGACTCGTTGCTTGACATGATTACATACCTCACCATTGCATTGGATGAGTTCAGGAATGGCAACTGATTTTAAGAGGGTAGTATCTATCCTGGTCAGCGATGGTTTAGTAACTGTCGCACAGGTGAACGATGCGATTAAACGTGACCGACAATGGCGTAAGCCAATGCGTTCAGGTGCAACATGGGAGTCAGCAAAACGTTTGTCAGGTGAACTGAACGAACGCATAGAACGCAACGGGCTGAAGCCATTTAACAATGACGTGGGTGCAGTGAGTTACATCGAATTGCTTATCCGTGTTGATGGTCACACCGAAGATGAAATACGAAACGTAATTAAGTGGGCAATGGATGACTCGTTTTGGTACAGGGTGATACTTAGCCCTGAGAAACTACGCCAGAAGTTTGACACATTGAAAGCGCAGACACACGAACGCAGTGAACCGAAGGTTGTGTACGACCCTGAGAGAGTGCGTGAGAGTATGCGTAAGTATGATGCACGATACGAACAGCGCAGGGCAGAGTCAGTTCCAATGCCTGCTAATTTTAAAGACATACTAAAGAGAGGTAAGTAATGGATTGGATTGATGAAGCAAAGTGCAGGGGTATGGATGTAAATAAGTTCCACCCAGGCAAGGGCGTGGACTCACAAAAGATTAAGAACGAGATACTAGAGATTTGTAATGTGTGCCCCGTGATTAATGAGTGCTTAGAAGATGCACTTGGTGACTACTTACAGATTGGTTATCGTGGCGGTAAGAGTGCAAAGGAACGCAGGCAGATTGCCTCACGGCGTTCGAGAGAAGGCAACGTGTCTTGGAAAGTTAGGGATGTAGCATGACCACACCACAGAAGGACAATGTTTTTGGTCGAATCAGTGAATCAATGACAAAGGAAGAACTCTTGAAGGAACTTACAAAAATACAAGAAGAAATGGGTATGTATGACGACACCACAGAAGGCTAAGGGTTCACAGTGGGAGCGAGATGTTGCTCGTTACTTCAATGACAGAGGGCGTGTCACTATCGAACGCAGGTATGGAGCAGGCAACACTATTGACAAGGGTGACCTTAACGGGCTACCTGGCATAGTCTTTGAGTGCAAGAACGTAGGAAAGATAACGCTTGCGTCTATTGTTGATGAAGCACTACACGAACAAGCCAATGCCCGTGCTGACTTCGGCGTATCAATAATCAAACGGCGTAACCGAGGGGCTAAGGAAGCGTACGTAGTCATGACTCTGGAGCAGTGGATAACGTTGCTAGATGAGACTGAACGGTGATACAATTACCATCTACAAACAAAGAGAAAGTAGATGAGAATGGATACCGTGCTACAAGGCAGACTTACAGCAGACCCCGAACTAACCTTTACTAACAAGGGAATGGCACTTGCTAAGTTCACCGTTGCAGTTAATCGCAAGAAGGGTGACGAAGATTACGCATCATTCTTTGACTGCACTATCTGGAACGAATCAGCAAAGAACCTATGCGCCTCACTCAAGAAGGGTGACCTAGTTGTAGTTTTAGGTAACCTATCCCAAGAACGTTGGGAAAAAGATGGAACTAAGTTCACTAAGATTGTTGTCAATGCTACGAAGGTAGCAGCAGACCTCACCTTTAAGACCGCAACATTGTCAGAGCCAGAGTCTACGGGAAAGACGGTTGAAGCCGACTTTTAGTGACAGACTGGTCGCTGGCTAAATGTATCGGTAAGACAAGAACATTCTTTGATGACCGTACATCACGAGTCCAACGTGCCAAACTAATCTGTACCAGTTGTCCACTCAAGTCTGATTGCTTGCAGTGGGCGCTGGAACACAGAGAGGCGTGGGGTGTGTGGGCTGGACTTGACTACCATGAACTTAGAATCGTGGCAGTTTCACTTGGCTATGAGCCACCCAACAGAAAAGAAATTGAACACGGTACTGAACGTGCGTGGGCGTGGCACAGGCGACAGAAGATGAAAGACCCTACCCACGAAACGTGCCAGCCTTGCATTGACGCTTACAACTCTGCAACTCGTGTCCGTGTCGCTCGCTATCGCAAGCGTAAAGAAGTGACTGGTAGTGGGGAGTCACAGTCAGGGAAATAACTTGACTCATTACGAGGGCGAGTTAGACCTCACCCACTTCCCAGCCAAGAGAATTGTAACACACAAGCAGAAAGACCGCCACCTTATCGGTGACGGCCTGACTGCTTAATCTTGATTGTGTTTAGTAATCCCAGCCCTGCTCGAAGAACCGCTTGTGTTCCTTGTACCACGTTTCTTCACAGTCGGGGCACATGTCTGGCCCCTTTGGATTTACTTCCCAGCCACAGAATCGACATGTCTTAATAAGTGTTTCGGTACTCATTTACTTCTCCCTTTTCTCTGTTAGTGACTAGCCCCAATGCCAGTCGTTGTTTAATACACTTTCAATGTTTGCTTTCATGATGTGACAGTCTGCACGTAGTTCGCTGTACACCCTCTCATCATTCATCTGCTCAATCGCCACAAGAAGTGACGCCTTAAGCATGATTAAAGTTCCAAGCGTTGCGTAACTCATCTTGGTATCTGTACTCATTATTCCACCTCGTAACTTTCACAAATCAAAGCGACTGCATCGCTCAACTCATTACGCAGTTCGTCTAAGTCGTCCACTGTTAGATGGCTAACCATAGCCTCGGTCAGTTCAGCAAACCAAACGACCTCGGTGTTATCTGCTCCAAATAATACTTCTTCCATTAGTTTCCTTCCGTGCATAGGTGATAAATTATTCCTTTACCGTCATAGCGGTCATCTGGAACTGTGTCTGCGTTCATGATGAACTCGTACTTGTCTGTGATTCTGCAACTGCAACCAACTGCGTGTACGTTCATCTGAAAACTAGACTTCTTTTCGTAAATTGCTAACTCTGTTTGACTCATGAAAACACCGCTATCACTTCTGGCTCTGCTTCTTCCAATGAATAGTCTGGCAAGGCAAGCCAAGCCTGATGCAACGCTTCTTGTTCATTTTCTGCCATTACCTGAATGTCCAGTGTGTAGCGTACGGTCATCCATTTAGTGCCGTCGGTGTCTGTTCCTACTTTGCTCATGACAACACCGCCACACGCTCAGCACTCACCCACACTTCACCAGCACCAGCAACGGGCTTTACGCTGTAACGTAGGTTACCGTAAGCCTTCTTAGCGTCAGTGATAGTGACGTGAACGATTAAACCGTCAGTCTGAGACAGCGCCCCAGTCTTTCCGATTATCTCTTTTATTTCTTGGTAGTTCATTAATTCCCTTTCGTTAGTTGTACTGCACAATTTGACTTTAAACCACTACCTACCCAAACATCGTGCCTTGCTTCTTCTGGCATCCTTGGAGAAAAAAACACCGTGCCACAAGTGACACACGTGTATTCTGTGCGTTGCATTGTTACACTGTCGCAGAAATCCTGCTCCCAAGCCCAGTCAAAGGCATCTTCACTTTCCTTAAATGTCTTTAACTCTTTGCCGTCAGGCATACACACTGCATACTTAATGGCGTCATCGTCACCAAGTTTTTTTACTTTTAGATGTACTTTGTCCATCATTTCCCTTTCTAACTCTTGGCCATTTTGGCCTTAGATAGCCTTGCGGGGGAGATTGCAAGACTACCTAAGCCCACTAGGGCTTTAATAACCTGAGCGCTTAAAAATGGCATCACTCACTATCCAGCATACACCGCCAACGATGAGCCCTGAAAGCAATGCTAGAGCGTCAGCGTTCCCGTAATCGTGGTTATACCAGCCCCAGTCATCGTGGGCATGCACCCATGACCACACACAACACCCGATAGCAACGCTCAAAACCCTGTTGAATGTCTTCAGGTGTCTCACGCCGTCACCGCCTCTTCCATCGTGTCGCCAATGTCAAACAAAGTTCTCGAAGATTGGAGCAACTGCTCATACACTTCACGCTTCGTTGCTCTGCCTGCGGTGTCACTGCTAAACCCCGGCAGGTTGTGTAACCAGTTACCATCTACCCTGCGACATACCATGTAGGCCATCCCGTAAGGTTGTGCGATTACTGCGCCTGCGACATCATCATCACCCAAGCCTGCGAAACGACACGCCGAGACGTAACGCTTCAGGGCTTGCTGTAATTTTTCGTCCGTAATTCTTTCCATTGTTTCCCTTACTCTCTAACTTAGACACTCGCTAAGTCTTACACCTGACAGTAACACAAACTACTAGCACTGTCAAGCCTAAGCCCTAGCGGGCTCTGCTACTCTGTTTCGTATGCTTTCTCTATTAAACCTACTTGAATGTCTAGGTATGTCCTGAAAACTTCCATGAGTTGAGATGCTACTTTCTCAGGGCTTGCATCTGAAGAAGTTAGGTACAAACCTACACCATTTACTATAATTTCTCCCCTGTATGGACGCTCTAGGGTTTCGTCATACTTGAAGATACGGGCACTAACTGTCGTTAGTTCTTCGGTGCCATTCTCCCTAAGCAAATTCCTAAATTCTGTTGTTGCTTTCATAATTTCCCTTTTCTCTCTTTAGCCTGTCTCATCAGTACGGGGAGGCAATCCCCCGCAGAGCCCCTACGGGCTTTCGACTAGTTCTGCTCAATTCCTAAAGAGACATAAAGAGCCCATGTTACGGTTTCCAAGTCCCAACGTAAGTTGTCCAATCCGGCATCATCTCCGGCGGTGATGTTCATCTCAATCAATCGAAGGATAGAGCGCATTTCTTGGATGTTCTTTCTAGAAACTGTCTTCTTGATTTTGTCAGTCTTTGCCATGTTGTCCCTTTCAACTCTCAGGCGTTTACCTGATAACAACACATTAGCAAGCATCCTTACCCTTGTCAAGCATAGTGACACTCTACAGGCCTAGTGTTTATTGGTGTTTCAAATTGTTACATAATTGTAACATTGTTGTGAATGTGTGCACAAGCGAGGGGCAGTAGTTCAGGGCTTGGCAGTCAGGCAGTGAGAGTGCTAATCAGTGAGAGAGTGCCGAGGGTATGGGGGGTATGCCACATCTCAAGCCTCCCCTGCATGTAACAAAGGCGAACACTTGTACGACTAACAGACGTTCGCTTTGACCGGCTGTGTGCCGAGGGGGGTCATAGAAAGTGTTAGGAAAGCCCAACAACGGTAAACTGTCATTCTCATCAGGGTTTTAACCTACAACCAGTTCAAAAACGCCAGAGATTATTACATCCTAAAAAAGATAAAAACGGTAACTACACCCACTGTCATTTTCTTTTCACAACACCTGTTAAAACCACTATCTTTTAATGTCTCACTTGGTTACAAGTTGCCCCGCATCACCACCACAAAAAAAGCAGAGAAATGCTCTATAATATTCGTGGGACATCCATCCCGTCTTGAACACGAGGCGTGTCTGTGGCAGAGTTCTCTTGCCTTGACTGTTTACCTAAGAGCATAATGTGCTGCCTCTTACGTACGTGTTCGACCCAATCCTGCTCTAACCAGGTAACTACCGCTGACGTTTTATGCTTCCCAGCATTAAACAAGTCTCTTACTCGGCGGGGACTTCCACCCACGAACGCTCTCATCGGCGCTGTTATAAGAGTAGCACGTACAGACCTCTGTGTGACGTAACTTGTATGTGAATGTTTTCACGAGCCAGGTGCTTGACAGGTGTATACGAGGTGTGTATAGTTCTGAGTGGGCACTGTCCCATTAGTAACTTCCGACACTAAAAGGTAAAAGGTCCGGCACCGTAGGGATATGGGGTCGGGCTTTTTGCTTTGATACGATATGTGCTATCATAGAAACATGTGTTCTACTTGCGGCTGTGGCAAGCCTAAAGATAAGCATGGTGAAAAGACCATTGCTGCTGCCAATAAAAAATACGCTTTAAAGCCAAAGGCTAAGGCTCGTAAAAAGAAGTAATGAAAATTCGGCGAAAGTCAGTCAAGACAGCGGACCCCGCTTCTTGGCTTTTTGACCCCAAGTACAGACGTAAGGTACGCCGCAAACGCCGTGGTATCAAACTGACGGTTAACGGCCAGCCCTACGAAGCATGGTACGAAGACCAGTCGTAGAGCAGGCTTTGCACCTTGGTGCGAAATTTTAAATTTTTTTTGGGTCTAACGTTTCAATGCGTTACATAGTGCTACACTTAAACTATGAAGAAAATATATGCACCCCACATCACCTCAATCCTTGCAGGAGCAGGTGCTGTGCTATCATTAGTACACCCAGGCTTTACAATTCCGTCAGGAGTTCAGGGCCTTATTGCATCAATTTGCGTTTTGTCTGCTACATCAGTACAGGCTTTGCACTTTGTTAAAAGGAATAACCTAGAGGGCAACATTATCTTGGCTCAACATTTGTCTAGTCAAGTAGCAGCCTCAGTTATGGGTGACACCACATCTGCTGACGCAACGCCAAAAGCCTAATGTCTCACGGGGAGGTTATTGAAAAGTCTCTTAAAGACTGGATAGATGAGAACCTTCCTAAATTCCTCAACCGTATAAACGAGGAAATGGATAGTGAATTGCCGTGGGAGATGCCCGTTGTAGAAGACTATGTTCTTGTAATTGCAGTTAAAGATTACAACGACGGTCTAGGCGGCATTTTTACTATTGGTGATTCAAACGTACCTGGATACAGAGTACGTGGTTTGATTGCTGACGCATTGAACTCATAAATGGCAGTAACACCAGTACAACGCAAGAAATATTTTGAAGCACGCACGGCGGGATTCTCTATTGCTGAAAGTGCTCGCAAGGCTAAATTTTCCGAAGCCACTGCTTATAGAGTTGAGAAGGCAGCACAGACCTTACGCTCTGATGAAGGCATTGACAGTTCTGCTAGCAACTATAGAGAACTAAAAACTGAAGCCAAACTTTCAGGGCCAATTGCTTATGAAAAACTAAGTGACGAAGCAAAACTTGCTTTAGAAGACTTTGGTTATTTTCGTGAACGTTATTTTGGTCGTGTGTCTACGCCATGGCAAGAAGAAGCAGGTATGGCACTTGTAGAACTTCTTGAATCAGAAAACAAAGAATACGTGGTTATGAACATGCCACCTGGTTCAGGTAAGACAACATTGCTACACGACATTACGTGTTGGGTTATTTGCCGCAACCGTTCAACACGACTTTTGACCGGTAGTGCGACTATGTCACTAGCCAAGCGAAACCTAATGCGTGTGCGTCGTTCATTAGAACGTGTTATCCCAGAAATGGCTGATGACCAACTTAAAGCACGAGGGCAAGCCCTTGATGCTATTACAACTATGGCTCACGACTTTGGGCGCTTTAAACCATTAGAAAAAGAACTATGGACTAACGAAGCCTTTATTGTTATGCAGCCTGACGAGATGGGTGCTATTTCAGAAAAGGAGCCAACACTAAGTGCCTACGGTATGGATAGTGGTTTCATTGGAGGACGTTTCGATGGTTGTTTCTGGGACGACCTTGTGGACCCTCGCAAAGTTCGTTCTGCAGAACAACGAGAAGCAATGGAAGATTGGTACCAAGACGTTGCAGAAACTCGACTTGAGCCTGCAGGTATGCTTGCTCTTATTGGTCAGCGCCTGGCTCCTGACGACCTTTATCGCTTTGCTTTAGACATGGTGCAGCCTTTAGACGACGAGGAAGAACAAGCACTAGATGAACTTGTTGAAGAAGAAATTGCAGCAATTCGTCGTGACAAAAAATACAAGCATCTAAAATACAGAGCACATTATGAAGATAAATGCAGTGCAGAAAATCACAAACGAGGTTCGGATGCTTACCCCATCGGTTGTTTGTTGGACCCTCGCCGTCTCCCGTGGCGAGAAATTTCTAACCTTATGTCGAACCGTGGAGAACGATTTGCAGTTGTATATCAACAAGAAGACCTGGCCTTAGACGAAGTATTAGTTAGAAACGAATGGGTCTACGGGCATGGAGATAGCCCAGGGTGCATAGACAAAGAACGAGATAGGTGGGAAATACCCGCAGGGCTCAACCCCCGTGATTGCATTGTCATAGCCACAGCCGACCCTTCTCCAACAATGTATTGGTCTATCCAATGCTGGCTATATCACAAAGAATCTGAACAACGGTTTCTTTTAGACCTTATTAGGGCAAAAATGGAAGCGCCACAATTCCTGGAATATGATTACAATCAAGGGGAATTTACTGGAGTTATGGAGGAATGGCAACGTTTATCTATATCTTTAGGGTTTCCTATTCAGGTTTGGGTAGTGGAACAAAACGCAGCCCAGCGGTTTATGTTGCAGTATGACCATTTTAAAAGATGGCGACAATTACGTGGTGTGGAGATTATTCCACACAACACCACAAGTAACAAATCGGACTCTAATTATGGTGTTACGACAATTTCCCAACATTGGAAGTTTGGTCGTGTAAGATTGATGGGTAAGGGCGAAGGCAAAGTTCGTTCAATGAGACTCATTGATGAAGTGACCAGATACCCTCATGGACGTACCGATGACTGTGTTATGGCGGAATGGTTTTTTGAATGGAACCTTCCTAACATTTATGTACCGCCATCCGTGGCTGTCAAAGCATGGCGACCAACATGGGTGAAAAACACCCAACTAGCAAACTTGAGGTAATAGATGCCCGTTTCCTTCGATGACGATAAGGCTGCTGGCCAGATTGTTACCATGTACCAGGAACGTCGTTCCCAGCGTGGTGGCCAATTTCGCCGCATGCAGGAAATACGTGACCACTATAACGGTGATGTAATTGTTCCACTGCCTGAGTTAGACGAAGCAGAGAAGCCCGCAATCCCTAACCTTATTGCTCAAGGTATCGATGCCTTTGCGATGCGAGTAGCATCTGTTCTTCCTGATATTCAATACCCTTCACTTCGCCCTGGTATCCAGATTGCCGACAACCGTGCCCGTGACCGTCGTTTAGCCAACATTGGTTGGTGGGACATGAACCGCATGGGAACTAAAGTACGTCGTCGTGCCCGTCACCTTACTGCTTATGGTATGAGTGCGGTATCACTATCGCCAGTATCTCTCGACCCTAGCGACCAGCGTCAGATTCCCCACTGGCGTGTACGTAACCCATTGGCTACCTACCCATCGCCAATGATTGACCCAGACAACATGGAGCCACAGGATTGTATTTTTGCAGACCGTCGCCCACTTGGATGGATGAAGCAATGGTACCCACAGCAAACTTCTATCCTTTACAAGGGTGACAAAAACGACACAGACATGTTTGAGATTCTTGAGTATCTTGACGCTTACGAAACAGTATTAATTGCTGTAGGTGCTGAAAAACCAAAGACCCATGATTTCCGTGACGAAACAGGCAAGGGTATTGCTACTCACATTATTCTTGAACGCATCCCTAACCGTTCTGAAATCTGCCCTGTTGTAATTGCTGGACGCATTACGCTTGACCGCCTTCAAGGTCAGTTTGACCAAATGCTTGGTATGTACCAGCGTGAGGCAAAGTTGGACGCACTTAATACTATTGCAGTATTTCGCAACGTATTTCCAGACGAATGGGTTGTATCACCTGCTAATGCACCAACCTCACCACGTATTGTGCAAGAGGCTGACGGTAAGCAAGGTATTCGAGGAATCTTGGACAAAGGACAAATTCAGATTGTTCACCCACAGCAAACACAAGACGCACAGATGGCACTTGACCGCCTAGAGCGTTCACAGCGTCTTACTGGTGGAATCCCTGCTGAGTTTGGTGGAGAGTCTGGTTCTAACATTCGTACCGCCCGTCGTGGTGCTTCAGTACTTTCTAGTGCTGTAGACATGCCGCTTCAGGAATACCAGGAAATTTTCTCTCAGTCAATGGAACTTGAAAATATTCGTGCTGTACGTATTATGAAAGCATATTATGGTTCTAAACCATCTATGTTCTTTATGGGTGGCGATGGCAAGGTGGTCAGTGAAGATTACAAGCCAAACGAAACATTCGACACACATTTTGGATACGTGAAATATCCAATGCCAGGCTCAGACATTAACGCTATGATTGTTTCAATTGGTCAACGTGTTGGTATGGGTATTATGTCGAACGAAACTGCTCGCATTATGGACCCTGCTATTGAAGATGCTACATTAGAAGCAGACCGTGTTGAGATTGAAGGATTGCGTAAAGCACTCCTAACAGGTCTTGAACAACAGGCTTCACAAGGGTCACTTGACCCAAGTATTATTGCTCGCATTGCTAAAATGAAAGCACAGCGTCACACAACACTTGAAGATGCTGTTGCAACAATTCACCAAGAAATGCAAGAAGAACAAGCACAAAAGGCTCAATCAATGCAGCAACCACAGCCAGAAGGACCATCGGCAGAAATGCAACCAGGTATGGGCGTAAGTCCAGATAACCCAGTTCAAGGTGGAGCACCACAGGGCGCTGGGGGACAACCAAACCTAAGACCTCTTAGCCTCATTACATGGAGGCGGCGGAGCACCAGGCGGAATGGCACCAGCAGCAGCACCAACACCAGCAGGAGTGTAGTAAATGCCACGTAAAGGTAGAGGTGGAGAACGCCAAGGAACACCAGGCACAGCATACGGAAATCGTTCAGATTTAAATATGCCAATTAGTACAGTCCCAGGACAAGACTACGGTAAAGCATCTGCACAACAAGCGGCACAAAGCGCCGTACCTATGGGTCAATCACCAGTATCCAATTTACAACAAGCACCTGCAATGCCCACCCCGCAAGCAGCACCACTTCCACAGCCAGGTAGCATGCCTTGGCTTCACCCAACTAATCGTCCTAATGAGCCAGTAACTGCAGGGCTTCCATTTGGACCAGGTGCTTCAGCGCCGGAACCATCACGAGATGTAATTAGTAGTGCATTATCGTCAACTGCACGCACCG
>Ga0114962_10003719_pt1 | contig 12273 bp, 10 predicted proteins | sample C_130820_MF_Meta_FD_87017 | JGI IMG/M metagenome (GOLD analysis project Ga0114962, IMG submission 87017) | Freshwater microbial communities from Lake Croche, Canada to study carbon cycling - C_130820_MF_MetaG | ecosystem: Environmental > Aquatic > Freshwater > Lake | place: Lake Croche, Canada... | reverse complement strand
TTTTTCAGTTGGATTGGATTGGTATGGTTTTTTTAGGAAATGGTTATTTGTGGTTTCAGTGTATTGATATAATTTAAGTAATCACGTATTTAAATATATGAATTACTGTTTTATTTAATTTTGATTAAAGAATTTTCAAAGAACATCAGCCTTATTGCCGATTGTTTAGCTAAAGTAATACCTGTCTTTTTAATATTCAAGTGTTTTTCCATATTATTTGTCGATTGATTAAAGATTCAGTAGTAATACCCAAACGACTTTGTAAATATGCGTAGATACTACATTAGATAATGCGAAAATCTACGTATAATCACTATTTCTGGTTTTTATAAATAGACCAGCATAATTTTGATTAAAAAAAAGAGAGGTGTTATGCCTCTCTTTTTTCCAAATTGAATAATAATGATTTGAATTATAAATTTAGATTTTACAAATACTTTGATTTAAAAGCTTTTTAGATTTCACTTAATCCAATTCTCCAGATTTCATTTTGCCTATTGATTTTTGATTTGAGATGAGTTTTCCTTTTAAAATCATCTTTATTACAGTAACATTAGCGTCTGGCATTACAGTTGGAACAAAAATTTCAATTCCATTTATTGATTGATTTGTTTTGCAAGGTTTTCCATCTGCTAGAAGTGTAGCTCTAATTACTTTGTTTTTGATGTTTGGAACAATAAGTTTGCCATCAGTTGGCCAATTGAAAACACTCAAATACAAAATTGTTTCACGTTTGGTTTGTTTTTGTGTGCATCTACCCCAGTCTAATATTGGTAAAGGGCTTTTTTGAGTTGAATAAATTGCATCACCATTTACTTTCATCCATTCACCTATAGTTTTCAAAGATTGAATACTAGGTTCAGGAAAATTACCATCTGGTTTAGGACCTACATTCAATAAATAATTTCCTCCTTTAGAAGCTATATCACATAAATTTTGAATTAAGATTTTTGAAGATTTCCATTTGTTATCTGATGTTCTAAATCCCCATGTGCCATTCATTGTCATACATGTTTCCCAATCGTTATTATCCACTTCATCAGCACCTGGAATTTTTTGTTCAGGAGTTCTTGTGTCGCCAGGGAAGTTTGGTCTTTTTAGTCTATCGTTTGTGATGATATTGGGTTGAAGTTTGAGCTGATCTTGTAGCTTTATGGCTGTTGCATCAGTCATATTTGTTGGCGTATCCCACCATAAAACAGCAATTTCACCATAATTTGTTAGCAGTTCTTTTACTTGCGGAACTGCAACTTCATCAATATAATCATCAAAACTTCTGGTTTCCTGTGCTTTGTCCCAATGGCCCTTATGTGCTAGTGTATATGCATCAATAGCTGTAGAATCTGGATTCAACCAACCCTCAGAAGCTACTTTTCTTGCTGCAGAACCACCAGGATTGTTCCAATCTTGGGCTTGTGAATAATAGAAACCCAATTTTATACCATATTTTTTGCAAGCTTCTGAAAGGGGAAGCAATATATCTTTACCATAAGGTGTAGCATCTACTATATTCCACTTACTTGCAGTAGTTTTGAACATTGCAAAACCATCATGATGCTTTGCAGTAATAATGATGTATTTCATCCCAGCATCTTTTGCCATTTTAACCCATTCTTCTGCATTAAACTGATTTGGATTAAATTGTTTTGCCATTTCTTGGTATTCAGATACAGGTATTTTTGATCTATTCATTATCCATTCTGCACCCCCTTTTAATTGTTCGTGTCCTTTATAAACACCAGCCCATTGAGCATATACACCCCAATGGATAAACATTCCAAATTTTGCTTCACGCCACCATTGCATCCGTTCATCTTTACTAAGTTGCTGTGCAACAGTTGTTTGTATAATCAAAAAGAAGCAAAGTAGAGTGAAAAGTGTTTTTTTCATCTTTAAATAAAATTTTACGGTCAATACAATATTTTCTATCGTATTGACCGTATACCAAAGTAAATAATCTCTTAGAAATATTTTTTAATAAAATACCATTAACAATTAACCATTAACAATTGCTATTTATTCTTCAGCTGCCAAAACGCCTTTAAAATAGCCAACAGATTCTGCCATTCCTGGTAATGGATCTGTCATATCTTTTTCAAATTCAATGCTACAAACGCCTTTGAAATTTATCTTTCTTAAAGATTCTACAACTTCAGGGAAATCGATAACACCTCTGCCTATTTCAATTGCTTTGCCATCTTTAGCTGCAACGCTTACATCTTTTATATGCAAATCAAACAATCTAGTTTTAAAATCTCTAATCGCTTTTTCTGGAATAGAACCCGCTCGCATTGAATGGCCAATATCAATGCACATCCCCATGCCAGCATCTAAATTTTTAATCCTATCATAAACATCTTTTGGAGCAGGATATAATGCATCTTCTGGACCATGGTTGTGTATGGCCAACTTAATTCCATATTTTTTTACTTGCTCCTCAGCATAAGTAATTAAATCGTAATTAGGTACGCCAACAATCATATTTACACCCGTTTTTTGGGCATAAGCAAATGCAGTATCCACTGCTTCTTTTGATTTCATATATATAACCCCAAGTGCATACACATTGATTCCCGCATTTTTACAAGCATTCATCACCTTATCAATTTGTTCTTGTGTGCTATATTGTGGCAAATGAAAATCTTTTAATGACAATTGGTTAACACCAATTCTTTTCATCATTGATAAAGATTGTTCTAGATTGAATTTTACAAATGAATAACCAGCTATTCCTACTTGTATTTCAGAAGCAGGAGCTAATTGATCATTAAAATTGTTGATTGCTGCATTTCCTTTAGCAGGTAGTACAATTGCACCGGTTAAACCAAGGGCTGTTTGTTGAATAAAATTTCTACGTGATGACATAAACGTTGATATTAAGGTTTTCTAAAATTAAAGATTACAAATCTATTTTTTGTATTTAAATAGATTAAAGATTGGGCTTATCTAAATAATTTTAATTTGATGTTTATCTAAAAGTCCTAATACTCCTGGTAGAGAAAATTTAGCTTTTTTTAAGTTGTTTATTTCAGGGTCAATAGAATAATTATAAGCGGAACTAAAATCAGCTTTTTCTAAATTGGTTTGATTAAACAAAGATTTTGATAAGTTACAATTTTTAAACACAGCACTGTTTAAATCTGTAGAAGTGAAATCAACATCTACCAAACTAGAATTTTCAAAATTTATATTTTTTATTTTCATTAAATTAAAAGATGAAAAATCTATAATACATGTTTTAAATTCAACTTCAAATAAAAAAGGGTGACAATCTTCAAAATGCAATCCCATTAATTTGCTGTTAGAAAATAAGCAAGATCTAAAGGCTGTTTGATTTAATTTTGTATTGCTTAAATTGGTTTCTAAAAATGTGCAGGATATAAAAATGAAATTGGAAAGGTCTGCATTCGATAAATCACAGTTATTGAATACACAATTTTCATATTCTCCAAAAGGAAAAGGTGATTCATTAAATATTATGTTTTCAAATTGTTGATTGTCAAAAAGAATATCGGAACTCATAGAATAAATGAATTTTTAATTCATAAAAAATTGAATAAATATAGGGTAGATTGAGGCATAAATTTCAAAATTCATACTACAATAGTATTAAAATAAAAAATATGTATCACAAATTGATTTTTTTGAAATTTAGATTTTATAAAAATTGGTTGTAAAACGTTTACTTTATAGATATTTGCTATATTTGAAGCCCTTCAAACAAAAGACGCAATGCCTGATTTAGAAAACCGACAGTATTTAGAGTTTGAAAAACCGATCAAAGAGCTTGGTGATCAAATTATTCAACTAAAAGCTGCAGCAGCTAAAAACAAGATAGATTTAGATGAACCAATTCGCCATTTGGATGAAAAAATCCTTGAAAAGCGAAAAGAAATTACTGAATCATTAACCAATTGGCAGAAAGTTCAATTGAGTCGTCACCCAGATAGACCATATACTTTAGCTTATATTAAGCGCATGTGTACCAATTTTACAGAGTTACATGGTGATAGAAATTTTAAAGACGACAAAGCAATTGTAGGTGGTTTCGCATCTTTGAATGGGGAAACAGTAATGATTATTGGTCATCAAAAAGGCATCAATACTAAAATGAGGCAATTGCGAAATTTTGGTATGGCAAATCCTGAAGGCTATAGAAAAGCTTTGAGGTTGATGAAACTTGCCGAAAAGTTCAATAAACCAATTATAACTTTAGTGGATACTCCCGGAGCTTTTCCAGGAATTGAAGCAGAGGAGCGAGGTCAAGGTGAAGCAATTGCAAGGAATATTTTTGAGATGCTGAGGATGAAAGTTCCTGTAATATGTGTAGTTATTGGAGAAGGAGCAAGTGGTGGGGCATTAGGAATTGGAGTTGGAGATCGAGTTTTAATGATGGAAAACACTTGGTACACTGTTATTTCACCAGAAAGCTGCAGTTCAATTCTTTGGAGAAGTTGGGATATGAAAGAAAAAGCTGCTGATGAACTTAAATTAACAGCCGAACACATGATTAAGTTTGGACTTGTAGACGGTATAGTTCCAGAGCCTTTGGGTGGAACACATTGGGATTATGATGAAGCTGCTGAAAAATTAAAAGCATATATCCTTCCTGTTTTACAAGAACTAAAACAACTTTCTCCAGAAGAAAGAATAGAACAACGAGTAGCTAAGTTTTCAAAAATGGGTTTCTGGGAAGAAGCCTAAACAAATAAATTTAAGTAGATGTCAGCTGCAACTTTTTTAGGAACCGGAGTAGCTATTGTTACCCCTTTTTTGCAAAATGGTGAAATTGATTGGGATGGATTGAATAAACTCATTCATCACCTTTCTGATGGAAAAGTAGATTATTTAGTGGTTTTGGGAACTACAGGAGAAAATGTTGCACTCTCAAAATTTGAAAAACAACAAGTATTTAGCTTTGTTGCACAAAATAATTACGCAAATCTACCACTGGTTGCAGGAATTGGCGGAAATTATACAAATGATGTGTTAGAATCACTTTCATCTACAGATTTAACTGGTTACCACGCAATCTTGTCTGTTAGTCCTTATTACAACAAACCAAATCAAGAGGGTATTTTTCAACATTATTCATTAATAGCTGAGAAAAGTCCTTTGCCGGTAATTTTATACAATGTTCCAGGAAGAACAGGTATGAACATGTCTGCAAAAACAACCATTCGGTTGGCAAATAAATACAAAAATATTATTGGAATAAAAGAAGCTTCTGGGAATATGGAGCAAATGATGCAAATTATTAAAGATAAACCTAAAGGTTTTGAATTGATAATTGGGGATGATGGATTGGCTTTGCCACTTATAGCTGCTGGTGCAATTGGTGTAATTTCAGTTGTTGGAAATGCATTCCCACGTGATTTTTCAGCAATGGTTAAGTTTTGTCTTCAAGGCGATTTTATTTCAGCGAGACCATTACACAATGCTTTTTTGGATATTATTCCTACATTATTTTTAGAAGGAAACCCAAGTGGGGTTAAAGCTTATCTTTCTGAAATGAGTATTTGTGGCAATTTTTTTAGATTACCTGTGTGTAAAGTTAGTGAAGAACTTCACTTTAACATTAAATATTTAATTGAAAAATTAAAGCTATCTTAATGGTTTTGGTCTAAGATTTTTCACTAAAATTGATTAGCGAATAAAAAATGAAGTACCCTCTATGGCAAGTTCCGTTTGAGGAAATATAGATTTTGTTTCTTCTAAAAATTGCTCTAATTGAGCATATTTGCTACTGAAATGTCCTATCAATAATCTTTTTGCATTTGCCTTTTGTGCAAATCTTGCTGCTTGATGGGTTGTTGAATGAAAACGAAGGGTTGCTTTTACATCATCAACAGACAAATAAGTTGTTTCATGATAAAGTAAATCTGCATCTTTAACAAAAGGTAAAAATGATTCTTCATATTTTGTATCAGCACAATATGCATAAGATCTAGCTGGTGTTGGAGAAATTGTTACCCATTCATTTTTAACTACATCACCATTGGGATGAATAAAATCCTTTCCCAATTTGAGATCCCCATAAAAAGAAGATGGGATATTTAGCTCAATACATTTTTCATTGTTAACTCGTCGCGGTTTTTCTTTTTCTTTAAACATAAATCCCCAACAAGCAATTCTGTGATGAACGGGGAAACATGTTACCGTAATTTTCTTTTCATCAAGAATTAATCCTTCTGTGGGAAGTGGGTGAAAATGCAATTTATAGCTTAATGTGTTATCCGCAGCGTCAAAAATTTGTTGTAAAATTGATTCTAATTGTTTTGGAGCGTATAAATGAAGATCGTCTTCTCTACCAATTAATGAAAAACTATTCAATAAACCAGGCAATCCAAAATAATGATCTCCATGCAAATGCGAAATAAAAATATGATTGATTCTGCTTCGTCTTATTTTAAAGTGATTCATTTGGCTTTGTGCACCTTCCCCACAATCTACTAAAAATGCAACTTCATTCAATTCCACCACTTGAGCAGTAGGATGCCTGTTGTGCATGGGTAATGCAGAATTGTTGCCGAGTATGGTTACAGAAAACATATTATAAACAATTAAAAAACAGAAACATTAACGCATATAAATGTAATCTATTGTAATTTACTACCTACAATTTGGTTAGATGTCAAAATTTATGCCTAATCCCACATTTCCCTTTCTATTTCATCCATGTGTACAATTTCTACAGCTTCATTTTCTGTTGGTGTAAATTGAATCACATCTAAGATATCTTTATCTTTCAAATATGCTTTTACTTGAGGAGAAAAATTGCAGAAAACAAATGAATATCCGTTTTCAACACTTTTTAGTTGAGATTCTATCAGCGTTGTTAGCGTTTTTGATGAAATATGGGTAACTTTTCCCATATTTATAATGATATTCTTAATTGAAGTGTTCAGACAATTTGTAATTATTTGTGTGATTTCATCTGACAAATTAGCAGTTAAGTCGTTTTCTTCTATCCTAATGACATGAAATTTTTCTTTGGTATCAAGTTTGAATTGCATTCAGTATAATTTATCTATTAATAATGTTATTTTTGGCAATCTGTTAAATATCTTAATGGTTTCTTAAAACCTATTAATGATAAACAGAACTCAAATTTATTTGTTATTATTGTTATTGTATACATTCATATATTAAAATATCTCACATGGACAATAATTTTTCAGCCCAGGTTAAGGAAATTATTTCGTTTAGTAGGGAAGAAGCACTGAGACTGGGCAATGATTTTATAGGAACTGAACATTTATTGCTAGGATTGATTCGTGATGGTGAAAATACTGCTGTTAAAATCTTGAAAAGTTTGAATGTTGATCTTTATGAATTGCGTAAAGAAGTAGAATTGGCGGTTAAGGATAAAACTGGAAAAAATATCGCCAATATTAATAGTTTGCCACTCACTCGCCAAGCCGAAAAAGTAATAAGAGTAACTCTTTTAGAAGCAAAAGCATTAAAAAGTCCAACTGTAGAAACAGAACATTTAATGCTTTCCATTCTAAAAAATAAAGAAAATATTGCAACACAAATTCTAAATCAATTTGATGTTGATTATGATTTATTCAGAAATGATCTTGGCGTTATTAAAACAAACGATATAAAAAGTGAATTTTCAGAAGATCCTGAAGAAGATTTTGACGAGGAAAAGCGTAGTTTTCAGCAAAAAGCAAAGCAACAAGCTGGAAATGCCAAAAGTAAAACACCGGTATTAGATAATTTTGGTAGAGATATTACCCGTTTGGCAGAAATGGGAACATTAGATCCTATTGTAGGCAGAGAAAAAGAAATTGAGCGTGTTTCGCAAATTTTATCTCGACGCAAGAAGAATAATCCAATTATTATTGGTGAGCCAGGAGTTGGTAAAACTGCGATTGTTGAAGGTTTAGCTCTTCGCATTGTACAGCGTAAGGTTTCTAGGGTATTGTTTGATAAACGAGTTGTTTCTCTTGATTTGGCAGCATTAGTAGCAGGTACAAAATATCGCGGACAATTTGAGGAGCGTATGAAAGCCATTATGAATGAGCTTGAAAAAAACCGTGATGTAATTCTTTTTATCGATGAATTACATACTATTGTTGGTGCCGGTGGGGCAAGTGGATCACTAGACGCCTCAAATATTTTTAAACCTGCATTAGCTAGAGGCGAACTTCAATGTATTGGTGCTTCAACCCTTGACGAATACAGAATGTATATTGAAAAAGATGGTGCATTGGATCGACGTTTCCAAAAAGTTATCATTGATCCACCAAGTATTGATGAAACCATTCAAATACTTACCAACATCAAATCCAATTACGAAGACTACCATAATGTGTCTTATGCTCCAGATGCAATTGAAGCTTGTGTAAAACTTAGTGATCGGTATATTACAGATCGTTTGTTACCAGATAAAGCCATCGATGTTTTAGATGAAGTAGGAGCACGTGTTCACCTTAAAAACATTAATGTTCCACAAGATATTTTGGAATTAGAAAAGAAAATTGAAGACATTAAGCAAGAGAAAAATAAGGTTGTAAAAAGTCAACGTTTTGAAGAAGCCGCTTCATTACGTGATAATGAAAAGAAATTACAAGAAGAGTTAGAAAAAGCAAAAAACTTTTGGGAAGAAGATAGTAAGAATAAAAGATATCCTATCACCGAAGAAGATATTGCAGAAGTGGTTTGTATGATGACAGGGATTCCTGTAAAAAGAATGGTGCAAGCCGAAACTGAAAAGTTGCGGAATATGGCCATAGAAATGAAGGGAATGGTTGTTGGTCAAGATGATGCTATTAGCAAAGTGGTTAAGGCTATCCAACGCAATAGAGTAGGATTGAAAGATCCTAAAAAGCCAATTGGCACTTTTATTTTTCTTGGTCCAACTGGGGTAGGAAAAACAGAATTGGCTCGAACTTTAGCTAAGTATATGTTTGATTCGGAAGATGCTTTAGTCCGAATAGATATGAGTGAATACATGGAGAAGTTTACCGTTAGTAGATTAATTGGAGCTCCTCCAGGATATGTAGGTTATGAAGAAGGTGGTCAACTTACCGAAAAAGTAAGAAGGAAACCATATTCTGTAATCTTACTTGATGAAATCGAAAAAGCACATCCAGATATTTATAATATTTTGTTACAAGTGCTAGATGATGGTCAACTTACAGATGGCTTAGGACGTAAGGTAGATTTCAAAAATACTTTGATTATTATGACTTCAAATATTGGAGCCAGACAATTAAAAGATTTTGGAGAGGGTGTTGGTTTTGCTACGCAATCTCGTATGCAAAATTCAGAAGAAGCCAATAAAGCGGTCATAGAAAAGGCATTGAAACGTACTTTTTCACCAGAGTTTCTAAACAGAGTAGATGATGTTGTGATTTTCAATTCTTTAACCAAAGAAAACATCTTTGAAATTATAGATATTTTGATGAAAGGGGTTATGGCTAGGTTGAAAAACCTCGGATTTGAATTGGAATTAACCGCAGAAGCCAAAGATTTTATTGCTGAAAAGGGTTATGATCAACAATATGGTGCAAGACCTTTACATAGGGCAATTCAAAAATATCTTGAAGATCCATTGGCTGAAGAAATTTTAAACATGAATATCAAGCAGGGTGACGTAATGGTTGCAGATTTAGATAAAGAATCACAGAAATTGGTATTCACATTGAAAGAATTGCTCCCCGTGAATTCTTAAATATTATTTTTGGGAACAAGAATTATGCTTAAAATGTATTGATTTGTTAAATTATTACATTTTCATAATTCTTGTTTCCTTGATTCTTGATTCTTCATTCTTCATTCTTCATTCTTCATTCTAAATTCATAATTTGAAATATGGATTCTTCGCCTATAATCATAGCTATTGATGGCTTTTCGTCATGCGGTAAAAGCACAATGGCAAAGCAATTATCAAAGATATTGAATTATGTTTTTGTAGATAGTGGTGCAATGTATCGAGCGATTACATTGTATTTCATGCAACATGAAATTGCAATAAATGATCCCCAAATGGTTGTTAGGGCATTAGAAGATATTCAACTTACATTCAAAATAAATCCTGAAAATTCCGCCAATGAAATTTACCTTAACGGCGAAAATGTTGAAAGTAAAATTAGAGCATTGGCTATTGCAGAAAGAGTAAGCGAAATTGCATCAATTTCAGCTGTACGTTCATTTGCAGTAAAACAACAACAGCAGATGGGGATAAATGGTGGTATTGTAATGGACGGAAGGGATATTGGTACTGTTGTATTTCCTCAAGCCGATTTAAAAATTTTTATGACCGCGGATCCAGAAATTCGCGTAGAACGTCGTTATAAAGAATTGGCTTTGCAAAATAAAGATATCTCAAAAGACGAAGTGAGAGAAAACCTTGCTATGAGAGATTATATTGACTCAAATAGGGCTGATTCACCTTTGAAAATGGCTGAAGATGCTAGGGTTCTAGACAATTCCTATTTACATCAAGATGAACAACTTGAGTTGGCTCTAAAATGGGCTAATGAAAAAATAAATTACAGTCCGTTATAATAATCTATAACAGCCTCAAATGCTTCAGGATTTCCATAATATGACTGAATTTTTCTGATTACACCTTCCACCATAGCGTCAGGGCAAGACGCACCACTAGTTACTAGAATTCTCAATGGTTTACAATCTGGAAGCCAATTTTCAACAATCTTTTCTTCTTTAGTTCTCCAATTAAAATCTATAATTGAATTATTGGAAATAATATCATCTTCAGATCTAATAAAAAAAGTAGGAAGTTTTTCTTCGCAAAGTTCAACCAAATGTGATGTGTTGCTGCTGTTTCTGCCACCAACAACTATTGCAATATCTGCCGGTTGTTGTAGCATTCCAGATACGGCATTCTGGTTGTCGTTGGTAGCATAACATAAAGTATCCCTAGTATCTGCAAATCTTTCAGAAATGTTTGCTTCATTTAGATTATAATGTTGCATCATAATCTTTTTAAGATAATCTGCAATAGCTTGAGTATCCGATGCCAACATGGTGGTCTGGTTTACCACACCAAATCGTTGTAAATCTTTTAAAACATCAAAACCCTCTGAGAATCTACCAGCAAATTCAGTATAAAAAGAGGAATCTGGTTTTTCTCCAGTTATAAATTTTGCTAGTTCAGCTGCTTCTTTAATGTCATTTATAACAACACTAGGGGCAAAATCTGCACTATGAGAAAATGTTGCTCTTGTTTCTTCATGAGTTGGTTTACCGTGGATAACTATGCTATATCCTTTTTTAGCAATTTGAGCAGATCTATTCCAAACTTTTTCAACAAATGGACAAGTAGTATCGTATTTTTCAATAGGAATTCCCAAATCGCGCAATTGTTTTTCTATGGGTAAAGTTGTTCCAAATGCGGGTATAATAACCACATCATCAGCAGTTAATGTTTCAAAAGGAATTATTGTATTGCCGTAGGTATCCATCAAAAACTGAACACCCTTTGCTTGTAAATCTCTGTTTACAAAGGGATTGTGAATCATTTCACTAAGTAAAAAAATTCTTTTTCCAATATTGTTTTCAATGGTTTGAAAAGCAATTTCTATTGCATTTTCTACACCATAACAAAATCCAAAATGTCTGGCTAGGTAAATTTGCAAGTTGTCAAATTCTAAAAGGGTAGGGGAATCGTCCTTTTTCAAATGATCTGCTGCTTTCCGATATTGCTTTATGGCAGTAATTAATGGACTTCTATATGTAACTGGTACGTTAAATGATTTCATTATAAATTGATATGAACTTTGTTTCACAAATTTACAAAGGTTTGGATAAATCAGCGATACTCTTTATCTTGAACAATGCAATTTTCAATATTACATTGGGCTAAACAAACAAATATATACGAAGTAAATCTAAGACAATATACAAACGAAGGAACAATACGAGCATTTATGGCTCATCTACCTAGATTAAAAGATATGGGAGTGAAAACCCTCTGGTTTATGCCTATTACTCCAATTAGTATTTTAAGAAGAAAGGGAACATTGGGCAGTTTTTATGCAGCTTCAAATTATACTAAAATTAATCCTGAATTTGGCAATGATGATGACTTCAAAGAATTGGTAAATTCCGCACATGAACTTGGTTTGAAAGTGATTATGGATTGGGTTGCCAATCATACAGGTGCCGATCATATTTGGACCATAGAAAATCCGGACTTTTATCTTAAGGATGATAGTGGCAATTTTTTTGACAAAAATGGTTGGGATGATGTTATCGATTTAGATTATAGTAATAATGCTATGCGGGAAGCGATGA
>Ga0114962_10003718_pt1 | contig 12274 bp, 11 predicted proteins | sample C_130820_MF_Meta_FD_87017 | JGI IMG/M metagenome (GOLD analysis project Ga0114962, IMG submission 87017) | Freshwater microbial communities from Lake Croche, Canada to study carbon cycling - C_130820_MF_MetaG | ecosystem: Environmental > Aquatic > Freshwater > Lake | place: Lake Croche, Canada... | reverse complement strand
TTTACCATGCCTTTTTTTAAGAATCTTTTCCACCTTTTTATTGTTGTCCCACCCTACCTTAGAACCGGAACAACCATCGAGTACATAATCAATCCCCCATCTTTTATAAATAACAGCTGAATTATTAACTAAAAACATATTGGGCAAACCTGCTAAATAATAAACAAGTTTCGTGTTTTTAGGTACTGACTTTATAGTTTTGGTCTTTGTTTTTTCGTTGCAGCTTATGGTAATTATTAAAAGTACAACTATCAAAATTTTGAGAATAAGTTCAAAATAGAATGGTCTTTTCCGGACTGATTTTTTCATAGCAATATTTTTTAAGATAATTTCAATTTAGGGCATCAAAATACTGTATTTGATGGTAGTTAAATAAACCATTCTAAGCTTGTCAAACGTAAAAGAATTGGTTCGCAGTCGTAATGAAATAAAAGTATCTTCAATATTTACCGCATATTGCTGATTTGGTATTTCAACTAAGGGTACAGACAATCTTTTTTCAATTAATTTCAAAGTGGCCTTCGAGATGTCTCTTTCCCCTTTCTTAGGAATTAGAAAATAGACGGTTGTGACTACAACGCCTTTCTTTAAACCTACCGTAATTTCGCCTATCTTGTGGTCGAATAAATACTTGTCTTTTAGAACTCCAATATATTGATAGGTATAAACTCTTGTAGAAGGAGAAAAATCTAATAATTTAAATTGACTAATGCTTGGAATAATTCGATCTCCCAACTGGAATTTCTGCGAAAAGGAATAAGCTGAAAACAACAAAACTAGAGTAAGAATAATTATTTTGCATTTCATAAATTGTTTATAGTATAACGTTAAAAATTATTTATATTGTTAATGTTTTCAATAGCTTATGAATTTAAAATAGTATCATTCCCATTTCAATTCAATTCTAACACTACAATTGAATTCTTAACTACCGATTGTCCGTTTGAATTAGATTGCTTGGATACTCTACCTACTCCAATTCCTTTTAATTTCACTTTAAGCCCTAAGTTTTCTAATATGGCAACTGCATCCATACCCATCATTCCTTTTACATTTGGGACTGTATTTTTGTTGTTTGCTTTCTTAACAAAATAATCATTGTATTGGTTCTCTTGCTTATCATTTTTCTTGTTCAAATCCTTAATTTCAAAAGTTAAAGGAGAATCTGTAAATATTTTTTGAGCTATTCTTTTAAAAACAGGACCGGCAACATCTGCCCCATAATAATTACCCTTTACAGTACTGGGTTTATGAACCACAACAATACAAGTATATTTAGGTTTTTCCACTGGAAAAAAACCAACAAATGAGGAAATATAATATTTGTTTGCCCCCCCATTAATGGCATAATTTCCTTGTGCAGTTCCTGTTTTACCTGCCATAGAAAAGTCTGACGAATAGATACTTTTTGCCGTTCCAGTTTTAACAACATTTTTTAGTAACATTTTCAATTTTTTAATGGTTTCTTTCGAACAAATTTTAGGATTGATAATTTGCTTATCAAACTTTTTTATAATAATGTTCCTCTCCTTAATTTCAGATACGAATTGTGGCTTGACCATTTCACCATTATTAGCAATGGCATTATATAAAGTTAAAGTTTGAAGGGGAGTTACCGTAACACCATATCCAAAAGCCATCCAGGGTAAAGAAAGTCCATTCCAACTTTTAGAGCCTGGTTGTGGTATTTTTGGAATTCCTTCACCTTGCAAACGCAACCCCAAAGGCTTATTCATCCCCATCTTATTAATTCGGTCTACAAACTGCTTTGGATTATTTTTATAGTTTTCATAAACCGCTTGCACCATAACCGTATTGGAAGAAATTTCAAAACCTCTAGCAAGTGATATCTTCTGAACTCCCTCTCTATGAGAATCTATAACATCATGACCGTAATAACGTATTAACCCTCCTTTTCTATCGTAAACCTTACTCGTATCTGTTTTGTGATCGTCTAATAAGGCGATCATATCAACCAATTTAAAAGTAGAACCTGGTTCCCCAGTTTCTCTTATGGCATAATTCAGCCGTTCATAATAATTGGTAGCATCTGCTCCTTTTCCTAAATTGGAAATTGCTTTTATGAATCCTGTTTTGGTTTCCATAACAATTACGCAACCATGTTCGGCATCAAACTTTTGCAAAGATTCCAATAAAGCGTGGTGGGCTATATCTTGAATATTTACATCTATAGTAGAAATAATATCATAGCCATCAATAGGCTCAATATCATTTTCATCGCGAAGTGGTTTCCACTGTCCTTTAGCAATTTTTTGTTTTAATATGTTGCCTTCTTTTCCAGTAAGGTAATTGTCAAATGCGCCTTCTAGTCCAACTGCATTCGATTTTCCCTCTTTATCTAAACCAAGGTAACCGATTGTTCGTTCAGCAATCTCTCCAATAGGATGTTTCCGAACTGTGGTCTGTGGCACTTCAATAAAACCTCCTCTATAAGTACCTAAGTTAAAAAGAGGTAGTTTTTTAATTGAACTATATTGCGAATAACTCAAATCTTTAGCAATAAATAAATATTGATTTTTTCTAATCCTTGCTTCCTTTAATCCCAAGGAATAAAATGATTTTGGTTTGCCTAATACTATAGATAAGCCATCAGCCAAGGAATCTACTTTAGAATTAAAGTCACTTTCTGTTGGTGACAAAGCATCAAAACGAATCGTATATTCAGGAACTGAAGTCGCCAACAAATTTCCATCTGAGGAATAGATAGAGCCTCTATTGGCTGGAATAATAAAACTTTTTAGATCTAGTTCTTTGGCTAATTTTCTATAATGAGTTCCATGAACCCATTGTATATTTGTAAGTTTCACAACATTTAAAATTGCAAATAGGAAAATAAATAATGCTACTAAATAGATTCTGTAATTGATATTTTTATCGTTTGACCTCATTTTTTATAGAATAAACTGTCGAAACACATTAATATTATGGCTATAATTAAGAGTACAAAAACGTACAAAATACTATTGACAATAATCATCAAAATAAATTTCAATAAACCAATAATTAATGGGAGTAATAACACCACCAAAACTATTAAAATTACCATTATAATTTTTACAATTATTTTGTCTTTAAAAAGGATATTCCGATTTGTCCAATCCTATGTATTCGTTTTTTTTGATTTCTTGATTTTTACATTTAAAACGGATACACTCATAAATATCGAGTACAATTCCGTCTTGAATGTCTAGTATCAAATCCATGTAATTTTCGGATTGATTACCTACAAAAGAGAACCCTTTACAATTAAAATTACAGGTTTTAGAATTACAAACTCCATCATGTCTTTTCAAATAAGTGTCACCAGCTTCAATGAATTCGTCAAGTGCAGCAGCTAGTTTTTTTATAAATAATGGCTTTTTAAAATTCTGATAGGTCCGGTTATCATTCAAAATACTTGAAACCATAACGATATCTAAACGCTGCAAAAAATACAATACTGCATCAACTTGTGTTGTTATTGCACCTCCGGAATCATTTTTATTTCCAACTAAAAATGCTTCATTTTTCCCTTCAATGGGATCTAACTTTTCTCGATTTATATTTCTCATATGTAACCCTATGAACTAAAAAAAATAGTAATTATTTCAATTTAACTAATGCCAGAATTCTATGATTTCATTCTTTTATTTTTTTAAAGTTATTATGAAGTTTAGTAGAAAGTCTCTCTTGCTACTATTAGTTAATATCCAAAATGAAAAAAGGTAACCTTGTATTTAAAAAATATGCAATTAGGAAGGAATGGACTTTTCCTAACCTTTTTATTTCTTGTTGTTTTTTCCTGTTATCTTATCCCACAAACTAACTCTTTTGAGGTTTAATTTTAGATTTGATTTTTCATTTTCATCCTGAAACTTTTCTAATTTGTTAAAATAATTCTCTTTAAATTCTTTTTTCTCTCTGATATTAGAGCTATAACGCATTCTACCATCATACTCTTCTTCAAACATGGATTTGATGCCATCAACATTTTTTTCGAAAACCATTGAATTTTTTATCGATAAATTAGCTGCCATTTTTTCAACATCATGATCGGTGCCGATATAGGTAAAAGTCCAATTTTCTTCACTTAATTCTTCTATTATATTCTTTATAACGGTACTTGTGTATTCTTTAGACGTATTTTCTTCTCCGTCTGTTAGAATGGTTACTAATACATTATGATTGGTTTGCGATTTTAACTCTTTTCTTAATTTTGTAAAGCCAAAACCCATTGCATCAAATAGTGGTGTCGTTGAGTCCGGTTTATAATTATGGGAATCAATAGTAGTAAGTTTACTAACGTCATCCATGAAATGCATTATTTTATTGCCAAACCCATTAAAAGAAATTATTGAAATATAATGTTCCTGTTCTGGAAATTGTTTTTGAATTCCCTTGATAGATTGAACTAATTCATTAAACCCAATGAAAATAGACCGTTTAATAGATTCCATTGATCCGCTTTCGTCTAAAATAATTAAATTGTGTACTTGGTGTTTTTGTTCCATTTTTTGTTTTTTTAAGTTGTTATCTAAACATTGATATGCAAATTTCAAAAAGGTAACCCCTACCGAATTAAAATTCACGGATTCTCTAATGCCTTTAATCGGATTAATAAGTTATCCGGAGCTACACTATTCAATAGTTGTTAAGAGTTTCTTAATCTTACTTTAAAATAGTGAACACATCATTTAAAAAATTGAGCTCGGTGTTGATTTGAGTACTTGTTGAAAGTTTATTATCACAAGTTCGGGCTAAAATTAAAACAGATTAATGTTCCTAAAGGGATCTTTTAATCTTAAATGAATGGAGCTTAATTTTCCATACTATTTACCAATTCTCTATCTAATTTTATTCGTTTAATTTCTCCCCTTTCTCCTTTGATACAATAAAAACTATACAAAGAATCCCCAACTGCCTCCTTTATTTTTCTATTAATTCTGGATAAAACAACATTGATGTCATTTTCAAAAGGGTTTATTAAAATATCAATAGCTCGATTTAATAATTCCGGCTCTGATTGATTGCAAATGGGGGCATAAAAATCCATCAATTCTTCTCTGTGGTCAGGCAAATGAGTAATATTTATTCCTTCTTCATGCTTCAAAAACAACAAATAAAGCGCTTTTTCCTTAGGATTCAGTGATAGTTCAAGCCCTCCTAAATCGGTAAAAAACATTTTTTTGTTTTTACCGCGAATTTCTAATTTACTTGGCTGTCTCAGCAAAGCTGAACGCCCTCTAAAAGTCATACTTTTTCGAATCCCGTCTAATATATCAAAAAATTGTCTGGAGTATAATACTGGTACATCACGCTCTATAAATTTATTCATGCAGCTTTCGCAGACATCTGCAGTGCGCATTTTTAAGATAATTTGAAATTTCTGTTCACAAAAATCCATGATACATCCAATCGGATTTTGATGAACCCCATTCCAAATAGCCTCATTGTCAGCGAACATATAGTATCGCATTATCCAAACAATTACTTCATAAGCAATAGGAAACCGAATGTCAATATCATTTCCAAAATAATGTTCCCAATGAGAAGTTTGAATGAAATAGTTTTTCATAGAGGGAGATACCCCTCCAAACCAGTTTAGGTCATTTCCAGTATCTGTTAGCAAAACCACAATATCATTTTCAGCTACTGCTTTTACTTTTCTATATTTATCACATTCTTCGAATAATTGTCTCCACGTTTTTACTCTTTCAACATAGGGAAACTTTATTGATGCTTCATTGTAATTTGAATCTTCTAGACTAAATAGTATATTTTGTTTGATCTCAAAGTCTTTTTTTCGTTCCCAAATTCTGTTCTCATCCTCTTCATTGTATTGAAAAAAGTCCTCTTCACAGGCTAAAAAATGCATAGGACCCTGGAACTGCTGCAATAAGTGCAGCACGTTCCTATAGGTTTCCTCTTTTAATTCTGCTGACCGTATTAAGTGTACATTCATAAATCTAAAGTAGTTTTTTTTAGTGGATACTTTTATTCTTTTATTCAAATCGAGAAAATCTTTATTTAAAGTATAATTTTTCATATACTTTTTAAACTATTTTCTACGGTCTTTCTTTTCGATAAAATCCAAGAAGTCTTTCTTTGTCTTTCCTTCCGATTTGCTACTTGAATAGTGTCGCATCCCTTCACTAATGGAATTCATCATTTCTCCCATATCTCTTTTATTAAAAGAAACTACATTCTCTGCTCTAATGTTTAGCATTTTTGAAGTGTGAATTGCATCAATATCAGCCCCTAAGAAAGTGAAGGTCCATTTTTCAGTCTCTTCTAATGCTTTAATTGTTCCGGCAATATGATGATAAGTAAATTCTCGGCTGGCATTTTCCATTCCATCGGTAAGTATCACCATTACAATACTCATTTCGTTATTAAGGATTTTAGTTTCGTTGGCCATTCTAATTTGGTTAATAGACATCCCAATAGCATCCAATAAGGCCGTTGCTCCTATTGGCAAATATCTAGAGAGACTTAAATATTCGAACTTAATAATTCCTTCATGTGACTTAACATGGTCCACGTGTTCATCAAAAATGGTAAGTGAAACTTCAAATTCCTGTTCTGGAAATTCTTTCTGTAATTCCTTTATCGTTTCTAATTGAGCGTTGAAACCGTTAACTGTTGTTTCTCTGCAATTTCCCATAGAACCACTTTTGTCTAGTACGAAATGGTAAAGCGTTTTTTTATTTTTCATAATTGTATTTAGTTAAAATTACGGGACAAATTTAGAACGCTTTATTAAAATATTGAATTCTTTGCAACCTTGCAACAGCTTAGCTTTTAAACTAATTGAACTCTTTATGAATCCTTTCTTTACAAAATTCTTAGTTGAAAGATTTACTTTACTACTACTTCTTCCAATCAAACTTAAAGTAATTAGAATCTGAGCCTGGTGTTTATTAGGTCTTGTAGGTTTGCTAAATCTTCTTTTATTTAACCAATTGGGATGTGGGATGTGGGTCAGGTAAATGAGTTTGATAAGAAATAATAGTATTGATGGCCTAAGGTTAAAGCTCAAACTAGAAGATAAGCCAACATTAGATTTAGAATTACCAACAAAAAAGTTGTAGGAGAAGTAAACGCTCGTAAATACTATGTCTTCTAATTTGCAAAGCAGGATGTTATTAATATAACAATAATTTCGAAGTAAATAGATAAATTAATGGAATGACTAAAATATGTTCCAAATTCAATTATTGAATTCTTATCATTATCAACTGATAACAAAACTTCTTTAGATGATGACAATATGAACGCTAAATAAAAACTCTCTAACAAGAATATAAATCTGATAAAATTATTAAATCTAATATTTTCAGTTTTATAATTCTCCATAACTGAATTTAAATCCACAATAAATAAATAAATAACGAGAACATACTTCTATAATAAATTTTTTGTTTTTTATAATTAAGAAAACATATTTGAAAATTTAATAAAAAGATTTCCAAATTTTTTGATGTTGGAATATTTGTCAGAGCATGATAATAAATGAAAGGAAGACTAGGTGTTTATTTATCGACGGGCATTCACCATAAAGCGAATCAAAACAGAAAAAGACATCGTTTGGCTAATTGTCGTAAACGAAGATTACGAAACCTTATAAGTCACTACCAAAAATGACTAAATGATCAGAGGGTTAAGTTACAGACAGAATCAAGACTTTCTAAATAAATAAAAATACAAATACCAAAAAAACATACCCAAATTAGAAAGTGTAATGGCATTACAGGACCAACACAAACTCCTTTTTCCAACCAAATAAGTTTTAAAAAAATCCCTACTAATCCATTTAATCTATTGTATCGAGGTATTAATTATTTCAACATTCTAAACCCTTTTACATATTACAATCATTAACAACTCAATACCTCTCAATCAAGATCCTAGGTGAAGTAAATGGAAACTATTTACTAATAACATGTTCGCCATAATCAATTGCAACAACTTCTAAACTTTTTGCCTGGCAGGCAAGAGGTGGTCGGTTCGAATCCGATATTCTCCACAACACTGTTTTTAGCCCTTTTATTGACTTAAAAGGGCTTTTTTATGCTTAAAAAAGACTGTTATTAGGGTATTTTAGCACTGTTTTAGCACTGTTAATTTTAATGAAATTAATCCTAAACACACTATTTTATTGATTTTTAATATTACTACTTCCTGTTTTAAATAATAATTTAGCACTGAAATATTTTGAATTTTCTTTTTTTAGGTTGTTTTACCACTGTTTTAAGTGGATAATCAATCTTACAAATTATTAGATTATCATCCGATTAACTATTACAAAGAGAGAAAATTTGATACCAATAGAAAAATGCTTCGGGATTGGATTTTTTAAGTTTATTCAATTTATTATTTAACGGTTCACCAATAGACCAATCTTTAATTTGTACAGGGCTTTCAAATTTCTTTATCTCTGAAATGTCATATTTTATCAAATTAGCTAAATAGGCAGCTTTTGACGCATGGGTAATTGCTTTTTCAATATGATAGTTTTCTGAGAAAATGAAACTACCAATTCTTTGAATTCCATTTTGCAATTCCTCAAAGTTACCTTTCCCATCAATTCCCCTAGTCACTATACAAAGTGATGTTTGATAAATATCTTCAAGTACATCTGCTTCATTCATACCATCTGAATTTCGATATGCTAATTCTGTTTTAGCAAAACGATAAAATGTAGTTCTGATTACACTAAGTTCAATCACAACATCAAAAAGATTTCCGATGTCATATAACTGTTTGATAATTTCCATACTCATACTATCTTCTTTCTTGAAGTAGGGTATTCCAGTTGTGTTTGGAGCAAAAGCAGTTAATTTATCTCCTAAAATATCTTCTAAAATCGGAACATTAACATTTAATGGGGCATCAATAATTGGCACAAATGTTGATTGAATAGGCAACAAAATTATTTTAGAATAATTTGCTTCCTCGTATAATATGTCTAGCAACACATATTCTTCTTCTTTGTTGGTTTTGTGTAATGGAGTATAGAAAAATTTATAATGTTCCTTTTTAATTTTCGATTTAGTATCCCTATGCTGCAACTCTTTTCTTAAAAATCCTTGTTCTAAAGCTAATAAATCTAGGGTTTGTTCTAAATTTTCAATTTCTTGTGGCAATATAATATCAATATCTATTGACAATCGTCTGGTTGAATTGAAATGTAACATCAAAGCAGTGCCTCCCTTAAATAGGAAAGGGATATTTTGTTTAACTAATCCTTCAAGTAAAAGTAAAGCACGAACAACCTTTTCTACTAGAATTTTGTCAGCATTTTTATTTTCTTTTGAAACCTTACTGAGCCATTCATTTGTTATTTCTTTTTGATTTATCATATACTATAAATTGGCAGCAAATCGCTATTGCTGCCGTAAATTAGAAATTGTGTTTGTAAATTCAATGAAATTTTCTTTTTTCCTTCTCCTGTTTGCATAGCGAAGTATTTTACTTTGATTTACGGTGTATTTAGTAAATGCAGTTTCAAAGATTGTCCGCATTTCAGAACCTTGCTGAGCAGAGAATGTAATCGAATCGCAAAAAATATCAACCAGTATTTTTTCAATTGAAGCTGTTGTTATTCCGTTAACTGTAATAAGTGGTGCTTCGGAAATCAAAGGTTTTATAATAATGATTTGTTTATTATCAGGCGTGTATTTTTCAAGAATATCAGTAGTTGGTTCAAGAAAGACAGAAAAATTCAAATCTTTTAAAAAATAGAATATTGAATCCATTGCTTCTTTTTCTATTTCAAGTATACAATAAAACTTGAACGGTTGATGAATCATAAACTCATTAAGCGAAGACGTATTCCAAATACAAATATCGGTGTAGGGATATTCCTTTTTAACTTTTGAATAAATTGATTTCATCAAAGGTGAAATCTCGGGAATATAATTTCGTTCTTTACCAAATTTAAACTTACCTCTACCAACACGTTGAAGTATTCCATTTTGAATCATAGAATGTATTCGCCAATTGACAGTAGAAAGTTTTAACTCTTTCTCCATTTCATGGTAAAACAAAGCTATGTCTTTAGTTTCAAAAAAATCTTTATCTTTGAACTGCCTTTTTAATTTATCAATATTTAATTTTTCTGCTGCGATAATGTTTAATTTTTTACAAATATACATAAAACTATAATACGGCAGCAAACATAAAAAAGTGCCAATAATTAGTTATTATAAATTACACAATCTTGAGTGCACTTAATAAGTGGTAAAATGCTTAAAAATGCTCGATTTTGCATATTTTTGCATGTTTTTAAAAAATATAAAATACTGATTATCAGATAGATAATTCTTTTTAAAACACACTGTTAATCAGAGGGTCCTTGGTTCGAGCCCAAGAGAGGGAGCAAAAGCAGAAAGGCTATCAGAAATGATAGCCTTTTTTGGTTTTATACTCTAATGAAATCAGTACTTCACAGGATTTGGCTGTAAAAAGAGACTTTTAATTTCTGACAACTTGCCAAGTTTTTTTGTAAAAAAAGGTAACATATTAGGTAACACTTTTTTTTCGATAGGTAACACTTTTTATATTGTAACTAATTGCATGTCTGACTAAAACCAAGAGTTATGACAACCGACAATTTTAAAATTCTATTTGTTCAAGCTAAAAGCAGAACGAACAAGAAGAATCAATCTCCATTGTATTGCAGAATCACATTAAATGGGAACAGAAAACAGCTAAGTACAGGTATACATATTGAAGATGACTATTGGGACAATAAAAACCAAGTAATTCTAAAATCACATATATCTGCAATTCTATACAATTCACAACTTGACACCATAAAATCAAAGGTCAATAGCATTTATATGATTTTAAGATTACAGGAAATTCCTTTTTCTATTGAGGATGTTCATAACAAATACTTAGGCAAAGAACTTAAGAAAAGTGAATTTGTCCTCTCCTACTACAATCAATATCTCTCTAAAATAAAAAAACTAGTAGGTATAGAAATCAAAGAGAACACGTATAACAAATTCGTTTACGTGGGAAACCATTTGGAAGCCTTTCTGAAATGGAAATTTAAAAAAGCAGATTACCCTCTAGAAGAATTAAGCCTACAGTTTCTAGATGACTTTGACTACTATCTTAAGACAGAAAAGAAGCAAGAACAAATCACTATCAACAAGACCATCCAAAGGCTAAGAACACCTATAAAACAAGCTATTTCAGAGGGTTATTTAGATAGAGATCCATTCATACTCCATAAGTCAAAAACAGTCCGTAAAACCGTCATCTTTCTAAGTACAGAAGAACTCAAAACCCTTGAAGAAGCAGTATTGCAACAAAAAAGATTAAGCATGATTCAAGATCTATTTATTTTTTGTTGCTATACAGGATTAGCTTATTATGAAATGGCACATCTTGAGAAGAAACATATTCAAATTGGTTTCGATAGTGTGAACTGGATCCAGATGAAACGAGAAAAAACACAACGTATGATCTCCATTCCAATCCTTTCTAAAGCTCAAGAAATCATCGATAAATACGCAACGGACAGTATTCGAATATTTCCTCCTATTAGTAATCAGAAATTTAACTCCTATCTCAAAGAGATTGCAGACATAACCGGAATTGATAAACGGCTAACACATCACATTGCAAGAAAGACTTTCGCTTCTACCGTTTTGCTTTACAACGATGTTCCAATGGAGATTGTATCAGAATTACTTGGCCATTCTAACATGACTATCACTCAGGAAAGCTATGGCAAAGTTGTACAAAAGAAAGTAAGTGAAGCAATTAAGAACCTTGCACAAAAATTGAAATAGAACACTTTATAACTACAATCGCTAATCAACGACGTCTTTCCTAATACCTAAAAACATTTAATAGTTATAATGTTGGATCCGTTTTTGTTTAAGAAAAAAAACATAATCATCTAATAATCAATAATTAAATCTACTGTTAACCCACCTCATTTGACTATGGGAGTAGGAATCATCTCACCTAATTTAGTGAGATAAAATATACCCTAATTAGGTGAGATTTTTCTGTGCTTTAATTAATTACATTCGTAAACAGAATGTTAAACAAAATGGTCTTATTTTAAACAAGATATAATGTTTCTTAAGCAAAATGATGTTTTTAACTAAAATATTAGAGCTTTAGTAATGTTAAAAAACGGATACCTGACGCCGTTAACTAAGTAGGGAGTAAATAATATCTAATCTAATGACAATTTTAACAATTATAGTATTTATCATAGGAATAATTGCATTCTTTATATATTCTGATT
>Ga0114962_10003716_pt1 | contig 12276 bp, 19 predicted proteins | sample C_130820_MF_Meta_FD_87017 | JGI IMG/M metagenome (GOLD analysis project Ga0114962, IMG submission 87017) | Freshwater microbial communities from Lake Croche, Canada to study carbon cycling - C_130820_MF_MetaG | ecosystem: Environmental > Aquatic > Freshwater > Lake | place: Lake Croche, Canada... | reverse complement strand
GCTTCGAAAAAAACGACATCGTATTTGCGCAAATTCTTGATCAACGAGCAGTCTTCTTTAAAGGCCGGAGGACGCGATGTTGAATCGATGGTCTCCATCGTCAAACTGGAACATGAAAAAGAATACTGGCCGTATTTGTTATTAAAAAAGAAGAATTATGCTGGACGTAAATGGACACCAAAATCAATTGATCCTTTAGTAATGAAGGATGAAATCGACATGAAAGGCATTCAAGCTGTGCGGCGCGACACGGTTCCGTTTGTCGCAGATTTAAGCAGGACGATCTTGGATGCTTTACTCATAGAAAGAAGCGAAGAATCTGCTCTTAAACTTTTACGGTCTACTTTGAAAGACGTTTCGCTGGGCAAATTACCAATTGAGAAATATATCATTTCGAAAAGTTTGTCTGCTTCATACAAGGGGGAAAATATTCCGCACGTTTTGGCGTGGAATAAAATGAAATTACGCAATGAGCCCGACGTGCCTTCTGTTGGTGGCCGCATGCCCTTTGTGTATACGAGCGGCAAAGCGCCTTTGGCTTCACGTGCAGAGCATCCCAATTTCGCATCTAAATCGAATTTACAACTCGACACGGCCTATTACATTCAGGCATCAAAAAATTCGATCATGAAACTCTTACAATTTTCGGCAGACGAAACTTTGGACGAGATCTTTCGCGACGCGTTAAATTTGGCAAATTCAAGAAATACCGTTTCTTTAATTGACTTTGAAGAGACGCATGTCCCTACGCCGCCGAAGAATAAAAAGAGGGCGCGCGTTACAAAGACTCTTGGTTTAGACGAATTCTAAATGTCGCTCGCCTCGAATATTCAGTACCTAGGTACAGTAAAGACTGAAACATGGGTATATGTCGCTGTTTTTGTTCTATGCCTAATAGGTATCATTTGCATCGCTCAAAAAGATACTTTGACATCAAAAAAGACCGGTACACGGATTTTTGGTGGCATCTGCTTAGGTGTTGTTGTTCTTTTATTAGGATACAACGTGTGGAGGCTCTCAAAGGAGATTGTGATTGACGAAAAAGAAATTTATAGTATTGATGAATACAATAGACAAGGCGGTCTCATTGGTGAAGCAAGAAGAAGGTCCCAAAATCGTGTGAAGCCATTCTTTGACTTTTCTTCATAAAAACAAAGATGGAGAACAGCATGCTCTTGTGGGCTTGCATTGGTGTTTTTCTCCTTATTGGAATTATAGTCGGGGCCACAGTAAAAAGCACAGACACGGACAAGGTCAAAGGCGATAAGCGTCTCGTTGCGACTGTGTTTATAATGAGCTCTTTCATCTTTGTTGGAGTTAAATGGGCTCTAGGCAATTGCCCAAAGGGTTTACGACGCATTTCGCGCGCGTTTGGTGAATCCGTTTAGAAAAATTACTTTTTGAATTGATATGTAGAAAAATGAAGCGATTGCGCGAAGATGAAGACGATAGAAGTTCAGATGGGAGCGACGACGGCGAAGATCTTAAGGATTTCATTGTCGACGTTGATGACGGAGACGATGAGCGCGTCGACACAAAGTCCTCGGAAGATTTAGATCTCATTATTCAAGAATCAAAAAAGATTACCACTGATTTAAAGGCGACAGTTGTCGGCGGCCGAGTTTTACGCGATCGGTCGTCTTTAAAAAAGCCTGAAACATATTTTGATCACGAAAATTACAGAAATTTAATAATTCAAGAAACGAAGAAAGAGCAACTTGCTATGCTGAAAGATTGGGCAAAGGAAGGAACCTATGTTTGCCCTATTTTAAAGACTCTTACAAAGAAGAGCGATGCCGATCTTGTCGATTGCGAATATAAAAAGGCGAAACGCGCAATGGAACTTCCGGACACTGACGACGAAGATGAAGATGAGGAAGAAGATGAGGATGAAGAGGAGGAAGATGAGGAGGATGAGGATGAGGATGAGGATGAGGATGAAGATGAGGAAGAGGAGGGGGACGAGGCGGAAGAGGAGGAAGAGGAGGAGGAGGAGTAAGTTTCATTAGGCAGCAAAAAACATTTATCGTTTATAAAAATGCTTGCTCTTTTCAAAGCCGAGGCTAAATTAGATACTTGTAAAGTAGATCTTGAAAGGTTTCGCGTCCTCAAACATCGCCTCGAAACTATTCAGAATGAAATTAATAAAGCAGTTCAAATACACAAGGAGTTGATGACTGAAACAAAGTCAGATTACGTACGTAGAGCCTTAAAGAGATGATGCGTGCGCTAAGAGCGACGCCTCGTCGCGACCTGAATTATATCTTGAAATGATTTTGTCTTTAATTGATAGTATCGTAGGAAAGCCGCGGATTTGATGCTTGGCCATAAAAGCAGGCGCATTTGAACCCTCAAGACGAGCGAACTTGACGGTCGTCTGTGTGCTCGCAGAATCGTATGCTGGCATCATGTTCTTGCAGTGACCACACCATGGCGCGTATACCATGAGAACTCCCTTGTCTCCAGACACAAACTCTTCCGCCTCTGCATCATTACGCAGATCGAAAACCTTCGTGGGACCACGGTTTTCTTTTGCTGGAAGAGGAGGAGGCGCAGGCATAGAAGGTGCTGCTGGGAGAGGAGGAGGGGGAGGAGGAGGGGGAGAAGAAGACGGAAAAGCGAAAAGAAGAGCGCTCAGGACGATAAGTAGCAAGAAGAACCAGACGTAGACAGGTATCATTTTTATATGAATTTACGAAATAAAAATATTATAATCGAACGCTTCGTCCTGTATTATATTGTATCTTTCCGTCTGAAATTAAAATGAAGACAAACCTTTGGGGGCCGCATGCGTGGACTTTCCTTCATTCTGCATCATTTAACTACCCCGATAATCCTTCAAGAGAAAAGCGTGAATCTGCAAGAGAGCTTTTTCGATCTTTGCGACACATGCTTCCATGCGAGGAATGTTGTCAGCACTATTGTAATGAATTTGATAAAGATCCCGTAGACAATCATCTTGATTCAAAGTACAAATTAAGTTTATGGCTTGTCAACTTCCATAATCGTGTGAATTCGCGTCTCGGCAAAAAAACCTTGACGTATGAAGAGGCGCGCGCAATTTATGATCACGAAACATGCGAAATCGCGACGTGTGGAGAAAAACTACCTGCGCGTTTCCCGACAACTTTGTTGGTCTTAGGAGTGCTTTTCGTTCTAGTTATGATAAAATGGAAGACTATCAAGTCATTCATGAAATAGGTTCGGGTGCGTATGGCAGCGTCTTTTCAGTCCGCAACAAAAATGAGTACTTTGCGCTGAAATTATCTCTTCTCAACGACAACGAATCTTTGAATCCAGGTATAATTCGAGAATGGATTTTCGCAAAGTCGTTTGTGCAAAGTAAAAACGTCTGTCCCATCTTGAAGAAATGGAGCGATAGGAAACACAGTTTTTTTCTCATGCCTCTGTATGATTGCACATTGTACGAGTACGCAAAAAATAATGCCATATCGTTCGAGGACTTTCAGACGATTGCAGCCAACATGCAGAATGGCATCATGAATATGCACAAGCAAAAATGGCTTCATCGCGATTTAAAGCCCGAAAATGTCTACATGCACAGAAACGGCGATATTGTTATTGGCGATTTCAATCTTGTTCGATTTGATGATATGACAAGTGATACACGGGGTGACGACTCGTTAGGAACGACTCATGTGTGTACTTTATGGTCACGTGCACCCGAATTAGTTTGGGGGCAGGTGCAAGGAAAAAACGTCATTCATACGGGTCCCGAAATCGATACATTTTCATTTGGTATTTTATTGCTGTCTTTAGTGCGAGGAGACTACGTCTTTGGCAAACACGTCGAAGGTGCAGGTAACACGAAAGAGATTCGCTACCTTAACGGCCTGCTTTCATTTTGCGGCGTTGACGACGAAATTCGGAAACACTACGATTTATTGGAATCGCAAATATTTGATGATTTTAAACATGCTGGCGATCGTTTTCTTGCATATATGCCTTCTGCTTGGGCGCCAGAAGAACGTAAAGAAACTGCTCTGCTCATTACTTCCTTGCTGGATCCTGTGCCTTCGAGGCGAAGAAAAATTGAGACATGCGTTTTCTCAAAAGGCGATTTTAATAAAGAGCGATGCGAGACTATTGCAAACAAGAGACAAGATCGAGCAACAGGGGTACACGGTCCAGGTTTATATGCTGAAGAAAGGATTCCTTCAACAATGGCTCAATTGGCGGTCATTTGGAGTGTTGGAGTTTCCAAAAATATTCCTTTGCCGATTGCAATGCATGCTGTATTGGCATCCAAGCGTCTGCCGATTTTTCGTTCTTCATCCATCACATGTATTTTCAATATGCTTCACATGATTCATCGGAATCAAAATTATAATGAAACGTTTATAGAAGTTTCTTCGCGCTGCTTTCTAGATTGTCTCTTGATTTCTACTAAATTGTGGAATTTGTGCAAAGAAATTGAAAATGAACCCTTCCTTTGCTGCTTGCTTGCTGCATGGATTGCGACTAGACACGATATCCCTTCTAGACAAGATTTGGACGCCGATAAGACAATTATAATGATTAAAGGAGTCGAGGATTTTTTTAATCGTAAAAACACGAGAACAATGTTAGAGTCATGGCGGCGTCTCAATTAATTGCATGTAATGGTTTCCTGTATACAAGATCGCAAGGTCTTTGAAATACTGATTTTCTGGAGGGTACTCTGCGAGTAATGAAGCTCCTCCGTTCTTGCTACGCACGTACACCAAGATGCGACGATTAAACATATGGGCAACTATTGAACTTTCGAGAGCGCCGCCCCACATTGAATTTAGAGACATTTCCTCAATGTATGAGTCCAAGTTGGGAACCCAATTATTTAAGTTTTCGCCGCGAATGGTTTGATTAGGAACACGCAAGTAACTTATGACAAGGTCTCTGAGATCTCGATTAGGGACACCGAGTGAGCGGCCTATTGCGTGAAAAAGACAATTTCCGTCTCCTGGTACATCTTTGACAAAGTACTTCATTTCCTTTCTGAAAAGTACTCTAGGAAAGACGCACCAACTAATCCTCCTTTTCGTCCTCGTCTTCTTCGTCTTCTTCGTCTTCTTCTTCGTCTTCTTCGTCTTCTTCGTCTTCTTCGTCGTCTGCGTCGTCTGCGTTATCACAGTCGCTGTCGTGGCCGTCGTGGCTGTCGTCCGATTCGATCTGTTTCGTGCGATACTCATTGCATTTGAAGCATTCATGCATGAGGACGAAACATCCTGTAAAGAAAACGAAGACGCACATAATCGAATTCATCTCGTTCGTGTTTTTATTTCTTCCAGTGTCGCTGCAAAAAAATGTTTTCACTGCAGCTACGACGTCGCCAAGCAATGTCGCGCCTTATTAGCGACGAGGAGCTGCACGACATTATGCATAAAAAAGATAATGGTTCTTGCAGCGTTTGCTTTGAAGTTACGTCTTTACATGATTTTATGAATTGCGCGAAACACGGCGCGTGCAAGTCCTGTTTACATCACGCCTCCTTATCCGGCATAACATCTTGTGCAATGTGTCCTAAACCAGAAGCGAATTACCATGTACAATGTCCATCATGTTTGAATAAATTCTTTTCTGATTCTATAAACTGCAAATGTAACTGTGGACATGCTTTTACTCCCAAGCTCTCACGTATTTTTAAGCGTGGTCCTCATACTTATACCAATTTCTTGGATGAGAAAGATAAACTGTGGCTAAAAAATCAATTCAATCAATACGGAGGATGCGTTTGGTGTCCTACATGCGGCATAGGATTACAGCGAAGCGAAGCATGCAATGAGTTATACCATTGCGGTATAGAAAAAGTGTGCGCGTGTTGTGGGCAATTTAATTTCAGGCACGAGCAGGGAATGGTGCAGCACCGAAAAGAATCGGGGTGTGCGTCTTACATTTCAGAAGATCGGGATATCAAAGGAAATGAGCACTTTGTAACGCGTGAGAAATTAAGACAAAATATTTAAACTCCTGCACTTTTGACAGCCGGCCTGCCCTCGGACTCGCGTTCTCGGTCCCGCTCCTGTCTTTTTCTCAATGTGGCCGCAGCAGAACGGTCCATCGCGCTCTTTGTTCTCGACACATATGGTCTCGGAACAATAACACGACCTTCCTGTGCAGGCGCAGGGCGAATGGTGGGCAGGTAGATTGGCGAGCGCCGTATATAGATTGGAGACCGCCGCACAAAAACAATGCGTCTAGGAGAGCGCGATGATCTAAAAATGACGCGTGACTTACGACGCAAAGAACGCGACAATCTTTTGACCTTGCGCCGCAAGCGCCGAATTTTAGCAGATCGCGATCGAGAACGGGAACGAGTCATTTTGTTTCTATAGTAATTTTATTATGAAAGTGTTTTACGATTGGTCGTGTCGTCCAAGTGGTTAAGACATAGGACTTTGAGTTAGCGCTCAGCATAGGAAATCCTGAAACCGCAGTTCGAGTCTGCGCACGATCAAAAAGTCTTGTAGCTCATCTGGTAGAGCGTCGTGCTTATACTTTAGTATGCGAACGTCACGCGAAAGTAGCGGGTTCAAGCCCCGCCTAGACTATCTTTTTTCTAAAAACAAAATGGATTTGGATTACTATGCAATTCAATTTGCTCTAATTTTTTCTGGTGCACGCCCTGCTTTTCTCATTCAGGACACGGAATTCAGAAAATATTATGTTGATGTAACGAAGAACATGAAAGAAATTGTTGCGCGTGCTTCTGAGCTTGTAAAGGTGGAAAAGTACAAAGTGATTTATTCGAGAAAAGTGACTCTGGGAGGACTCACTGAAGTTTACTTTTCTTCTTCTGAATTAAAGGAATACTCTGACGAACAATTAAATGATAATACCATACGCGCTCGTTTATTAGGTCTCGTCGGGACATACAATGACGAGACACGCGCAGGCAAGTTTTTTACATTCCGAATTATGTGTGGAGAGCTCGATATTTTAACATACATCTGCCCAGACAAGGAAGAAGGAATGTGCGATTTTCATGCTGCTTTTTTACTGAAAGAATTCAATGAAAGGGTTCGAGCACCATTTAGATTAGAAAAGACAACAGACCTCGGAGAAAAGTATCTTGAAAAATCAATTATAGAAGGACGGTATGAGGGCCTTGACGAAATCATAAATTATATTTGGAATTCTGGGTATTTGCCGTCCGATGACTACTTTTACGACCTGAATGATTATAAAAAGGGTGTTTTGACCGCCTTGTGGTTCATTGGAAAGTACGATGTAGACGACAAGTTCCACATGCGTTTGAAAGCTTCTGATCGTGATTTTGTGGACGCGCAAAAAAAACTCACTGCCGACTTGATTCTAGAGTCTTCCGGATCAACATTCAAAAGTGGCATTAAAAATGCCGTGACTCTTGTTTGGACTCATTATCCATACAGAGTACGTAATCTGAGCAAGGAGGTGGGCGAAACAGAATCGGAGTATAAAAAATTGTTAAAAGAAATGTTCACTGGAATTGCCACTAGTTTAATGTAATTTAATTCCGACCCCGAGCGACCCTCATCTTTCCTCATGGCGCTCGAGATCAGCCCCGTCTGGGACAACAGCAAGTCGCGCCCCAAGCTACAGCGTGCCGTCGACGACCTCAAGCAAAAGCTCACGGACTTTGAGCGCTACGTGCAGGAGATAACAAGTGCGGAGAACAAGCAGAAGTTCTTCGATGACCCGCACCGCGTCTTTTGCTCTGACTCGGACAAGCCCATCAAAACGCGCGACGAATGCATGCAGGAGCTCTGGGGAGAATTCCTCGACGACTTGTACGCCTCGTGCTCGCGCAAGATCAAGCGCGTTGTGGATGCGGAGTCAGAGCTCGCGCTTGAGACCGACTTTCTCAAGGACCACGTCGAGATGTGGGGCCCGGACGTCAAGTTCCTGAACGCCGCGCAGCCCGAGTCCCAGAAGGGCGTCGAGGGCTTCTACAAGGTGCACAAGGTCAACATCATCTACAAGGCGCACACCATCGAGGCGTACGAGATGACACTCGCGCGCGTCATGAAAGAGAAGGACGTGCACCTCATCGGCTACACCTACATCGTGCCCAAGTGCGTCCTGCCGCCGAAAGGCATCGGCATCAGCTACATTACGCCGCGCGCCGAGATCTTTTAAAAAAATGGAGTTGTTCTTGTCTATGTTTTTGGTGATGGGTAGAAAATGGCGATCGTGTATTACGCCCGAATACCCAAATTCTGCAAAATCTCTAGAGCGCCCTGCGACTTCATAATCTGATTATTGATCATGGACAAATGATGTTCAAGCTCCTGCTTTTTCTGTTGAAGTTGACGCATTTTTTCCATTTCTTGCTGAGCAGGATTCGGGCCCCCTCCTTGAGGAGGAGGAGCAGATGAAGCAGGTGGGCGCGCTCCCCCTTTTATGCTCTGCAAATACGACTCAAGCGACGGCGGCGGGGCCTTCATCATTTTCTTTATCTAGCTCAAATGTAGTTTGTTTTTTTACAACGCTCTTTGCAAGTTTTTTTGCGCGTTGCATCCAGAGATGTTTCATGCACAGCGCCGTCGACGAAATGTTTGTGTGCTCGCAAGCATTGAAAAAAGTTAGGCGTTTGAGTTTCAGTTTATTTTGCAGTTCTTGTATGTCTGACCGAAACGCATTTTGCTCCTTGAGGCGTGACGAAAATGACGTTTCTGTTCGCATGATTTTGATATAAAACAAAATGCAAGGCCTTTCTGTTTGGACGTGGGGGCCAGAATTGTGGAAACTTTTAATGTTATTTGCTTACCAAAACGACCAAGGCTTGAAAATGGACAATCTGGGTCTTTTATTTAAACGTCTTGGTCCTCTTTTACCCTGCGGCTATTGCAAGGCATCGTACCCGGTCCTTTTTGCAAAAGTCCAAGCCGAAAAAACAATAGAAGAGGCGATTTCATCAAAGCAAATGGTTAAATTCGTGTATGATTTGCATAACCAAGTAAATCGCAAGCTAGCTTTGCAACGCTTAGAAAACTTGAAACCTTTTTGCAATATTGTTGATTCGGAAAAAATGCTTCAAGTTTTAGATAATCATCCGTCTTTTGATATTGTGCAAAAACGTAATTTGCTTTTTAAAGAAGATCCTCTTAACTTTGAGGCTGTCCTTTTAATCTTAACGGTGCTATTAGAGCGATCGGATGACATACCGAAAACGTACTTGTTGTTCTTCTGTACAGTTCGCCAAGCTCTATTAAATGTTGGGACAGGAAGATATCAGGAATTAGCTTTACGACTTCCTTTAGAAACCTTAGACGACGATAGGATCATGGCCTTGGTGGAAATGCGCAAATTATTTTCTGTAATGTTTCAAACAGAGACTCTTCAAATGAAATTAGATTTAATGGTAAGTGGGTCGTGCATCAAAGGAACGTGCATTTAAAGTAATTCCAAGTCGAACCCGAATTTCGAGGGCTTGCCTCGCACACGATCTAAACCTTCGTGATCAATCTTTAAAACAACCAAGAGAGGACACATTACACGCAGCCGTTCGAAGAAATAATCAGGGTCAAAGCCAACAGTAACCGTATCTTGTATATGAAGAGAACGAAGACTCCGACATGTGCGTAAATTTTCGATATGAAATGCTTCGCATTCGCCGACGACCAATTTTTCACAGTCTGGTAAATTTGATGTAACGTTTCCTTCAGCGTCAAATTCGCGCCCAAGGTTTATATTAATAAGAAAAAGTTCCCTTGCAAATGCAATCCGCGGAAGAGGTGTAGGCATTTGGTATAAGGCCATAGTTTCGAATCGGCGGCCTACTAAAGAATCGCGCGTCATTCCATCGCACGACTGTAAAGTCAGATCTTGAACAGTAGGAGGAACATCAGAGACTGCTTCGCAGCGTGTAATTTCTAATTTGCGCACTCGTAAACGTGCAAGATGAGCATTAGTTAAACCTGGAGCATGTAAAACAGCGAGTTTCTCTAAACTTAAAGGCAAGGTGGCAAATCCTTCCGTAATTCCTTTTCCTTCTAGTTTTAATTCTTTTAAAGCCGTAAGAGGCGCAAAGTTTCTAAAAGTTATTCCGGTAAATCTTTCCATTCCGCATGATAGACTCTGTAATCTAACAAGAGCCGGGAAACTCGCGTCTGTCAGGTTTGAATCGATTGCTTCCAGAGCCTCCAAACGTCCGGCAAGAGGAGAGATACCAGCATCGCCTACGAGCGTATCATCGATCCATAATTTTCGAACTCCTTCAAACATCGAAAGAGAAGCTGCTACTCTGGAATTGCCCATTTCGTCCACATTATCATCATCTAAAGATTCATCACGACTTCTATTTAAATCAATTTCGGGAATAACACGACGTTGTCCATTAAAGACCGCGACTCTGTCAATATTTGCGACTGAAGCAATACCCATAGGAAAAACAATTTTTGCAGGATTACGATGCACTTCGAGCCATCTTAAAAGCATTTCCAAATCTGTTTCTGCAGCCTCTGCCGCCTCTACACCTGCCTCTACATAGAATTTGCGAAAATCGAGGCGAGCCGGCAAAGGAGCACGAAATTCGCTCGCAAAAGCAACTTCGCGTCGACCTAATGTGCGGAAATCTGCGACTTCTTCTTCGCTCAGAAACGATAATACACCACGCCCTAATTTGTTTTCGCCTTCTGTATGATCAAAAACTTCTGCTAAAGGAACTCGAACTTCTTCTAATCCACCGTCAGCTGCTGCTTGCCATCCGAAAGGCATTCGTCCTGTTACTGCGTATTCCGCCATCGCTTCAGGTTCAGAAAGTTTGCCGCCCATTAAAGTGTAAACTTTTTGAAAAACGCCAAACATTTTGTTATATCACACATTGCATTCCATCCTCTTCGTGAGACCAGTGAGCCGGAATAGAAGTTATTAAAGTTCGACCATCTTGCCATAAATTAAGGAACTTTAAATGATCATTCGTTATTCCTGCGCCCAAAGAATATTTAGCGTGCGTATCAAAGTCTTTTAGTAAGGTGCCAACTTTGCATGCGTAAGAATTGGTAGTAGAAGGCGTCGTGCGCCAATGGCACGCTCCCTTGTAAAGTTTCACATTCAGGTCTTGATACAAATTCGAGTATTTGTCTGGATGATCGTATAAAGAAACATAATCAGCGAATTGCAAGCCATCCTTAACATAATAGTCCCATGACCGTGAAACCTTGTAATCGTCTTCTAAGAAAACGACAACATCATTCGGGTCCCATTCCTGAGCTTTCACAAACTCCAAACAATACAAGAAAGATGCGCGCTCGTTTCCACCTTGAAATTTATGCAAGTTGAATTTGACATCGTATGTGTCCTCAACAAAATGATACTTATCGATAGGGCAATCAAGCATCACGTGAATGTCCTGAAACGAAAAACGCGACGAATCTAAGAATTCTTGAAAAAGGCCTTCTCGGCTAAATGTAGACGGACGGGCTTTTCTTTTGCTCGCTTCAGATTGATAGCAGTGGCGCAAGACGACGTGCATTTATAAACTAGATTTAACATATTTTCCCGTTTCGCGAACACGCCTCCGTAGCTCAAATGGTTAGAGCATCTGCTTTGTAAGCTGAAGGTACTCGGGTCGATACCGAGCGGAGGCACAATTTTTTTACTCTTTTGAGATCTGACGGCAGCGAAAGAGGTCAAACTCCTCGTAGGTGCGGCCTCCGCCTCCTTTGACAAACTCGATGCCGTCTGTCTTGACGAGGCGCTCAAGATACGTGGCGTACTCGTAGTGGCGATCAGGGTGGTCTTTGAAGATGCTGTAGGACGAGATGCGGTCCTTGAATTGCATCTTCTCGACAAAGAGCTCGTAGTCGCGCTGCATCTGGTACTCCTTGATCATGAGAGGCAAAAGCACGTCGTCGCCGCCTTTCGAGTACCATTCGTGGAGCTCGTACTGCTTCTCGGGGTCGCTCAGAATGCGGAGTTCGGCAGACACGAAAGTTCCTTCTGCGACGAGCTCGAGCACGATCTTGTTGTAACGCGTCGCTTCGACATTGGCAGCCTTGCGCTGCGCCTCCACGCGCTCGAGTTCTTTTTCGAGCCAAATGACGCGCTCCTCCATTTTCACAGAAAGATGAATTGCTGAATTTCTCGAGTGTACAAATCCACATCACTGAGTTTTTCATCACTGAATTTAGTGTGACTCCAAGGAGCCAGGCCCGGCGGCGAGCTTCCAAGAGGAAAGCACGAGCGATTAAATCGTGAAACGCGCTCTAATTGTGTTGCGAAGTCCTTATTCTCGGTTTTTATCACAAAAACTTTGATGCCCCACGGCGTAGTTTTTTTTTCCATGGTGTAATTATC
>Ga0114962_10003715_pt1 | contig 12277 bp, 9 predicted proteins | sample C_130820_MF_Meta_FD_87017 | JGI IMG/M metagenome (GOLD analysis project Ga0114962, IMG submission 87017) | Freshwater microbial communities from Lake Croche, Canada to study carbon cycling - C_130820_MF_MetaG | ecosystem: Environmental > Aquatic > Freshwater > Lake | place: Lake Croche, Canada... | reverse complement strand
AGTATTGGATATTTTCATGCATTATCAAGCTTTAGATTATCTAAAAACAAAAAAACCCAAAGCCTTATTTATATCATACGGAGAAACGGATGAATTCGCTCATGAAGGACACTATGGCCACTACCTAAATGCGGCTCATCAATTTGATGCATGGGTTTCAGACATTTGGAAATTTGTAGAGTCGGATCCTCTATACAAGGGTAAAACGACCATTTTAATTACTACGGATCATGGCAGAGGAAATAAAATCAAGGCACAGTGGACTTCCCATGGTAAAGATGTAAAAGATTCACATGAAATCTGGTTTGCTATGTTGGGCGCTAAAGTTGAGGCTTTAGGTGAAGTGAATTCAAAATCTCAAGTATATCAAAAGGACTTGATTCACCGTGTTTCTCAATTGATGGGATTGAATTTTCAGTCGGAGAAAAAATAGATGGGGAGGTAAGAGGTATGATGTAAGAGGTAAGAGGTAAGAGGTATGACGTAAGATGTATTTTTTCATGCTACATTTTTTATTCTTAGTTCTCCCAAAAAATCATAGTTCAGACAATAGGAAGAAGAGAGAAAGAGAAAAGGGCGAGAGAGAATCTATTACCTATTACATCATACATCATACATCTTACCTCTTACGTCATACATCTTACATCTTACCTCTTACCTATTACCTAAGTCAACCGCCTTCTCATATATATCAAATTTACTGCTGAAATAACAATACCAGCGGCACCGAACCATGTGATCCATGAAAAGAAAATGCTTGGTAAATTGAGGGATGGGAAGATGAATCCTGCTGTTATTAAAAGCGTATTATAGCCAAGATATCCAACAGAATCGACTATGTACATCAAAAATCCAATATTGGCCTTGTGCTTTGTGATGGCTATCATTCGTTCAAATACAGAGGTAGTAATGGTTAAATAAGGCAAATAAATACCGAATCCAGTCATAACAATTAACCAAAATGGATTTATGTGATTTAGCCCCCAAATACCTGCACCTACCAATAGTAAAAATCCGATAGCAATAATTGCCAAACTTAGGTAAAAGGCGTTTTTGTTATTTCTGATCATGACTAAACTTCCGTTAATGATTAGAATTCCAACAGTTACCCAAATTTCCGTTTGCGAATATAGGGAAGGGATACTCATATAGCCTAAGTATTTCCATATCTCAGGAGCGAAATCGGAACGAATACCTCTTAATAAAGCCGCAAATAAATACAATATGCTGATGCACAAAATGCCAGGCCATAATTCTTTTACCAACAGAATCCTGTCCTTTTGGGTCATTGGTTGTCTTTCGGAGCGTTCTTGAGTTTCCTCCAAACTTGGCTTTGGTATTTGCGTTAGCATCCATACAAAAACTAAAAAAGGTAGTATATAAACTAGACCTGTGGTAAAGGGCATCCAATTTTCAGACACACCTAGGTTTAGTACAGAAATACCCATCGATTTAGATACTCCATCGGCAAGAATAAAACTGGATCCTAATGCTGCAATGAACAACTCCGTATTTCTTTTGCCTTCTAAAAATCCTTGAATATAACCAAAGACCATTCCAAGTGGTAAACCATTGATAACGAGAAAAAGTAAATTCCAAGGTTTGGGTACAAAACCAAATCCCAAAAGGGCTAATTCAGCTATCAAAATACTCCAAACAATAGCCTTAGCTCTGTTTTGCCAAGTAATGGAGGATACCAAAAATATGCCCATACATTTGGATAGCATGTATCCAGCGATTTGAGATGAAATCAATATCGACTTCCAATGTATCCCAAACCAAAATTGATTTTCGTATAAACCAGCTGTAAAGGGTTTTCTAAATCCATATACACAAAAATAACAACCAAATGCCGCCACCATCGTCCATGCAGGATGTGACTTCCAATTTGTTTTTACTATCTTTTGAGACCAACTTAGGGATTGAATCATTTTAAATGATTGCTTAATAATTGGCTGTAGAATTCGATGGGATTTGTCTTCATTTCAGGAACTTTGGCCATATCGTCATATCGACGAAGAATAACAGCATCTTGATAAAAGGGATTTTTCTCGAATTCTTTGCATTCTTGCTCTGACATAATTCCTCCTTGGAGTTGTAAGCTAATAACTGAAGGCTCACTCAAAATGTCAAAATATCTAGGTTCGCGATTACATAAATACCTTTTGGCATCCACATGCAGTAATACGGCTTCTGCAACGGAAGGCATAAAATGTTGATTCACATAATCGTAACCTAAGCTTTCATGTAAATCATCGATTCCTTGATCAGGTGCATCGTTCGGTAAATTGTGTAATAAATGACCAATGTCATGAAGCAAACAAGCAACTACGATGCTATCTTTTTCCTTATTTTCAAGTGCCAAATGAGCAGCCTGTAAAGCATGTTCTCCTTGAGTTACGGGTTCCCCTCCATATTGTGAGTCGCCATGGTGGCTTAGAAGAAAAATTATTTCTTCTACAATGCTTTTCGACATAGTTTTTGTTAAATAATATTTAATTTAGCTACCCTTAGGGCCTTAAAAAAGAATACAAAGTTGATTTAAAATAGATTTTATATTTGATTTATAATTTGGTAACATGAAAGAAAATTGGAAAATACGAGAAGTGGAAGTGAAGGATCTGTTGGAAGTGAAATTGTTATTAGATGAGTTGGAAAATCGGGTCTCTGATCTAGCCATTTTTACAGAAATTTTTCATCATTACTGTACAGAGATAAGTACCCTTTTTTATGTAGCTGAGTTGAAAAATAATGGAATTATTGGCTTTATTACTTGCAAAAGCCAATGGCTTTTGCACCATGAAGGTCAAGTTTGCGAAATTCAAGAAATGATTGTTACCAAAGATTTCCAAGGTAAAGGAATCGGGAAGGAATTAGTTGAAAAAGTGAAGGAAGTAGTCTTAGCATGGGGTGTCAAATCCTTGGAAGTTTCCTCCAATAAAAGACGCAAAGAAGCCCATCAATTTTATCAAAAAATAGGCTTCAAAAATTCGCATGAAAAATTTACTATTTATTTCGACTAAGTTGAAGGGCATTTTTCATTTTTGTGAAAATATCATAATTGTGATAAATGCCTTTGAAATTTTCTGCACCTACTCCAAAAGCAAAAACGGGGATCATTTGTCCTGTATGTCCTTTGGTGATAAATGACGCTTTTACTTCTCCAGTTTTCATATTTCCATCCAATAGAGCCATACCACCTGTTTCATGATCAGCGGTAATGATAACCAATGTTTCTTTGTTTTTTTCAGCAAAATCTAAAGCGTAGCCGATGGTTTTATTGAAATCTAACATTTCATTTACCACATATTCCGTATCATTTGCGTGACCACCCCAATCGATTTGAGAACCTTCAATCATCAAAAAGAATCCTTTGGGGTTTTGATTGACTATTTCAATTGCTTTTTTGGTAGATTTAATTAAAGCATCACCTCTACCTTCACTCATTTTAATGGGATTGTCATCCGCGTACAAATCAATTACTTTACCACCTTTTATTTTGTCTAATTCATCAATCGTTGATAAAACCTGATATCCCTTTTTTTGAAATGAATCGAATAAATTGACATGATCGGTTCTCTTAGAAAAATACTTACTTCCTCCTCCAATGATAACATCCACGTCTGTTTGTAAGAAATCTTTTGCAATTTCTTCATGCATACTTCTTTTTTTCTGGTGTGCAATGAACGATGAAGGAGTGGCATCCGTGATGTCGCATGTAGTAACGAGGCCCGTCGCCAATCCATTGCGTTCCGCCAATTCCAATAGACTAATAGCGGGTTTTTGTAAAGAATCTAGGCCAATCGCTCCATTGTAGGTTTGCTTGCCTGTGGCAAACGCTGTGGCACCTGCAGCAGAATCTGTAACATAATTATCAGATGCTTGATTTTTATGGAATCCGATGAAGGTGCATCGTTCTAGTTCCAAATTTCCTTTGTTTGCCGTTAAGCCAGCGTAAATTTGACTTACACCCATTCCATCCCCAATTAACAAGATGATATTTTTGGGGGATTTTTGAGCAAAACCCGCAAAACTGAGCAATAATAAGTAGGTGATTTTTTTCATTAGGAGAAAAGTTGGTGGATGTATTCAGCAGTAAAGCCAGGAGAAGTTGTCATTCCTTTTCCTCCAATACCGTTGACAATATGAATGACATTGTCGACTGTTTTGGTGAACACTTCCGATTGATTCGATTGAAGGTAAAAACCTGACCAAGATGAGTCTACTTGCCAGCTTTCTAAATGGGTGATTTTTTTGGCTTCATTTAGCATCATATCGTTGATTTCGGTTGAAATTTCAAAACCCAATGAAGCTTGTTGGCCAGCTGGAATATATTCATGTGAATCGCCCAAAATAATTGATCCATCTTGTGCTTGCTTGAATAAAATATGTATGCCTTTTTCTTGTAATAATTTTTGTTCAGGACTAGTGCTCAATTTGGCAAAAGAAGGGCAAGAATGAAAACTTTCGTATCTACGGATGGTAAGGCCAGTCAAAATATTCGACTTTAACAGTTGTTTTTGCGGAGTCAAACGCAACATTTGTAACTTACTAATCGTTAATTCCTCTTTAGGATAATGTTCAGGTAGTAAAAATTGTGTATCTCTTCCATTCGCTAAAATGACATGATCTCCCCAAAAAATTTGTTTTTTAGAAGAGGTTAGCATGGCAATCCCTCTTTTCTTCTCCACACCAATGATGGAACATTGATTATGGTAATGAAGTCCCATGTATTTAATTAAATATTCTCTTACTTTATGAACCATCACCAATGGATTCAAAGAGGCCTCTTCAGGAAAAAACAAACCAGCTTTAACGTATTCTTTTTTGAAATGTGGATTTATTTCCAAAAATTCATTGGCCGTGTAAAGTCGATTACCATAGTTTCGGTCTTTCATTAATTGGCTCATTTCTTCCAATAAAGTCGCTTCTTGGTCATCTGAAGCCACATACCAAGATCCATTCCCAACAAGTGAAATATCAAATTCTTGTTGTAATTCCTTATATATTTTCAGCGATTTTCGGCCATATTCAAACCAAGCATTTAAGGCCTGCCCTGAGGGAACTGCTTGCCCAAAATTCCTAAAGCTTGCTTCATAAGGCAGTTCATCTTTTTCTAAAAGAAGTACTGATTTCTTTTTCTTTAAGGCATGTAAGGCACAAAATGTACCAATTACACCGCCCCCAACTATCACTAAGTCGTATTTTCTATTTTTTAACATGTTGAATTACTTCAATGAGGTCTGAAATTTTATTTAATAATCCATCGTTTGGAGAACCAACTAATTGTTCTTTTGTATGTGTTCCATTGCATACCCCTAGTGAATATCTTACACCCGCATTTTTTCCAAATGCCAAATCTACCGGCGTATCACCGATATTGATAACCTGCATGGGATCAGTAATCCCACAAATTCTCATAGCATGTTCAATCATTTTGGGCGAAGGACGACCTTCTCCATTTACCTCATCGGGTGTGACTGAAATGTGAATTCCTGATTTATTGCTCAAATTGACATAATTGTTATTCAAGGTTTGTAACCACCCCAATTTGCTTAAAATGATATTGGCCACTTTTCTATAAAACCCAGTTGTTAGGGCTATGTAGATGCCATTCGAATGTAAATAATTGAATAACTCTAAACACCCTTCTGTCGGGAATATATCTTCCGTTTGGTAATGATTTTCTAAAATCTCGGTAAAATCAATGTAGGATTTTTGAGCTAATGGCTCAATTTCTGGATTACCTTCTCCTAATTGTTCAGACCATAACAATTGGAACACAAACAGTTTGGCATAGCCTTGTAAAGCCAATATTCTTTCATCAGAAGAATTGAGTCCATTTTTTTGGGCCGCTAACTTAAAACATTTTTCTACTTCATGCTGGTCCATGACAGTTGTGCCTGCCATATCCAATACCACTAATTTTATTTCATTCATTGACATGGAATTTTCATTTAACGAAGTACAATCTTAGATATTAAGGCATCATTAACCTCGTATGAACAAATTATTAATTTGCTGTTTATGGTATTTTTTTACTATTAAATAGGCAACATTCTACAATGCAATGAGTGCTTAACAATTTAGAAACATTGGAAATATTTACTTAACAATTTGTTGTTTCGTTTTTTATTACAGCTAAAATTTATCAAGATATTTTTGTGGAAATTTTAAATTAATATCAAACAATGAAAAACTTTTTACCAAATTTATTTGTGAAAAAAGCATTTAAATCATCATTTTGGATGGTTTTTGCTGTTTTGCAACTTGTTGGAATGTATGCTTTTGGACAAGCACATTCTATCAGTGGGCGTGTGACTGCATCAGAAGATAATGCAGCGATACCTGGCGTTAGTATTCGCATTAAAGGGACATCTAAAGGAACAACTTCCAATTCAGAAGGAAAATTTTCCATTAGTGTTTCGGATAATGCAATATTGCAAATTTCAATGATTGGTTTCCTTCCAAAAGAAGTGAACGTAGGAACTCAGTCAGAAATTAACGTACAATTATCAACTGATGAGAAACAATTACAAGAAGTAGTTGTAACTGCATTAGGTATCAAAAAAGAAATTAGAAAAATCGGTGTTGCTATTCAAACAGTCGATGGAGCAAGTGTGATTAAAGCTCGTGAACCTAACGCAATCAATGCATTATCAGGTCGCGTTGCTGGTTTAACGATCGGTGCACAACCAGAATTATTGCGTAAGCCAAATATCTCATTAAGAGGTAGCTCTACTGTATTGTATGTAGTGGATGGTGTACCTATCAACTCTGATACTTGGAATATTTCTGCTGACGATATCGAAACTTATTCGGTTTTAAAAGGAGCATCGGCTTCAGCTTTATATGGTTTCCGTGGAAAAAATGGTGCTATCTTAATCACCACAAGACGTGGATCTAAAGATAAAAGAGGATTTTCTGTTGAGGTTAATTCATCTACTCAATTACAAAGTGGTTTTTATGCAATTCCTGAAGTTCAAGATGAATATGGTCCTGGTGATCACGGTTTGTATGCTTTCGGTGATGGTAAAGGTGGTGGAATAGCGGATGGTGACTATGATGGTGGTTGGGGACCACGTTTTAACGGACAATTAATTCCACAATACGATTCTCCAGTAGATCCAATTACAGGCAAACGTTCAGGTACTCCTTGGGTTGCTCGTGGAAAAGATAATTTAAAACGTTTCTTAGAAACAGGTATCTTATCTACCAATAACGTTTCTGTAGCTGCAACTGGCGACAAATACAACTTGCGTTTCTCTACTTCTCATATTTATCAAAAAGGTATTGTTCCTAATACCCAATTGAATATGACGAACTTCAATATTACGGCAGATTATCAATTTTCAAAGAAATTGAAATTTGAATCTAATTTGCAATACAACCGTCAATATACTCCGAACATTCCAGACGTTAACTACGGTCCTAACTCGATTATTTATAACATCGTTTATTGGGCTGGTGCTGACTGGAATGTTGATGACATGCGTAACTATTGGCAAAAAGGTAAAGAAGGTATCCAACAAATCTATGCGGAATACCAACGTTACAATAACCCGTATTTTATGTCATACGAGTGGTTACGTTCACACTACAAGTCAGATATCGTAGGTCAAGCTTCTTTGCGTTACACCTTTAATGAAAACTTGAATTTATTGGCTCGTACTCAGGTGACAACTTGGGATATGGTTCGTACAGAGAAATTCCCTTATTCAGCTGGTACTTATGGACGTGATGAGCGTCGTGGTGATTACCGTGAAGATCGTCGTTCTTTATTTGAGAACAACACAGAATTATTGTTAACATTTGATAAAGATTTGTTACCAGGCCTGAATACAAAAATCAACGCGGGTGCATCTCAACGTCTTTTCCAATACAAATCAATGTTCGCAACAACGAACTACTTGAACGTTCCAGGTGTATACAACTTCTCGAACTCATCTAATCCAGTTCAAGTAGCTAACTTTGGTTCTGACATGCAAGTACTTTCTGCTTATTACTCTGCAGACTTTTCTTACAAAAAATACTTAACGGTATTCGCAACAGGTCGTTTAGATAAATTATCTACTTTACCAGCTGGTAAGAACTCGTTCTTCTATCCATCTTTTGGAGCGGTAACAGTTTTATCTGACTATGTGAACTTACCAGAGGCAGTTTCATTCTTGAAATTCCGTGGATCATTTGCTAACGTAAAAGATGGTTTGACATCTTCTACGATTGACAACCGCATGGGAACCTATTCAGGCGAAAATTATAACTCGCCTTATGATGGTCCTTCTTACCAAAACAATACGGTTTATTCTACTGGGTTCTATTATAATAACCAAAATGGAGCAACTTACGGTAATGAATTAAGCAACCCTAATTTGAATCCATCTGAAACATCTCAGACTGAATTCGGTATGGACTTGCGTTTATTGAAAAACCGTATCGGTATTGATGCTGCTTATTTCATCTCAAATGACGGTCCTTCAATCTTCTCTTTACCTATTTCATCTACTTCGGGTTATACGTCTGCTTTGGTGAATGGTATCAAAACTCAGAAGAAAGGTTTTGAAGTTTCGGTAACAGGTACACCCATTCAAACAAAAGATTTTAGTTGGGATGTATTAGCTAACTACTCTACTTATGAGCAAACGTTAACGGAAATTTACCCTGGAATTACTAGCTATAGTACGTTCTTAAAAGTAGGCGACCGTATGGATAAAATATATGGTTCAGCTTTCGTACGTACTCCAACAGGACAAATTATTAATAACTCTGGTGGTTTACCAGAAAAATTATCTGGAGCACAATCACAATACTTAGGAAATGCAAATCCTGATTTTGTTTTTGGTTTCAATAATAAGTTTACCTACAAGAATGTAAGCTTAAGTGTTTTATTTGATGGTCGTATCGGTGGATCAATCATTAACTATACACAACAACAAGCCTACCGTGGTGGTCGTCATATCGGAACTACACAAGGTATTTTTGCAGAAGCTCGTCCTCAAGACGCTTTAGGTGTGAAAGCATTTGTTGGTCAAGGTGTGGTTGTTTCAAATGGCGTTGCAATCAAGTATGATGCAAATGGAAAGGTGACTAACTTCGCTGATTTACAATTCGCTCCTAACACAACTAAGACTTATGTACAAGATTACGTGGGACGTTACTACAACACAAACGAAGGTAATTTAATGAGCCGTTCATTCGGAATGTTAAAAGAAGTTGTTTTAGGAGTTAAACTTCCAACTAAGTGGTTCGGTAAAGCAGTTTCTGGCGCAAATGTTTCTTTCGTAGGTCGTAACTTATTGTACTTCGCTGAAGCAAAAGATACGGATTTATCTCAGTACCTGTCGGATGGAACTACTAGTCCTCAAACTCCTTCAGTTAGAAGCTATGGAGTTAACTTAAACTTCACATTCTAATATTTTTATTTATTTAAATGTTACAAACAATGAAAGTTAAAAATATAATCTTAGGTATGTTGAGTTTCTCTTTAATTGCATTAAGCAGTTGTGAGAAGACCTTCGACCAGTTAGAGAAAGACTCTAACCGCGCGGTGCAGGTTCCTGCCTCCTTGGTTTTACCAACAATAGAATACAGTGTATTGAATGACAATGGTCGTCCATTTTCTGCTGAAATGCGTTGGAATCAATTTTATTGCTCTAATTATAATTATTATGCCAATAATGAATATACGTTAGGACAAATGCCCAATCAATATACTACCTTGAAAAATGTAATCAAGATGGAAGAGGAGGCAAAAAGAGCTGGTTTAGCAGATTTAAATGGCTATTCAGCTTTAGGGAAATTCTTCCGTGCATATTTCTTTGATCAAATGTCGAAGCGTGTGGGTGATCTACCTATGACTGAAGCATTGAAAGGTATTGAAAATATCGCACCAAAATACGATAGCCAAAAAGCGATTTACATCCAAATCTTAAAATGGTTAGATGATGCAAATACAGATTTGGCTTCATTAATTGTAAAAGGTGAAACAATTTCAGGAGATTTTTATTTCTCTGGCGATTTGAAAAAATGGCAAAAAGTGGTGAATGCTTATCGTTTGCGTGTATTAGTTACTTTATCTAAAAAAGATACGGATGCTGAAATTGGTGTAAAAACGAAGTTTGCTGAAATGATTTCAAATCCAAGCAAATACCCAATGTTGGGTTCGAATGGTGAATCATTACAGTTTGTTTGGAATACATTTAACAAATACCCGTCTAATCCTGATAACTTTGGTTTTGATGCTACTCGTCAAAACATGGCTTCTACCTACGTTGGATTTTTGTCAAAAATCAATGACCCTCGGGTTATGATCACTTGCGAACCAGCTGGTTCAGATTTAAAAGCGGGTAAATTGCCTTCGGATTACACTGCATTTAGAGGTGCTGATTCTGGTCAAGGTTTGGATGATATGTCGAAAAATGCGGGTATCTCTAATGGATTCGGTTACGCACTTGGTATTTACTCTTTCCAAAATCGTTCTCGTTATTATAGAAATTACACAGGTGAAAATACCTTTATTGTAGGATATCCTGAAATGTGTTTCAACGTAGCTGAAGGAATGGCAAGAGGTTGGGCGACAGGTTCCGCTGAAGACTGGTATAAAAAGGGTATCAAAGCTTCTCATGCTTTTTATGGTATAGTTGAAGGTGCTAATACCATGACTTATTCTAAAACTGGATCAAAAGACGCAGCTGATTTTGCTAATTATACCGTTAATTTCAATTTCGATGATTATTATGCTCAACCGTCCGTTCAATTAGATGCTAATACAGCTATCGAGAAAATTGTTTCACAAAAATATGCGGCATTCTTTATGAATTCAGGAATGGAAGCCTATTTCAATTGGAGAAGAACAGGATTTCCTGCCTTTTCAGCAGGTGTTGGAAGTGGTAACTCAAATAGAATTGCATTGCGTTGGATCTATCCTACAACAGAAAGAACATCAAATGCTGCTAATTATACTACAGCTATTACTAGTCAATATGCAGGTAAAGATGACGTAATGGATATCATGTGGTTAAACAAGTAGAGTTTTTAGTTTGTTGATAAAATATTTATTAAGTGGTAGGATTTTATTCTACCACTTTTTTTTTGCTCTTAACAACAATTATAAAGAGAAATTGGTAAAAATAGCTAATAGCTAAGAATGCAAATGAAGGGCTAAAATATCCAATTTTCACTTCTCTTTCCGCTTTTGGCTTCGGCTCCCTTCTCTTTTCCTAGTGTTAATTTTAACATTAAGAAAAATGAAGGAATTAAGAACGTTGAGGATTACAAAAATTTCCTTCTTTTCTTTTTTCTTGTTCTTTTGTCTTTCTCTCTTCCTATTGTCTGAACTATGATTTTTTTGATTTTTGTGATGATATGATTTTTTCTTTTTCTCTTTTCTTTCCTTCTATTATTACCTCTTACCTCTTACCTCTTACCTCTTACCTCTTATCTCTTATCTCTTACCTCTTACCTATTTCCTATTACCTCTTACCTCTTACCTAATCCCTAGTTTCCTGAACTAAATTTTAATCCAACAATTCCAACAATAATTACGGTGAGAAAAAAGATTTCATAGATGTTGGTGGAATTTTTTAAAATAACCACATCAATGATTTTGATCAGGATCAATGAAACGGACGTCCAAGTAGCGATCGCAACCGTCATAGGGATGGATTTCATGGATAAAGAAAGAAAAAAGATATTGGATAATCCAAGTCCTAGATACGTCAACAAATAACCCATTTCTATTCCTACAGCTTTACTGAAAAATGAATTTTCAATAATGGCCGCTTTTAATTGTGCCATATCCAATTTACGGAGTGAGTAGGTCCATGCTGCTTCTAGTCCAGAGGCAAACAATAAATAAATCCAAGGTTTAATCATGTTGTTTAATTCCTTAACGGTTTTCCGAATATAGATAAATTATGATTAAATTATTAAGGATGAATTAATATTTAATCAATTGTTAAAATTGGTGTGTTATTTCAAAATTATTGTTTTTTTGACGCGATTTAAGCAAAAGAAAAAAAGTTTTTTTGTTTCTTTTTTTACAAAAAAAGAAATGCCATTGAAAAAGAATTAGTCAATAAGTTGCATTTCTGTCAAAGAAATAAAGGAAATGCAAATTCAAATTCGCGCTTTTAAATATACGTTAAGAGCTGACCCTAATATTAATTTCAACTCTTAATTTGCATTAATAATTAGTGATAATAGATTGTTTCAGAAGAACTCCACATGTAATTTTTATTTTAAAGATTTTATTAATGATTAGGTAACAATAAATTTT
>Ga0114962_10003714_pt1 | contig 12279 bp, 16 predicted proteins | sample C_130820_MF_Meta_FD_87017 | JGI IMG/M metagenome (GOLD analysis project Ga0114962, IMG submission 87017) | Freshwater microbial communities from Lake Croche, Canada to study carbon cycling - C_130820_MF_MetaG | ecosystem: Environmental > Aquatic > Freshwater > Lake | place: Lake Croche, Canada... | reverse complement strand
TACCTCTTACTTTTACTTTTCTGTTCTCTAATCGTTCTTGAATACCCCTTAACCATCACCTTTCTATAGTTTCACCTTTTACTACCGTTATCTACTGCACCAGTTTCATTTCAGAACTAGAGATGCGGGACGCGGGGCGTTCTTGAATCGTTCTCAGGAACTGCATTTGCTCCAAATCCTTTTTGTCTTGACTTTCCAATCCCTTTTGGTTTACTTTTTGTTCTTGAGCGTTCTTTTATATCCCCTTATATTACGGTCTTGGAGTATCTAGATGTACCGCCCTTCACAGCAGGAGAAGCATTCCAAGAGTTAGGAGAGTTATTGAATGTCCTTAAGAACTCCAAATTGATTTGTCTTGACCCTTCTGATCCCTTGGCTATCTCTTGCAATTTACTTTTCTGTCCTTGACTACAATACATGAATTAGGAGGCATTTAAAATAATACGTGTAGAGTAGAAAATGGATATATATACAAAATTATTCTGGATTAGCTCGTTACTGTTTATTGCACTATCCATGTATTTAGTATGCTGCACAAAAAGAACCCCTATATTTTATGCCCAGATTGCTTCCGGATGTACAATGTTTATTACTAGTAAAATTGGCCGTACATTTTTAGGGCTAGAATAACACTATTTCCATACATACGCCATACTCATCCCTACCGAATGCCCCATCGACGCCGACTTCTCCTTCTTTGCCTTTATATCTACGTCCTTCCACTCAGATGTTGAGGTTGCATGGCGTAATGCAGTCAAGGTCGTTCTCTTCTCAAAGAGACGAGTCAAAATCCGATTTGCCCAAGCACTGAATTCTGCACGGCTCATAGCCTCCTTGCCATCTCGCTTTACAAAGAGATAGTCTCGAGGACAGTCTTTCAAACTAGCCTCTAGTTCTTTCAGCAATGGTTCTGGAATGGGTGTCCGAATGGCTCCATAATGCCGTTTTGTCTTGTAGTCCTGAATAATAAGAACAGATCCTTGAATATAATTGCCTTCTTCGGGCTCTTTCTCCCCTTCTTTTACTATTCTTGTAGCAAAGTAATCCGCTCGCATAGCAGGAATATAGGTATAGAACCCTAGCAAGAGACGATCCATTCCCAACGGCAATGCATCCCGTTTCTTTACTACGTCTGCCAAGTCTAGTTCAATTCCCTTCTGAATCTCGGTTGGCTCATTCTTTTTATAGTGTTCCATAAGCGGCTTCGAGTTCTCTTGAGCAATGGCTTTCCACTTCTCAAAGAACGGCTTCTCTTCAGAACTACCTTCGTGCTTGATATAGCTGCCAATTGCAGAGTAATACCCATGCAGATTCACATTTGTCTGTTTTATCGGGGCAGCATGAAGAATAGCCAGCGCTGCAGGAGGATCCATAATAAGTTGGTGCAGTGTGTGTGTTGTAAAGGAAAGCCACTTTGTTAAATGAGAATCGTAGTTTCTCTTTGAAACATCTGTTATAGCAGTTGTTTTGAAGAAGCTCATGTCTACTGTACAGGAACAGGATTTAATATTCAATTTTAACTTAAATGAGAATATACATAGCAAGATAGATGACAAACACTCTTGTCTTCTTCTATTCTTATGGGATGGGGGGCTGGGGTGATATGGTAAAAGGGCTTCATACCTGTTGGTGTTGGGCAAAGGCGACCCATCGAGAACTCAAAATCGATTTTAGCTGGCATATCTTTGGAACCTTTTTTAAGCAGCATAGATATTTGCAAGATCGCCCTTCATATGTTACATTGAATATGATTGATAAGAGTGCCGACTATACAGTTCGGAGCTTAGATCAATATGCAGACAAAGAGGAGATTGTCCTTACTTGTAATTGGTTTAAACTGAGTGCAAACAGTTCTATAGATCCTCTGCCATTCTATAAAGAACTCTATACTACAATCTTTCCTTTGACGATTGAGAAGGAGATTCCTGCAACGTATCACACGTTTCATTGTCGCGTGGGTGATAAGTATCTGCAGGAGGCCTATGGATCCAAGGGGGACAACCGGATCGGCTCCTTTGACCGCCTTGGAAAGATTATAGACCAGTATAATGCCTTTGGTCATTCGGCTACACTCGTCGCGAGTGATAGCGAGGCAGTTGTAAATCGACTACTCAAGGAAATCCCCGGATCCTTCACTTTGTGCCCCAAGCCCTATCATATTGCCTATAAGTGCCCTGATATTGAATTTAAGATCCCCTCTATGCGCAATACCATTCTAGAACACTACGCTATGACGAAGAGCCAGGGGATCTACAAGGTATCCTACAGTGGATTTCCTATTACTGCCGCACTTATTCAGAATGTACCCTTGCAGGTATGGAGCATGGAGGGATCTCTAGGGACGTATAGGGATGAGATGGTGGACGCGATTCGAGAATGCTATGCTGCTGCGTCCAAATGACACTCTTTTTGATCTATCCAACGAGTGGAGGAGATATAATCTAGTTGGCTAGGATCCGAGATTCTGATTCTTGTAACCCCGGTTCGAATCCGGGTATCTCCAACCTTTGCTATTATTTAGATGATTGCATCTAAATAATAGTGTATATTGTGTATTGTTAAGACTGTTGTGATTGTTGTGATTGTTGTGGAGGCGTGGAGGACAACAGGGGCGTCGTAAACCCATTGGATGTCTGTTTCTGATCAGGAAGAGACACCAGTACAGTAGAATGGTTATTCGTCGGAGGCGTCGTGGCCGCATTCTCGGGCTTCTGTTCAATGCTACCTTCGTCCGTATATTTCCCTGCCTTAATGCTTTCAATGTCCGTCAGTAGCTTCTTTGAGAGATTTGCATTCGTCTTCTCGTAGACATTGAGCAGTGTCGCCAGTATATTGAGTCCTACGCCGACCCAGATCAGATACGTCAAATTATACCCGGTTGCAATCGTCGTTGTCAGAATACCACCCGATTGCACCAAATGAAACATATAGATAAGCCATATGTTGCAGCTGTTCAAGGAATGCCGGCGACTCATCATACGCTTCAAGTCATCAATCTCATTTTGCTCAAAGATCTCCTGGATCTGTGTGGCAATAGGAACCTTTGTATCAGCCATGTCCTCTTTTAGATGCACAAAAAAATCAGAATTCGTTGCAGATAAAATTGAAGTCCGATGCATCACTTAAATGATGAGCGACTAGTATCCATAATGGCAGACTTTCCACCATTGCAGGGCGAAGCCAAGACAGGCAAGGTGAAGCATTGGCGGGTTCGAGTGCAGGCCACCAAAGAAGGACATGGCCTTATTATTACTGAATACGGCTATGAGGGCGGAGCAGTACAGAGAGACGAAAAGGTGGTGGAGGAGGGCAAGAACATTGGCAAGAAGAACGAGACCACGCCTGTGCAGCAGGCCATTCTGGAGGCGCGATCTGTATGGAACAAGAAGAAGGCCAGTGGCTATGTGGAGGCTGCGGCAGGGGCTGGATCTGCCGCATCTGCAGCTGCATCTGCCCCTGCCTCTGCTGCAACAACCCCCAAAGCACGGCGTCTTGTTCGCAAAGTAGTGGCAGAGGAGTCGCCTGCGGGAGGGGCTGGTAAACCATCTGTATCAGCGGCTGTATCAGCGTCAGCAGCAGCCTCTGCTTCCATTGCAGCAGGGCGTGCCTCTGAAATCACGGAGTCTGTGCCACTTCCTATGCTGGCTCACAAGTGGCCAGAGAAGGCCAAGCACGTTGTCTTTCCATGCTATGTGCAGCCCAAGTTCGACGGAACCCGCACGGTAGCCGTCTGCGGCCTAAAAGTAGGAACGCCCTGCCTCTTCAGTCGCACGCGCAAAGCCTATCCCCATCTGGAGCATATCCAGGCCGTGGTGCGCCAATTGCCCAAGGGGATCTTACTCGACGGGGAGCTCTATCGGCACGACATGGACTTCCAGGAGATTGTCGGCACGGTCAAGAAGAAGACGCTGACCAAGGCGGATGAGGCCAAGCATACCCTTATTCAGCTGCACTGTTACGATATTATTGATGAGAAGAAGACCTTTGAAGAACGGTTTACGGAACTGAAAGCGCTGTTTAAAGAGTATAAAAAGGTCATCGGGGATGTTCTTGTATTGTGTCCTACCGAGAAGGTGGCCAAGAAGGAAGACCTGAAGACCAAGCATGATGAATATGTGGCCGATGGATACGAAGGGCTCATGGTTCGCAATGCGACAGGGCTCTACGACGTAGGCAATCGCTCCACGGATCTGCTCAAGATGAAGGAGTTTCAGGACGAGGAGTTTGAGATTGTGGGATTCTATGAAGGGGAGGGGGGGGACAAGGGACTCATCATCTGGCGCTGCAAGACGGAAGACGGCAAGCTGTTTGGCTGCAGACCCCATGGAACGCACGAGGAGAGGGCGGAACTCTTTAAGCACGGAAAGGAGTATGTGGGGAAGATGCTGACGGTGCGATTCCAGGAGCTCACGGCCGATGGGATCCCACGGTTTCCTGTGGGGATTGCCGTGCGCGACTATGAGTGAAATTTGAAACTTTTTAATGGATAGAGAGACGGGTACACATGTTCGTCTCTGTTATCACCACAACCAAGAACCGCAGTCACTTTCTGCCGGCGCTTCTTGAGTGCTATCGAATGCAGGCGTGGCCGCATGCAGATATGGAATGGCTCCTGATGGACGATGGATTGTTTGAGGATCAGGAAAAGGGCAGAACTCTGATTCAGAACTGGATCGCAAAAACACAGATCCCAAATGTGCATCATATTCGCATCTGCTCTTCGACCCCTACGGGAAGCAAATTGAATCAATTGATAAGAATGGCACGAGGAGATATTCTGGTTGTTATGGACGATGATGACTGGTACTCCCCGTATCGTGTTTCCAGTGTGGTGGATGCCTTTCGATTACAACCTGAGATAGACTTGGCAGGGTGTTCCAAGGTCTACATGCAGTTCGAAGAGGAGCCTGAGGCGTTGTGGGTCGCGGGGCCCTATCATGACCAGCATGCCCTTCATTGCACTATGGCCTTTCGTAGACGGTACTTTGCAACGCATTCCTATGACAACGAAGAGGTGTGCGCAGTGGAACGGCAGGTGACCAATAACTTTACAGAACCCATGATCCAACTGTATCCAAGGCACACCATTCTGCATAAGATTCATTCATCGAACACGTACCAGTTCAAACGATCCGTCGGATTGCTGCGAAGAAGCAGTTTGGAACTAGCAAAGTTTATAGGCTATGGTAGTGTAGATGAGCAAGTGTCCCTATAAGTATGTGTTGGGAATTCCTGGACAAGGTGTCCATGCACTGAGACTGTGGGGTGTCTCCTTTCATGATACCTGGATGACAGTGGTGGCGGCCGCCTTGATCGCTTATTTTTATGGGTATTCATTCTTGTATACCTTGGTCGGGCTCTTTGTTCTTGGCGAAGTTCTCCATTATCTGTTTGGTGTTCAAACAGCGTTCTTAACGATGATTGGCGTAGAAGCCTGCCCTTCCTAAATTTGATAGTGGGAGATTTGGATAGAAAGGCATCCTTCCTATCCAAACTTACAATGAACACTACCACAGCACCAAGTGAGAGCAGCGGCACAAACATCAGTGTCTGGGGTGGCTTAGCCATCGGATTCGCTATGACAGCCTTCAACATGATTCCGTGGTCTGTTGTCTTTATCTTTACGCGCAAATACGGGCTTCGATATTATACGATTAATAACACAGATGAATGCAGGCGGGTACAGCGGCGCGTGAAGGGGCATAGCAGTCACACCTCAGACAACGACAAGGGCTATGGCTATGCCTTTGGAAAGTGGTATATTACGCATGTAGGACAGGATCATCGAGGGGATCATGAGGTCTGGATGATTGCTACGGAGACCTCTTTCAAGGAACTGACGCGCGATCTGAACGATGATGTGGAGGAAGATGAGGTGGATGCGGAAAATACAGTGGTGAGTGATGTGGAGGCTGTAAAGGCACCTAAGAAGAAGATTGATGTCTATGATCGCCGCGGCTCCTATGACAATCTCTGGTATCGGAAGCGTACCATACGGAATCTGGGCGCCAAGCCCCATCCAGAACAGAGGGTCATTCTGGATCGAGTCAAGGCCGTGTACGAACAGAAGCAGAGGGGCGTCTTCTATATCCACGGATTACCGTGCACCGGCAAGTCTATGATTGGACTACTGTTGGCCGAAGAGTACGGCTGCAGTTATTCAAACTCCTATTCACCCTGGGAGCCTGGGGATATTCTGACGACGGTAATTGACGAAGCGGAGCCCACCAAGGAACGACCCTTAGTTCTTGCATTCGAAGAGGTGGACGGTGCCATCATTCGGATTCATGAGGGGATCGAGCGGCACAAGAACATTCCAACGGCCATTACAGACAAGAGTAGCTGGAACCGGTTCTTGGATAACTTTGACAGAGGCTTGTATCCCTATGTAGTCTTGCTCATGACATCGAATAAGTCGTTCGATTTCATCAACAGTTTGGATCCTTCGTATTTGCGGAAGGGGCGCGTGGACGAGGTGTTTGAGATGGGAATGAAGACAGAGTAAGTAGAGATGAGCACCGAACCAACCCCCCAGAAGCAGTTTTTTTCATTTACCGAAGCCGTTCTTCTCCCTGTCTATCAATCCAAGACCACGATCAAACAGCTCTGGGATACCTATCTCGTCTGGTGGCGATCCGAAGGGGAACAGGCATTCGGAGGAGATCCCTTAGACCAAAACGACTTCAATGAGTTCTTGAGAAGGACATACGGTCAGCCCAATATCAATGTCAATGGAATCCCTGGATATACAAGTATCTATATAAAATACGAATAAAATATAGATCTAATAATAGAGATGGTCAAATTAAATGCATTTCTTATAATTGTAAGTTTGCTTGTACTATTGATCTGCGTCTATTGTGTGTCCTGTATCTATATTGAGCCATTTGACGATCTGCCGGCATCTCCGCCCACTCCGGTTACTGCGGATACTCATGCAACGATTCAAAATGCACATGAGCAAATTCCTGTAATTGATTTAAAATTAGTACAGTCCATAAAAGACGGTCTAAAGGGTATTATTGCCAAAAAACCCGAAGTTATAACTGCAATCAAGGATGTATTATCTGAACCAACGATTCATAATACGCTCATGGACATCCTTTTTATGTTTAAGAATTAGTAGAGAGATGAAGAAGTTCGCAATCCCGTTTGGTGTCCTGTTGCTCATTCTTATTGTGGCTCTTGCGCTCACCCTCCGCGTAGAAGGATTTACCGATACACCTGCAGATTACTGCAGACGATGCTGCTTATCGGGAGAGGATACCTGCGATAAACTCTATAAATGCAAGTGCTAAGCCGTATAATTGCGAATAATCTGAATAAAATCATAGGTCTTTGCAACCCAGTAACTCATACAACCTATCATGGCTCCTAGTAAGCCCACAAGAGCTCCTCCTGCCACTTGTTCCACGCTATGACAACGCTTTTCATAACGAGACCAAGCCATCGCAGCAATCCAGAAGACTCCTAGGAGCCAGTAATAGCTCTGCGTATAGGCACCCAGTAAGAGAACAAAGAGGGTCACCGTAGCCACATGGCCGCTGGGGAATCCAGGCTTCCCTTCCACGGAGCCGCCGCCGCAGAAGGCATTACAGTCCTTCGCCCCTTCAGGCCGAGGACTATCAAAGTACGGCTTAATGCGTTCTACATAGGCGCTTAGGATGATGCAGCCCACTCCAATCATCAGATAGACAGGATCCTGGGTATAGAAGAAGAGACTAATAGCGAGTGGGATGGGAATGAGGAGGGTCAGGGAGACTGCATTGGCCAGAGGTTGCTCCATTCTCTAGTTGGACAGAGGTTAGATTCTGCCTAAGGTACGTATGCGTTTACTATGGAATGCGAACAAATCAAACCAACAGAGCCAACCAAGCCAATAGAGCCAACCCATGGCTCATCGCCACGAGTTTAACATTTCTGTGGCCAGCGACCCTCTTTGCCTTTCAGGGACAGTGGACTCTCTATTACAGCAATTTGGCGGTCGTCGTAGCGTCAGGGCTCTATCATTCCACAAAGTTAACACCCTTGTACCATTTAGATATGGTGGCCGCCAATTCCCTTGCGATTCTTCATTCAATTCACGCCATTCAGCTCGGAGTGCCCTGGATCCCTGTCCCGGGAATTCTCTACAGTATTCTGATGTTCTGCGTGGGGCATCGATGCAAGCAGTTTGTGTGGAATTCCTCATTTGTTCAGGCGACCTTCTGGCACATGACAATGCATGCAGCCGTTCTCAGTTGTGCGGTGATATTAGCGAATGCTGATATTCGTTATACTCTAGGGGATAATGCACGAACGATGGTCGGGCTATGCCCGACCATCCATCATTTTACCTCAGAGCTGTGCGCGGAGCACAGCTCTAACGGGGATTACAGTGCGAATTGTGCCCTCCAGAGCAGTACTCCTCCTTCTTGTAGCCTGGTTCCCTTGTGCAACAGATGGAGTCATGATGATCTCTAGCCGTAGGTGTCCTCTGGCCTGTTTGCGGATCCATGTACTGGCCGCAGAACTTCTTGCCACATTCGAAGCACCAGGATTTGCCACAGCCATGATTGATCAGGAAGGTCGAGTTACCTGTCGGAAGACCACAGGCAAAAATATAGTTGCAGGCTGTATCCTTCAGACACCATCGTTGGCACCAGGGGCACTGCTTGGCATCCATTCTACTCTTCTCTTACATCAGCATATTCAGGGGCGACTCCATTCGCATATCCGTGGAGCACGAACAACGCATCCTCGAACCGGATCTTATTCTCTGCTGCAAAGTGATTGATGGCCTTCACTCCTTGGAGCATATTCTGCCTGAATCCTGCAGGAATGTAGGGACGATGCTTGTACTGGTCGTGCAGATAGTGGAGAACCGGATCCACGTCCCCTTCGTAGAGCGGATAGGCGTAGCGTTTAAGCGCCACACGGTAGCTCTCGAGGCGTTCTAGGCGAATCTGTTCTGACTTGGTGGCCATTTGTGCTCTACAAATAAAAAGAGGACACTATCAAATTTTTTAGTCCTCGCGATCGGAGTCGGGGATCTCTTCATTCAGAGCCTGTTCTTTGGGACTCCAGCGACCTACATAGTCGCCCACGGAGCCATTTGCCTTTCGCTTATAGAGCTTGTTCTTAATGGGCTCACGATAATAGAGGGTTCCCTCGTGCTCAAAGGGCTGCACCTTGATAATCTCCGTCGCGGAGATATCTAGGGGCTCCTCTTCGGTCTCCCTGTAGACTGGTTCAATTGTCTTGGCCTTTGTAGGTACTGTTGGCTTTGCTGTTTTTGTTGCTTTCTTGGGGGGCATTTCTACAAGAGGAAGCGGCGTCGGTTTAGGCAGAGGCGTGAACACTTCCATCTCCATCATGGTGTTCATGCCCTTGCCTAAACGCTTTGCCGTCTCAGTGCCTTCTACCAGGCGTACGAACTCGAACTGGATCCGATGGGGAAACCAATAGGGTTCCTCAGGCCTGTCTTCGTAGTAATAGCCGCTCGTCTTCCTCATTAACCATAGAGGCTGGGTGCCCTTCTTGATAAAGAAGAACGGCTGCACGGTCTGCTGGGCAAAGTCAAAGAACGCCTTGAGGGCTTTGGCATTTACAGGGGTCATTGGCATGCCATCTTCAGGCTTTCGTGGATAGACCTTGTTGACTTTTTGGCTGGTCAAGGAGCCTGTTCCGAGAACAATCAGATCCTTGTAGAGTTGCCAAAAGACCCCGATGGAGCCACGGATCGGCACGAGTGTCATGCCCTCTTGTCGTTTCTCTGTGACCCCGTTCCAGAACATAACATCAAAGTATTTCGTTTCTGCCCCTGAAATGGCATAGAGGGTCGTCATGGTTACCGTTTGAATCATGCCTATCCTATTCAAATTTTCGATTGATCGAAAATTTGAATAGCTGCGAGACAGTAGACGGACTACTATGGATATTCCTCTTAATATCGCGAATCGGATCAAGCCCGAACTCAATGCAATACAGCATTCTCACATCTATTCTGAGACACAGGAGACCGCTGAGCCGGTTGTTCTGTTCTTGCTCCCTTTGAACGACAAAGACCAGCCCCTGATTACGTGGACACAGGTCAAAGTACGCTGGCAGAACGATCAAATGGATCATGCCTATGTGCGAATCACTCTCACGAACGACGGGGGCACCGTATCCTTGAGCCCACCCTTTGTCGTTCGGCAGAGCCTATGGACGCCCCTTGAATGGGCGCTCCCCTCTATACCGCTCGACAACGGCCGCCTCGGACTCCAAGTCGAACTGGATCCCCTGTATGCAAACGGCTATGTGAATCTTCGTTTGGCGGGATTCGATGAACTGCTGGATCGCATTCCGAACTACATCTTTGTCAATGACACGGGTGCCATGAAGTGGCTTCTAGTAAATTGTGACAATGCCGCATGGATCGAGGAGTACACCGACTTCCAGGGGGAAGAGGGATCCTTTCTCTGCTTGAATCCTTTGGTACCGTTTGGAATCTAATTATCCTCCTCCTACGGAGGAGGATAATTTTATACTAAGCGGTACCTTAATACGGACTTAAATTATGTTTTTAACGGTTAGCAGAGAGATGTCAAGTCGCCCTATTGGCGATATTACAACTGTGATTGACTTGGCATCCAGGAATGCCCAGGACGACTTCTTTTTCCCCATTCAGTCCAACAACTCCTGGTTCCACCGAGATCCCTCCACCATCTTCCCTGCCAATACGGCCAGCCAGGAGTTCACACACAAGGGCACGGCAGCCTGGGGCGGTCGTCTCACCTTTGAGCTCGGAGCCTTGACCGCCGGCGATCTGCTGCAGAGCACCGTACTTCAGATCCGCTTAGGCCACTGGTACTCCAATGAGCTGCTCGCACAGCTGGCCACCGCTTCCATTGTGGTCGATCCGAGCAACAACAATGCATGGACATATGTGAATTCATTGGGGACATCTATTATCGAATATGCAGAGTTTGAAGTGGGCGATCAGACCTTGGAACGCATCGACGGTGAGTTTATCAAGCTCTATTCGTCCCTGATCCCCGATATGAACATGCTGTTTGGCCTAACTACGGATGCCGCCGGCATCACCAGTTTCGCCAATGTAGCCACGAATAGGGCGACCATGAATCCGAACCGCGCCTTTCCCACTCAGGACGGCGTCTACTTCTGCCTGCTGCCCTTCTTTTTCATGAGGACACGAGGCAAGGAGGTCTTCCCTCTCGTGGCAGCCGCCGAGGGCTCTGTGCGCATTCACGTGCAGCTCCGTCCCTTTACGGACTGTGTCCGTTCTTGTCTAGGACAGAGGGCATCCTGTACGGATTCACCGCTAGGCAAGACAGTGACCTTTCGTTCAACACAGACAGACGCCTCCTTCAACTACGTGACTCCGTCTGAAATTCCTCCCTTCCAGGACTTTCGTGTTCTGACGTATACGGGGCTGATTGGCGGGAACCAGCGATCGGCCTACATTCACAAGCCGTTCGAACAGATGAGCCGGTTCGTGACCTCCTTTCACTTTGACGAACCCTATAAGTACTTGACAAGCAAGACAAATTCGGGATCGGATACTATTGAGGTTTCTCTGCCGTTGGAACTGAACCATCCCTGCCAAGAGATCGTATGGGTCTTTCGGCGAAAGGCCGTTCAGATCAATAATGAATGGAATAATTTTACGCCCATTGTGACTACTCAGTACAATCCGATCGCAGTACCCGAGCCCTGGCTCGCCTATGCCACGCTGCGGATCAATGGATTGGTGGTCGAACAGGCCGAGGGAGAGTGGTGGCGCCAGTCCATCGCCAAGGCGCATAGGGGTGGTTGGAATGCCTGGGCAGCCTATACCTATGGCTACTCCTTTGCTCTGCAGCCCGATAGCCATCAGCCGACGGGTTCTCTGAATATGAGCCGCGCCTCTTCCATTCGTCTGGATCTGCGTGTAAAAGTTCCGAAGGGGGTTGCAGTGCCAAACGGCTTTAATGCAGATGTGGGACAGGGCTGGGAGGTCTTTGTCTATGCGATCCATCTAAACTGGCTTCGGTTTGAGAACGGGATCTGCCAGAAACTATTTGATAGCTAAGGGAAAATGATCGATACTCACCACCCAGAGGGCGGTGAGTATCACTCGTGCATTTGACCTTTAGGGCAAAAAGTGAGGCGGGGGGCTTAAATTTGTATTATGTACCGCTTAGTATAAAATTACGCCCCCTACAATTTGTAGGGGGCGTACATTTATACTAAGCACTAGTGTTAAGAATATAATTAAGCCCTCTCCTATGGAGAGGGCTTAATTATATTCTTAAC
>Ga0114962_10003713_pt1 | contig 12280 bp, 11 predicted proteins | sample C_130820_MF_Meta_FD_87017 | JGI IMG/M metagenome (GOLD analysis project Ga0114962, IMG submission 87017) | Freshwater microbial communities from Lake Croche, Canada to study carbon cycling - C_130820_MF_MetaG | ecosystem: Environmental > Aquatic > Freshwater > Lake | place: Lake Croche, Canada... | reverse complement strand
TTTGAATGGGTAGCCAAAAAGGTTACTGATGTTCGTAGCACCTCCAAGGATGCTTATGCTGACTTGAGGGAAGATGGAACACTTGGAAAGCAGGAGAGGATTATCTTGTCTTTTATGAAGGCAGGATGGAATTACTCACTCCAAGAGATTAGCAAGGGTACAGACATTGCAATCAATGCTGTCTCTGGCAGGGTTAACGGACTGAAGAAGAAGCAATGGATTACGGAATGCGATAAGCGTCCATGCTCCATAACTGGAAGGATGATTACTCCTCTAATGAAACTATGAATAGCAGAGCCAAAGGATGCCGAGGAGAGAGAATGTGGAGAGATGTCTTGCGTGATGCAGGGCTGACTGCCAGAAGAGGACAGCAGTTCTCTGGAGGAGCAGATAGTCCAGATGTCATTTGCGAGTCACTTCCAACCTATCACTTTGAAGTCAAGTTTGTCCAAGCAGGGAATCCTTATGTCTGGATGGAACAGGCTATCAGAGATGCAGGAGTCAAGACACCTATCGTTTCTCACAAGCGTAACGGAAAGGAATGGCTTGTAGTTATGAGAGCATCAGATGCAATCAACCTAATCAAGAAGGCAGAAGGAATATGAGTGATAGTTGTCCCTGTTGCGGAAGACCTTTTGAATCAAAGAAAACCAAACCTACAGATGAAGAATGGATGGCATCACTCAAGGATCTTTATCCTTGGGTAGATATACCCATAGAGATGAAGCGTATCGACGCATGGCTATCCATTAATCCTCGCAGACAAAAGACTAAAAGATTCATTATCAACTGGTTAAACAAAGTAGAGAAACCATTACAACTGAAGATAGAGAAGCCAATAATCAAGAAGACTTTACCACAGGTAGATGAGCTTGATTACAGGGAATGGAAGGCTAGGGAGCAATACCCTCCTGTCATTCTAAATACTTTATTCAAAGAAGACCCAGAATACATACAACGAGAATATCTTAAAACATTATGAGCATTGAAATTAACCTAGATAAGTTTCCAGAATATCCAGAGATTCAGAGATTGCTGAATGGTATATTGGAAGATAACAACAAACTCATAACTACATTGAGAGAGATCCAGATGCTTAATGCTATGGGTAAGACACTCAAGATTGACGAGGCAATCAAATCCGCACTAGATGAATAAGTTTCCTACAACTAAAGTTGCCATGAGGGATATGCTTGATGAGAAGATCAAAGAGCTAGAGACATCCAATGGTCAACGAGACAGGGCTGTTGCTATCTGTGATGCAATGATGGCATGGGAAACACCAGCAGATGCTAGGAAGACCAGCAAAGACTTGAGCGATTTAAAGAAAGAGATAAATGAAATCATCAATTGACAACATACTAAAAGAACTTGGGATGGAGACACCCGACATCCCCCCCATTAACAAAAAGGAAGCAATCGAAATGGGTCTTGTGCAGGGGCATGAGAAGCCAAAGAAATGTGAATGCGGTAAGTCTGCTTTCACTTCCGAGGCTAAATGTGATGCCGCTATCAAGCACAGGCTACAACAGGGATTCGGGGGAACAGGATTCCTACGAGCATACGAATGCGACATCGTGCGAGGAAACTGGCATATGTCGAGCGTTTGTGTTAAGTATAAGAAATGATAGAGAAAAAACATAAAAAGGGAGATATACGAGAAGATGGTAAAATTTACTGGTCACGCAGTAAAGATTCACCAACTGGCGAGGTGTGGCTTTCTCCAGAAAAATATTACAAGCGTCATTCAAAAAATAACAGATGTGCAAAAAAATGGAGAGATAAGAATCTAGAAAAATCCAGATGCAGTTCACGCAATTGGAAAGAAAAAAACAAAGACATAGTTTTAGAAAAAATAAAGAATTGGAGAAAAAACAATAAAGAATATAGAAACAATAGGGCAAAGATTTATTCTAAAACTAGAAGATTAAATGACCCTGTTTATAAGTTAAGCGTGACAATAAGGAACTTAATAAGTGGATCTATAAAAAAGCTAGGATATAAAAAGAATTCTAGAACATTTGTTATACTTGGTTGCTCTTATGAAGATTTTAAATCGCACATTGAAAAGCAATTTAAGTTAGGAATGACTTGGGAAAATCATGGTAAATGGCATTTAGATCACATTCTACCAGTAGCATCGGCAATCACAGAAGAAGATATTCTGAAATTAAATCATTACACAAATTTTCAACCCCTATGGGCTGAAGAAAACATAAGAAAAGGCAAAAAACTACCAGCAACCAAATGAACCAATTACAATCTATTCTATTTGCAGGAGCATTATACAGCACTCCTGTGCAACCAATTCCACAGACCTACTATGTTGCCAATCTGTCAGAGACTGATGGAGCAAAGTGCGGTGAATACATTAGCGTAACTCCAATGCCCGTACAGGTTCCTGTACAAACCATAACGCCACTCGTTATACCCATACATGAGGATAATGAAGGGGAATAAAATGAATGAAGATATTAAAGTTCTTGTAGGTGATTGCAGGGAAACCCTAAAGCAATTGCCAGATCAATCGGTGCAAACTTGCATCACATCCCCTCCCTACTTTGGTTTGAGGGATTATGGACATGATGGGCAAATAGGTCTTGAACAAACCCCTCAAGATTTTGTTGACCAACTTGTTTCTGTGTTCCGAGAAGTGAAGCGAGTATTGCGTGATGATGTAACTCTTTGGTTGAATCTTGGAGACAGCTATTCAAGTTTCAAAGATCAATCAGTAAGGTATCAGACTTTAGCTGGCAAAAGCAGGGATGAACCTCATTCTGGAAAAGCGGCAAACAGAAATGGCAAGGTTCTTTCAGAATGTGGGTTGAAAAACAAAGACCTTATTGGTATCCCTTGGATGGTAGCATTTGCTCTACGAGCAGATGGATGGTATTTGCGTCAAGACATTATTTGGCACAAGCCAAATCCAATGCCAGAGAGTGTTAAAGATCGTTGCACTAAAGCACATGAATATATCTTTTTGTTATCTAAATCAGCACACTATTATTTCGATCACGTTGCTATAAAAGAACCATTAAAGGGTGAACCAGAGATCAGAAATAAAAACGCTGAAGGATACCAAGCTGACTATGCACATGGAGAAAGATTCAGCAAAGGAGATAGGGTTTATGGAGCAGATGGATTAGCCAATAAAAGATCAGTTTGGTCTATCAATACCAGACCATATGAAGGGGCACACTTTGCAACTTTCCCAGAAGACTTAATACAACCCTGCATTCTAGCAGGTAGCAAAGCTGGAGATATTGTTTTAGATCCGTTTGGAGGGTCTGGAACAACTGGAAAAGTTGCGATTGATTATGGACGCAAGGCTATACTTTGTGAACTTAATCCAGAGTATGTGAAGATAATTAATCAAAGAACTAATGTAACTAAAGGATTTCAATTCTAACGCTTCTTTGCTGTCTTCTTAAACCTTCCCTCGTAATTCAGAAACTCTAACTCATGCAGAGGCATCTTGCGTTCCTGTAACCATTCCCTTGCCAGCTTTGCATTCCTTAAATTGGAAGCATCGTTGTTTAGATTGGCAGGGTTCTCCCATGCAGATGGATGACGCTCATGATAGATAAGGTTTGGAATCTCTCGACCTCCTGCAATCTTGAATAGCTCACGCATGATTCTATCCCAAGAGTGCCTACCCAATACCATGTCAGGGAAGAGACTATGGTTACGTCTCCACCATCCAACACGCATCACAAAGAGATCGCACCCTGCATACTTTTTACCAAGGTATATCTCATCATTTGTAAGCGGTTCATCCAACCTTTCAAAGTCGTTTCTGAAAGAGTAAGCAGGTAGATTGCCAGCAAGCCTTTCGATTACATTAGAAGCCACACAAGTATCAGAATTGGTAAGAATGATAACGTCCTTATCTTCTCTCCCGATACAAGCCATTCGGAGCATATCCTTTATCATGGGTATGTCCTTGGTTTCATCTGGTATTACATTGGAAGCATTTCTTACAAAGCAGTTGTCATCCAACCCTAGATCCACCCATCCGATACCTTCCCATGTCTTTGTAGCTACATTGTTCCTACGTTTTTCCTCATCCTTTGCCCAAGGGGTTCTCTGATAAACATGGATGATGTTGGGATACTTTGGCATTACAGGAGGATTACGGATCAAATCCAAGATCCTAGTCACCTCCCTTGGGAAGTTCTTGTAGCGTGTATAAGAGGCGTAAGATGGCCTCCAAGCACTTCCATGCCACATGGTTGGGGTATCTGTTACCAGAGCATGAACAGGCTTCTGTGTGGCATATGAGAGATGTAGGGGGGCACTATCAGTCAGAATCATTGCCTGTGTATTGGGATGCTCCATTATACCCAAAAGATCATATAATCGTTCAGCTTTAATCTTGGATAGATCAACGATGTGAAACTCTGGCAAGCAGTTGTTCAGAATCTCCCACAGCAAATCGTTCCAAGGAAAAGGAGATGAGTTGCCTCCTGTACTGACTACAATCCAAGGCTTATCTTTTGGAAGGGGGGAGATAAGTTTCTTTTCCCGCCCCTTGACACGACGATCAAATACCAAAGGAGGCTGGCTAGGCCATAGTTCTAGCTTATCTGCCAGCTTCCAAGCATCCTTCTGAAAGCTATCACAGACTATTTTAGGGGCATGGGAGTTGCCATATACCTGACTGACAATCAAATCAGAGATCCCAACTACCTGACTTGTCGTGACATCATCTGAATATTGTTTAGCAAATTGTATCGCTCCAGCGACATCCTCAAACGCTCCAGACCATACAAGAGGATCAACATAGCTGACACCATCAAGAATATCCGCATAATCTTTTGCAACAACAAGCCGAGGCTTGATGCCAGTTTCTTGGTACTCATTATAGAGAACAGGAAGAAAAGATATAATGTCCCCATATCTCCCTGCATTGACATGGACACTAGCCATTTACCTTAACGTAAGCGTTATGGAAATTCTTGGCTAGATAAGCGGCATGAAGAGCAAGTAACTTTACTCGTTCATCGCCACCTTTTTCCTGCAACTTTTCTGGAGACAACTCACCAGATGAGGCAAGACCTGTAATGATTGCTTCCCAAGCAGATTGTCTCTCAATATCACCGACAAAATCAGCTTTGCTCTTCGTCTCCATAGGTCTTGCTAAACTTGGTTCTGGGTTGCTCTGTGGCTGGAGGGAGGACTTTGAGTTCAAAGGGTTCTTTCTCTGGTACTTCCTCTTTTGCGGTTGCTGGTTCTCCTGTGTCATAATCTATTGGTTCAAGGTGTCCGTACTTCTGGATGTATCGACCCAACTCAATGAGAAGGTTGCGACGAGTATCCAAAGTGTAGGCTAGTGCGGCTTTATAAAACTCAGCCTCTGGACGATTGTTATCTTGTCCATCCTGTTTGAGTTGCTGAAGACCTGGATCAGAATCAATGTGAATCTGGAATGCGTTAGGTATTTTATACTTTTTCATAGTGGTTGCTGAAGTGAAGCTACAGAATTTCCGATTTAAGTAAAATTGACAAGGGGAATTATTGCATATCTCGCAATAGATCAAGTGCCTTTTGTGAGGTATCTTTCCTACGTTCTTTTGCACGATCATAGACAGACATTTGCTCTTCATTAAGCGTATTCAAAAAGTCTTTCATCTGGTTTTTACTCTCAAGCACCCTCATCTGTGGATAAGTATTCTTATAGTATTTGGATATTTGCTCTGGAGTTCTAGTCTCCATCAGCTTTGTCATGGCATCTTTAGCTGTGGTTTGATTGCCAATCATCAAAGCATGATTGAGTTCAGAGTAAGGAGAGTTGTAACCAGCAGAACGATCTTCAATATTGTTGTCCAGTTTGTAGTGATTCATCAAGGTGTACATTCTTGATTCATCACTAGGGGCTTGCTCTAGCTTGATACCAAATGTTGAGAACAACTGCTTCTGATATTGACCAGCAAATTGTTCGCTTGGTTCTCCTGTCATTGCCTGTTTTGCGGATGAATAGATAGCACCAGCGGCAATAGGCATAGGAATTGTATCTTGCAACATTCCTTTCCATATTTGACCAGGGGCATAATTAGATCCAAGAGCATTCTTGTTTGTCAATGCACTCCATACAGGACGCATCGTTGTAGAGGAACGACTACGGAAATAATTCTTTGCAGTCTCTAATGCACTTCCTGTTCTCTCGTATCCCTTCATCAATAGGTGAGTTGTTTCCATTGCTAGAGACATAGGATTCAAGAAGAAACCAGGCCCATTTCCAATCAAGTCAGGAATATAAGCACTTATCTTTGCACCGATACCTTCCTCTGGATTCTCCCATGTAGGAGTTCCCCTTGTGGCGTAATTGATAAGCTGATTGGCAATGAATTGAGCCGCCATCATTCCACCTACGGAACGAGCCAGAACGCCAGCAAACAACCTTTTCCCTGTAGCGGCATCAAGGAGTGCCTGACCTGACTGACCTAAAGCTCCAAGCTCTGTGCGAATCAAACCTTCATTCCATTGAGGAGCAAGGAAAAGGAATCTAGCCGTGTCCTGTGCTGTCTTGCTCTTGAGAATACCCTGCCTTCCAAGGTTTCCATAGCGAGTGTTGAGATCCTTACTGACCATCCTTGCTACCTGTTCTTCTGGTAGATGGCGATAGGCATTACGATAGCGTTGAAACTCTAGCAACCAACTCTCTGCCATTGCTCCACGCTGGAAGCTATTAAAGAGCCAAGAGTTAAAGTCTCCAAGTGCAGGTATGCTATGCACCCAATCTTGGTGAAGAGCATCAGAGATACCTCCAACATTGTACCCTGTCTTGACAGCAAGATTTAGGAGTCTCTTGTTCTCAAGAATACCTTTGGCATATGACTTTGGAATCTCACCACTTGCAATCATTTTCTGAAGTTCTGGCAAAGTCTGGTCAAGAAGAGTTGCACCCTTGCGATATGAAGGAAGAGGAACTTTGAATGTTGATAGTCCAAGTGACTTGATCAGCGAGTTCCAGATGGCAATACGACCCAAGTGATAGGTGTCTAGTCCAAGGGTGATGGATTTACCAAGTGCTGATGTCTTCTGGATGGTCTGACCTACCAGGTTTTTTTGCCATGCAGATGGGTCAGTCAAAGCACCAATGATTCCTTCGTAACCATCCTTGATAGCCACCCTTTGACCAGCAAGAGTCTCTTGGTGATAGCCTTTAGGAACATCAAGATAGCTAGATCCATCTGGACGCTTGACGATAGAAATCTTTGTAGCAATAGGATCACCAGATGCAGGGTCAATAGTACCCTTTAGGGAATCAATCCATGAGCGATAGTTGATAGACTTCTGACCAGAAGATAGACGTTTCTGCAATAGGTCAGTAGCACTCAGGCTCTTTGGATCTACGCCAGCGGCAATAGAATCAGCAAAAGTATCATGCACACGCATTTTTCGGAAACCTGTTGCAGATCCTGCACCAGCACCACCAAAGAGTTCTTGTTCATCTAGGTCTTGATAGTGTGGAACATATCCCTCACGCACAGGGGTATCTATGCCATTGGCATTTTCTTGTGCAACTTGGTGAAGACCAATCTGTTCATACTTATCAGCAATTGGTTCAAGCCTTGCATAGTTCTTTTCAGCAAAGTCGATTGCATCTAGTGCTTTCTTTTTCCATTTAGGAGAAGCATCTGTGGAAGCATTTAGCTTTTGCCTCATGTCATCCAATGCTTTTGGATCACGCTTGGATTCGATTACAAATGATAATGCTTCAGATGCCTTGTCTTTTTGTTTCTTAAACTCACGCTTGAGATCGTTGCCAACCTCATTGGTTTGTTGTTTGGCATAGACGTTAGCGGCATTGTCACCAGCATCTCTCATGTAAGAGATGGCTTCCTTTGCAGGGCTACGCTTAAAGGTATTAACAATAGTCCTCTTGGTCTTCTTAATAGGAGCAGACGAATATAGATTATCTATCTCTTCACGTTTCTTGGATGCTTCCTGTTCAGTAGGACGTTCCTGCTGGAACATGGTTTGCCCTTCATTGGAAACGCTCTCACGCATCTCTGGCGTGATCTCGACTTTCCAGATTTGGGTTTTAGGTTCTCCCGAAACACTAGCAGTATATCCCTCATCATAGCCCCTCAATGCCTTCATTGCTTCGGCTTTTGTATCATGTGTCTCTATTAATTTACCAGTAGGATCATATATTTTGTAATACTCTGAACCAACTTCTCCCTCCTCAACTTTTGCCCCCCACTTCTTGACATACTTGGCAATTTCTTTCGGAAGAATCTGATCGTAGAAACCTTTCATGCCTTCGCCACCAATTTTGAGATTATCTCCAGCAATTTCCATGTCTTCGCCAGCCTCAAGTTTTGCTTCAATAATTTGCTTGGCTATATCTTTGCCTACATAATCAGCCAACTTTGATTCATCAATGTTTTTGGCAACGGAAATAACTCCATCTTCAGATCCTTTTTTGAGAGCATCTAATGTGTAGGTTCCATCTGCATTTTTAGTTGGAAGAATAGCTTCAACCTGCTTACTCAAGTCATAGCGTTCAGCTTGGGTATCTCCTTTAGTCCAGCCTACCCACTCTTTGCCGCTGGCGATAGCATCACGCAAGGCTCTCTTGAACATCTGGACAGACCAATCTTTGCGGAAGGGTGCGTCTGGAATAGGGGAGCCAGAAGTTCCTCTAGCTTCATCATTTAGCCTATTTATCGCTTGGCTTTCTGCACTTTCTTTTGAATAGGAAGTAGAGGTAAATTGCTTTCCATCTGGTGCAGTAACCCACCAACGCTCATAAGGCCCAATCTTTTCAACATGAGATTGATACCCGTCTGGAAGAGTTTTGTATTTTTCTTCACCAACATACCCCTTCTCCCTACCCTGCTGATGCCTGTCAGACTGAATCTCTTCAATGAACAAGCCATTGCGTCCTTCGCTGTCAGGACGCTCGTCTAGCCTCATGTGGGCTACATAGTTGGGGATGTCTTGGAAGTGGTGGGAGGTGTATTGTTCTCCAGTTTTACCACTCAAGAAATCATTCTGAAGTTGTTTTCTTTGGTCATCCAAAGATTTCATTTCATCCTCAATCTTTTTATATGCCTCTGGATCTGAATCTTTCAGTTTGAGCATTTCAACAGGATTAATTCCTGCCATGAAGTCGTTATACTTTTTGTTAAGTTCTGCCATTTTAGCTTCAGACTTTGATTTATCAAATGGCATCGTCAGCACAACCTCCCTGTAGTTCTCGCCATTGGGTAGGGTGTATTGGGAATATTTTGTTGGTAAAGGTTCGTGTGTGAAGATGTCGCTGGCAATTTTGTATGCAAATGCAGGGTCATCAGCTAATTCTTTATAACCTCTATTTCTTAATGAGTTGTAAAGGGAGGGAGAATTATCAAGTGCTAATCTAAAATCTTCTGCACTTCTTGATTGTCTGTATATGTCTTTAATTTCTGGAAACTTTTTAAGGAACTCACTTTCTTCATTGTATTGAAGTTTTCCTCCCAAAGTTCTTTCCTCAAACTTAACAGCACCCTCATTCTTGAGGTAATCAAGTACCTCTTGTTTGGTGACATTCTTCTTGCCCTCTAGGAAGCCCTCTAGGTTGCTCCACTTGAGTTCGTCAGGCTTTACTCCGCTTCCTTTGGCAGGGTCAATGATAGCCCTAATCTGCTCCACAGATGCTTTGTTAGGCATCTTGTCGGAGAGTGTTCTTTGCAGTTGGGAATAGAAACCATCTTTATCTGGTTTTCTTTCTGCCTCCTGTTGGAAATAAATGTCTTCCTTTTCTGGATTAAACCTTTCAGAAATAGGTATTAGTTTTCCTTGTTCATCGTATGTAAATGGTTCTGCTGATTTTATTTGAGAAGAATCTGTAGCAATATAAGACAAAGAACCTTTATCTTCAGCATTGTTTTTATATTCAAAAACAGGTTTATATCCTAAAGCAGCAGTCAATTCATCAAAAGGATGTTTAAGATCCCTACCTAAACTTTTTTCTCTAGTAGAAACATCAGTTTTAAATTTGTTAATGTTTGGATATATAACTAGATTTTTCTCCAAATCTAATTTTTTATCAGCATCTTCAATTATGCGATATTGATTTTCATTTAATAAACCTTTTTCGTTTAATTGATATGCTATAGAAGTTGCATTATTTAATTCGCTGTCGGTTATGCGAATTGGTTTATGATCAGACATTATATAAACCTTATAATCTTCTCCTTTTACTTTAGGTTCTCCCCATCTTTCTGCTTTTCTTTGAGCAACCCTTACTTGATTTGCGGCTCCTTCGGTTCCAAAATGGAATCCTTCTCTTCCTTTTGAAATATCAAATACCCTAAAAGCATTATTTGTTTTACTCCAATGATAAATAGGCCCAATTACATATGGCTTACTTCTTAATGCTTTTTCATCTAATATTTTTTCAGCTTCTTTTTTTGCAGATTCATCACCATTTTTGTAATTTTTCTCAAGTTGCGAATATTTTTCATCCACCTTTTCTGCTTCCTGTTGATAGAAAGTTTCGCTCGGTGTCTCAGGAGGGTAAGCAACAGGTTCATCTTTACCCTTGGCAAAGTTATTCAACCCATCAGCAAGCATATTCCTTGCCTTCTCAAGATCCCTTGTATGCTCACCACCACCCATAGCCCATCCCTTGAGCTTATCAATTACGCTGTTCAACCAATCAATGGTCTTCTCTGCCAATGACTTGAATGCCTCTGGATTTCTATCTGCTAGTTTGTTCCAGAAGTCAGGGTCTTGTAATGCATCACCAAGTAAGTCACCAATATGTTCATCAACATATCTCTCTGGTCTGTAACCAGCAGGTCGATACTTTGCTTCAAGTCCAGCCCTATCTTTAACAAGAGCTTCTAGTTCTTTGCGTAGGGATTTATAAAGCTCTGGAGAATTGACTTCAATGCTGTGCCATAGTTCGTGACCAGCAGTAAATAGATGAGGACGGCTTCCATCAACATTAAGGAAAATGTATTCCTTCATTCCCCTGTTGACTGCTCCGTTGATTACCCTTCCCTCCTTTGCCCTGTATAGAACAACCTTCTTCCCAAAGATACCTGCTAGTTTATCGGCAAGGATAAATACAGGGTTTTTCTTTTGCTCATCAATCTCTTCCTGAGTAGCTGGTTCAAACAAATTACTACCATCCTTTTGAGGGGTAGATTTGTTTAGCTTGGCTATTGGATCTTGTGCCTCTTCTTCAGAAAGAGTATTTGGTGCTACTTCTTCTTTGGGCTTTTCACCTTGCGGGGTAACCTCTTCTGGTTTGTTTTGTTCGCCCACTCCTTCGCCCACGGCTGGTGTGTTGCGAACGCCCACTTCTCCTGTTGTTTCGACTTGAACGGCATTTTCTGGTTTGGGTTGGAATCTTTCGTCACCTTGAGGTTGTTCTGTCTTAATGTCAACAGGTTTTCCAGCCCTCAAATCTGCCATTTGATTGGCAATGTTTTGTGCTTTTTGTTGCAGAGCAGGGCGGTCAGGGTGATCTTCTGGAAGTTCAGCAAGTTGATTAGCAACATCAGTAGCTTGCTTTTTTAGCACTTGCCATTGTTGATTTACCTTTTCTTGATCTGGAGTAAGCGGCACATCTTTCTGTGCATTGGCTTTCCCGATAATTTCAGCTTCCCTTTGATTGACTACAGGATTTTCAGATGGAGCCATACCTGCATGAAATGCGGCAATGCCACCAAATGCTAAATCTGGAACAGCTTGTTCAACATTAGGCAAGAAGTTTTGCCCCTGCATTGCTCTCATGGTTCCAGAGATTCCAAGATTAACTCCAGCGGCGGTAGTTCCACCGACAAGCCCTCTTACTAAAGGAGAAGCCCCTTTCATTAATGCTCCTGTAACTTTTGCGGGAAGTACTCCTCCAACAGCATAAGCGGCAAGAACAGGAACTGAATGTATTGCCTCTGCACTACCAGCTTTGTGACCCTCAATATCAAGGGTTTTCTGATCAGTTACTCCCTGTTGTTTGAGTTCTTGAACATGATTGTTGTATCCGCTTGAATAGGCTTCACTACCACCTTGTAAAACCATTGCAGGTAATGCAATTTCTGGAGCAACTAATCCCCCCACTATAGCAGGAGCCATTGAAAAAACACTTCCTGTTCCTCTTCCAAGTTGTGCTGACAAAGAAGTATCTGTTGGACTAACTCCAAAATAAGGAAACATTCCTTGAGCTTGTTGTTCAAGTTGACTAGCTTCTGCTGATGCGGCTTTGCGTCTTTCTAAAAGCTGTTGTTGAGCTTCTGGAGTATATTCTTCTGATGCTAAAGCAATAGGCTTTTGAGACTGA
>Ga0114962_10003712_pt1 | contig 12282 bp, 10 predicted proteins | sample C_130820_MF_Meta_FD_87017 | JGI IMG/M metagenome (GOLD analysis project Ga0114962, IMG submission 87017) | Freshwater microbial communities from Lake Croche, Canada to study carbon cycling - C_130820_MF_MetaG | ecosystem: Environmental > Aquatic > Freshwater > Lake | place: Lake Croche, Canada... | reverse complement strand
GTGTGTTGGAGAACAATCTGAATACGCCGATTGTTGACCAAAATGGCGCCACCGAGAGTACCCTCAATCTAGAGCCCTCGATTGAGCTCATTGCCCCCTACACGGGCACGTATTACCTGAGCGTGGACTCTCCCAGCAATGTTGGCTCCTTCACCCTCAGTGCCACTCAAAATAGCAAAAGCGACTTGGTGCAAGACATCAGCAAAAAGGCCACCTCCAGCAGTCCCAATGCCATTTGGAAAACCACACTCAACCAACCGCTCAATTTGACCTACGCGTTCATGACGAGCAACCCGAGTTCTTCCCAGACTGGATTTGCCGCCATGACAAGCGAGCAGCAAACCATGGTGCAAAAGGCACTTCAAACGGTCTCTTCACTGTTCAACATCACCTTCACCCTCACCAGCGACGAAAAAGCCGCCAATCTTCTGTACGGCACCAGTGCCCTCTCGGGCAGCAGTGGCGTCACGTCCAATTTGAAGTTGAATTCAGACGGAAGTTTTAAACAAAACGGGGTCTTCATCAACAACACCGGCACGACTTTATCGACCATGATGACCCAGGGTGGGTTTGGTTATCAAACACTGCTGCACGAGACCGGACATGCGCTAGGCCTCAAACACCCCGGGGAATACAACTCGACGGCCACGGCCACCACCGATCTCAGTAAATATGGGCCTTATGCACCTGCAGGCTGGGACAACACCGAATACACGATCATGTCCTATGTGACGAATCAATATGCCTTGAGCACCAATAAATCGAGTTATTCCACCCTGGATATCGCAGCCCTTCAGAGTTTTTATGGCGCACCCACCAAAACGAGTGTCACGACCTTCACGCTGTCCCCTACTGTTGCCACCATCACCACAGCCCCCATCGGCGCCTTGGGCTCGACGGTGGATTTGTCCAATCAGACGGTGAGCTGCAGTCTGTCACTCTTGGAGGGCACCCTCTCCTCCATTGGGCTTGACTCCAGGGGACTCGCAGCCCACGACAACATCACCATGCCTTGGGGGAGCCTTTATAACAATGTGGTCACGAGTCCCGTGGGCGATGTCATCTACTGCAACAATCTCAATGACACCATCACCCTCACAGGGGGCAACAATACAGTGATTTCTGGTGGTGGCAGCGACACGGCTTGCATCAATCAGACGGCCAAGTTCATGACCTTTGCCAACAACAATGGCACCGTGACCGCCACTGACACGTCGGGCAGCTTTGGCATCAACACCTTGATCAATGTGACCCGAGTGAAATTGACTGACATCGGTGTGGCGTTTGATTTGAATGGAAATGCAGGCAAAGTCGCCAAAATACTGGGCGCGGTCTTTGGCCCGTCCGCGGTGAACAATCCAAGCTATGTGGGAACGGGATTGAATTATTTGGACAACGCCATGAGCTACTCGCAGTTGAGTGCTCTGGCCTTGAGCGCGGCAGGCGCGAACACGTCCAACCAAATCGTGAATTTACTCTACACCAACGTCGTTGGCAGTGCGCCCACTGCCAGCCAAGCCGCCCCCTACCTCCAGATGCTTCAAAACGGGACCAGCCCTGGTGACCTGGCCGTCTTGGCCGAAGACACGAGCATCAATGGGGCACACATCAACCTCACAGGCTTGAGTTCCACGGGGATCAAATACACCCCAGTGCATTGACGCTAGCAAAGCATGGCATCCACCCCCCTGGTATACCTTGAAGCCCTGCGCCCAAGCCCTCACTACAATGAAGTCCTGATTCACCACGCAGCCAAGCAACCCCTGTGACATGCAATTGAAGGCGCCCCAAGCTCGCCTCACAACCGTGCTCAGTGGGTCCGTGCCACGCTCACTCCAAGAAAACGATCCCTATGACACATTCAACCCTAAGAAAGCCCTGCCTTTTGATGCTCTTATTGGGCGTCTTTTGGGTCACAACGGCCCAAGCACGGGTCACCAAAATCGTGATCGATGAGGTGAAGGCCTTGCCATCGAACCCCGGTGCTGGGGTCGAGACCGAGCAAATCGCGGGGAGGGCTTACGGCGAGCTCGATCCCCACCATGCCGCCAACTCCATCATCAATGACATTGAATTGGTCAAACAAGCGGACGGCAAAGTGCGCTATGTGGCCACCTTTGTGTTGACCAAACCCGTCCATGCCACCCAAGCCAGTGGCTTGATGTGGCACGACGTTCCCAATCGGGGCTTGAGGATTCAAGTCAATCCAGCAGAAATCAAAAACGGGGACGTCAACTTGGCCAGTGCTTGGCAAGGCGACAACTCGGGAGCCACTGCCGTGCGTGACAGCGCAGCGGTCGACAAAACCCATTGGCTCGACCTCCCCATGGCACGCCAGTCCGATGGCAGCCCCATCACGGGGAAAGTGATGGGCAGAATCATCAACCGCTCGGGCCCAGGTTCGCAAGCCCTCATTGTTCAAACCAATCCCGTGCCCTACAAACCCTCCACCTTGGACACCCGAGCCTCGAGCCTCGTGTCACGCGTGGCCGAGTCCACACGCGGTGAGGTGATGGGTGAGAAAACCATCGCCCCCACTGACTGGGCCTGGGCTCGTTGCGACGCCGAGCACCCATTCCCTGGCGTTGCAGATGCCAGACAAATTTGTCTCAAAGAGGGCTTTGATGCCACCAAGTTGTACCAAGTGGTGTACCCATCAGAAGACGCCTATGCACTGGGCATTGGATTTGCGGCTTGGCGAGACGTGGGGACATTTTTCAAGCACGCCAAAGCGGATGACTTGGGCACCCCCAATCCCGTGGCTGGCTGGATCACCCACAGCATCGGGCGGGGTGTGTCGCAATCGGGCAACTTTGTGCGCGCTTGGCTGCACTTGGGCTTCAATCGAAGCGAGGACAACACCCGAGTGCATGATGGACTGTGGCCCATCATCGCTGGCAGGCGCGTGGCCTTGAATTTCAGATGGGCGCAGCCCGATGGCGTGCTCGAACTCTACCAAGCCGGCAGCGAGGGTCCACAGTGGTGGCTGCCCACGAAAGACCGAGTTCGAGGAGGAGCGCAAGCCGGTCTATTGGATCGCTGCCAACTCACCAAAACTTGCCCCAAAATCATCGAACACTTCGGATCTGCCGAGGTTTGGGCGCTCAAATTGACCCCCGAGTGGATCGGCACGGATGCCAAAGCCGACTTGCCGCTGCCTGCCAATGTGCGGCGCTACTACATCGCAAGCTCCACCCACGGCGGCGGTGTGGGCGGTTTCAATAGCTCATTGCCAGGCGCGGGGCTGCCAACCCAGGGGGCCACTTGCCCGGGAAACAACTACGGTGTGGGACTCTATCCCGCCAATCCCTTGCCCCACACGGAGACGGTGAATGCCATCCGAGTGCATTTCAGAAACTGGGTGATGAAAGGCATCGCCCCACCAAAAAGTCAATGGCCCCAACTGGCAGACCACAACTTGGTGAGCGCCAACAAAATCGCCCTGGGGTTTCCGACCCTGCCGCAATTGAGGGCCACCGCGCCTGAAGCCGATTTCATCTCCCCTGTCATGGACTATGACTGGGGGCCGCGCTTCAATGCGAACGATGCGTCGGGGGAGATCACGCAAGTACCACCTGCGATCAAACAAGTCTTGCCCATGTACGCCCCCAAGGTGGACGCCGATGGCAATGAGCTCGGTGGCGTGCCTGTGGTCCTCTTGCAAGCGCCCTTGGGCACTTATCTGGGGTGGAACATCACCGCACCCGGCAGCAAGCCCTTTCACGCTGGCCAAATCTGCGACTATGCAGGCGGCTTCATTCCGTTTGCCAAAACGGCCGAGGAACGCCGCGCCTCTGGGGACCCGAGGCTCTCATTGGAAGAACGCTATCAAACCCACGAGGGCTATGTGAAAGCGGTGAAGGCGGCCGCCCAAAAAGCCATGGCTCAGGGCTTCTTGCTGCCCGAGGACGCCAGTCGCTTGTTGCGCGAAGCCCAGGAGAGCCAAGTGCTCCATTGAGACACGGGCTCCCCCCATGGGTCCCATTCTTTTTTTAATTTCATCAACCATTCAACCGATCGAGAACCATCCATGTTCAAAACCTTCCCCATCATTGCGACTCTGGTGGCCAGTCTTCTCTTGGGGTCAACGCTGACGGTGGCGCAGACTGCGTCGACAAAACTCATACTGCTGGGCACTGGCGGCGGTCCCTTGCCCCGGGCCAATCGAGCTCAGACCTCGCAAGCACTGGTGGTCAATGGTCAAGCCTACATCATCGATGCTGGGGACGGCCTCAATCGAAGAATCGTGCAAGCGGGGCTCAATTTCACAAAAATCAATCAAGTGTTCATCACCCACTTGCACAACGACCACATGGCCGGCTTGGGCACCTTTTTGTACACGACCTGGTCTTACTCCAGGAGGACAGCCCTCGATGTGTATGGCCCCATTGGCACCGAGGCCAGCGTGGCGGGAGCCATGCACAATTTTGCAGTCGATGCTGAGATCCGCAAAGAGTCAGAGGGCAAGACTGTGGCACTCAAAGATGTCTTTGTTGGGCATGATATGAATGAAGGTCTGATCTACCAAGATGCAAATGTCAAGGTCAGTGCCATTCAAAACGACCATTACCATTTTTCCCCAGAATTCTCGAAACGGCATCAATCATTTGCATACCGCTTTGACACCCAGGACAAATGCTATGTCTTCTCAGGCGACACGGGGCCGAGCAAGAATTTGGAGAATTTGGCCAAAGGATGCGACGTTTTGATCTCAGAAGTCGGGAAAGTGGAGGAAGTGATTGCTCTGCAAGAAAAAAATGGCACCTGGAAGATGAAAACAGAGGATGAAAAAGTGTCCTGGGCCAGGCACATGACCGAAGAGCACATGACGCCTCAGCAAGTGGGTGAGCTCGCGCAAAGGGCTGGCGTCAAAGTATTGATCATGAGCCATCTTTTACCCACCATCGATCCCAACGATGACTATGCAAGGTTCAAAGACGAGGCCTCCAGGTATTTCAAAGGCCAGATCACGGTGGGCAAAGATCTCATGCAATTTTGAGTGAATTCGTGTTGGGGACCCAACCCATCGGCATGGCGTTGCTCACAAGACATGGCATTGAAATGAAGCCCGTTGTGGGGATTCACACCCTGGCGTGTATTTCATGTATTCATGATTGAAGTCAATCATGAAATTTCAATTCACGCCATCATTGGGTTTTGATGATTGGAAACTGCCATGAAACTTTTGCATGACTTGTTGCTGACCGACTATGGATTGATGAGCTTCATCGGCATTCTTTTCATGATCGGCATGGCCATCTTTTTTGTGCTGCTTTTCTTCAACAAGATAACACTTGGCCGTGATAGCACTGGACCCTGAGCGTGTCTGAGTGGTCCTCTTATTCATCCCACGCTAAAAGGTACAAAAAATGAACCCGCCGGTTGACTTCGATCGTGAACCATGAATGAAGTGCTTGATCAGAAGTTTTGGATCATTTGGATGATGGGTCCAGGGCTTTTGCACTGTCTGAGCTTGCAGTTTCACACTTGCAACGAGGGAGGCATCGGGCGGCACTTGCCGTTGACTTTGATTTCATTGGCACCGCACTGGTTGGATCCATCATTGGCAAGCGAGTTCACAGGATTGGAAATCAGCGCCATGAAAATCACACCATGAACCCACACTATTTTTTTGAGCGGCCACTGACTTGACTTGAAATAGGGCGTCACTTTCATCAAGATCCTGAGTGGTGAAGTTGTCGGCAATCGATCATGAATGCATGAGCCCCCCAGGGCTACTTGGGTGTCGACATGCCGAGATAGGTGTTGGAGCCATTTTTACGGAAATCAGGCACTGAATTGATGTTTCCAACCCAGGCCCCCTTCATGTAAACATGAAGCGTGATGTTGACAGGACTGTTGTTGGCATCAAACGTTGCAAAATTGGGGACCGTGTGGGCGTGGTAATGGTTGCCAATTCCATCGTGGTTGTGAGCACCAAACGAGTCCAATGCCACTTTGTACCCGAGCATGGAGGCGTCAGTACCCAATCGATAAAGACCAAAGAGGGCCACACCATCAAATCCAAATCCGATGATGGGCGGGTGGGTTTGTCCAACATAGTCAGCATCGGTGTAGACACCAATCCCAGTGGAGGGACCACTTTGGTAACTGTCGGCATGGCAATGGGGACCTCCCCCGCCTCCGCCAACATGGCATCCATTGACCGAGAGCTCACTCACCGCTTGGGATGGAAACAAACCATTGTTGTAGACTGGAAACATGGAGGATCCGTCGATTAGTATTCCATTTTCATCGGTACTGGCATAGTTGTACACGTCGGGCACTTGCTTGGTTCCAGCGGCCTCACTCCACAGAGTTGGACTGAAAACGTTGTCGGTGACCTTGCTGACCACCCCATAATCGCGCAGAGGAATCGCAGCGATCACCGTCACCAAATTTGACAATCTCGTCACCCGCGAGCTTTGGTAAGGTGTATTTCGATCCGAACCTGGCGGTCTTGGAATGTCAAGAAGGTGGTTGGGAGACGAGGGGTTGCCATAACTCACGATGACCATGAAGGGATGATATTGACCAGCGGAGTCCATTTCATTGGTGTAGTAAACATAAGGCACCAAGTTCTGTCCAACAGTGCCATCCGCAATTGAGTCGCTTTTCAGGACCGACTTCAGCGTGGCGTCGCGGTACGCTGTATACACACTGGGGCTGTATCGGAGCGTGAAGCCTTGCTTGGTGGCGTTGCTTTGTATTGTTGCCAACATCGCATCTGCATTTTTTTTGGTGGTGGCGTCACTGCCGGCATTGATCACTTGATGTTGGTACTTGGATTGCAAATTTCTATAAATCAATCCATTCATTCCCTCCACACTTGCAATGGACGTCACGGCAAAAAAAGGTGCTGTTGAATTGGTTTGGTAAGGATAATTGGTTCCAAAATCAGCAGGAATCCCAAAATCAATGGGCGAGAGGTACAGGTAAAATTTCGACGCGGAGGCCAAGGACGATGTGAGGGTATATTGGCCATTCGTCAAATTGAGGTAATGGTTGGTGGCCGTGAATGAAGGATCCGCTGAGTATTTTGCAGTGTAGGCGGTTGTCGGGGGACTGCCGGAGGTTGTGGATGCGAGGCTGTAGAGGTAGCGGGACTTGGCTTGAATGGTATGACTGGTGTTGTTGTATGCGAAGGTGATGTACCCATAATACTTGCTTGATAACCCAAAATTGTTCCTGAAATTGATTGCATTTGACATCGATGAATCGAAATCAATGCTTTGATTGGGATTCAAGTGAGAGGTGATCATGAAATTACCGTCACTGGCAGCCACCACTTCAACAATGCTATTGAGATAATTTTGCAACGCAGAAGTGGGGAGCAGTTGTGCGGATTTGACAGCGTAACCCACGGACGTGGTAAGGCTCGGGCCAAATGTCAAATAATTGGCCGTGGAGAGAGCACTTGCAGAGTCAGACACCAAATACCGAGTTCGAGTTGTAAAACCACTGGCTGATTGCAAGGTCGTGGCGCTGTAGTTGGCAAGAAGCCAAGAGGCAAAGGGAGACGCTGCATTGGAAGCCGTCCCCGTCACCGCTGGGCTGGTGCCACCAGAACCAGAAGAAACGGTGGCGACAGCATCAACGACTACACCACAGTCGAGGGCAGAAACACACGCTCTTCCAACACTGAGGACATGGCCAACAGTGATCACAACATCACTGTAAATGGTGCCCGCAACGTTGACGCTTGGAATCGACAATTGGTTGGTGGCGGCGTCATAGGTGTCAAACCCTTGAGATGAGCGGTTGGTGGTATTGATGACAAGAACAGAGCCGACTGTCACCGAAACATTGGAATAATAGCTCCCACCCATACCGCCAACATTGACCACTGGAATACTCAATACCCCAGTTGCGCCATCATAACTATCGCTGGCGTGACAAAGTGTGAGGACATTGATGGCAATGAATGAAATCAAAATTTTCAAAAAATCAATGAGCCATAGAGATATTGTCATGAAGGCATCTTATGCTAATTTTCATATGATGACAATGATGTTGGGTATCTTCCCAGGTCAGTCAGTCGCCATCCCGAATTCCAATTCATTCATCTGAATGGTCTTTCCAATGACCCTTCTGATGGACTCATTGAACTCAATTGGGTATCCGTTTTGAATGGACTTGTGCTCAATCCCTGAATCATGGCACTGGGCTCATCCCTGGGATGAGCCCCGTTCTTTTCAGAGCCCTCGCCGGGATGTGCTGATCGGGCAACGTGATGGAGGAATGAGGACTCTGGCGCATCTGGGAACTGCATCGATAGGCCGTGCACCCTGCCCGGCCAACCTGACCCGGGTCAAGGCGCCAATGACTTCAGACATGCTGAGTTGAGACCTGCGCCGATTGACCGCATTCAAACCAGAGTCACGCCAAAGCCTGATTTTTAAAAAATGAAGCGTCACGACATGGTCGAGAGCACAGTTTTATAAACTGTTTTGATCAAGTCAAATGTGCCCACACTGACCTGGTACTCCAGTGATGAGGTCCACCAAGCCTGTGACTTCATGTCCGTCATCTCAATCCACGCAAATAAATAAAGAAGCGCAAAAAAACCTGTGGAAAACCCAAAAAAGGCGCCGACAACGTGATGCCCAGGCACTGATGGGTGGGTGGCAAACACCAAGTTGTGAAAACGCCTGAGTAAAAAAAACACGATCACCAGCACAGGCGATGAGATCTCAAGGACCATGAGATTCCTAAACGAGATGTCCGCTTCTGACAAGAAAAAACTGGTCGCATGATCGTTGCTGATTTTGAGGGCCAAGATGTACAAAGCGAAAGCCATCAGCAAATAAAAACCTTGCGTCGTCCAGCCCTTCCAAGCCCCATGGGCTGTTGAGAATATCAAACACACGAGGCAACACCAATCGAGAGAATTCATCTGTGGTTTCCGAGACTCAACACGCCTTACACCTCTTCAAGCATTTCAATGGTCTCTGTCATCACGCCATTGGCTTTGAACGATTTGGACAACAACGTGGAGTTATTGAGCACGTCATCAAGCAAGGCTTCATCGTCAATTTCGGCCATATAGCCCACGAGGTTGCTGTCTTTTTGACGAAAAATTTGAAACCTGATGCCCATTGGCCCCCACACTTGCATCAAGTTATTGTTCAAAACCCACCATTCAACATCTTTGACGCGGTAGGTGACCAAGAGTTTTTTCATAAAGAGTCCATCGAGAGGCAATCAACATTTGAAACTTGAGGGGATGAATTTTTGAGGTGCAAATCGTCAAAAACGATGTTCTACTGTGACAGTTCATCGTTGGCGTGTTCAATTTTTTCCAATCGGGCATTGACTGCTTTCACGCTCTTTCTGATGGCCTCAACGCGGCCATGAAATTCGTCTGATTTTTTCTTTTTCTCCAACAATTCTGCCAGCATTCTTTTTTGATCTGAACTCATGGTGTGACGCTGCCCGGGTGCACCGGCATGGACCGACGAGACTGCGTGCTCCAAGGCCTGTGGCTGCGCCACAAGAGGAAGGCTTGATGCTTGATCCTCAGGATTGATCACTGCCCGGTGATCTGCAATCGGCTCATTGTGGATGGCAATGTGGTTCGACGCCATGGAAGGGTTTGGAATTTCAATGTCACGGTCCGAAGATATTGAGCCAGCAATTGTTGGTCGATTGACTTCATGGGGTGGCTGCTTCAATAGCACTTCATGATCAGTGGGTGTTGGACGGGCGAGGCCTGCACGGTGGAGGGACTCGCCATCGTGATCAAGAGGCTGTTGATGCTCGGCAATGGCGTTGCTGTCAATGGATACCGTGTTTTTTTCTTGATGATCAGGTGGCAAACGCTGGGCATTGGGTTGATTGATCCCCTGATTGAGGAGCTGAACAGGGTCATCCGTCGTGTTGTTGTGCTCGGCCGATGCTCGGTTTGAAGGACTCAACGCGTTGTCAATGTGAAGTGAATTGTTCGCATCATGGCCGTGCGACATTTTTTCTGAGTGGTTGACGTCCTTGGACGGATCGATTGAAACCGCATGGTCGAGTTCGGCACCAGGACCTAATTTTTGGAAATTATCAAGGGCTGGAGCATGGTCGTTGATTTTTTGACGGTTCTTTTCTAAATCCAGGTCATTGCTCAAGGTCGGATTGACTTGCTCAATGTGATGTTGAGCATCCACCGTGTGTGCTTGGTCTGTTGGTGAAGGGTCTTGCGCAATTTTGACCCTTGAGGTGTTGTGTTCAAGGTGTTCATGAACGCCCTCTTGGCCGTGAGGAGACGCATCTCCACCCAATCCAACAGAGTTTTTAACCTCGTTTTGAATTGTCTCGCCAATGGTCTGAGGGCTTGGCGTGCCCTCCCCTTGCTTGACGATATTGTTTTTGCCCTTTGCGTCCAAAGACCCAGGTGTCACCTCCACCGTTCGTGGCGCATCGTTCTTGATGAAAATGGGCTGGGTATTGGACATTCATTTCACCTCGTTTTTAAGAGAACGAATAAACATCATTGGCGTGGTATTGATTTTTTTGAACTGTTCAATCAATTGACGCACGGACAATTGGGTGAGGCCACACAATTCCTTGTAACCCATGCTGGGATGGAAATTCACTTCGATTGCATGAAGAATCTCTTCAATTTCAACCTGGCTTTTCATCTCCGACTTGAGTTTTTGCATTGTTTTGCTTTCAATGACCGCATAAAAAGACACGAAGTTTTTGATGAGCAAGACTGGAATGGGCCAACAAGCACAGTTGGCAACCCTTTGGAGAAACGACACTGTTCAGGTCTGAATGAACCACCAACAATATCGTTTTATAATAACATACAGATTGTCATTATGACGGAATGTCATTATGAAATAAAGGGTTAAATAGGTAATACAATATCATTACCATGAATCAAGTTGAAAATCACCGTGTGAGAGTCGCCGCTGCGAAGCGACTGGCCATGGAAAGTAAACTGCTGATGAGCGGCTTGTTCATTGCCGCAGAGAAATCAATCCACGACATCACGATTGATGAAATTGTTGTGCATTCGAAGGTATCACGGGGCACCTTTTACAAGTACTTCCCTTCTGTTGACGCTTTGTTTGAAACGCTGGCGAAAAAAATAGGCTACGAGTTGGTGGAGATCTTTTCGGCGTTAAAGCCCGACCTACCCGACCCCGCAGCATGCGTTGCGATCTCGACACGAATGGCCATCAGGATGGTGGTCACTTATCCATTGCTGGGCAAATTGCTGCTTCAAATTCAATGGCCTAGCCGTGGGCCCGATAGCGTCCTCTTCAAAGTGATTGAAGAGGACATTGAGAGAGGGATTCTCACGAACCGATTCAATGCGATGCCGATCAAGTTGGGCAGCAGTCTATTGATTGGAAGCATGTTGGGGGCGGTCGAAGACATGCTGGTGCAACTTCCAGCCCTGGGTTACGAAGACAAGGTGGTCTTTCACGTGCTTTTGGGCTTGGGACTGGACGCCAAAGAAGCCCAACACCTCTCGAGCCTCGCCATTGAGTTGCAAACCGCCATTCCCATGAACGGAATCATTGCCAAAATTTTGGCACTGCCGTCTCCCGTCTCCCCATAAAGCAACACGTGGAATGTGTGCTCAAAGCACATCAACACCCAAGCGATTCACGCGCTCACACGTGGCAATTGTCAATTGTCGGAACGATCGGGCCGGCTGGGAAATTTGAATGAAGCGTAACGAACAAGGGCATTGGACATGGCCAGTATCAAGATGGTCAAGCCCATCATCAGGATGGTGAAATCGGCCTCATGCTTGGTATTGACCAAGTCGATGATCAGTCGGGTCACCGCCGTGATCGCCACATAAATGAGAAACCGCACGGGCATGTGGTTGGTCTTGAAGTAAATGCCAACCATGGCTCCAAGCTCAAGGTAGATGAAGAGCAGCAACAAATCTTCAATGCTCGCCGTCTTCTTTTGCATGATCTCCAAGAAGGTGAAAAATGCAGACCAAACTGTCGCCAACGCAATACCAAAAAGCATGATTCTGTGAAAAACGGTCACCAACAAGTTGCCCAGTTTGACGGACATCTGGTCAATGGAGTTTTCCAATTCGGTGGAACTGTCGTTGTTGTTCATATGGAATGAGGATGGGTCAATCGTGGGGTGAGCTTATCGCCAATGCTCTGCACATGGGTGTCGGGTTAACCCCAAAATCGCATCTTTTCATCCGCCCACCCCTTCAAAGCATTGGCCTGCAGCCTAGCCAGCGCCCCCCCCCGTTCAAGCGATCACTGATCGGGCGCACTGAAAATGATTTTTTGAGCCTCCAAGCTCTCG
>Ga0114962_10003711_pt1 | contig 12283 bp, 14 predicted proteins | sample C_130820_MF_Meta_FD_87017 | JGI IMG/M metagenome (GOLD analysis project Ga0114962, IMG submission 87017) | Freshwater microbial communities from Lake Croche, Canada to study carbon cycling - C_130820_MF_MetaG | ecosystem: Environmental > Aquatic > Freshwater > Lake | place: Lake Croche, Canada... | reverse complement strand
ATATGGTTTAAAAGTTCAAAATAGTGGTGGAACTGATAATTTTGTTGTTAGAAATGATGGTAATGTTGGTATTGGAACATCATCTCCTTCTGAGAAGTTAGAAGTTAGTGGTAAAACAAAAACCGTTAACCTACAAATAACATCTGGGGCGACGAATGGGTATGTACTAAGTTCAGATTCATTAGGTAATGCTACATGGATTCCGGGTTCAAGTATTAGTGGGGTAATACCAACATTTTTAGAACTAAACGATACAGATAAAACTGTATGGAATAACGGACACAATAATCAAAGTTATAATACATCGTTTGGTGAGTTAGCTTTAAGGGTTAATACATCAGGTAATTATAATACCGCTATTGGGTATGGGGTATTAAAAAATAATACCACATCAAGTAATAATACTGGTGTTGGTAACGCGTCATTACAGGCAAACACAGGATCTGAAAATACAGCTATTGGGTATAATGCATTATTTTCAAATACAACAGGGGGGTATAACGTTGCGGTAGGTTCAGGTGCGTTATATACAACTAGTGGTAGTAGTATGGTAGCTATTGGTTATCAATCATTGAACCTAAACACTACAGGTGCTAATAATACAGCTATCGGGCATACAGCATTAAGAAATAATCTGACAGGTGGTGCTCTTACTGCGTTAGGTGTCAGTGCTCTTTATGCTAATACTACTGGTGACATTAATACCGCAATAGGGAGTTATGCTCTTAACGCTAATACTACTGGTGCAAACAATACGGCCGTAGGTGGTAATGCTGGAGTGTCCAATATTTCGGGAGATCAAAATTCCGCTTTTGGTTTTAATGCTTTATCGACAATTACTACAGGTTCAAGTAACACAGCTATAGGTTGTAATTCTTTAGCATATGCGACTAATTGTGATAATAATATCGCAATAGGGCTTTCTTCATTGATAACTAACAAGGGATCCGATAATATTGGAATTGGTGTTAATACAAGTAGTGGTAATTTTAATGGTTCTATAATTTTAGGTAAGTACGCTACAGCAACAGCAAGTAACCAATTTGTTGTGGGTAGTTCATCAGTAAATGCCGGATCGGTAGTTTCTGAAATAAATACATCTTCTAAAGTATGGAATGTAATTATTAATGGGGTGGCAATAAAAATATTGTTAGCTTAATAGATATTGACTTTTAAAAAATTTAATTTATATAAAAAAATTATGACACCAGAAGAAGCAACAAAAGTAATTGAACAAGCCTTAAATCAAGGTTTTACAAAAGGAGCATATAGTTTACAGGATGCAGTAGTTATTGTAGAAGCATTAATAGTATTGAATCCAAATAAAGACCAAATAAATAATACCTTATAGTTAACCCTCATCATATAAATCCTTTTTAGGTTTTATAACATTAGGTTTTTCTTTACATCTTTCACGGATTAACTTTTCCACAAAAGAAAACATTTTAAGTCCATTCTCTTCACAGTAGGTTTTTAACATAGTGTGTGTCATGGTTGTTATCTTGATGTTTTTGTCTCTTTTCATTAGTTAGTAATACATAAATATTACACTAATCATATAAAAGTAATACACTTGTCATACTAATCTTCATTTATTATTTACTTTATAAAAACTTTTGAAAAAAGTGACAATATTTATATTAAAATAACTTAAAACAAAAAAAATAAAGTAAATGGCTTCACAAAAAATATTTATGTCACCAGGTGTGTTCACATCTGAAAAAGACTTAACTTTTGTGTCACAACAAGTTGGTGTGACAACATTAGGTTTAGCTGGTGAAACAGTAAAAGGACCCGCATTCGAACCAATATTCATCACGAATTATGATGAGTATTTAACAATTTTTGGTGGTTTAAATCCTGAAAAATTCAGTAACAACAAACCAAAATATGAACTTTCTTATATTGCTAAAAGTTACCTAACCCAATCAAATCAATTATTCGTTTCAAGAGTTTTAGGTTTAACTGGTTATAAAGCAGGTGACGCTTGGGCAATCTTATCAAGAGCAAACTATGACCCTACAACAATTGTAACAGGTACGACAACAACCTTTACTGCTGATTTTAGTGGTGGTACGAATTATTATAATATTAACCAAGTTGGTGGAGGTGGTGACGCACAATACCTATATGATTCAGGTTTCTTCCCTAATGGACCAACGTTAACAACTGCTAGTATTCCAGGTGTTACAACTGTTTATCCTGAAGGAATTATATTTGATAGAACTGTAGGTTCAGCATTTTCAGGTGTATCAGCAACAATAACTCATGTTAGTGGTGCTGGTTTAACAGGTACTACTTCTGGTACTGTTACAACTTATTCAGCAACAACTTATACTGAATATGACAAACGTGTATTAGCTGTATTAAGATCAAGAGGTACTTATTCAAGTGACCAATTTACTTTCGCAACTGACCAATCAATTAATGGTGTTACAGTTAATATGACTCCAGCTTTAGATAATCCTTTAGCACAGTTTTCATTAACAGCTTATTGTATCGGTTTATCTGCCACTTCAGTTTATGATGTGTCATTAGATTCAACAAGTAGAAATTATATACCAGGTGTACTTGGTGTTGATTGTCACGATAGAGGTTCAAGAATTTTTGTTGAACAAAATTATCCAACAATGTTAAAACATATGATTGATAATAAATACATTATTGGTCTTGACGCTGATTTATTGTATGTAGATAGTTTTAATAACTACCAACAACAATATCAAACACCCGAAACTCCTTGGGTTGTATCTGAACTTCGTGGTAATAAAGTTGTTAAATTATTTAAATCTGTTTCTATCTCTGATGGAACGGCAGCAAATAGTGAAATTAAAATTTCAATTCAAAACATCGATCCTGATGGAAAAGAATTTGATGTTGTAGTTAGACAATTTGGTGATGTAGATTCTAAACCTTCAATCCTTGAATCATTTACTAAGTGTAACATGGACCCTTCAACAAACAATTTTGTTGGTAGAAGAATTGGTACTGCAGATGGTGAGTTTACGTTAAACAGTAAATTTATCATGTTGGTTTTAAATCCTAACGCACCGATAGATGCTTTCCCAGCTGGTTTTGAAGGATACATTGTACCAACTTTTGACGGTATAATTGGTTCAACCCCAACAACAGCTTTAGCTCCTTATATTGATTACAAATTAAAATATGACCTAACTAATGAAAGAATTAGAAAAGTTTATTTAGGTATTAGTGATACAGTTGGTATTGACCAAAATTTATTTAATTGGAAAGGTTTAACTGGTTCTGACACTTATTGGACAGCAACTACTCAAGGATTCCATATGGACTCTGGAGCTACTATAGCAGGTAACTTTGAAGTTGGTGAATTTCAATTTAGAGATGGTGTTGGAATTGAGGGTACATATTATGAAAGCACTAGTGCTAGAAAATTCACTTTAGTTCCTTACTTTGGTTATGATGGTTGGGATTGTTACAGATTATCTAGAACAAATACTGATAGATACAGAATTGGTAAGGCAGGATTTACAGCAGGTTTAGCTAATGGTCAATTCTTACAATTTGGTCCACAAGACGGTACTTCAGATTTATACGCTTATTGGAATTGTATTAAAACTTTCGCTAATCCTGAGGCTGTTAACATTAACGTGTTCGCAACAACTGGTATCGATTGGAGTCCTTCTTCTTCATTAGGTAATAACTACTTAGTTCAAGAAACGATTGACATGATTGAACAACAAAGAGCTGACTCTGTTTATATTGTAACGGCACCTGAAAATGTTAGTTATGATACGGCAGATGCAACAGTAGGATTTGGATTCAATTCAGTTTCTATTGATACTCCTGACGCTTTAATTAGTTTATTAGACGCAGCTGATATCGATTCTAACTACACAGCCACATATTGGCCATGGATTCAAGAAAGAGATACAGAAAATAATGTTAACATTTGGTTACCACCAACTCTTGAAGTTGTTAGAAACATCGCGTTAACAGATAACATCGCTTTCCCTTGGTACGCAGTAGCTGGTTACAATAGAGGTTTAACAAACGCTATTCAAGCACGTGTTAAACTTACTGAAGGTGATAGAGATACTCTTTATGAAGGACGTGTTAATCCATTAGCAACTTTCTCAGATGTAGGTGTTGTAATTTGGGGTAATAAAAACTTACAAATTAAAGACTCTGTTCTTGATAGACTTAATATCAGAAGATTGTTATTACAAGCTCGTAAATTGATTACAGCGGTTGGTGTTAGATTATTATTTGAACAAAATGACCAAATCGTTAGAAATCAATTCTTGAATCTTGTTAACCCAATCTTGGATAACATCAGAAAAGAAAGAGGTTTAGCTGACTTTAGAGTTCAATTATCTAATGACCCTGAAGAAATCGATAGAAATGAAATGAGAGGTAAGATTTTCTTAAAACCTGTACCTTCATTAGAATTCATCATTATTGAATTTAATGTTACTCCAACAGGAGCATCTTTCGATAATATCTAATAATAAAAATAAAAGAACCTATGTCAAAGTAGGTTCTTTTTCTAATACTAACATATTTATAATAAAAACAAAATTATGTCAAAAATAGTTAAAAAGGCCGACCTTGATGTACTTATCGAAAGTACTTTAAAAAAAGCGGGAATCGTTAAAGTGGAACCTAAAGAGGTGGTAACTGAATCAAAAGTTGTTGTAGAAGAACCTAAAAAAGAAGTCATTAATGAAGACTTCAAAAAAGAATTGGAAAAATTCAATAAATTAACAAATTTTAAACACTAAATATAAAATGGCAACAAGATATAAATTAAGTAAAGAACAACTTGAGAGAGTTGTTGAAAACTTCGTAATGGAAGCGGCGTCAGCAAAAGCTCCTGTAAAAAACATGATTCCTTCTCAAGGTTCCGAGGCTAAAAAACATGTGAAAAATAAAATTTCTGGTAAAATTGTAGATAAAAGTGAAGGAATGCCTTCAGTTACTCCGATGAAGAAAAAACTTTCTCACGCACCTGAATCTAAAAAATTCGTATCTAATTCTAAAATGACTCACTCTAATAAAGCTAAAGTTGTTAAAGAAAATGAAGTTATCGAAGAAGGTATGTCACCAGAAGAATTAAAAGCTAAAGCGGAATCAATGTGGAACGCTCAACAAAAAGATATTTTACAAACAATTGTTAATAAGTGGAAATCTAAAAAAGAAGAAGCTTTTGGTGATTGGGCTAAAAAATATTTTGAAGGTGGTGATGTTAAAAAAGCTTTAACGTCTATTCTAGAAGATCAAAAAAATAAATTTATTGAGGCTTACGTACAAGGTGGAGGTTCTGCTTTAGGTGGATTTAAATATTCAACTGGTGAGTATGTAGAAGGTAATAAAGGTGGATTTATGAATTCCCCAACCGCTTGGTAGTTTTATAACGGTATTAAATAAAAACCCCCATAATTGGGGGTTTTTTGTTATTCAAAAGTTTTATCAGTGTTTATGTAAAACATATCGATAAATAATAAGATTAAATCAATTTCTAACTGAATACTTCTAACTTTTAACACAAAAAATAAAGATAAAAATACACCACCAATAACAAAAGTGTTATAAGATAACACCGTTAAAGGTATAGCCGTAATTAAAATAAATAAGGCTAAAAATTTATAGAAGTTAATTTTAATACGAAGTCTGTTAACATATTTTAAATAATTGTTAAAGTCTTTCAATATATTTTCCTGTAACTCTTCTTGTGATAAAGACAATAGTCTATCCAATTCATCATTTAAATTATTTTCCATATACAAATATAATAATAAATATTGTTTAGGCAAAATAAAACCCCTAAATCATTTAGGGGTTTATACTTATTTAGTTCTATCTATTACAACATAAATTGTGTCAATGACTTTACCTGTGACTTTTGGTTGTGTTCCGTTAAAAGCGTTACCAAAATTTTTCTCTAACACTTCTACTTTAGAAACAAAGTGGTTAGTTTCACCTCTATTACCTAACCAATTTTTACCGATTGTTTCATGGTAAATTAATTTAACTTTCCATCCGTGTTGAGCTGCCGAATCTAATGTGTTAACTACTTCTTCATTAGGTCTATCGTTGTCAATTGAGAAATCAAATGGTACACTACTGTTCATACCTGTTTGTGTAACGTTTAAATGTCCTTCCCAACTTTTCCAAACAATACCTGTTTCAGAAAATTGTGTTATTACACCAATTCTTTCGCCGTTTGAATAATTTTCAGAACAAGAACTTAATAATAAAACTACTCCGATTAATGTTAAAATTTTTTTCATATTATTTTTTATTTATTTTTTGTGTTGGTTTAATTAATACTTCATCTATAATCCCATAAGCTAACGCCTCATCAGCTGATAACCATAAATCTCTTGTTGCGTCTTGAGCAACTTGTTCTGCTGTTTTATTACAGTAACCACCCAATAAACCAAAAAGAATTTCATTTGTTTTTTCCCATTCTTTCATTGTGATACGAGCGTCTTGGATATTACCCATAGCCCCACCACTTGATTGATGTAACATTGTTTTTGAAAATCTTAAAGAACTTCTCATACCTTTAGTTCCAGCTCCTAGTAATACAGAACCCATTGATGCTGCCATACCTGTGTTGATGGTTGCAATAGGTGCTTTAATGTATTCCATAACATCGACAATACTTAACCCTGATTTTACAGAACCACCAGGTGAGTCAATATGCATGGTTATTGTTTTGTTAGAGTTTTGTTGGTCTAAAAATAATAACTGTGCCTGAACTATTGTAGACATTCTGTCGTTAACTGGTCCCGCAATCCATAAAATTCTATCCATCATTAATCGTGAAAAGATGTCAATCTGTGTTGCTCTCATCTCTCTTTCTTCCAATACATAAGGTGTCATACTACCTTGTATTGTTACTTGAGACATTAAATTTTGGTAATCGTGTAAAGTATTAGAACCAATCCCTTGGTCTTTTACTGCAAATTTTTCGAATTCGTTCATATGGTTATATATTTTTATGTATTTAAAGATATTTATAATAAAATTAATTGTCAAATGATATTAACCGAAAAAGAATTAAACGAAGCTAAAAATAAGGATATAGAAAAAATCGTACAAGAAATTGTTGAATGTTCTAACTTATATTTTGAGGGCCAAAAATTATTATCCGAAAATAAAATTTCTAAATCCGAAGTTGATTCTATTAATGAAGGTTTGTGGGAGAAGGTAAAATACGGTCTTTCTAAATTAGGCCGTTATAAGGTTGGTGGCAAACTAACTGGTAGAGGTAAAATAGACCAAGACACAGCGGCTAAAATTCAATCTATTTTAGATAAAAAAGGTAATGAAGTTATCAAAATATTAAATTCTAAAATTAAAGAAGAAAACCCTGAATTTCCTAACAATGAAAAAGGTGAACAGTTTTTAAAAACTGTAATGGAAATTGCTACAGTTTATGATTCTATTGTTGAGGCAACAAAAAAGAATCCTGAAGAAGAAGGTTACCTACCAATTGACGCAGCTAATACTGTTATTGAAGATTTAGCTGAATATGTTAAAAAATATTTAGACGTTGATTTAAAGGCGGCATATTCAGTAATGGATTCTGAAGAAGAAAAAGTTGACTCTGACTCAAAAGAGGAACTTTTAACTGATGAGGTTGATGACATTAAAGAGGATGAACATTCTGATGTTAGAGATAAATTACAAGCAAAAAAAGGTGAAGGTGATATAAAGAGAGATAGTGAAAGAATGAAAACCTTAAAGTCTAACAAATTACCTTTATTGTTAGCAGGTATTGGTGCGTCTATGGGAGCTTTCTCTTGGTTGGCTAATACAGAATGGTTTAAACACTTATTTGATGAAAATTTTAGTTTCACTAATACAGAGCATATAAAAAGTATTATTCAAACAAAAACAGAGGTTCTTAACGATATTAAACCTGGTGAAGGTGTTTATAAATTATTAGGTAGAGTTACAAATCATCATTTAGATGGGCACTCAAGTCCTTCAGAAATGGTTGAGGCTTTAAAACAAATTGGTGGTGGTGACGCTAATAAAGGTGTTGACCTATTATGTCAAGATGGTGGAGTTATGATGAAACCAGGTGAGGCAGCAAAAGGATTACATGATTTAGTTAATAATCCCGACCAATACCATAATTTAGGTGATATGTTTAAAGGTACTGCATCTGGTACAGGTAAATTAGTAGAACCAGGTACAGGTTTAAACACAACTTCATACGGTACAATAGCTGGTAGAAGTTTAACTTCAATGTTAGTAAAATCATTACCAACAATTATTACAAAAGTGGTAATTAAGACTGGTGTTAAAACAGGAGCTGGTTACGCAGTGGCTAAAGGTTTTGGGGCTGTTTTGGGTCCAATAGGTATCACTTTAGTTTCAGCAGGTATTTTGGTTAAGGCCATGAGAATGAAAGGTCAAAAACAATCTAGAGCTAAAACATTAAACGACCTGTTCCAATCAATACAACCAATTAAAGGTACACAAGAAAATATTCCTGTATTACCAGAAAGACCAGAACCAAATGGGGAAGAACCAAAAGGTAATGATGAACCAATAAAAGGTGGTGAAAATCAAACACCGACACCGACAATACCACAAGACTTTCTTAAAGGTAATAGAAATATGCAATTAGCGTATTTATCAGAATTATTTTTACCACAAGGAAAGGGTTTATGGGATAGTCTAGGACTTAAAAGAGGCACAGTAATACCTAGTGGGTTCTTAGATGCAGCTTTAGGACAAGGTAAAAAAGATAGTGGAAAATATTTAAAAGCTTATTATAACCATTTGAAAAAAGAAGATTCTTTTACTAAAGACCCTGGTAATTCCGGTGCTTGGTTAGCCAAAGTAAAAGCAAATGAAACACAAGCTTTAATTAAATGGGTTAGAAATACAAGAAAAAATATTGGCCCATTCTTAAAAGCGTTAAACGATGAGTTCCCTGAATTTTCAATTGGTAAAAGAGCTAAAGCTAAAACAGTTAGACCAGGTAAAAGAGGTGAGGCTATGGGTACTTCAGGTATAAATGATTCTATAGAAAATAGATTGGGTAATTTATTAACTGAAGATGTTAACTTAGGTGGTTCAGCATCTAAAGCCGGATTTGATAAAACAATATTTATGAAAAATCTACCTCAATTTATGGAGATGATAAGTTCAATGTATTATGGTATTAAAGGTTCAAAATTAACTTACGATAAAGAAGGTGTATTAAAAGTATGTAAACCTTTTGGTTGTAAGGCCGGTTCAGGATCTGGTTATAAGAAAACAAAATCTGATGATTATGTTTTACAACCTGAGTCAAAAATTTCTTCTAATAAAAATTTAAATGAAGAAATTTCAAAAATGAAAGATTTAATGAAGAGAATAATAAAATAATTGCTAAAATTAAAATATAGCATATTTATAATAAAAGATAACAACTTAAAAAAAACAAAATACTATGGCAGATTTGCTAATGAGGATGCCCGTTCCATACGAGCCTAAAAAACAAAATAGATTTATTCTTAGATTCCCATCACCTCTTGGTATTCAAGAGTGGTTTGTGAAAACAGCGTCAAGACCTAAATACACTTCAGAAGAAACTGAAATTCAATTCTTGAATACATCAACATTTGTTGTTGGTCGATTCACTTGGGAGACAATGGACGTTACTTTTAGAGATCCTATCGGTCCTTCTGCGGCACAAGCAATTATGGAGTGGGTTCGTTTACATTCAGAATCAGTAACAGGCCGTCAAGGTTACGCTGCTGGTTACAAGAAAGACGTTGAGTTAGAATTACTTGATCCAACAGGTGTTGTAATTGAAAAATGGATTCTTCAAGGTACAATGTTAACAAGTGCTGACTTTGGTTCATTGGATTATTCTACATCGGATATTGCTGAGATTACTGGTACGCTCAGATTTGACCGTGCCATACATGTCTTTTAGCATTCCTTTATCAAATACGAACTTTGTCCTCCTTGTGTATATTTATTATATATAAGGAGGATTTTTTATGCAATATATCTGTAAAGAATGTAATTTAGAATTTAAAAGTTTATGGGGGTTGTCTTCCCATAACGTTCAAAAACATAAATTAAAACCAGAAGATTTATACATAGAGTATGAGTTAAACGGTCAAAAACCAACATGTGCTTGTGGTTGTGGAGAAAAACCAAATTTTTTAGGTATAAAAAAAGGTTTTGTAAAATATCTATTAGGCCATGCCTCTCGTGTTAATAACAATTGGGGTCATAATGTTGAATCTAATAAAAAATCACACCAAACCCAAAAAAAGCTTTATGAAAGTGGTGAGTTAAAAATATGGAATAAGGGTTTAACAAAAGAACAGGATATAAGGTTAAACTATGGTGAAAAGATATCGTCCAACAAAGAACGTTCTGAAAAAATATCTAAAGCTCTAAAAGGTAAAAAACGACCAAAAGAAGTTTTAGAAAAATTAAATGAAGGTATGTTAAACTATTGGTCAAAAGATGAAAACAGAGAAAAAAAATCACATGAACGTATGGTTTGGATGTTAGAAAATGATTTCACTGTTAAATCAAAATTAGAGGAAAAATTTTTAAACTTAATACTTCCCAATGTAGAATATGTTAGACAATACTATGTAAGGGATATAAAAGCTTATTACGATTTCTACATCCCTAAACATAACATTTTAATAGAGATTGATGGTGATTTTTGGCATTGTAACCCTGAAGGTAAACACCCAAAACCTATATATGAATCACAATTTAAAAATTTAAAGAAGGATAAAATTAAAACTGATTGGTGTGTTAACAACGACATCCCCTTACTAAGATTTTGGGAAAAAGATATAAATGATAATCCTGAAATGATAAAAACCAAATTATCTGGATATTTATAATTAAGATGAAAAATCTAATTAAAAAAATATTAAAAGAAGAACAAGACGAGTTTGAATGGGCTCGTGGTCTTGATGTTAATCAAGCCGAAAAAGAAATTAAAAGACCTTTTGTTGGTGTTGAATATGATTATAGTTTTGATGGACCAGAATTATATCAAATGTTGGTTGATGCTGGTGTTCGTGATATTAACAAACTAAAAGAGATTGGTGAGTTTCTACATGGTGAGGTTGAATCTGTTTATGATAGAGGAAAAGAGGCGGGTTATGATAATTGTGATTGTGACGGATGTTGTGATGATTATGTTTATTATGAAGATGCGGATAGAGATAAAGAGGAAGCACGTGAAGAAGGATATCAAAGTGGATATGATTCCGCTAAAGAAGATTCTGAATCTGAAATAGAAGAATTAAAATCACGTATAGAAGAATTGGAAAGTCGTTTAAATGAAGGATAGAATAAGAAAAATACTAAAAGAGGTTGAAGACGAGTTTGATTGGGCTCGTGGTTTTGACACAACAAAAGTTGAGCAAGAGATTCAATCTGGTTGGTCTAAAACTGATGATGAATATGATACAAGCATTTTAGCAATATATCAAACATTAGTTGATGCCGGTTTCCAAGATATAAATACATTAAAAGAAGTTGGCGAAGAACTTTATGACCAATTTGAATCTGTTTATGATAATGCAAAAGAGATTGGTTATGAAAATGGTCAAGAAAATGCTGGTTGTGACGGATGTTGTGATGATTATTATAGTTGGGATTATGTACAAGAACAAGTGGATGAGGCTAAAGAATCGGCATATGATGATGGTTTTGATAGAGGTCGTGAAGAAGGTCGTGAAGAAATGGAAACAGAAAAAGAATCTGAGATTGATGATTTAAAATCCACAATTGAAGAATTAAGAGAAAGAATTGAAGAGTTGGAAAATAGGGATGAGGAATAGTATAAGAAAAATATTAAAAGAATCTGAAGAATGGTTTGATTCCGTAAGTAATGATTTTGCTAATACTGAATTACCTTTTGAGGTTATTGGTTTAAGAAATAGGCCAGCAATGAAAAATATGTTTATTATTAATTCAACTTGGGATTATGGTGATAGAACTTTAAGAGAAGAATATCATTTCAAATCAGATAATAACGAATCCTTTCAAACTTTTATAAATGTTTGTAAATTTTACAGTACTTTATTAAGTAGTAATGATACTGAAAGATGGCAAGATGTTGATAGAATAGTTAAAAGCATTGGTTTAAGTATTTCCTCGTATGATGAAGATGATAATTACGGTACTCCAAAAGATATGTCAGATTATTGTTTGGGTCAAGACTACCCGGCTGTATTATATAGTGTACAAATTAGTTATTATGACAAATCGGGTGTTGAACATGATGTTAAATTAAAATAAAAAAGGGACT
>Ga0114962_10003709_pt1 | contig 12288 bp, 9 predicted proteins | sample C_130820_MF_Meta_FD_87017 | JGI IMG/M metagenome (GOLD analysis project Ga0114962, IMG submission 87017) | Freshwater microbial communities from Lake Croche, Canada to study carbon cycling - C_130820_MF_MetaG | ecosystem: Environmental > Aquatic > Freshwater > Lake | place: Lake Croche, Canada... | reverse complement strand
TGGGGGCAAAGCCCCCAGTGAAACCCCCATTGGGGGCAAAGCCCCCAGTGAAACCCCTTTTGCTTCTTACTTTTGGCTAGGCATAGCCTAGCCGAAAAGTAGGACTTTTGCTTCTTACTTTTGAGCAGGCGTAGCCTACCCAAAAGTAGGATTTGGTCGCTCTCCACAATATAAAAGAAACCCTATGAGCTCCTTTCAGTCGCTCTCCGGATTTTTCAATAAATTATGAAACCAATATAGGTAAGGTATTTATAAAATATAGATGTAAATTCTAAACATTGTTTACATCCATATTTTTACGAGCTCCTTGCAGTCGCTCTCCGCAATATAAAAGAAATCCTACGAACTCATTTCAGTCGCTCTCCTAATTTTTCAATCGCGCGTTCTGTACGCTCAATGGTCTGAAAGTAGACCCAATTTAATAAAGTTAGAGAACGAACTAACTGTGTTTGGTGCCATTTATTATAATGAATACAAGCCTGTGCCGCAATCTTTTCATCATCAAATGTTTCTTCAAAGTTGATGACCCTATCGTAGAGGTTGGCATCCTTTTTGTTCATTTTATTTTTCAAGTCTAGACGGTCTTTGCTAAAATCAAAGAACTCGTCACAACGATATGTTTCATCAAATTCACGAACGTAAGTCGATGCACTAATATTCCTACTATGTCGTAAAATAGGCATTTGAAATGTTGACAGGTGTAATTCCGGATTTTTACGTTTTCTATGACAATCAAGGAGGTTCAGATAAAGGGTTTGACATTTGGTTTGGTCTAACATGATATTCATACAAGCTCCTTTCAGTCGCTCTACTGATTGTTCAATATAAAAGAAATCCTACAAGCTCCTTTCAGTCGCTCTCCTGATTCTTCAATATTCCTACGAACTCCTTACAGTCGTTCTCCGGAATATAAAAGAAATCCTACGAACTCCCTACGGTCGTTCTCCGGATTTTTCAATATAAAAGAAATCCTACGAGCTCCTTTCAGTCGTTTTCCGGATTTTTCAATATAAAATAAAAAGTGTAAATAAAAAAGTATTATATACTAGATACAACAAGTTTTTTATATTCGTATCGAGTCATATAAAATAAATCCTACGTTCTCATCCATTGGGGGCGAAGCCCCCAGTGACCCCCCCTTAATGGAGGAGCTCGTAGGAATATTACATCCATCCATTGTATTCTATAAACTCATTATATCCATTACTCATCCATTTTGCGATATTCGAAGGAGCCCAGACCCTTTCCATCAATTCTTCTTTGAAAACCTCGGTATTCTTTCTCATATTTTCGTAGTTATATACAAATATATTCGGATTTCGGAAAAGAAACAAGGCTTTTATTCTATATCGATTCTCCCATCTTACGAGAATCGATATAGCACTCGGGTTATTACATAAAGCCTCCCAGTCATACATATCGGGAGAATATTCATCCAATAACTGAATTACACGAGGATTCGTATTTGCACACATAATACTCAATATTTTTGGGTCATTCCTCGCGTGTTCTTTCACATATATATAAATCAAGTCATACGCCTCCTCCCCGGAATTCTTCACAATGTTAGAATGTATTTTTTCGGGAAACAACTTCAGTATTTTTATCGCACATGGATGTGGATTCAAACATAAATAGTACCAGTTGAATCGCTTTTTACGTAGAATGTCTTTTGAATGATGAATATACGTTTCGTCTATTGGATATAGTAACTTATGCATATCGATACCCAAGTATTGAAAGAATGGTTTTATAGAATTCTTATTCTGCAAAAAACTCGTCTCCCAAATATTATCGCGAGTAGAGATTGTATCTTGTAGAACTATATCTACTATTGCAGGATTAGGATTCAAAGATAAATAATATATACTAATCAATTTCGGATACTTCTTTATCAAATTCACCGCCGACGGATTGCTACAGAGATGACAATATACATCATATACTATATTTTCTTTCTTTCCAATCATCTCGACGGCGGATGGATGTGGGTTGGTGGCTAACATACTATATTTTACTTTCGTCTGAAACATCAGTAGTAGTTCCATTGCAGAAGGATTACAAGATAGGTTTATCCATATCCAACACTCGTATTGATGGCGTATATTTCCAATACATAGGTTTGTAACAAAGTCACGCGTACTGTGGTCAAGACTCCTACGAGCTCCCCCATTGGGGGCTTCGCCCCCAGTGACACCCATTTTGCTTCTTACTTTTGGGTAGGCATAGTCTACCCGAAAAGTAGGATTCGGTCGCTCTCCTGAATATAAAGGTAATTCATTGTCGTGGTCTTCGACCACTCCTCTTTGTTCTTCAATGAGATAGGATATTGGTTCTCCATATTCATATGTATTATTTATATTCGAGTCGAGATTGGTTGTATGATAACACCAAGAGTTTCGATTCAAACTTTGTATAAGCGCAATTTCTAATTCGGGTATTAGTTTAATAGTGGGTAATAACATAATTGAAAAATCCGGAGAGCGACTGAAAGGAGCTCGTAGGAATATTGAAAAATCAGGAAATCGACCGAAGGGAGATTGTAGTATTTCTTTTATATTCCGGAGAACGACTGTAAGGAGTTCGTAGGAATATTGTAACTGAAAAGAGCTTGTATAAATATTGAAAAATCCGGAGAACGACCGTAGGGAGTTCGTAGGATTTCTTTTATATTCCGGAGAACGACTGTAAGGAGTTCGTAGGATTTCTTTTATATTCCGGAGAACGACTGTAAGGAGTTCGTAGGAATATTCAAAATCAATTTTATATATTGAAAAATCCGGAGGAGTGGCCGAAGGCCACGACGTAGGATTTCTTTTATATTACGGAGAGCGACCGAAGGGAGCTCGTAGTGATATTGAAAACTCCGGAGAGCGACCGAATCCTACTTTTCGGGTAGGCTAGGCCTGCCCAAAAGTAAGAAGCAAAAGGGGTTTCACTGGGTTTTTATATTTCTAATATATAATTATCATTTGTTTTGAAAATACGGTGGTTTTTCATATACCAAACACCTTGTAGAAAGCAGTCAGCATAATCATCCTTCTTTTTCGTATTTAATACATGCATCCATTGTTTCAAAATAGGATTATTTTCTAAAAATAATTGACAGTGATATAGACCTTCTTTTTTATGAGTCTTGTATTTTGAGTTAATATTATTTTTCGCGGGAGAAGGTATTTTCTCGTTCGGTTCAGATGAATTCTCTTCGGGATATGAAATATTTTCCACGCCGTGTTCTTTGACCACTCCTCCTGATTCTTCTACCATACTTGCACCTCCTTCTATATTACTCGATGGGTGTTTTGAGGTTCTTTCTTTTTTCGAGAGTTTACCTCCAGCTCCTGTATTTTTCTCTTTCGATATAGACGACATACTATTCGACTGCACTAAAACGGGAGGCAGCCCTTTCAACTTATTCGAGGAAGAAATAAATTCTATAGAAACTCTTCGTTCTTCACCCATTTTCATAATAAAATATTGTACAATCATTCCTTGTATTGAATTCATCCTTGCCGCCAAAGTGGATATTTGATTTTCTATAATAATATTTGTAATGGAGCGGTAATCTTGAATTTTATCTAGTTCACGTCTCAAGTTATATCCGATAGAAATCAAATCGGTCTCCTTGGAGTTTTTCTGTTTTTTGTATTGAATTGGTTCCAATGTTTTTTCTTTGAATAGTTTCAGTAGTGAATTTACCATGAATCTTTTTCTTGCTGTTTTCTGGGGCATATTTACCAAAGAAGGAAGTTCTATAGAATATTTCAAACATTCGGATTGAAGTTCATCGCTAGATAATTTATTCAAAGAACTTATTGTTTGGTCTTTGCGGGGTATCATCCATTCGGAGGATTCTTTGGCGTGTTTTTCACAGTAATATTGTATAACCGTATTTTTACTTTGTATTTCTAAATTGTGGGGTAATGGGGATGTTGTTATGGGTATATAATCTACCGATTTCATATAACATGCTTGACGACTACACTTAGGATTGGCACCTTTTTTTGACTTGTTATTACAGGAACAAATAAATATTTCGGGTACTACCGTATCTTCGTCATTCATCAAATTGACGGTTTTCCAGTCTAATATAGAAAATCGAAAAGGGGGTGTGTTTTTTTCTATATTGAAAATACAATACGCCATATTTTTTATTCCCACATCGAAGCTGATGATTCTCATATTGAAAAATCCGGAGAGCGACTGAAAGGAGCTCGTAGGATTTCTTTTATATTCCGGAGAACGACCGCAGGGAGTTCGTAGGAATATTGAAAAATCCGGAAAACGACCGTAGGGAGTTTGTAGGAATATTGAAAAATCCGGAGGAGTGGTCGAAGGCCACGACGTATGATTTCTTTTATATTCCGGAGAACGACTGAAAGGAGCTCGTAGGAATATTATAGTGGATATAGTGTATATTTATCTTTAACCCTTTATCAACCAATACTCCTCCTATTTTACATCTTTCAAGTGTGTAAATATAAAAATATTACATATATATAATATTACTACGAGCTCCTTTCAGTTGCTCTCTGCAATACAAAAGAAATCCTACGAGCTCCTTGCAGTCGCTCTCCTGATTCTTCAATATGCTATTGCCCACTATTAAACTGAAACCGGAACTAGAGCTATCTTTGCTAGACAGCTTAATTACGAATCGGTTCTATCTTCATACAACTGGTTATAGTATTTTCGAGATTTTCGGGAATTCTACAATATCAATTGTTTCCAATTCAAATATATTCTATATAACCCCCAGTACAGAAGACTTTATTACGAATTTGACGAAAAATAATATCAAAGAAGAATATGCATGTTACTTCTGGAAACATCTTTCTTCCAACTATTCGGCAATTGAAATACTTTTACAGCACCAAGATAAACTCTCGTCGGGAATGATTGCCTCTAATACCCACCCGGATGCAGAAGGATTAATCGAAAAGTTTTATAATAGAATTTGTATCTACAGGAGTACTTACATCCTTTCTAGTAACCCGCGAGCAGTGAATATACTGAAAAGGAATACCTATGAAATATCATTCAGTAGTTTATTAATTAACCCTAATCCCGCAGCAGTGGAGCTTATTGTCAATCATATAGAATACTCCAAGGTGAATATATGGGAAGGAGCATTTTTACAAAATATGAACTGCATGGAACTATTCATACGATACTTGTATATTGACCCGCTACTATTAGATTCACAAAAAGAGAAAGATAAAACGCACTTGCGACACTTAATACGGATGAGAAGATTCAGTTGGTACTATTTGTGTTTGAATCCTCACCCATATGCTATAAAAATACTCAGTTTGTTCCCGGAAAACATAAATAATATCATTGTATTAAATCCATGCGAAGATGCCTATGATATAATACGTAGAATTGTTCTTCAGTATGGAGAAACAGAAGGGGTAATAGTACGAAATATATGTAGAAATACCAACCCCCGTGTACTGGAACTACTTGACCATTATCCATCGGATTCGTATGATTGGATTCGTCTATGTGAGAACCCGAGTGCTATACCAATTTTAACCAAGGAAGAAAATAGAAACAAGATAAAAGTCACCTACTTACTCAGAAACCCGAATATATTTATATACAATTATGAAAATATGCGGAAAAATACAGAAATTTTCAAAGAAGAACTTATACAAAAAGTATGGTCACCTTCGAATGTTTCAAAATGGTTGGAACAAGGGTTCAATGACTTTTTGGAGAGTTGAAACTGGCTATTCATACAAGGTCCTCCATTGGGGGCGAAGCTCCCAGTGACCCCCCCATTGGGGGCGAAGCCCCCAGTGAAACCCCCATTGGGGGCGAAGCCCCCAGTGAAACCCCTTTTGCTTCTTACTTTTGGGTAGGCATAAGCCTACCCAAAAGTAGGACTTTTGCTTCTTACTTTTGGGTAGGTATAGGTTAAATATCCAAAGTTATGGTATTTCTCTCACTCGTGCGCCTCTTTCTACCAGACCGTTTAGAACTCGATGAGGTTTGCAAGTCACGCATAGATGTTGCACTAATAATGGACTCCCCATCATCCTCCGCCGAAATATTCGGTGTATATTCATACGATGGCGGTTGTTGCGAAAGAGACGGTTGTGTCGGCGCGGTAGAAGAACCATAAGTGTTATTCGGTTTTACTTTCAACCCCGATAGCAATTCATTTATATTACCTTGGGGTCCTTTCATCTCTTGGCGTGGAAGCATGGTATTGGAAGATTGACTCAACGGTGTCTGTGAAATAGGGGTTCTGTCTTGTTGAACAAAATTCTCTTGATTATTTGTAATATCTATTCCTTTTTCACGAAACATTGCTCCACGACTTGCGGAAATATCTGGTCTATTTGACGGTGTCTGTGTAAACTGCATATTTCTTTGAGGAGGAGGCTGATTCTTCGTTTGAACGGCGGGCGGTGGGGGGCCGAATGAATTGTTCATCTTCGGTGGACCCGTATTGTTCATAACATTATTCATGAAAGATGATGCCATACCTTGATTCTGGCTGTTCAGACTTTGTACAGTTGCATTTGTGAACATCTTCATCAATTCGGGAGACTGTTTAATAATATCGTTGAACCCGGGTGTACTACTCGAGAGGGCTTTATTTGTAATATTTACAACCGCCGCCGAAAAGCCGAGACGGAGCAACAGTGATAATTCGGGAGACAACTTGCCACCCTTATACTTGTGATGCAGTTCAGTAAAAATTTCATCATAAGAGTCTATGTCCTCGCTCACTTGCTCCCCCCACCCTTCTAGATTCAGACCGAATGGGTCGAGAATAGAGTTACCATATTCGATAGAGTTCACAAATGTCATAAACCACCATTGCTGAAGTTTAATACTATCTTTTAGTTTCTTATCCTCTAAACATGCCTCATATTCGTCCTCTATTTCACCATAGTTCGATTCCATCGTGAAATGGGATGAATTCTTGATAAGCCCTTTCTCATACCACTCGTCCAGCTTCTTTAACATCATGCGTTTCTTCTTTCGTTTTTCGTGTTCGGTCATTCGCAAAGAAACCGAACTGGCAAAGTCGGGGGGAATGTCGTTTATTTTTCCAAACCCATCATGTGTTTTGTTTTTTTCACTAACGGATGAGGCGGTGGCTTTACCGATGTTAGAGTCGCTGGTAGAAAATTCCGGTGTGGGAGTGCTGGCTTCGTTAAATCCGAAAAAATTGCCTAAGTTGCTCATTTTTTTGGTGGTAGATGTGAAAAAGTCGTCGCCTCCCTCGGATGGACGAGTTTCAGCGAACTTGACGCCGCCTCCGCCCCCGCCCCCGCCCCCGCCCCCGCCGTTCATATCAATCGAACTAGAAAGGTCGTTCAGTTCTTCTTCGAGTGTATTTAAGTCATCTATATTAAAGTTTGTGGTGGAAGACCCCTTTCGTTTGTCATTATTCATCAATAATTCTATACCTGGACCGAAACTCGAAGACGGCGACTTTGTCTGGATGGGCAATTCCTCCATCATATTAAACGTCATTGACTCTAAATTGTCTATTCCTAAATCAATGATTTCCATTTTTATTATAGGTATAGTGTGGTTAGACCTAAATATAAAATAAAGACACTATTTAATCTTTATGTATAAACGAATTTATTATATAAATTATATAATTTATATAAAATACAATTGATTACTGATAAATGAAAATCATTATTGATGAAAGAGAAACGTCTCTATACGAAAAATGTAGGTTAGTATTGGATGAATCCCCTGGAGTTTATAAGTTACAAGGTATCAGTATCACTAAAACCACTCTCCATCTGGGTGATATACATATCCTTACCGATGATGGAAAAGACGTGGTTATTATTGAAAGAAAGTCTTTGAAAGATTTGCTATCAAGTATCAAAGATGGGAGATATGATGAACAGAGTCATCGGTTAATACATTCCAGTGGAGTTCATCCTCACAATATTATATATTTAATTGAAGGGAGTGTTTTTTCATTGTCAGCTGATAAACGTAAACTGGTTCATTCTGTTATTACTTCTTTGAATCATTTCAAAGGAATGACTGTGATAAAGACCGCGAGTGTTGCAGAAAGTGCGGAGTTCATTCTTTCATTTGCGGACAAGGTAAATCGGAATCTTTCAAAGAAAATGATGCCTAAGTATTGGAGTGAATATACAAATATACCTCCGTCGACACCAGAACAGGTAGACACTGACACCAATGTACGAATTGAAAAATCCGGAGGAGTGGCCGAAGGCCACGACGTAGGATTTCTTTTATATTGCGGAGAGCGACCGAAGGGAGCTCGTAGAAATATTGAAAAATCAGGAGGAGTGGTCAAAGACCACGAGGTAGAAATTATGTTATCTTCCGAAGAACGACCGAATCCTACTTTTCTGGTCGGTTATACCGACCCAAAAGTAAGAAGCAAAAGGGGGGTCACTGGGGGCGAAGCCCCCAATGGGGAAGTTCATATGAATATTTTACAAAGTAATGAAACAGTCGAGTCTATAGAAATACCTGACAATGAGAGTAAAGTAGAATGCATTTTCAAAGAAACACCGGTGGAAGAGGTAAATGAACATGACTATGTTAGTGTTGTAAAGAAGGTAAAGAAGGATAATTTAACACCGAAAAACATAGGTGCGGTATTTCTTTCTCAAATACCTCTTGTCAGTTCTGTTATTGCAAATGCTATAATGGTGAAATATCAATATTCGATAAGCCTATTGATGAAAGAACTTGAGAAAGACCCGGATTGTTTAAATTTCATACAAACCGAAAAAGACGGAAAGAAACGTAAAATTGGGTCGAACGTTGTAAAAAATATACGTTTATTTTTATTGAAAAATCCGGAGGAGTTGCCGAAGGCCACGACGTAGGATTTCTTTTATATTCCGGAGAACGACTAGGAGTTCGTAGGAATATTGGGAGTCTAAAACAGAGACTGAAAAATCCTGCGGGGTGGCCTTTGGTCACTCCTCCCGTTTTTTTCATTGAGGTAGGCTTGTGGTGTGGTGTGGTGTGGCGTGGTGTGGGGTGGTGTGGGGTGGGGGGTGTTGATGAGGCTCGTAGGGAGCTCGTAGGGAGCTCGTAAGAATATAAAAGAAATCCTACGAGCTCCTTTCAGTCGCTCTCCGGATTTTTCAATATTTCCAGCATTTTATGAACAATCGGTGAATTGCCATTAAGTATATTATCAGCCTCTTTCGCATAAAAGTCATATATATCCATTCCATTAATAACCATGTATGTTTGATAGACAAATAATAATATAATGAAAGAAATAATATTATATAACGGTTTAATATGAGTATTTATCAGTAAATAAATAGGTATTACTTTGATACAAAAAATCACGAGAGAATACAAAAACACAATCATTGCATTGGCATTACGGTCAATGAGTATAACTAAAGAAAGGGTAGAAACAATAAGTGCAATCACCAATGAAATTAGAGGATTACAGTTTCGGAGAAACTGTTCTATATAAGGTCGCACTGAAATGGGGACAACATTTCTTAAGTGATTCTTTTTTATACCCCAATCAATAATGATATATATAACTGCCCATATGAAAATCCAGTATGATAAATAGTTGATGATATATAAATATGGGTCGTATGAACGGTATCGATTGTATTGGTTGAATACAGACATATATTACATATTTGGAAATTATATAAAAGAAATTCTACGTCGTGGCCTTCGGTCACTCCTCCGGATTTTTCAATATTCCTACGAGCTCCCTCATTGGGGGCGAAGCCCCCAGTGAAACCCCCCCTTTTGCTTCTTACTTTTGGGTAGGCTACGCCTACCCGAAAAGTAGGATTCGGTCGCTCTACGCAGTATAAAAGAAATCCTACAATCTCCCTCATTGGGGGCGAAGCCCCCAGTGAAACCCCCCCTTTTGCTTCTTACTTTTGGGTAGGCTACGCCTACCCGAAAAGTAGGATACGGTCGATTTCCGGATTTTTCAATATTCCTACGAACTCCCTGCGGTCGTTCTCCGGAATATAAAAGAAACCCTACGTCGTGGCCTTCGGCCACTCCTCCGGATTTTTCAATTACTGAAATATTCTTATATTCCAAAAAACGTCTGGAATGGTCTCTTATCAGTAATCCTACGAGCTCCCTTCGGTCGCTCTCCATTTTTGGTAATATTCATATGAGCTCCCTTCGGTCGCTCTCTGTAATATAAAGGGAACCCCATGTAGTGTTCTTTCGCAACTCCTACGGGGTTTTCAACCCTAGTACTAGGTGACAACCAGTTTACTATATTTTCATAAGTTCTTTCTCCGGTGTAATATTCTACGGTATTATTGACTATCTTATACAAAGTAGGATACCCATTTGCTTCTACAGATGCACCGGTGAGTTGGTTTAATGCATCTGCGCCAGCTCTAACATTTTCACTGATAATATCAACATTTACGTATTTGTGGTCACTATTTAAGGTTTTAACTACTTTTTTCCATATGTCTTTTATTTGTTCACAATACCCACACCCATTCATCCAAAATTTACCATATATAATTTTATTGCGTACAACCCCTATATTTTTTTTAAACAGGAGAATCTTTTGGTAAAGACTTTTTTTCATTATATGGTGATTGAACCATTCCCAGTTGACCCGTTTTCTATAGTGCGGATTATTTCCTCCGAGCATAAATCTTATTTTACGGTGAGAGAGTAGTCCTAATGGGGGGTCGATATTCTTACAAGCCCCCTTCGGTCTTTTCTCGGAAGATAAGACAATTTCTTCGCCGCGTTCATTAACCACTCCTAATGGGGGGTCGATATTTTTAACAGGTCCGGGTGGTTCCTCACCGGAATATAATAGTATTACAGTTCTCGCCTTAGAAAATCGCTCTTGTTCTTTTCGTTTTTGGTTCTTTCTTGTTTGGTTTTTGTACTCTTTTACTCTTTTTTTTGCAGTTTTTTGTGCAGTTTCTCGAGAGGCATATGATTTTTTCTTGGTTAATGTCGGGTCTTTCATAGCGGGTGGCACTTTTTTCTTTTGTTTCGTTTTTTTTACTCCAGGTGGTATTTGATACGGCTTACTTTCATTGACTGAAATACCCATTTCCGAATCGGTTTATATATAATAGATATATAAACCGATAAACGATGAAAAAATTAAATATAAAATTTATCTTCATTCTGTTTGCTATAATTATTTTTATATCGGGTTTTTTCGTTTTACTAAATGGCGATATTATGATAAAAACGGTAGGTATTGCAGAATCAGGAGAAGTGGTCAAAGACCACGACACAGGGTTTCTTTTATCTTCCGGAGAGCGAACGAATCCTACTTTTCGGGTGGGCTACGCCTACCCAGAAGTAACAAGCAATATGGGTATCACTGGGGGAGCTGATATGAATATTGATGAAATACAATTCTTTCAAAATAATTACAAAGAATTATTTGAAGTGAACGGAAATACTCACACGAACGACACACAAAAAAATGACAAATGCCCGGATTTATTAATAAAACGCGATGGTAAAATACTACTATATAATAGCAGTCTCTCCAATCAGACCGGCGTTAACCCTATCGAATTCAAAGATTTGAATGAATATTCGGACTATTTAGACAAACAAAGTAAAGATGGTATAGTATGTCCAGTCCTTTTTTTACAGAAAGAAACTGACGCACAAAACAACAATGTGTATCGTGTTCGTCAATCCCCATTTTATATTGAAGGAGGTTTGCCTGCCCTACCTCTAGAAATACATAATAATAATATTCCGGTCAAAACGATAGATGCCAGTCGTGAAAATGGGTACAACCAAGGGTCGTATCCTGGGTTCGACCCATATAATTTGAACATTGGTAGGTATTCCGACTTGGATATGGTGCACTATTCGACTGAGAAACGTCAGGGGGGGTCTTTGAATCCAGCAGACCCGAATTGGTTGGGAGTAGTTTCTACCCAACAGGCAGTTGATAGTGGAATGTTCAAAGAAAATGAAGTAAATAAGGCATTGTACAAAAATGTCATGCATATAACATAAAATTCTACGAGCTCCCTCATTTGTGGGGCGAAGCCCCAGTCCACCCAATGAGGGAGCTCACAACATTTCTTTTATATCAAATATTCTATGAAAAAATAAAATATTTGATAATTGAAAAATCCAGAGGAGTGGCCGAAGGCCACGACGTAGGGTTTCTTTTATATTCCGGAGAACGACCGCAGGGAGTTCGTAGGAATATTGAAAAATCCGGAAAACGACCGTATCCTACTTTTCGGGTAGGCGTAGCCTACCCAAAAGTAAGAAGCAAAAGGGGGGGTTTCACTGGGGGCTTCG
>Ga0114962_10003708_pt1 | contig 12288 bp, 10 predicted proteins | sample C_130820_MF_Meta_FD_87017 | JGI IMG/M metagenome (GOLD analysis project Ga0114962, IMG submission 87017) | Freshwater microbial communities from Lake Croche, Canada to study carbon cycling - C_130820_MF_MetaG | ecosystem: Environmental > Aquatic > Freshwater > Lake | place: Lake Croche, Canada... | reverse complement strand
GGTGAACACCAGCTTCAAAAAGTCCAGCACGTTGCGGGCATACAGGGCAGACGCGTCAGCCGCCACCAGGGCGGGCAAGTTGGTCTCGCCAATGATGTTCACGCCATGTTTTTGCACGGTTTTACCGGCCTCGGTCAACACGCAATTGCCTGCTACGCCGTCGGCAGCTTTGCCCGCAGCGATATCCACAATCACCGAGCCGGGCTTCATGCTTTGCACCATCTCGGCGGTGACCAGCACGGGGGCGGGGCGGCCCGGTATCAGCGCGGTAGATATCACCACATCCGCCAGCGCCACCCGTTTGGCGACTTCGGCCTTTTGGCGGTCTAGCCAGCTTTGCGGCATCGGACGGGCATAACCGCCAACGCCTTCGGCGGCTTCTTTTTCTTCGGCAGTTTCGTAGGGCACGTCAATGAACTTGCCGCCCAGGGATTCAACTTGCTCTTTCACGCTCGGGCGCACGTCAGAGGCTTCGATCACGGCGCCCAACCGCTTGGCGGTCGCAATCGCCTGCAAGCCGGCCACGCCGACACCCAAAATAACCACCCGCGCCGCCTTGACGGTACCGGCTGCGGTCATCAACATCGGGAAAAAGCGTTGGTACTGATTGGCCGCCACCATCACAGCCTTGTAGCCTGCGATGTTGGCTTGCGATGACAACACGTCCATGCTTTGGGCACGGGTGGTGCGGGGCGCCGCTTCTAAGGCAAAAGCGGTTAAACCCGCTGTGGCCATGTTTTGCAGGCCTGCAGCGTCAAACGGGTTGAGCATGCCGACCAAAGCGGCACCGGACTTCATCAGGGCCAATTCTGCGTCGGTGGGGGCGCTGACTTTGAGCACCATGTCGCAGGCCAAAGCACCTGCCGCATCGGTCACTTCGGCGCCAGCGGCCAAGTAGGCATCGTCGGTCACACTGGCCGCCAGGCCTGCGCCTGACTGCACATGCAAGCTGTGCCCCTGTGCTTTGAGTTTTTTGGCCGTCTCGGGCGTTAAAGCCACACGGGTTTCACCGGGCCGGGTTTCGGCGGGGACTCCAATACGCATCTGCGCTCTCCATTTTTTAAAAACTCAGCCGCATGCCAAGGCGCGCAAACTTCGTCAAAATATAAACTTGTTGTATTTTGCTTGAAACTTAAGTCTTTTTGCAATGCAGAAACCGCGTTTTGTGTCGCCAAAGCTCTAAACCTCACACTTCTGACCGAATGCACTTTATGGACCTCCGCTGGAAACCCAATGTCACTGTGGCCGCCGTCATGGCGCAAGGTGGCAAATACCTGTTGATTGAAGAACACACGCCCGAGGGCTTGCGGCTGAACAACCCCGCCGGCCATCTGGAGCCGGGCGAATCTTTGGCAGAAGGCTGCACCAGAGAAGCGCTTGAAGAAACGGCCCACGCCTTCAAGCCCGAAGCTTTGGTGGGGGTGTACTTGTCGCGCTTTCAAAGGGCGGCGACGGGCGAAGACATCACCTACATTCGCTTTGCCTTTTGTGGCGAGGTGGGCCAGGTCGATCCGGCCCTGAAGCTTGACACCGGCATTGTGCGCGCGCTTTGGATGACGCCCGAAGAAATCCGCGCCAGCGCAGACCGCCATCGCAGCCCCTTGGTATTGCGCTGCATCGAAGACCATCTGGCGGGGCAGCGCTTCAGTCTGGACACGCTGTTCACCGACCCCTCGGTCAAGGTTTAGTCAAGGCTTGAGATCGGGCAGCAACTGCCGGGTCTCCCAACCCAAGTCGCTGGCAAACTGCTGCGCCAACTGCTGGTAACCCGGCACAGTGAAATGGATCAGGTCTCGCGCCATCAAGGGCGGGTTTTGACGCACCCAACGGTAAGCACCGCCCTGGCTGCCCATGGCCTTGAGCATGCTCCAAACTCTGCAACCATGTTCTTGCCCCACGACCTTTTGAATCTGGCCAATTTCTTCATGGATATGGGTGTACTGCAACAGATCCTGAGGCGGGCTGCCCTGGCTTTCCTGACGGGGCTTGGCGTTCGCATGTTGTACCGGGGCTTTGCCAGCTGAGGCCTTTTTCACATTGTTTTTAGCCTTGGCGCGCGAGGTGTTTTTGCGTACCGGTAACGACGGGCTGTTGCGCAGCTTTTCTGAACGCCTGATCAGCACCCCCCGGTCCCCTGGCGCAATCAGCACACAAGCTGCGTCCGGAAACACGGCCCGCATGTGCTTGACTGAGGCGCGCAATCCGAGCTCATAGTTCTTGGCATCAAAGGGTTTGACGTTGCCTTCGTTGGTGCCAAACTCCATCATCACCAAGTTGTAGCGAGTCTGCGCAAACCAGGCGGCCATGTAATCCGCTTGCGCATTTTTCCATCCCGCCGCGGTGGCTCCCGGGTAGCCGAACACATCCATTTGAAGCGCCGCCAAAGGACTGCCCAGCAAGGCCAGACCATGCAGCCGCATGTCGCCAGCCAGCAAGCGCACACGAACCACCGACAGGGGCGCGTCTCCTGACAGCTCCAGAACCGCTGGGCCCTGAGCGGCCGACAAAGTCACTTCCACCTCAGGGCCTGCGTCGACGCTGATGGCCAACTGCAAAGGGGTGGCGGTTTGCTGGTACAGCAGGCGCACTTGACGCGATGCAGCCACCCCTGCCGCGTTGCGCAGATCCCACGCCAAGCTGGCCCCGGGCTGCGTTGTGAACAGATTCACCAAACCCGGACCCGGTGCCGCCGCGCCTGCCGCATTGGCATGCGCAGGCTCGTAGCGCCACTGGGGGGATATGCAGCTTTTACGCAAAGGCAGGCGCACGCCAGGGCGGTTCATGTTGGCTGGAATCAGGCTTGAGCGAACTTGGTCCCCCTCGAGTTGGAGAATTTTGACCAACTCTTGCGTGAAAAATCCTGCCGCCAAATGGCTGTCTCCCCACACTGCGACACGGTAGGGCTCGCCGGGCAAGGCTTGCCCCCAAAGCCCCACACTGCGTTGGTCTGCGTTCGTTGGCGCAGGCTCAGCGCGCGCTGCCTTCAAGGCCGCTTGCACGTCTTCATCGTCAGGAATTTCACGCGGATCCATGTCCACAGGGGCTGGGGATGCCGCAGCACGGGGAACCGCTGCGCATTGCAGATCTGGCACTCCGGGACTGGCCCAGACGCGCAAAACGGTCATCGCGGGTGCGCTGGCGGGTTGCACGGCCAAGACCGCACTCCCCAAAGAGGCCGTGGCCAGTGCCACACAGGCGCGACGGATCAAGAGAAGGTTCAACTTCATTGTGGCTGGGCTTTCTCTATATGGGCCACCAAGGCTTGTTTGATTTTGTGCAATCCTGCGGGTGTGAAATGGGTGCCGTCTTCGCCGCGCAAATTAAGGGGCCGGCCATGGTCATCGGGCATGGATTTTTTAAAAGGCAGCGAGACCAATCCGATCAAAGGTTCGGTCGACAAGTAATCGGTGCCAAAGGCTTGTGCCCTGTCATAGAAAACATGGTTAGACACGACGGCCCCGCGCTGCAAAGGCTCGTCGCGCATGGCCGGCAAACCCAACCAGATGACGCGCACCTGATTTTGCACTGCAAAGCCCAGGATTTCATCCACCCGTGCCGCGTAATTTTCAAGCCATTCCGGCTTGCCAAAAGACACGCGCCTGTCGGGTAGGTACATGTCTCTGGGGTCATTCGGGCCTAAGAAGACAACGACCAAGGTCAGGTTCTGGGCTTGAATTTCTTGTTGAATGGTGCGCGGCCAGTCAAAGTATTTTCTGGAGGTCAATCCAGTGCTTTGTTTGCTCAGATCGGTCATTTGCCATTCCGGATGTTTGAGGCTCAGCTCGCGAATGGCCAGAGGTGCAATGCCTTGCATCATCGAATCCCCTGCGAACAGGATTCTTTGGGGGCCAGGGGTCAGTTGTTGAAATGCCAAGCTGGGCCAAAACGCACCAGCAGGCAAGGCCTGTAACGGCAACGACATGGCCGGCGGCGCGGGCTTGGGCGTTGGCCCTGGCTGTGTTTGGACACGCTCGGCTTCAGGGTCGTGGCGACCGATGTGTGAAGTCAGATGCTTGACGGCGTTGGCCATGCGCCGCGATGGCTCAAACCAGTCCCCAGGCCAATACGACGACAAACTCCATTCAAATCGGGCCTCCAGGTAATTGTCCAAGGCATCCAGCCAGAGCAGGGCGTTCAGCCCGCCTACGACCCACAGCATCCAACCCAGTTGGCGCACAGAAAAGGACACCTTCATATCTTCAAAAACGATAATAAATAAAGCCCGGCACACCGCTCGGGCCCCAAGCAATGACCAGGTAAATCAGCAGGGCCAACACACCCGTCGCGGTCCAGGGCGACATGGTTTGCAACCCCGCAACAGCCCATCGTTGCAAGCGCACCGCGTGTCTGCACATGACCCCAAAAATCACCGTGAATACGCCCAATTGCGTGACTTGCGCGCTATCGGCAGGCCAAAACCCGTGCGCGTTGGTCCACAAGCCTTGCAACAAATCCAAAGCAGCGGTGAGGGAGTCGGCCCTGAAAAAAACCCAAGCCAGCGTGACAAACAGCAGAGTCAACTTGTGCCCAGCCCAAGCGGGCAGCGCAGGCCCGCGCGCTTGTTTATAGAGGTTCAAGGCCACCACCCCAAAACCGTGCAAAAGTCCCCAGACTACAAAGGTCCAGCTGGGCCCGTGCCAGAGCCCACTGATCAGCATGCCCACGACGACATTGCATTGGGTGCGGGTAAAGCCCAGTCGGTTGCCACCCAATGGGATGTAGATGTAATCTCGGATGAAACTCGACAGTGACACATGCCAACGGGTCCAAAAATCTTGCAGGTTACGGGCCAAATAGGGCTGGCGAAAATTGACCGGCAATTCATAGCCAAGCAAGCGCGCCAGGCCGGTGACGATCAAGGTGTAGCCGCCAAAGTCGAGCACGATCTGCAGGCTGTAGCCCACCATGGCAGCCAGCAGCGTCAGTCCACCCTGTTGTTCAGGGTATTTGAAAACCGGGTCCACAATGGTGTCGCCCAGCCAAGTGGCAAAAATCAATTTTTGCGCGGCACCCAACACGATCCAGTACAAGGCCAGACTGACGTCCAGAGGTCGTCCTGTTGTGCCTGCGTCCAACTGGGCAAAAAACTTGTCGGCGCGCAAAATCGGGCCAGCAAACAAGGTGGGCCAAAAACACAAAAAGAGCAGCACATCGGGCAAGCCGCGCACTTGACTTGGCTGCCGTGCGGCCATCACCAAATACGTGACCGCCTGGAAGGTGAAAAAGGACACGCCAACCGGCGTGACCACATCCAGGATCGGCAAAGACGACTGAAAGCCCAGGGAAACCAGCCCTGCAGACAGGCTGGCCCGTATGAATTCGTAGTATTTGAAAAAGACCAAAAAACTGACGCACAACATCAAAGCCAAGGTCATGGGCAAGCGCTCTTTTTTTTGGCGTGACAACCACCCCCCCAAAGCCCAAATGCCCACGCTGTAAGCCCACAAGACCGCCGCAAAAGACAAGGACCAAGTGGCATACAGTCCATAGCCAGACAACAGCATCACCGTGCGCTGCAACTGGGGGCGGTTGACCAACTGCCAATACACAGGGAAAAACAGCAGGCTCAGCAAAGCGAACTCGGGCGAGACAAAACTCATGTCAACCCTTTATGGCACTGGGACCGATTGGCCCGCAGCCACTGCATCCATGTGGTTTTGCTCCGCTCTGACGCGAGCCACATAACCGTCACCGCTGGACCCTACCGGGTCACCTCCCAAATAAAAACGCAAGCCATCATCGACATTACCGCCTTTGAGCTTGATGCAATCGACCAACACGCTGACGCCCACCCGCAAGTTAGTGAGGGGGTCAAAGGCGGCCAGCTTGCCGCCAAATTCTTCGTAACGATTGGCATGCACCTTGGGCATCACCTGCATTAAACCTTGGGCACCTGCTTTGCTTTGAACATAGGGGTGAAAATTCGATTCAATGGCCATCACCGCCAAAATCAAATGTGCAGGCAATTTGGACGAAGCTGACAACACATGAGCCTCAGCCACCAGTGCGGCCAAAGGCTCAGGCGCGACCCGGTATTTGCGAGCCAGCCAAATGGCCACATCGGCCTGCGACTTGGGTAATTCCTTCAAGTCTGCGGCCGTGACCCTGTCCACCGCGTTTTCGGGCATCCACCACAAGCTGACATGGCGTTCGCGCAACCAGTTGTAGACATACGCCTCGCCTTGGGCCAAGTAGTCGGGCCGCAAGGCCAATACCACCACGCACACCGACACGGCCAGACCGACCATGGCCAAGCCGCTGTGCGTGACCACCACGATGCCGTAGCCGGTATCGGCCAACAGCGTCGAGATGTTTTTGCGAAGTCGAGTGAGTTGTTCCATAAGTGCCAACCGATTTTAAGTCTTTCGCTTAGGGCAAATGTATTCATTCATCGGTTAGAGATAATTGGGCTTATGACCCAACAACGTGTGGTCGTCGGACTCTCCGGCGGCGTGGACTCTGCAGTGACTGCTCATTTGCTCAAAGCGCAAGGCTATGAGGTGATCGGCATCTTCATGAAAAACTGGGAAGACGACGACGACAGCGCGTTCTGCACGTCCAACATCGACTTTGTGGATGCTGCGGCCGTGGCCGATGTGCTGGGCATTGAAATCGAGCATGTCAACTTTGCAGCCGACTACAAAGACCGCGTGTTTGCCGAGTTTGTGCGTGAGTACCAAGCGGGCCGCACACCCAATCCGGACATCTTGTGCAATGCCGAGATCAAATTCAAATCTTTTCTTGACCATGCCATGCGCTTGGGCGCCGAGAAAATTGCCACAGGTCATTACGCCCGGGTGCGGCTCAATGCCGTGACGGGCCGCCATGAATTGCTCAAAGGCTTGGACGCAAGCAAAGACCAAAGCTATTTTTTGCATCGGCTCAATCAAGGGCAGCTGGCCAAAACTTTGTTCCCGGTGGGCGAGTTACATAAAACCGAAGTGCGCCGCATTGCGCAAGAGATCGGTCTGCCCAACGCCAAAAAGAAAGACTCAACCGGCATCTGCTTCATTGGCGAGCGGCCTTTCCGTGAGTTTTTGAACCGCTATATTTTGAAGGAGCCGGGCCCGATCAAAGACCCCACGGGCCGCACCATTGGCCAGCATGTGGGATTGAGTTTTTACACCCTGGGCCAGCGCCAAGGCTTGGGCATTGGCGGCATCAAGGCCAAAGGGTCCGACATGAAAGCGCTGCAAGCTCGTGGCTTGCGCGGCGCGGGCGAGCACACACCTTGGTTTGTAGCCCGCAAAGACATGGCCCACAATATTTTGTGGGTGGTGCAAGGCCATGATCATCCCTGGCTGCTGTCACCGCAATTGACCGCTGACGATGCGAGTTGGTGTTCGGGCCACACACCCGCAGCGGGCACTTACGCCGCCAAAACACGTTACCGGCAAGCCGATGCGGCTTGCGCTCTGGGCGTCTCAGACGACCGCCATTTCAAGCTCGACTTTGCGGATGCGCAATGGGCGGTGACGCCCGGTCAGAGCGCGGTGCTGTATGACGGCGAGGTGTGCTTAGGCGGTGGCGTGATTGCCTCTGCCAGCGCCACCACCGCTTGAGCGCCCTCAGTCGCTGCCTAGGGCCAAACGACTGGGTTGGCGTTTTTCAACAGCAAAGCGCAGCAGCGCAGCAGTTCTGAAAATGCCGTGCGCAAACTTGCCGTAAGGCAGTGTCAGAAAGAGCGCCATCACCGCGCCCAGATGCAAGGCGAGCATCAGGGGCATGCCCACCGTCGCACCCATCAACCACAACAACAAGCCGCTCAAACTGATGAAAAACAGCAAGGCAATGAAGCCCAAGTCCATCGGTGTTTGTGCTGCATCGCCGTGCAGCGGGTGGCGCTTGAGTTTCAAACGCCACAAACCTGCCGTGCCGATCAACAGACTGATGCCGCCCACCACGCCCAACAGCTTAGGCACACTGGGCAAGGCATAAGGCGCAGACCATCCGAAAACATAGTGATAAATGGTGGCCACGCTGGTAGCGGCAAAGCACAGCATAAAACCATAGAAGGTCAGGTGGTGGCAACGCTGGCGTGATTGGGTCCAGGCATCGTCTTCGTTGTGACAGCCTTCGCCGTGACCGCCTTCCAAATAAGTCAAGGCCAAGGCGTTTTTCGCAGCTTCGGCCGCGGCAGGCGAAGTCAGTGGTGCGCCGCTGGTCGCGGGGCTCACCTCACGCCAAAAGCGCCATACACCCAGCGAGAGAGCCCATACCGAAAACACGAAAATCGGGGCAAACAGACTGACCATCAGGTTGTGTGGAAACAGGGCGTAAAAACCACCAGCCACAGGACCACCCAACAAAGACCCTTGGCGCAGCATCACCAGCGCCAGGAACAAGGCCAAGCCTGCTGCCAGCGCCAAAGACACGGTCAGGCCATTGCGTTGATACAGCGCGCCCAATGCGGACGGCCAAGCGTAATCGGCATAGGTCTGCCCCCGGACAACCGCGAGAGACTTCGGTACATTGACCGCAAATTCATGGGGCGGCGCGTATTGGCAGGCATGCAAACATGCGCCACAGTTGTGACACAAATTGGCCAGGTAATGAATGTCGGCTTTGCCAAAATCCAAGCGCAGGGTCATGGCGGGAAAAACCGCGCAGAAACCTTCGCAATAGCGACAAGCATTGCAAATTTGCATTTGCCTTGAGACTTCAGATTCGGCTGCCGTCAAGGGCAAGGCACCGTTGGCCAATGCGATGGCTTCGCGGGTCAAGGCGTCAAGCGATGTCATGCACGTCTCCTTCAAAAGCATCGCCCAAAGCCGCCTTGGCGGCATGGCGTCCGGCGATGCGACCGTAGGCCGTGCCAATGGTCATGCCTACGCCGGCGGTGTAGCCTTTGCCCAGCACGTTGCCGGCCATCATTTCACCCGCCACAAACAGGTTGTCGCTCGGTAGCCCGCCAAAATGCACAGCCGTAGTTTCATCGGTTTTCATGCCCAGGTAGGTGAAGGTGATGCCCGGCTTGACGGCAAAGCCGTAAAAAGGTGCCGTGTCGATGGGTCTGGCCCAATGGGTTTTGACCGGTTCAAGCCCCTCGGTATGGCAGTCGTCCAGGGTTGTATGGTCAAACGTGCCCACGCGGCAAGCCTGGTTGAAGTCTTGCAAAGTTTGCATGAAAGTCGCTTCGTCAAGGCCCAGTCTCCGCGCGAGTTCCTGAAGGGTGTCGGCTTTGACGCCTGGGAACACCGGCGGCATGAAACGACCGATCGCCTTGGCATCGATGATCGAGTAGCCGATTTGACCCGGCTGCAGGGCCACCAAGCGGCCCCAGATCGCATAGCGCTTGGGCCAGAAGTCTTCGCCTTCGTCGTAAAAGCGTTTGGCTTCGCGGTTGACCACCACACCCAAGGACACACAGTCGATGCGGGTGCAAATGCCGCCGTCGTACAAGGGCGCGCGGGCGTCAATGGCCACCATGTGCGCCTGGGTTGGGTCGCCGATGGCGTCGGCACCTTGGTCCATCATGTGCTTGATGAGCGTGCCTTGGTTGTAGCGCGAGCCCCGAATCAAAAAATTATCTGCGGGCCATTCCCCCGAAGCGTTTTGCCCCCAGGCTTCGCGCAGCCACTGCAGGTTCGACTCAAAGCCGCCCGATGCCAACACACAGGCTTTGGCGGTGATGCGTTCGCGGCGCACCGCACCAGCGGCGTCATCGCCATTTTCATCGGCCCCTTTGTGCACGATGTGAGCGGCCACAAAATGGCCGTCGGTGATGTCGAGTGCCTCGACTTCTGCGTTGTACTGAACCTGCACACCCAGTTGCTCGGCGCTGCGGTAATACGCATTGACCAGTGCTTTGCCGCCGCCCATGAAAAACGCATTGGTCCGCGCGGTATGCAAAGCGCCCGACAAGGACGGCTGAAAGCGCACGCCATGCTTGAACATCCAGGGCCGGCAGGTGGCAGATCGGCGAATGGCCAGGCGGGCCATGTGCTCATCGGTGATGCCACCCGTGACTTTGAGCAAGTCTTGCCAGAATTCTTCTTCCGGATAGGTCTCGACCAGCACATCTTGCGGGGCATCGTGCATACACCGCAAGTTGCGGGTATGCACCGAGTTGCCGCCGCGCCAATCGCGCGGGGCAGACTCTAGCAGCATGACCGAAGCGCCAGCTTCGCGGGCCATCAGCGCAGCGCACAAGGCGGCATTGCCGCCACCAATGATCAACACGTCTACGGTCATAAGTTGTTCAATCCGGCTTGATCTGCGCACGTTTGACAATGTCACTCCAGATGCGCTGTTCGTTCTTGATGAAAATGGCAAAGTCACTCGATGGCCCGCCGCCGCCCACCGCATTGTCGGTGGCAAAACGCTCGGTCACTGCGCTCGAGCGCAGGGCTTTGTATGACTCCTCTTGCAAGCGTTTGACAATTTCGGGCGGGGTGCCCGCAGGCGCCAAAATACCGTACCACTGCGCGGTTTCAAAGTCCTTAAAGCCTAACTCGGCCACGGTGGGCACGTCAGGCAAGGCCGCAATGCGCTGGGTGGTGCCGACCGCAATGGCCCGCAGTTTACCCGCGCGAATCTGCGCGCCCAGTGCAGGCATGCCGGCAGACGACGCTTGCGTGCGACCGGCCAGCAGGTCGGTCAATTGCGGACCGGTGCCGCGGTAAGGAATGTGCGTGATGTACATGCCCGTGACCAGTTTGAGGTACTCCATGGCCAAATGACCCGCACTCGCATTGCCCGCCGAGCCGTAGTTCAGTTGGCCCGGGTTCTTTTTGGCGTAGTCCACAAACTCTTTGAAGTTTTTGGCAGGCACGTCAGGGTGAATCACAAACACGTTGGGAACTTTGGCCAACAAGGTCACCGGCATGAAGTCTTTGGTGACATCGTAAGGCTGGTTCTTGAGCATGTAAGGGTTGACCGCCAAAGTACCCACATGACCCAAGATGATGGTGTACCCGTCTGGCGCAGCCTTGGCCACATCTTGCATGGCGGTCACGCCTGCGCCACCCGGTTTGTTTTCGACAAACACGCTCACGCCCAGTTGCTTGGTCAGCTCGGCGGCCACAGAGCGGGCGACGATCTCGCTGGTGCCGCCGGGCGCAAAGGGAACCACAAAACGAATCGCTTTGGAAGGCCAAGGCGCATCCGCATGGGCCATCCCCAAGAGTGAACAGCCCCATAAAGCCATCCCCGCGATGAGCGTGTGGCGACGGATTAAAAATGTCATGCAATGTCTCCTAGGGATGTGTCCCTCAGTGTGGCACCGGGATGTATTTTTTAAAATTGGTATTTACGCAGGCCACCATCGACCGGAATCACCGCACCGGTGATGTAGCTGGCCAAGGGGGAAGCCAAAAAGGTCACCAGATTGGCCATGTCTTCGGGCTCACCGTAGCGGCCCATCGGGATTTCGTTCTCGCACTGCCATTGACGGTATTCCGGTGTGTAGTTGCGATAAATTTGCTCCGAGTGAATGCGCCCGGGTGGCACGCAATTGACCGTGATGCCATGCGGCCCGACCATGCGCGACAGGCCCTTTGCCCAGCTGTGCAGGCCTGCTTTGGCACAAAATGCGCCATTGGTGTGCTCGGGCTCACTCTTGCCGGTGATGTTGATGATGCGGCCCCATTGGCTTGCAATCATCTGATCGATCAAGGCATCGGCCACTTGGCGCGGCCGATGAAAGTTAAGGGTGATCGCTTCTTGCCAGGCCTCTTCGCTCACATGCAGCTCTTTGAAACTGCGCGAACCGCCGGCGTTGTTGACCAGAATGTCCACCCGGCCCAAACCGGCCATGGCTGCACCTGCAAGCTTGTGCGCGGCATCCTCAGGATACAAGTCCGACTCAATGATGACGGGGCGGTGACCGCCAGCGGCCACAATTTCATTCGCCAGTTCCTCCAGCTTGTCCACCCGGCGGGCCGATACGGCCAATCGCACGCCTTCGGCGGCCAGGGCTTTGGCTATGCCACGCCCGATGCCCACGCTGGCGCCGGTCACTAAGGCTGTTTTGTCTTTGAGTTGCAGGTCCACGCAGGTCTCCTTCAAAAGTGATGAAACAAATCATCTCATGCCTGAAACGCCATTTATTACTAGAATCTGTGATCAAAAGTCATTTGGAGTTTCTATGGTCTGGGTGAAATTAATGGCAGGACTGGTGCTCTGCGCCCACCTGCCTTGGGTCTGGGCTCAAAACAATGGCGGTCAACGCACGGCGCTGATTGTCGGGATTGGTCAATATGGCTCGCCCGACATCCCCTCGCTGAGTGGGGTGGTTTTTGACATGGACAGCGCCCGCAAAATGGCCTTGGCTATGGGCATTGAGGC
>Ga0114962_10003704_pt1 | contig 12293 bp, 6 predicted proteins | sample C_130820_MF_Meta_FD_87017 | JGI IMG/M metagenome (GOLD analysis project Ga0114962, IMG submission 87017) | Freshwater microbial communities from Lake Croche, Canada to study carbon cycling - C_130820_MF_MetaG | ecosystem: Environmental > Aquatic > Freshwater > Lake | place: Lake Croche, Canada... | reverse complement strand
TGCGATACTTCTCGAGGTGCTGATTCCAAAGTTGTTCGAGTTCCTTGACCTTGTCGGGATGTGCGGCAGCGACGTCGCGCGTCTCCGAACGGTCTGAGGTCAAGTCGTAGAGTTCCCATGGTGCGCTGTGGTTGCGGACTAGTTTCCAATTTCCTTGGCGGATCGCCTTGTTGTTGTCGTGAAACCACCAGAAATCCTCATGTTTCACCGAGTCATCATGAGTGAAGGCATTCATTAGACTTTTCCCGGGTGATGGAGGCATCGGTTGGTCGCCGAAGGTTGCTGGCATTTGACCGCCGCCAATTTCGAGGATGGTGGGAGCGAGATCAATCAAGTGCCCTGGGTTTTTTCTTAATTCACCATGCGCGGTGAATCCGTTAGGCCAGTGAACGATGAGAGGGGTGGAAATCCCGCCCTCATGAGTCCAGGATTTGTGCAAGCGGTGGGGAGTATTTGCCGCACTTGCCCAGCCAGGGCCAAGACCGAGGAAAGTTTTTGCGGAGCCAGGCGGAAGGCTTGGTTCGTGGAGGTCGCCACGGATGATTTGTTCGGAACTGGCACCATTGTCAGAGACAAACAGGATTAGCGTGTCGTCCAGCTTGCCAGATTTTCTAATTTGTTCGATCACTCGGCCGATCTCGATGTCCATCCGATGGATCATTGCTGCGTGGATGGCCATCTTGATGGGTTGGAATTTTTTTTGTTCGGGAGAGAGGGTGTCCCATGGTACCGCACGGCCCACCTCGCCGGGGCCGATCTTTTCGAGGAGTTGCTGAGGCGTTGGGTTGTAGCTCGGCCAAACCGCTGAGTCCAATGGCGGCAGGGGACCATCGACCAAGCCTAACCGTTTCATTTTCGCGTAGCGTTCTTCGCGCAGGGTATCCCAGCCTGCGAGGTAGCGGTCGCGATAAACTGCGATGTCTTCGGGCAGTGCTTGAAGGGGGAAGTGCGGCGCGGTGAATGCGAGGTAGAGGAAAAACGGTTGATTCGCATGCTCGGATTGGTGACTTGCTAGCATGTCAATCGCGTGCTGAGCGATCGCGGTGGTCGAGTAGTAACCCGTGCCGAGTTTGACCGGAGGTAGAGGTTTGTCATCCAGTGTGTGCTGCTCGGGATTGAAGTAGCGGTCGTGGTCTTCGAGCGAATACGAGTGGTCGAATCCGTTTTTGAGGGGTTCTCCATCGACGTGCCATTTGCCCGAATGATATGATCGGTAACCGAGTGGGCGGAGGTATTCTGGAACCAACTTTGCCCATGCTGGACGGTTGCCCAAGGTGCCGCTCTTTACGCCTGGCAGGGTGTCGCGGCGAACCTGTTGGGCGTAGTAACCTGTTAGAATCGCAGCTCGTGAGGGCCAACAACGTGCGGTGTTGTAGAACTGGCTGAAGCGGAGGCCACTGGCTGCAAGCTGATCGAGGTTCGGGGTTTGAATCTCACTGCCGTAGCAGCCAAGGTCAGAGTAGCCGAGGTCGTCGGCAACGATCACGACGACATTCGGTTTTTTGGTGGGACTCTCCGCATTGGTATACGGGGCGATGGATAGACCCATGGTAGCGACGAATACCGTGGGTTTTGCGACGAGGCGTGTGAGGCTGAAAATCATGGTTTTGCTTTGGCGGATTTCTTGTGTGGGGCGGACGGCTCGGGTCCGTCGGAGTCGGCGGTGGATGCTCCCCAAAGTGGCTTGGCGAGGGTGGCGCTCCACTCATTCCATTTCGATTGGAGTTCCTTCAGTTTTTCGGGTTGTTCGCTGGCGAGGTCGTGGCTTTCAGCAATATCCTCGCTGAGATGATAGAGTCTCGGTGGGGTGGGCGCTTGGTCGCTGCCGGTGCGGGTGTCTGCATTTTGATCGTAGCGGACCAGTTTGTAGTCGTTGACACGAATCGCCATTTGTCCGCCAAGGCGCCAGAAGAGTGCATCGTGAGGTGATCCCGTTTTTTCTCCTGTTAGGAATGGGATTAGATTGATGCCGTCGAGCTTCCAAGCCGGTTTGGGATTCACCCCTGCAGCACAGAGCGCGGTGGTATTGAGGTCAAGTTGGATTGCGGGTTGGTCGTAGGTCTTTGGGGTCAATTTGCCTTTCCATGAGATCAAGAAGGGGACGCGAATCCCTCCTTCTAGGGTGGTTCTCTTGGAGCCGCGAAGCGGTGCATTTGAAGAAGCATTGATGGTGGTGCCGGGCATGGTGGGGCCGCCATTGTCGCTGATGAAACAGATGAGCGTGTTTTCATCCTGGCCGGAATCTGCCAACGATTGGCGCACTTGTCCGATGGCCTCATCGAGTGCAATCATCATCGCGGCATACTTGCGCCGCTCTGGATTGGCAATCCCGGTGACTTTTGCGAGGCGTTCGGCAGTGGCTTGGAGAGGGGTGTGGACTGCGTTGAATGCGAGGTAGAGAAACCATGGGCTGCCCTTTTGTTTAGTGATAAACACCGCCGATTCTCTTGCAAATGCATCGGTGGTGTAATCGAGGGTTTCCTCAGGCATTGTGCCGCGAAGCATTCCTTTGTAATCGGTGTAGCTGTGTTCTCCACCAATGAAGCCGTAGAAGTCGTCGAAGCCTCGTTTCTGTGGTAGCATCGCTGGAAGTCCGCCCAAATGCCATTTTCCGACGAGTCCGGTGTGATAGCCGACGGCTTTGAGGCGGTCTGCCAAGGTTTTCTCGGTAAGGGGTAGTCCACTCGCCCCTCCGACGACATTGAATTCATGACCGAAGCGTTGCTGGTAGCGGCCTGTTAGAAGTCCAGCGCGCGTTGGTGAGCAATAGGGGCCACTGACATAGCCATTGGTGAATCTAACACTGGCTGCTGCGAGAGAGTCGAGGTTTGGAGTGGCGATGTCCTTGCAACCTTGGAAGCCAGCGTCAGCATACCCCATGTCGTCGGCGACGATGAAGAGGATATTGGGACGCGCGGTTGGGGAAGCTGCATGGACGACGTGAGTGCCGCCGACCAGTGTGGCAATGATTGCAACATAACGATAGTGCATGGTGAATGATGGTTGAGTTTGGCTTTCGATCGCGTGGTGAACACCCATGAGGCGCACCATCTAGTGGTTAGGGTAGGGCATGTTCAATGTGACCTCATGCGTGCGGCATGGCGAGACCGGCTCAATGCGTTGACTCCTTGGTTTGCAGTGGTTCGTGGCCCAGTAAAAAGAGTCCGGATGGCTTTTTCACCCGTCCTGAGGGTCGGACACCGGGGCCAAGTTGCTTTTTCCCGAGGTCGGCGTCCATTTGATCGATGAATCGCTGCAAGCGCTCCACCACTTCTGGGTGCTGAGTGGCAACGTCTGTTTGTTCGCTGATGTCATTTTCGAGATTATAAAGAACCGGTGGGGTGTTTGTTTCCTGGGCGGGCGCTTTTTTTGTCGGGCTGGCGCGGTTGGTGATTGAGAGCTTCCATGGGCCGCTGCGTACTGCCTCGATCCGGTTTCCGTTGAAGTAAAAATGGGCTTCTCGAGGAGATTCTTGAGACTTACCTCGCAGGATCGGGGTGATGTCCTTGCCGTCGATCTTCACGTTTTTGGGCAATTCTGCGCCGCCAAGTTTGGCGAATGTTGGTAGCAGGTCGATGTTTCCAACGGCAGCATCACAAGCGGTGTTTGGTTGGATCATTTTCGGCCACCACGCGATGGTGGGTTCGCGCATCCCACCTTCAAGCGTGGTGAATTTGCCGCCGCGCAGAGGGCCTGGCGAACCACTGCGTTCGCCGAGACCAAGCCATGGGCCATTGTCACTCGTGAAGATCACTAGAGTATTTTCCGCTACCTTTAGTTCGTGTAAGGTATCAAGGATCCGGCCGACACTCCAATCGACCTCATCGACCCAGTCGTAGTAGATTCCGCTCCCCGAGTGGCCTTTAAAGTTTGCTCCTGCATGAATCGGGATGTGAACTGCCGTGTGTGGAAGATAGAGGAAGAAGGGCTTGGCTTGGTTTTCGCGGATGAATGAGATCGCTTCGTCGGTGTAGCGTTCGGTGAGTTTATCTTGCGCAGCTGCGTCGATGATCTCGATTACTTTTTCATCGCGGACGAGGGGGAGTGGTGGGTTTTTTCCTAATGTTGCGCCTTCTTCGCTGCCGCCCATGTCATTCGAGTAGGGTAGTCCGAAGTAGTGATCGAAGCCATGGCGGGTTGGAAGAAATTCGAGTTGGTCGCCGACATGCCATTTACCGATACACATGGTGGCGTAGCCGGATGATTTCATCAATTCAGCAACCGTGTGTTCCTTCGGGTTTAAGCCGATTGCGGATTTCGGGTGGATCACCTCGGGGAGTGAGACACGCTTGGCATAGCAGCCGGTGAGAACTTGCGCTCTTGAGGGAGTGCAAACGGGTGCAGCGTAAAACGAAGTGAGTTTCATGCCCTCGCGCGCCATGCGATCCAAATTCGGCGTGCGAGATTTGGTCGATCCGAATGGGCCGATGTCACCGTAACCCAAGTCATCCATGAAAATTAGGATGATGTTAGGCTTTTGATCAGGCTTCGGTTCAGCGCCGCGAAGGGGAGTGATGCTGGTTAGGATCGAGGTCGCAATGAGCGCGAGGGATGATCGATTCATGGCTTTTGGGTTTTGAGGTTTTTCCCCGTGGGCGGAGTCCAGTTGTCTGGTTTTGGGTTGGATGTTGTTAGAGGTGCATGGTCACCATAGGAGTTCATCGCTTTTTCGAGCGATTGCGTCAGGGTTGCGACCTGTGCTGCGTGCTCTGACATTTCTGCTAGATCATGCATTTCGTGTGGGTCAGAGGCGAGGTCGAAGAGTTGGACTTTATTGATGAGTGGATAACGGATGAGTTTCCAGCGGTCGTCACGCACGGCACGTTGGCAGTTGCGGTATGCTGTGTAGAGCGTATTGCGCAACTTGGTTGATTTTCCTGTTAGGATAGGGACGATGCTTTTTCCCTCGACGCCGTCGGGTGCCTTGGTGCCTGCTAGATCGGTGAGGGTGGGGAATAGGTCCATGAGGTAGATCAGCGCATCGCTTTTACCCTTGGAAATTCCAGGCCCAGCGATCACGCAGGGGACGTGCATTCCACCGAATTCATAGAGGTTTTGTTTTCCAAAGAGCCCGTGTTCACCGAGGGAAAGTCCGTTGTCGCCGGTGAAGACGATGATGGTGTTATCCCATTCGCCGCTGGCTTTGAGTTGCTCGAAGATGCGGCCGACATGGTAGTCGAGACCGGTGACGCAGGAATCGTAGTCGGCGATTTGTTGTTTGGTGTCAGCTTCGGTGCGTGGCCATGGGGCAAGTTTTTCGTCGCGCACCGTCATTTCGCCATTGTCGAATGGATGCACTGGCATGAAAGCAGCAGGAAGCGTGATTTTCGCAGCGTTATAAAGTTGGTGGAACCGTGGTTCGGTCGAGCGTGGATCGTGCGGAACTGGGGGTGCGAGGTAAATATAAAATGGTTTTCGCTCCGAATTGGCGTTGCGTGATTTTAGGAAATCGATGGTGCGGTCTGCGAGACGCTCGCTGCAGTGGGCGCGATCATTTTGCGGGGTGGGTCCTGAGGCGTCATCGATGATGCTCGTTTGGAACTCGCGGAGGCCGGCAGGGAAGCCATTGCCCGCCTTGCCCATGTGCCAAGTTTGGTATCCGGCGGCTTGCATCACTCGAGGGAGAAACGTCTGGGGATTGCTCGCAATGGGCGACGCGCCCGGTGCTTTAGGGATGCGTAGCCATGATCGGCCGGTGAGCATCATGGTTCGGCTTGGGGTGCAAACTGCGCCAATCATTGAACCCATCGTGTAGCAGTGGTTGAACGTCATGCCATGTTCGACGAGCCAATCAAGGTTTGGGGTTTGCAAGATCGAGTTTCCCAGCGCGTGAAGGCCATCGGCCCGGTGGTCATCGGCGTGGATGTGAAGGATGTTAGGTTGTTTCGGCAACGTGTCGGCGTAGACGCTTGGCACCGCAGTTGCGGCAATCAAAGTGATGCTGATTTGTCGAAGGATGCACCGCATGAGATCTATTTTTTGTTAGGCTTTTGGTTGGGCTTTTTATTGGAGGCCTTTTCGTCTTGGCTTAAGTTGATTGGTACGTCGTTGGATTGTTTGGGGCCAGGGGTGCTACGGCCATCGCTAACGTATTGTTCTAACAGAGAACGAAGTCGAGTCACGATCTCGGGGTGCTCTGCTTGGACATTGTTATTTTCGGCGATATCAGTGCTGAGGTCATACAACTGCACGGGGGGCAGGTTTTGGGATCTCGCTGAATTTTCGTTAGGTTTCCCCCATCCTCCAGAACCGGCACACAGCTCGAGTTTCCATTGGTCTTGTCGGATCGCAAAGCGGCCGTTGACGCTGTGGTGGACGATTGCTGAACGGGTTTGGGATTTCGTTTTTCCGAGAAGGTGTGGCATGATACTCACGCTGTCCTCGCCCGCATTGGCGGGAAGTTTGCTGCCGAGGAGTTCCGCGCAGGTCGCTATGAGGTCGGTGTGGCAGATGGTTTGTGAGCACTGCGAACCGGGTTTGATTTTGTTCGGCCAGCGAACGAAGAATGGCACGCGATGGCCGCCGTCCCAGATGTCGCTTTTGTAGCCACGGAATTGTGCACTCGCGAAGTGGCCTTGAGCTTCCAGTTGGCTGGTGGGAGCGACGGGTGAGCATCCGTTATCGCTGGTCATGATGATCAGTGTGTCGTTGGCGATGCCTGCTTGATCGACTGCTGCTAGAACTTGACCTACGGCCCAGTCCGTTTCCATCACAAAGTCGCCATAGTCACCGAGGCCGCTTTTGCCTTTCCATTTCTTGCTGGGGAGGATGGGATCGTGGGGTGAGTTTAGTGGGAGGTAGAGAAAGAGCGGTGGGGACGACGTTGTTTGTTTGGCGATGCGATCGGTGCTGTGTTTGACGAGGAGAGGCAGCATCTCGATGGGGTCGACGAGTTGCGTGACACGGTCGTTTTCGAAAACTGAGCGCATCATGCGTGCGTGGTGGAATCCAAAGAACTCATCGAATCCGCGAGTCGTGGGTCCGTCGTGGGTGATGGCGCCGAGTGGTGCCCCCATCAGTTGCTTTTCGTTAGATACAACGCTTGAGCCGACCGCATGGCCAGATTTGTCGGCTCCATCAATGGTAAACCCGAGGTGCCATTTGCCAATGCAAGCCGTTTGGTAACCATTTTGTTTAAGCAAGCTTGGAACGGTTAGGCGGTCAGCGGCGATGAGGGGCTCAACGTAGCCGTCGAGCACATTGCTTTGTAGGCGGGTCCGCCAAGCATAACGGCCTGTGAGCAGGCCGTAGCGGGTCGGGGTGCAGACGGATGAGTTGCTATGGGCATCGGTGAAAGTCATTCCTTGCGATGCCAGCTTGTCGAGGTGGGGAGTTTTGATTTTTCCGCGTTGGGGATTGAGGCATTGCACGTCGCCGTATCCGAGGTCGTCCGCGAGGATGTAAATGATGTTAGTTTTGGGAGGAGATGGGCTTGCGAAAGCGCCGAGGCAGGTCAGCGAGGTGATTGTTGCAATGGTGGAAATGGTTCGTGTCATGGGTTTTACGACGAAAGGATTGGCTCGAGGCCGGTCAACAAAGCATGCCTCGGCGATCTGATACGGCGGCTCGGGGCAATTCTTACTCGATTTGATCGAATTTGGTTAGGAGATGGGGCTTTTTGAGTCGGATGTGGAACGGTTTTTGCGTTGTGTGCACGATTTGATGGATCTTTCTGGCCCTGATTCTGTTGCGGGCCTAAGGTTTGCCGCATGGACGCCCTGATCCGCCATTTAGAAGAGAAGCAAGAACTGGCCCCGGTGCAGGTCGAGGCCGCGGCCGAGCAGCTATTAGATCCGGGTCTATCTGACGAAAAAAAAATCCGGCTGCTCGAAGCTTTGTCGATGAAGGGCGAGACCCCTGCGGAAATTGCGGGATTTGTCGAAGTTTTCCTCCATCATGCGGTGGATCCTCGTCTAAGTGGGTTTGAGTTTGATGGGCCCACCTTAGATGTTTGTGGCACAGGGGGAGATCAGCTTGATCTTTTCAATGTCTCAACAACCGCCATGTTCATTGCTGCAGCAGCGGGCGCGGTGGTTGTGAAGCATGGGAATCGTGGGATTACCTCGAAAAGCGGCGGGGCGGATGTCTTGGAGGCTGTCGGCGTGCGCATTGACCTCAGCGTCGATCAATTTCGGAGCGGTGTTGAAGTGGCTGGGCTCGGTTTTATGTTTGCGCCGAACTATCACCCAGCATTCAAGGCGGTTGTTGCTGCTCGAAAAGCTCTTGCGGCTCGCGGGGTGAAGACACTTTTCAATCTAATCGGTCCTTTGCTTAATCCAGCGAAGCCCCAATGCCAACTCGTCGGGGTTTTTTCGAGCGATCTATGTCCGGTTTTCGCTGAGATTCTTGAGCGGCTTGGTCGGCAGAGTGCGTGGGTGGTTCATGGGACCACCGCCGATGGTCGCTCGGTTGATGAGGTGAGTCTCATGGGACCCACGCGGGCCGTCAAAGGTGGCGCAGCGCAGGCTCGCGTGGAGGTTGAGGTGGTGCCAGGTGATTTCGGGCTGGCGCTTTGTGAGGTGAATGATCTCCAAGGAGGCGATGCCCAACAAAATGCTTTAATCCTAACTGACATCTTATCGGGGCGTGAAACTGGGCCAAAGTGCGACATGGTGTTGATTAATTCCGGCGCGGCGATTGCATGTGCGGGTCTTGCTAACGACATCTCGGAGGGTATTGAGATTTCGCGTGAAATGATCTCGAGCGGTGCGGCATTGCATCGCCTGAAGTTAATGCAAAAGGTATCGCAATCGGCAGTGTGATGCGTCACAAATTTTGAATGGCATGAGATCGAATCGATGAAGGTCATTTTTCGCATCAATTACCGCACAGTTCCTGGTCAATCGGTGTGGATCAGGTATTCGACGCAGGCGGGTGGTGTGGACCGGCATTTGGAGCTTCACTGGCTGAACGAGTCGCAGTGGGAGGGGGCGATCGAAGTTGATGGAACGGGTCGAATGTTGATCGAGTATCTCTATCAGATGAGACAGGAATCGAATGGCGTAGCGCTCGACGAGTGGCAAGGTCCGAGGCTCGTCAATGTTGATCTAATGAAAAACGATGTGGTTATCCTGATGGACACTTGGTGTTCAGCGGGCACTGTGGATTATAGTTTTGAGACCCAAGCATTTCGTGCAATTCAACCTTCGCATGGCGGTTTTCAAAATGTGAATCGGCCACCGCAGGCTAACCATACTTTTCGGCTTAGGATGGCTGGGGTCCCAGATGGATTAGCCCCTTGTTTGTTAGGGAATACTCGGGAGCTGGGTGACTGGGATAGGGATGCGGCTGTGCCATTGTTGGAAGTGGCGCCGAATTTCTGGGAAGCCAGCCTTGATTTGCTAGATTGCCAGGAGATCGAGTACAAGTATGGTTTGTGCGAGCGAGGCTCTAGCCACGCAATCAGTCTCGAAGAGGGTGCGAACCGGATTTTGGCTGACCATGCTTTTGGGGAATGCCAATGGACTCAAGTCAGTGATGAAGCATACGCACGTGATCCGGCGACATTGTTTCGCGGGGCAGGAGTGGCGATTCCGGTGTTTTCGTTGCGCAGCGATGATGGTCTTGGGGTGGGTGAGTTTGCGGATCTCAAAGGACTGGCAGATTGGGCCAAGGGCGTTGGTCTGAAGCTCATTCAGATTTTGCCGATCAACGACACGACTTCTTCATGGGATTGGACGGATTCTTATCCGTATTCGGCCATCAGCGTGTTTGCGCTGCATCCGATTTATTTGCGGATCGACGAACTCAGCGTCGTGGTTTCTCATGAGGTTTTGCAGCAGATCGATGAAATACGTGCGGGGCTTAATTTGTTGGGAAAAGTCGATTACGAGCAAGTGATGCGGTTGAAATCACGACTGACGCGTGACATTTACCAGGTTAACTCGGCTGAGATTCGGGGAGGGGCAGGGTTCCGTGATTTTCTAGCAGATAATTTCACTTGGCTTGTTCCGTATGCGGCTTTTTGTGTGTTGCGCGACGCGTATGGCACTGCTGATTTCGGGCAGTGGGATGGATGGGCGGTTTATGAGCGTGGGCGGGTTGAGGCGATGTTGGGTGAGGGTCATGAGCATTCGAACGAAATGTTCTATCACTTTTGGCTGCAATTTGAGCTCGATCGGCAGTTGGATGATGCGGTGGCGCATCTTCACGCGTGTGGGCTGGCGCTTAAGGGCGATCTTCCGATTGGGATTGATCGGCAATCGGTCGAAGCGTGGTCCACCCCTCATTTATTCAAGATGGATGCTCAGGCGGGTGCACCGCCGGATGCCTTTGCGGTCAAGGGTCAGAACTGGGGGTTTCCCACCTACGACTGGGAGATGATGCGGCGAGATGGCTATGCTTGGTGGCGGGCGCGGTTTGCGCAGCTGAGTCGGTATTTTGATGCTTATCGGATTGATCACATTCTTGGGTTCTTTCGGATTTGGCAGGTTCCATCCGATCAGGTCGAAGGCATCATGGGCTTTTTTGATCCGGCGTTACCGATTTCAATCGCGGAAATGCGTGAGCGAGGGATTCCTTTTGAGCTCAAGCGGTACTGTAAACCCTACGTTCGGGATGCTTGTTTGTTTGAGCGCTTTGGGAATCGAGCAAGTGAGGTAAAAGAGCGCTTCTTTCGCGAGCTGGGTGATGGAGGGTACGAGCTTTTGGAGGCATTCTCTACGCAGCGTCGAGTGGTTGATTATTTTAAGGATCGGCCGGATGAGATCGAGATCCAACAAGGGTTGGTCGACTGTGTGAGCGAGGTGCTTTTTTTGGAGGTCGAGGGATCGGATGGAGCGTTTTTTCACCCGCGTTGTTTGATGCAGATGACGCGTTCCTTCCAAGCATTGGACGCGGAGGTTCGTCAGCGGGTTGAGGATCTTTACAACGACTACTTTTACCGGCGTCAGGAAGATTTCTGGCAGGCGCGAGGTTACGAAATGTTGCCGTTGATGCGCCGTGCCAGTTCCATGCTGCTTTGCGGTGAGGATTTGGGAATGGTGCCAGCCTGTGTGCCGGGAGTTCTGAGGGAGCTTGGAATTCTTTCGTTAGAGATTCAGCGGATGCCGAAATCGAGCAAGACCGAGTTTGTGGATTTGCGGAATGTGCATTATATGAGCGTGGTCAGTCCATCGACCCATGATATGCCGACCTTGAGAGCTTGGTGGAGAGAGGACCCTGCGGTGGTGGCGAGATTCGTGCGTGAGTCATTTGGGAATTTGGCCGCTGAGCCCGAGCTTTCCGGCGAGATTGCCAGCGAGATCCTCAAGCAGCATCTGGTGTCTCCGGCGATGTGGGCGATTTTCCCGCTGCAGGATTTGTTAGCGATCGACGAGGGGCTGCGTCATCCAGATCCGGAGGCTGAGAGGATCAATGTTCCTGCGATCATGCCGTTTTTTTGGCGTTATCGGGTGCATCTGGGCTTGAGTGAACTTCAGGGTGCTGATGAGTTCAATCGTCGTATGGGGCGGTTGATCGCTGATGCAGGGCGGTGAAGTGGGTCTAGAATGGATTTTTTCGCGACGATGCCTTGACCCGGTGTGGGGTCGGGGAATAGGGTCCGCGCGGTTCTCTGTGTCAGCGCAAGACTCCAGTCGTCATCATGAATATCCACGAATACCAAGCCAAAGAGCTTTTCGACCGTTTCCAAGTTCCAAGTCCGAAGGGGGCTGTTGCCAGTTCGCCAGAGGAAGCTGCTGAGGCAGCCCGCCAGTTCAGCGGCGCCAAGTTGGTGATCAAGGCCCAAGTTCACGCGGGTGGTCGGGGCAAGGGTCATTTTACTAATGGTTTCCAGGGCGGCGTTCATTTGATCGAGTCGCCCGAACAGGCTGCTGAATTTGCTGAAAAGATGCTCAACCAGACCTTGGTGACCGTGCAGACCGGTGAGGCAGGAAAACTGGTGAGCAAGGTGATGGTCGCCGAAGCGGCTGACATTACCCACGAGTATTACCCCGCGATTTTGATGGATCGTGCGACCTGCCGTCCTGTCATCGTGGTTTCCACTGAAGGTGGCATGAGTATTGAAGATGTAGCGCACAACACGCCAGAGAAGATCGTTCGGCAGTTTGTTCATCCGCTGTTAGGGCTTCAGGCCTACGAAGTCCGCAAGCTCACGGAGGCACTCGGAATGACGGGTGATATTGCGAAGCAGTTCGCGAAGCTTCTCGGGAATCTCTACAAACTTTTCATTTCCTGCGACTGCGCAATGTTAGAGATCAACCCGCTGGTCACGACTCCCGATGGTCGGGTCCTCGCGCTTGATGCTAAGTTTGGCTTCGATGATAATGCGCTTTACCGTCACCCTGATATCG